>Ga0065711_1042546_pt1 | contig 15315 bp, 8 predicted proteins | sample Hoacrofraction12_FD_59098 | JGI IMG/M metagenome (GOLD analysis project Ga0065711, IMG submission 59098) | Hoatzin crop microbial communities from Cojedes, Venezuela - Epithelial fraction 12 v2 (version 2) | ecosystem: Host-associated > Birds > Digestive system > Esophagus > Crop | place... | reverse complement strand
GGTTGTGGAGTCTCCTTCTCTGGAGATATTCAAGACCCGCCTGGACAAGATCCTGTGCAGCCTGCTGTAGGTGACCCTGCTTCGGCAGGGGGGTTGGACTAGATGACCCACAGAGGTCCCTTCCAACTCCTACTATTCTGTGATTCTGTGATTCTGTAAAGTCAACTGGAAACAGAAAGCAATGTAACCCAAAGTTGGGGAAAGGAAAATGATTTCAGCTGCTCGGCTCCCAGTGTGACAGGAGGCAGAAAAGGGAAGATGAGGGAGCTAGAAGAAAGACCGGGATGCGGAGGAGCCCGGCATCCCACAGCACCGCTCTGCAGGCACAAAAGCAGATTTCGTCCTCTGTATGCTGTCACTACTTTAGCAGATTTTGGGAAGGGCAACAGCATAAAAGGTGGCCGTGCTGGTGATGGGCACTGCCTGCATTGGTCATCTGTGAAAGAGAACAGCAGAAAGCAAACCTGCTGTCTTTGGCATTAAGCAGAAAGATAAACTTCACGGCAGAAGGGACAGGTAGAAGATTATCTCTTTCCCCTTCTCTTTTGAGATTTGCCTTGGTCAGTCAATGATTAGTGACAATATGTGGATGCCTCAAATAATGCATCAGGTTCAGATAGCCCTGTGAGTTACCAATTAATCATCTGAAGGCAACAACAAGCTATTCACAAGAGATCGATGTTCAACTAAAATTATGAATTTTACTTGCATAATTCACATTAGTGGCATCTTATTGGGTGAAAACGTGAACCCAGGCAGCTTGTGGTGATAACAAACTTCACAAGATGGTGGCATTCACCTGGTTTTGGATGTTTCACAAAAGCCTGGGTAGTTTATAAGATCGTGTGGAGGGAGGATTTTGTGGGGTATCTCTCTACCTGCCTAATACTTGCTGTAGCACTGAGCCTCCACATAGTCTCACAAAAATAAAGGAGCCACTCACACACTGAAAAGTCAGACACAGCTACTTGTCTTGCTGGATCAAGACTAAATCTCTTGTGTCTCCAAAATGGAGCTAACAATCCACCACAAGTTCTCATGTGATTTCCAGTATTTTCCATTTCAAGGCAGGCTACAAATCTTGCCTGAACACTTCACAGTGCTACACCTTGCAAGACAATTCTGGTCAGACCCAGCAATGACAGCCATTCCTTAAAACGGAAAATGGTTCATGTGAGATATCTGTGTGCATTCAGACTTCAAGTTTCAGTGTGAGGTTAGTTCAAGTTTGGGCTTAGAGATTAACTCTACTTTTAAGCTATATTCATTTGCCTCTGTTTAACATGTTTTCTGTCATGCTTATCCTTCGCTGCTCTTGCCCAGTGCTTCCAGATCTGCTAAATCTGCACCTTTTACCTTACTTATTTCTCTGGAAAGAACGAGCCCCTCCTCCTGCCTCCCCCTTATCCCTGTGTAAGTAACATCCATCACTGTATCAGCACCTGTCTGAGCAGCTCTAGGGAAGGGTCAAGGTATTATTTCCTACCCTTGACAGGTGTTATAACAACACCAAACTGCCCCAGCTTATAAAAGTTTCCATTCTGCAAACTGCTGCCTGTACTTTTCTTCCTGCTATTCCATCCTCCCTGGAGGCTTCTCGGCTGTGCTCGTGCCAAGGCAAAAAGCCACTTGCACTTCCATGAACGCAAAGAGACAGACTTTCCCCATCTTGCGCAGCGTTAAGAAGAGCCAGCATGCATCAGCACAGCCTCAGGGGTCTTCTGCGATGGCCAAGGCTGGCGTTGCCCCTCCTGGGTCAGCTCTGTCGGAGGCACAGTGCTGGGAAACCTCTTGCCAGGCAGGGTCAGGCTCAGGCTGGAATAGGAGACCCAGAGGAGCAAAATGACCACACAGAGGCACAGAAATGCCCATGCTGGACTCAGGAATGTTACTGCTTGTCCATGGAGGAGGTCAACCCATGCATGCATTTACATAGCTTACCTACACGAGCAACATTATGGCCAGATGAAGGAAACCAGGGTAAGGAACGGGCCTGACTGTAATAGACACTGGGCAGGCAACACAAAATTTGAACTCTTGGGATGCCAATTTGGTTGCAGCACGTAAGTGATGCAGTAGCACAGGCACACACAGCACAAGCGCTCCAGAGCGCTCTTCAGAGAGGTGTTGGATCCTCCTCTTGTCCCTGCATCCCTTGCTCTTCGGTTCTGCCTTCTGTGGAGGAGCACACACACGTGCGTTCATACCTGCTGTACATGCACAAGCCTGCTGCACTCTCCCTCCTGTAACATCCAGAGAGTGAGAACAGTTTAAGGAACAAATGATCTGTTAAAGCCATGCAATGTGTGAGGAATGGGAAATATCTGGAGGCTGGATTCTCAGCCATGTGGAAGTTTCACATCTAGGCAAGCTAGCTGTCTTTTTTACAAAACAGGGGAAATAGGCAACCCTGCAAGGTGACCTGTTTCATCCCAGCAGAAGTGTCCAGACTAAACTAGGTTAAATCGCTCCTTGACATTAAATCTCTCTGGCCATCAACTAATCTGGACAATTAGCTGAAATTAAATATCTAACTTTAAATTAAATGCGATAAATACCCTCCCTTGGGTCCCAGCTGCTTAAATGTGGTTCAAAATTTCTCATCTTCTACAAGATGCATTTCCCGTTAGCCTGAAGTTCAGAGAGACAACGCAGCAGGTCGTTTGTCCAAGGAAAAGAGGAGCTCCGTGGAGAGGCTGCTTTTTTGGGACCCCTGATTCTCCACCCCATGTGCACCCTTCACTTTAGCAATAACATATTCCATCTTTATGCAAATCAAGCAATTACTGCTGAGCGCACCAGTGTCCACGTACAAAGATTTTGCCTGGTGTTCTCTGAGTCACTCCAGGAAAGGCGGGGAAATTTGTATATCCAGATAACAGTGCAGGGAGAGGGCATAAGAGAAGGCTACAGGGGTGGGGAGAAACTTTATTTTTGTTAGAACATTTGCTATTACTATATATTAGTCTGTATCTTCCATTTTGCAGGGGTTTGGATGTTTTGTTTTCATTTTTTCCCCACAAGGAAGCACTGTACTTGGGGAGTAACTACATCTTCTTGGGTTCTGTTGCTGATTGCCATTGTGGAAAAGCTGCAGACTTCCAGCCTCAGAAGCACGACCGACTGGACCCGCTCAGAGGCAGACTGACAATATTTCTGGCATCCTGAGTCTGGCTAGCCAGTGGAGAGGACCACAACACAGCGCCAAGCATTAGTTATTTCTACTCTCTGCTTGGATTCCTGCAGGCTGAGAGGTGGAATAAGAGACATCGCAGCAGGCTTTGTCCATCAGAGGCATCCCCCAAGGGGAGGAATCCTTGCAAAGACTGCTTCTTTTTTTAAAAAAATTCTAATTAATTCCTTAATTATGATTAATTGTTTACCTTAGTTTGGCTATAAATCATAAAGCAAGCTCAGGTATTTATCCAGCAGAGACATGCACAGCTTCTTTGACACACCACTGGCACCGAATCTCCTGATTCACTGGCAAAAGTGCTTTCAGTAAAACCCAGAAAAAGCAACTGCAAAAACAAACAAGAGCAATAAAATAATACCCTATGCAGAGGATAAAGAAAAGGCTAACGTCAGCAATTTATCTGACAGTCTGTCTTCAGGAAATGCCTGCGAAAACAGTTTTGGAAAGTAATAGCTGATCTGGCTGCAGATATTCCTTGAAATAAGAAAGGTGCAAAATCCTGGTGTAATTTTATTTTTTTTTCAAGAAAACAAACCAGTTCTCACCAGAAGAAAAGCATTCTGCTTCCCCATGAAAGGCAGAGCGCCTTATTAGGGGTAAAGTATTAGAGGATACAAAGCTGCCAGAAGAAGGATTCATATACTTGTAAAAGCAAAAGGAAATAGCTCTGCGTTAATAATGAGTGAATGGAAAGGGACAGACAAACACGGAGGAGGCTGCTACGGTGACGAAGTGTTTACCTAGCTAGGCTCTCTCTGAATCTCTGAGTACCATCATCACGGTTTTCCTCATTCTCGGAATTTTTTATGTTTTGTCATTTTTTTTAATTGACAGGCAATTGTACCCATGGAAGACTGAAACCTGGTCTGCTTTGCTGCATACCTGCTCTTCTTCACTCACGCAATGGCATGTATTCTGCAGCAGGGAGAAACAGACGGAGAGCTGGCAGGTCTCATACTCCCATTAAAGACAAGAAATGTAGCCAGAAACGTTTTACTGTTATAACATTTTGACTAACGACTCCAGTTAAGCAAGGCACTGTAAGTGTTGCTCCTAAAAGCAAGCTCCCCTTCTTTGCTCACATTCAGTTATTTAAAACACACATGCCTCTTGCAACCGTGGTGGAATTAGTCTCACTGTGTCAATACCTTTTCCTAGGGAGACAAGTTGAGTGGAGGGAGAGAAGCCCCACATCTGCAATGCAAATGATATCCTAAACATGTCACCAGAAAATGGATGCACTGCACATGGACAGAGGTACTGTCCTGAAACCTGCTAGCAGCATAAATAACAGTAACTTCGCTGTCATCACCCAAAGTCCTGTGGTAGCATGATTGTGGGGCACATTTTATTGTGGGGGGATGCTTCCCAGACTGACACATAAGTGAGTATCGTTGACTTCAGTTTATGGTTTATTCTCCATTTCTTCAAAGGCAATGGGAGGCTCCTGAGGACGAGACATGGAGAGGTGCCCCCATCCCTGGAGCTGAAGGAATGGTTTGTAGGGGGGGCTGGCTGGAGGATGCTGCACCTCCTGGCCTACTTCGTTGAAAGGGCAGCTCAAACCTCTGTGCTTCCCTCACTGTGGTTTATGGTTTCTTGGGAGGAGGGGCTCTCGAGCTGGAATTGAGGAGCTGATGCTATAAAACAGGCCGTAAGTCATATGTGGGCTTTTCCGGCCAACGGGAGTGTTCGTAGAAGCAGCTTCCAGACTGCCCAGGCTGTTGGGCAGCGGGATGGCTCTTACTGAGCCGGCAACACTGGGATCGGGCAAACGGTGTGGTGAAGGCAGGAGATCAGACACATGACTGACAGTACTGGGGTTGGGATCAGAGGGGGAGATTCAGGCAGGTGTTTGGGGGCTGTAGAAGCATGCACATTTTAGCCAGCTGTGGCCAGCCACCAGTCTCCAATTATAACTATTGGGTTGCAGGCAAGGGAACCTGAAGCAGTGCTCAGTAGCTTTGGGAAAAACAAAGATTATCAGTAGGATCCTTATACCTAGGGGAGTCCTTCCCAGAGCACCTGAATGTGTCTGGTATATTAAATAATAATAAGTAAGCTCAGGTACTGGATGCAGCATGCCTGGGAACTGTATGCTAGAAATGAGGTGGCAGCCTGCCATCCAAGCCAGCCACGCCAGCATCTGCGTCTTCCTCACATCTAGTGCCAGAATCAATCGGCACGATATATCAGATCCCGATCTGACATAGCTGTTGCTGCCGTGGAAACGGGAAGGGAACCATCCCAAACAATAACAACAAAATGAATATCTCTTTAGAAATTGCCTAAGCAAACAGACATAATAACCTAATCCAACCAAAAATAAAAAATGATGCCTCTGAACAGCAGCAAGTGGAAGATAACAACCGGTTTTTATTGAGTCCAGAGGCCTACTGGACAGAAGGAAACACAAGTGGAAGATCAAATGGATTGTGGATCAAGTAAAGCGCTAGGTGAAGAGGTTTGAAGCCAAACCACAGGACACATTTGTCAAGCTCTTAAAAAAATAGAAATGCAGGATCAAAGCAGAAGCACTTTGCAAATATTAACATTTGTCACCTACTTTTACTTTTGATGTACTTCATTTTGAAGACATTTCTCCCTTTTCTCTTTGTTTTTTAAACAGGATAATCTAATCTTTCAGTACACACACTTGCCTCCTTCAAAAGAGACACAATGACAATATCACTGAAACATGGAAGACTTTAATAAGAACAGATTAAATGAACCAACATATGGAAAACAAACAATATAAAAATATTCAGCAGTGGTGCAGGAAAATGTTGTTGACACTGTTGTCAAATGTTCTACCATAAAGGTTTTGGTAGTTTTCCCAACAAAATACAAATGAAACAATAACTCTTTGTATTGCCTCACATTCGAGTCGAGGAAGAGCATTCCTTTAGCACTTGAGTCAGCAACAACATGATTAAAGAAAGATCACATTAGCAGTAAAAGGATCATATTCATTGCTGATATGTATGTATTGTTTTGGAGATGCTACCCCATTGATTAACAGGATCAAAATATGGAATTAAAAAAGATAAATTAAAAAAAGCTTCAAAACTCTATCTGGAGCATTTTCAGCTGTGTGTTTGTCCCTGCTACACCAGCTCTGCAGCTCTTGTCCTTCAGACAAAGATGGTGAGACACGTCCTAACTCAATGGTGGGCCGACATTCCTGCAAGACTGGGTGACAGTTTTGTTTTCTTCCTTCCTTCAGTCAGAAGGTTTTTGTGTCTCCACTGACACTCCGAGCTGCAGGACTGCAGAGGGAAGCAGCCTTTGAGGACTTCCAGCATGTGTCGAGAACGACCTTCTGCACGCTGAGAGATTTACAGCTCCGTGGCTGAGGTGCTGCTCTGCGCGGGGCAAGATACATAACAACAATACCCCAGGCTGAATTTAGGAAATTCGGTAATTGTCAAGTGTGGTAAATCATCTTTAAAGCAAACACTCTTAGAAGAGGAGAGATAAAGTTCATTCCCCCGTGCCGAGGCGGTAGCGAGGAATATGGGGAGGCTGTGGGCAGGGTTTCAAAGCAGCCTGATCGCGTTGGGCGAGATACTGCCGCCTGCTCCCGACGGGACTTCTGAGACTGCTGGCACCAGGGTGACAGGCCGGTAATCGTTAACAGGGGAAGTCTGTCTGGTGCCTGCTCTTTGTTCCAGCTCCACTTTCATATTTGAGAACCCTTATGGTATACTTTCTATTCACAGCAACGTTTTAGCCTGTCGCAAGTGTGGCCCCAGTGACTAGAGTTAGGCAAATACAGCAAGAACCCACACATGCTTGAGCCCTTCAAAGCATCTTTTTTTTTTTCCCCCCTCAGTTTCCACTTGTTAATATTTGACTGAGTCTGTAGTTTGAACAAGTACTTCCCAAATATATTTCAGCTTTCAAAAAAAAAAAAAAAAAGCCACCGAACGTTTACGGTGCTCAGAGCATTTATGGCTGAAACTCGTTCTGCAGGTTCAGCCATCTGTCCTACCCGTCCTTGCACAACGGTACTCTTACAAAATGTGTAAAATGCAGTCAGTCATCTTACTGGGGAACTTGCAACGCCCCTGGCACCACAGTCGGTTCCTGGATATCTCACCAGGATGACTTCTTGGAAACAGTAAAAGCAAGCAAGATGTGGCTCAGAATGCTTACAGCTACAAGGACGAAGCAGGTGTTGAAATGCAGATAACAGTCTCTCCAGGGATGTACATGAAGGAAGGACATACCCAGAATGAGGGATTGTGATCATCTCCATAGAAAAAGGATGATAGGACACATGCTTCTGACTACAGTAAAGTGAATGGCAGTAGCAGTAGGAACATAGGAGCTGGGACAACGTGATTATTACTCAGATTACCAGGTGGGGTGATTATCATTACTAACTGCTATCCACATAAAAGTGCTTGTCAAGGGGACCTGTTCTTGCTGTTCACCATTGGAGAAATGTACCTGAAATTTCACAGAAGTTGGAATAAACAGGCTCTCCAGCAGCTGCCCTTCCAAGCACTTTGTGAAGGTCTGTCTGTGCAGCCTTAGCACAGGTAACTCAATGTTACACAAAGGCTTCTTCATTCTCCTTCTGGCAACATAAACCATTTTAAAGAGGATATCAATGATACCGTTCTGATGGAAGTTATAACAATTGTTCTTATGTGAACCTGTTTATCTATTTTAAATCTCCTTAATCCTATGCCAGGACAAATGTGAAATCTGAGAATTTTACATGCCCAGTTTCTTTTTTCAGCTGTGCACATACATCAGTCCCAGATTTCATATTTCTGTACACAAGACTATTGTGATATGTGTATGGTGATATTGTTCATACACCAAGATGAGGAAACAAGGACACAGCAATAATAACAAGGAAGCCCATTTTCCCTGTGAAGAAAAGCTCTTTGTTTTTTTAAAGCTTTATGATAGATGTAAGCAATTGTATGTTCTTAGAAATGATAGGTATATTTTAACATGCAAATATAGCATCTTTGTAAGAACCTTCAGCAAGCTTGAAAGGCTTTCACATGAGCAAAGGAGGTGGCTGTGGGGTTCATCTCAAAGCTTGTCTAATTACACAGACTTCCAAGAATTGTGAAAATAGCGTGGAAACTGCGCTACATGACAGCAATTCCACTTTCATGTTGCCCAACTGGAACAAAATTACATTGGGGGAAGCTCTGGCCCACTATGGCAATTAGAAAATTCTGATCTCACCTGATCACAGGGAGGAAAAAAGTGTTGGGAAGGCTGAAAAAGGGACAGAAAGCTTTCCTAATAGGTTGACTTCAAATAAATACATAATTAAGGCTAATAACGTTTATTAATGGTGCAGGATAAGTATTTGAATCAAGTAATTTTTTTATCAGATATGTCTCACTTTATCGTAGGACAGCTCAGAACCAAAGAAACCCCCAAATACAACAAAAGCTAAAAAGCATTGCTGTCCTCCCTGATGCTATTCAGTGCTGGTGAAACCACACCATATCACACCGCCCCATGCAGATGTCCTGGGTGAAGTCCCAGTATTGTTGAGCTGGGTCTTACGTGGCCACCTAAATAACTACCAGATTTTCCATCAGTTGCTTCCAATTCCTCTCCTAGGCCACGGATGCTGCCTCTCCACCTTTTCCATTCCCCAGACTGTAGATGTTAATTCCACATCTCTATTGCCTATCCTCTGTTAACCGTTTTTCCAGGTGTCGCTTTACCATCATAGATGCTTACTCCACAGTATCTTCTAATATTCTTCGAATTTCCTGCTGGGAAATCACAGTTGGAGTGGTCTAGTCATTTTGCCTGTGGAAGACACCACTTTTGCTGTAGCTCATGGAAAGATCACAGCTTTCTTTTCAGTAATAACATCTCACCACCTCAAGCAGGTAAGCAGAGGCAACCTGCAAGCCCTTGTCTACAGAGTCTATGGCTGCTGCCAAACAACCCCTCTTTGTAGCACTTCTTCAGCCTGGAAATGCAGCCAAGGAGCAGTTCACATTTTCAAAGTGTATATCAGGCTCATATCTTGGATGCAATTGGTACAGTTAGAGCACGGTCTGTTTCAATCAGCTCAGAAAGTGAAAACCAAATAACGAATGAGCACAGAAAATTAGCTTGGCAAAACTCCACTGCGATGATTTGTTTTCCAAAGTGCAGCTGATTTACAGATTTGAGACCTCTGTTGGTGCTTTCTCGATTTAAAGCAAGATATTTCAACAAAAATTATAGCTGAAGAGCAGTTCTGCTGATCCAGGAAATGTTCTGAGGGTGACAGTAAACCCTCGAGGTATGTGCGAGGGGGCTGTATCCCCGTTGGTGCTGTTACATCTCTGCACAGAGCGGCCAAGCAAGCGGAGCTCCTGAATTTATTGGCTTTCCAGACCCTCACCTTGCCCACAGCCCCACAGCTGCCCTGCTGCCCCAACAGGCCAAGAGCAGGTTTAGCCAGATTCCGGCAGATTCCCACCAAAAAGGCACCCTCCGGCTGGAACCGGCATGCAGAGGCTCAGCAGCCTCTGCATAGCTCCCAGCTACCCATCACTACCATTAGCAGGTGTGGTGGTGTTGAGTTGATGGTTGGACTTGATGAACTTAGAGGTCTTTTCCAACCTTAATGACTCTATGAGATTCTATGATTCACTGAAACCATCCCTTCCCACGGGGGCAAGGTGGTTCCCCAAACAGTTTGGGTGCTAGGGCTGCACCCGCTGCCCAGCCTGGCCTCTAGATGGTGAGGATCACAGCATCTGATTTTAAAGTGGTCTTTTTTTACCCAGCAGCTTTGCTTGTCATCATTATTCCTCGTTGTTCCTCGCTGGTGGGATGGCTGCAGTGACCCAGCACCCTGGCTGCACGTGGTGCTGACCCTGCAACGAGTCCCTCACCTCTGCCACACCACGGAGGGCAGAAAAAAGCCTTTAAGAGCCAAACCACACATGACAGCCCTTGGAGAAAACAAATTCTAAACAAGCTGCTTCCTTGGGCCTGCTGCAGTTTTTCTTACACTGATAATAAAGGGAGAACAAGTTCTCCATGTGCTTGCTCCTATCTGCTTTCCACCCCAAACGTTTAATGTCCATCAAATTCTTGAGCAAAGAACCAGCCGTTCTCAGAGATATTGGCCTACATGCCTCATCAGTCATAATGGAAGTTTTATCCCTTAATAAACTTGAAAGTGACCCTTTTTTTTTTTGATGACAGAGGCACTGGTAGCTGACACCAAGTGGAAAACCTGGCTGCACATCTGTCAGCCGTGGGAAGGTGCCCACAGGCATCTAGGAGCTCTCCAGGATGCAGTGGCTTTTTATTACTGCAGTATGCAATTAGATGGTAGAAATTTAAACTATTTCCAGACACAACAAAGTCCCCATCAGAGATTATACAAGCAGTACAACCCTATTAGTTTCAGTGTCCCGAACATAAGGATTTATGCTCACTGTGTCGACTTAAAAAGCAAAACCGAAGCACAAGGCAAACTCAAGAGGACGGATTGTGTCCTCACTTCAACTCCTATACTGTAATTAAGTGATCTGGCTTACAAATGTGATAAAGGGGGATGATCTGTCTTTCAGACGATGTGACATCTTCCCTAGTAAAGTAATGTGGATGTTTACTAAGAGCCTCCTCACAAAAAAAAATGGGAAAAAGGGTTCATTAAATGTTTAAGCTTTGAAAGTTAAGAAGACAGATGCAAAACATAATTCCATGTACGAGGTGAAGAAGTAAAAGAGCAAGCCCTTTCAGTGTGGGGGGAAAGATGGCTTTGTTTCTTGCACACCTGGACTCTAGAAGTTATGAAGCAACAGCAATATTTCAAACTGTTAATTTACCTGGGTCTACAGAAAGAGAAGCTAAAAAGGTCTGCCACAATATTCTCATGACCAGAAATATTGACAGTTCATAAACCATCCTCAGGAAGCTGTGAGAGGCTTTATGAAGAAGATCTTTGACAGGACAGAAACTGGAAGGAGATACACTCAAACTACCCAGAAATGACTTGGCTGCAAGAGGGGCTTGTCAGAAACATAAATTCAGACTTAAAGGCACAAGATTTTCAAAGTGGCATCGTGATGCCTTCCACCCCACCTCCTGGACCTCTGTGGTGTGTAGATTTTAGAGGTGTAAAACAAGCAGTGTATGGGGCATCCTCTCCAATGAAGCAATACCGAGAGGTGGGTTTTGCAGAAAGCCCTGTCGTGATGCCGGGACATCCCCTCTGAATGGACAGGGGACAGTAAGGCTCGGGGGCAGCCAGGTGATGCAGCCTGTGCTGGTCCAGCTGGGCAAACAGGGCTGGACCCGCACCCTCCCTGCCACCCAGCACCTGCCTGGCAAGGCTTTTGGGGGTTAGGAGCGGTTAGGAGCGATTTTTTCAGCTTTTTCTTAGGAAAAAAGAAAGCGTTTCACCTTTTCAGGATTTTTTCCTAGCCCTGACTGCTTTCATGCTACAAGATCTTCATCTTTGTGCCATCTCCATGACTTTCTTTTTCTCACAAACAGAAGTGGAAAAAATAAAAGGAAAATAAACCGAAGAGAGCAAGGAAAGGTGATAAACCAAAAGGGCAAAAAAACCCCGCAAAACCCCTTTATTTTTCAAAGTCAGATTTATTAACACTGAAAAATATTGGGGCAAGGACAGAAATTTCTCTAAGAAATTTCTTTTTCTGAAGATAAACTTTGAAATTTTTTCTCCTTATTTTCATTTACAAATTTTCAACCTGGCTGTTTCCTGTATCTGTAAAGTAGCCTTGGAAAGACTCAGTAGCTCCTAAGGGCATGTGAAACCAAACTCACCACCTCGAGACCTTAAATCCTCAGAAGGCCAGCACTCAGCAATGCAAAGCATGAGACTGTTACTTCTATTGCACATCACCATTATCTAATTGAAACTGTAGCTGAAGGAGAGAGGGAAAACCGCAGAGCTGACTTCATGTGGCTATCAGAGAAAATATTTAATTGCCTTTATGAGGATAATATTGTTTTTTTAATCAACGCTTCCAGGACACAGTAAGAGGACAGCTTGGCACTGTATGTGCCATTAACACAGAGTGGCATGTTGGTGGCATGAGCAGAAGTTTGGGTGGGTTTTGTTTTTTTTTTTTTGCAAGTGCTTCCCTTTTTTTCCAATAGACATGGGCAAAGTTTTGTGTAATTTTCCAGTGACCTTGATTATGCAATTGTGTATGACTGCTGCCCTAGACAACATCAAAGATGCCACTCCTGTTATCAGGTGGCGGGCAGCCCCAGCCAGGTGAGGGACGCTCCGAGGACACCCAGCAGTGCCAGAGGCAGATGGTCTTCCAGCCTGCCTTGATTAATGAGCTTCTGCTGGGGAAGCTCTTATTGCTCCCACTCCATTTTTTTGAGGGTGGGGAGGTTACAGAGCTGGCAGTCATAAAATGCACAGAGGCATCATCAGGTAGATGGTGATATACCACAAATAAGCTGAATCTATTTATTTCGCCTTCCAAACAGCGAGAGCATGGTCCCAACCCAGCAACAGCACGTGCTTAACTCCACCCAGGGGCCCAAGCCCCACTGAAGTCAAAGGGTTAAATTCAGCCCCCTTTGAAGTCAGCAAGGACAACTCTTCATCTCAATAGGGCCAGTTCCTCCTCCCAGCGCTAAGTGCTTTGATGAATCCGCACTGTACAACCCAAACGAGGTGCAAATCAACATCATCTCTTCCAGGGTCCCTCCCTGACGCAGGCAAAACCCTTCTGAGTGAGGCTGGAGCAGGGGCCAGGGCATGGCCCTTCCACCCTTTGTCCTACAAATCATCAGGAATACCAGTGGGAAACACCACCCGCTTTAGGTCCCTGCGCCTCTCTGCAGCCTGGCCACCAGCAGACAGTGAAGGGCGATGACCTAGCAGAGGAAATGGGGAGAAGGAAGCAGACCTAGCATTCCCCAAACCCCTCTTCGCTGTGGGAGTCCCTGATCTTGCTCGATAAACCTCCTCGCCAACCTCACAGATACAGAGGAAACCAACTACAGACCAGAACTGCAAAAATGTGGCTAATATTACCCAAACCCCCTCCCATCACAGCCAGATTCTCTTTCAATGTTACCGTAATTTAACCCTTCCCCCAAAAAAAGATGAAAGCCACCTACAACTAGTGTTTCAGGTGGTGGAATGTTAGTTATTTTTGTGGTAGGACCTGGAAAATTAACCTATGAGAGGTTTCTACCTGCTCCTCTTTGAATACTCTTCTCTTTTTGGTCCCTTTTCCACAATTTATTTTCCGTCCAAGCTTGGGACAGAGGTTTTAGCAACTGGGTTATCTGTCTCCCAAGTGCTCTTGACACAGTGAGGCAAAGAGGAATAAAAATTGCCCATTAATCCTCGGTTTTCAGAATTGTTTTGCATTATGCTTGCTGCTACACCAGGGAAGACTTTTCTGAGCAAAGCAACTCCTTTCCAAAGCATTTTTTTTTTTTTTTTTTTTTTTAAAGGCAGAAAATGGAGTGAAAAATAAGAAGGAAGAAAAAGAAAAGATAAGCTCTGGTCAATCAAGCCCCAGGTCTCTTGTCTCCAGTTTGTGATATGTTTTATGATCTCAGACACAACAGATTGTGAGCCTGCAATGTTTGGAAATAGTAGATGATTAAACCTTCTGGCCAGGTGTAAATGCAACCTTTGTCTTCTGATGACTGTGTGAGAATTACCTTCCTTCTCAAAGTCCCCGGTTGGCCCTGCTCTCTTCACTGTTACAAACATCCCCTGCTTGGAGCTGCAACCACAATGTGCTTCCACTTTATTTCTCATCTACACAGGCACCAACGCAATCCATATCACTCCAATCATCCTGAGATACAGCAAAAAAATTTACGCTGAGCAAGCTACTAAAAATTTGAAAGAATGTGGCTTGTGAGTTTTTCTGCTTCTTCTCCCGGGGGGATTTTGTACCAGGTAAATAATAAAAAATGTGTAATGATTGACCAGGCTTTTAAACCTGAGCTGAAGGTAAGTTTGCCTTGCTGTCCCAGTTAAATATTCTTACTAGCCCCCTTCTCTTTCTCCAGTTTATCACACCACAAAGTCCCCTTCAGCCTGATTCATTCTTTATTCTTTAGAAATTTGGGCAACAGTCAAATCTGACCTTTAGAGCCATAAACAAATTAAATTGTTTCACAACCAAATAATATGAAACAATATTGAATAGCTAGGCTTCCGCTGAGTTTCCTCTTAAAGCGAAAGAAGCCCCGAAACAGCACAGACATGGGAGATAGAGAGCTGGAGGACAAGGCGTGCTGATATTCCGCATGGCAGCGGGACGGCGAAGCACCAGGGTCTGGCTGCGGGCTGACAGACGGCAGCACTTTAGAAGATGCTGTGGGAGGCGTTTATTAACGCTCCACTCTTCTGGGAGCAGAGGCACGCACACTCCGCTGCCAGCCTGTTGCTGCAGAGCAGAGGCACTGGTGCCGGCAGCACGCCGCGCCCTGGCTACGGCCCAAGGAGAAACCCAAAGGTGGCCAAAGCGGGCTCGGTGCCACCGGATCAGAAACCGCTTCTCCTCTGCCTTCTGTTTGCCTGAACTTCGGCTGGGCACAGGGTGGCCTCCCGGCACACACGGCACCCGCTGCCACTCGCGGTCCCGCTGACACGGGCGAGGGGCAGGGCTGTGTCACCCGCTGCCGCCGCTCTGCGGGGACATCCTTGGGAGCGGGGACGTGCCCTTGCGCTTGGCGTGGGTGCATGCCTGGCGGCTGCCAGCCCCTTGAGGTGACGAGTGGTGAGCCCTCCTTGGCCAGATGCTGTAGGGTTCAGCACATCTGCAGAGCGTTGCTGGAATGTGAAGCATCTGAGGCAGATGCAGAGACGTGATAAGGCTCCTTTCGTCCTGAAAAACACTATGAAGCGGCCAAGTAGGGATTCCCCCAGCAAAGGGGGATTCCCCGCCTGGCACCGAGCTGATTGCAGTTGCCAGCGAGGCTCTGGGATCATGACAGGCAGCCCAGCCCCAGTCCCCGGGCAGATCCCCTGTGGTCCCCCCCTCTGCTGTGGGGTGGCGGGGTGGCACCCAGCCGCCTGCCCACCCCATCCCCTTTCGCGGGGGTACACCCCACCCCAGCTGGGGACAGGCCACCCCCCCCCCTCCCTTGCCTGCACAGTCAGTTAC
>Ga0065711_1009469_pt1 | contig 15315 bp, 14 predicted proteins | sample Hoacrofraction12_FD_59098 | JGI IMG/M metagenome (GOLD analysis project Ga0065711, IMG submission 59098) | Hoatzin crop microbial communities from Cojedes, Venezuela - Epithelial fraction 12 v2 (version 2) | ecosystem: Host-associated > Birds > Digestive system > Esophagus > Crop | place... | reverse complement strand
CCCCCCGCCGCCATTTCTCTGCAGTTGAAAGCTTTTCCAGAAATTCACTTTGGCTTCAGAAAGAAGTGAGACCATCAATGTGCATCAACAAGCCCTTGATAGAGCTAAGCAGGTTTTGTGGGGTGAGGTTGGTGGAGGGATTGTGACAAACAGTGCCTGGTCACGTCCTGATTTGGAGGCTAAACTTCTGTGTCAACAAGAAGCAGAGGGGAAAGAATTTTGTTGGAATCAGGAGGATGTTGGAGAGCTGTGAGGCAGAACGGGAAGGTGAGGCTGAAGCAGGACGCTGGGCTCATGATTATATGCAAGCTGGAAGCCAAAGTTGAAGGCAGGCAGGTTCAGCCTGCATTTATACTCTGCAAGTGAACTGACATCAGTGGGAATGTGACAAAGGAAGGGAAACTTAGCTGTCAGAGGCAAAAGGAGCAAGTTTTTCTGGCTCTGGAAATCCTCCATCTCTGCCATCAGGGAATATTCTCGATCGTGACATTTGGACGTTTCTTTAAAGATGCTGCCTTGAGCTCTGGGTTCAGTATTGCACTGAAAAAGGCCATTGCTCTTTTTTTGGAAACAGGGTGCAAGCAGCTTGTCATCACTAGCCTAGGACCTTATTCTGTCTGTTCTTGGCTGTACTGAGTAAATGTCCTCCATTCAACTGCTTTCCCAGCAATCCCTAGGTGACCCGCTCAACCTGTATTTGGGATGATCTTGCTTGCTAGGAACCTTGCTCTGCAGCGGCCGTACACAAGCTTCTGTGATCCCAACCTTCAACTTCTGTCTGTGTTTTTTGACACTTCAGGCCTGACTGTGTCAGCACTGATACCAAAGCTGTGGCCCCGTGGTCCAGCTGACCTTTCATGGTTGTTGCTCAGTTTGGGTTTGTCACACCTATCTCCAGACATGTAAGAGAAGCCATGACAATCAGCTTGTCTCCCTAGGCTGATTCCATCTCTGGGGGGAGAGTCCTTCCAGCCAGTTACCACTCCACTTAAGATCTGGAAGTGCCCTTCAACCTATTGGTCATACACAGAGCAAGCTGACCTCTCACATAGTCATCTCAGGCATGCCTGAAGTTGGACTGCCTGTCACACATCAGTGAAAAACGAATATTTATGTATCACATTTCTAGGGCTGATCTAGAGCTACCCAAACCTGAGCACGTCTAGGGCTCACGTAAAAGCACACTACCATCCATTTACATCTTTTTGCTGCTTCTCATCCTGAAGCTGGGAAAAAGTGTGCTGCATTTCTTTTGTGTCCTTCATGCTATTTTTCAATGCCTACCGCAGCTGAATGACGCAAATTCTCCCATCGTCCGCAGCCCCAATGAACTGACCGAGACGCAGCAAATGGACCCAGAATTTAGGCCGGTGTAAATCGAGCCACCCCACTGACGTCAGCTAGACTCTGCTGGGGTAGGATCTCTTACTGAGAGGCTGGTTCAGAATTCCAGTGCTCTCGCAACGACAATACATGATTTGTATCCGCTAATATCTAGACAGATATGGCTATCAGCACGTGCAGATATCAAATTGCTGTTTCTCCAGTTAGAAATACTCTGAGGAGCAGCGGGCATTTTGGTGCACACCCAGTCCTGTGACTTTTTGCTGATGCCTAAATGTGTCTGCGCCTTAAATTTAGCACAGGGTGCAGACCATTCTCCATCTGAAAAAGCAGATTGGATGCCTCCTGAAAAAGAGACACCCCATCCTGACTGCATGAAATGAGCTTTGTGATGGAATAACGGAGTGAATTTCTGTCCTGAGTTATACTGAAAAGCCTTCTGGCTTTTGTATCTAGGAATAGCTCATGCTGAGAGATCATCAGGTAAATAGTGGCTGTAGTGAATGCTAGTTTTCTATGACCTGGCGTTCCAGGGAATCTGGAAGCCCTGTTTGCTGAGGAGGCTGAATGCAAGTTTCAGCTTTAATTTTGCAAGGTCATGGACTGGTTCTCTAACTGACAACTGATTTTTACAGAGCTTGCAGGCACTGGCTGGATTTAAAAACTCATCTAAATGTCAGACTTGTTTAAGTTTTCCAAAAGATTCAAAACTCCTTGCAAGTCATAGTGGCAAAGGAAAATACATGCACGCACACACGCATGTAGACACATAATCAAATAAATCTTCTTTCTTTAGAGAACTGTTTAGACACCCTTCAGGATTCAGGCTTTTTTTCAGGCATCAGAGATTTGGAAATAAACCTGGATGGAGAAAGAAGGGGGGAGTGTTACACCACATATATTTACAATGATATTTCTTCCACCTCTTCTGAAATGCTGGGGTTTTTTGATTACTTTGGAGACAGGAACTGGCGTAAAAAGACCCCAGCTGGGTTCAGCTGAACCGTCTCTCTGTTCTCTTTGTGAGAACTGCACAGCAAGAGCAAGGACACCCCACAATTACTGCCACAAGGCACTTAGCTCCGCAGTCACGGTCTCCTAATTCCCAAAGCAGCTCTCCCCCGTGGGTAATGAGTCCTAATTGGCAGGTAACGAGAAGGGAAACAGGCCTCGGAAAGAGAGAAAGGGAAATGTGGCCTCTGCCATCTGGAAAGCTGGTCACTCAAAAACAAAGACCTGCAACAGGAAACCACTTCTATCAACACGGTCGACAGCCCAAGACAGAAGCCAAATGTCTTTAGTTACAAGCAGGACCAAACTTAGGAAGGCAGATGGAGGAGGGATGAAATCAAAACGGAAGAGCTTTCACTCCTCATGCAGGAGAAGATGCATCTCAGGTTTCCAGAGACACAGGAGGTGCCTGGTGAACATTTGCTCAAGATCTTGTTATGTTTGCACAGCACCTGAGCAGAAGATGGACGTGTTTCCTGCCCCACTTATCTCCCCCTGCCCCTTCACCCACCCTCTGGTGCTAGCTTATCCTTTTCTGTGGGAACTGAGAAGGAAAACTGATAGCAACACAGTTCACTTCAGGCATTGGTCCAAGAGCATGTTGCTTCCCCACACCAAGTGCACTGGTGATTCAATCCACACTGAAAGATTTGGGCTTCTCTTGACAGAGGAGGATCATGGCCAGGAGATCATCGCTCCTGATGGTCTCAGGCCATCTAGTTGGCATGCACCCAACTAATGAGTAGGTCCCTGTGCGGCGAGAAATACTTTCAGCTGAGGCACTTTGTAAGACTTTCTGAAGAATTTGAGATAGCAGAAGACTGATGTAATGGGGATGCCGTGGATGTGTGCGGGAATTCTGGGACCATGCTGTGCAGCACATAGCTCAGGAGGTGAGAAACAGTGATCCAATGCCTTCAGAACCCAGAAAGGATTTGCTGATGGGGATCATAATTCTCCTGAGTAAATTGGGTCTTTCGGCTTGCATATAGCTTTAATGACAAGCCATTGAGTTTTGGGGTTTATGTTTCCTTCTAAAAACACTGTTGCCACAACTCAGAAGCCTCTCATCTAACTTTACCTACTACAGCACCTAAATTAGGAGCAGACTTTTGTGGCAGCCCCCATCCACCACAAAAGGCGAGGGATGGGTTCTGGAGGATGATTCAGCCCATCCTAAATCACGAGTCCTATTGGAGAAACCTACACTGACTACTGGCAAAAGCTCAGCTACTAGATCTTCACTTAAGCCTCTTATTACCTCTCCACATCGTGGGGGAGAATGTCTTCATGTCTACAAATAGCCTTCAAGCTGTTGGTTTAGATGGAAAAGCCTTCCTTAGCAAACCACTCCTGGAATTCTTTGGTACAACCCAGTGTCTCCTAGTTTAAAAGGTTGTCCAGCTGGAGGACTCAATGTCCATTGTAAAGAAAGACAGCAATTCAATGGCCAAAGGTGACATTTGGTCATAAACTGCCCTCAAGAAAACCTATTCTTGAGCATGTCTCCCACTAACAGGTGGACACTAAGGGTGTCCTTGCTAACTTGTTCAGCCTTTTCGCAGTGAAGAAAGTGCTCTGAGGACTGCAGTGCCTGAGTGTGGGTTTATATGTGTGTAATAATATATGCTAGCAAAACCCAGAACCTATGCAATTTTCATTGCAGAAATTCTCAGCTGAAAATAAACTGATGATCCCTTACCCTTCTCTCTGCCTCCAGAACGGACAGCAGTTATCTAAGGATCATCCTTTATGCGATCCCGACTAGTGCTGCAGCAAAACGATCCCAACTATTCCCAGCAATGGGGCAACTGAGGTGATAATACTATTTAAATCCTGATGTTTTTCACCCCAAGGACAGGTATGAACTTTCCTCTTCATCTTTGGGCTTTCTGCTGGTATTTGGGTTAGAAGTTCATAGCTTCTAGAAAAACACAGGCAAAAGCATCCCCAGCCAGACCTTCGGGGCATGCAGTTCAGTCTGTCACCATTGGAGTGAGGGGAACTAGCCTGGAGACCATGAGCTCATGTCTTGCCTGGATTAGGGAGGAATTCTCAAGGAGACGCCGAATGGCATCTGCTCATTTTGTTTTTTGCTTTTCCCATGGCAGAAATGACATGAAGCAACTGCACAGACTCATCTGGGTCCCAAATAGACTTTCCTGCTCCCTTTGCACCCACCTGCCAGGCCCAGACATGCACATTGCTTTTCCACACTGTTCTCCAGGGGTTGCTAAAAGAGAGGATGGCGAGTGCCGTAGCTATGAGCTATTTAAAAAGATATTACCGATTTCCTATCCTCCCACACATTACCTCCTGGTGAGCACCAAAGGTTAAGTGAACTTGGCACGTGTGAACTTGGACCTGGTGGGATTTTGGAGTTTGCAACAAAACCTAAAGACAAGCGAGCTGCCCGGGTGGGATTTTGTTTCAAAAAGCTGTGTACAGATCCCTGGTGCCGGGACAGGACGAGTGTCTTGCCTGATTCTGGGAAGATGTCCTGCTGAGCTGGAGGCATTTCAGCGCAAAGCTGATTCCTGTGTTTTAAAGGGCAACATCTTACTTGAACTACAAAACCTCAGAGTCTCGCCTTTGGCCCTGCCATGCATGGGTCTTAGTTAGCACAGGGGTCTGAGGTCTACCACTACCCAGCTGCCCAGAAGCAAAAATCAAGGCTGAGACAATCATAGTGTTGTTTTCTAGGGAAAGTCAGGGATTCTAATTTTGGGACCCATAATTTTCAGTCCCACTCCATCCTGAGCTGTAGAGATAGCCACCCTCATCCCATCACAGGACATGAACGGAGCAGAACCCTGAAGCATTGTAAGAGATTGTCCAGCCCCTGAGGTAGCTGGGAATAGAAAATGGGTGGGAAGGTAAAGGTTGGTGGGAGAGGAGAGAGGAAAGCCATGATGAGAAGCACTGGAAGAAGGGAGGAAAACCATAAAGCTGGGAAAAAAAGATAATTAAAAGAAGACATATCAGTGGGTCAGGGAAAGGCGAAGACTGTGTAGACCTGCAGCTCGGGAGAACAGGTAGGAACCAGAATGTCTTCTCTCCTCTGACACAGACTCTTGCAGTGACCTTGGGCACCTTCCTTCACTGTTCAGACTCTCTGCAGTAAAACGAGCATGCGAAATTGGCCAGCACGGGGGAGCTCAACCTCATTTGCAAATGCTAACCAAGAGGAGATGTGGAGTAGGAAAGTAAACAAATAAACAAAGACCGTAGCCAAATAAACAAGCGATCCAGCAAAGCAAGATTTAATTTGGGTTTTGACACTCTGCCCTGAATTGTCAGTATCTCTGGGACTTGAGAAGGCAAAGGATTTGTCACAGCCGTATGGTCACTGCTGCCTTCTGGTTTCGTTTAGCCACGTGTGAGCACGCACATGTGTGCAAGAGGTGGAGCTGTGGACCAACCTTAATCCTGCACTTTTCTCAATTGGAAACAAATGGACGCTCTCTGTTTTCCACTCACCAGTTTTATAACAGTTTGAAATTAGACTGATGAGGTGTTTTCTTGCCAGCACCATCTATCTTGGTCTAATTACACAGGCAGTGCTAATTGCAGGAGGCAATTTATAGAACCACAGCATTCTTCTTGTGCACTTCTAGGGGGAAATGTATGGGGGAGCTCATGCTCCTGCTCACTCCATCTCTCCCTTCTGCTCTCTCTCTCTCCCTGGGTGATTATGCTCCTGAAATGATAATTAAAGGATGGCATAGAGAAGGGGACCTGGCAGAGTAACAGCATTCCAGGCTCTGAAGAAGCGCCATGGGTCTGGAGCCTGGCTAACAAAATGCAGAACAAAGAGCTGGAGGGAAAGAATCTGGTAATCCAGCAAACGGAAGACAAAGTGAGAAACAGCAGGTCTTGCAACACTTTCTTCATGGTGGTGAAGTGACTGGGAAGGTGTTCACTTCTCTGCTTAGATACTATACCTTGAAACACTAGGGGTGGTGAGACGCACAGATACATCTAACTCTCAAAGCTGCAAAGCTACCACTGGAGATAAAGTAGGATTAGAATCATAGAATCATAGGTTGGAAAAGACCTCTAAGATCATCAGGTCCAACCATCCACCCAACACCACCATTCCTACTAAACTGTATCATGAAGTGCCACATCTACACGTTTTTTAAACACCTCTGGGGTTGGGGACTCCACCACCTCCTTGGGAAGCCTGGTCCAATGCCTGCCACTCTTTCAGGAAAGAAATTTTTCCTAATATCCAATCTAAACCTCCCCTGATGCAATTTGAGGCCATTGCCTCTTGTCCCATCACTGGTTACCTGAGAGAAGAGACCTGCACTTGCCTTACTACAACCTCCTTTCAGATAGTTATAGAGAGCAAGAAGGTCTCCCCTCAGCCTCCTCTTCTCCAGACTGAACAGCCCCAGTTCCTCCATCCTGTCCTCGTAAGACTTGTTCTCTAGACCCCCCACCTCAGGGTGATTAGGACCTCATCTTATAGAGTGAAGGAACCGAGATGCAGAGGGAGGTTAAGTGACACCATCAAGGCTATCCAGCAAGCCTCGCCAAGCAGCCTTAACCAATATGCAAACATGAAGTTAGTGTTGGGACAGGTCCCAACCTGCCTCCCCCAGCAAGTCCTGCACCTGTATGAGATGCAGGAAGACAAACAGATGGACTTCAGGTCTACCCTTAGTTCCCTCCTTGAGACTACAGAGGACGATAGGGGTCTTCACCAGGTTGGGAAGTGTGGGACTTGATGGAAAAGGATAGCTCCACTCTGAAAACAAGACAGGCAAATAATAGCTGAATGGAGGAATGGCTGCCAAACACCATGAGCCTTCGTGCAACCTCCAGAGCTGGAGGACTTAAAAAGGGAGCTGGTCAGGAGAAGGGGAAGGATCATTCACAGCAAGTCTGTCTTTTATTACTTTTCCTGAGCACCTTCGACTATGCTCTGTGGGAAACAGGGACTTGGGCTGAATAGACTTTCGTCCTGATCCTGTCTAGCTTTTCTGAAGTTCTTGTAGAATAGGAATTTTTGTGATATTGCTGGAAAATGGGGTTGGTAAAGTCGAAGTTGCCTTGATATAGGGGTGGGTGTGTAGATCTACAGGTGGAAAGCCTTCTGTTTTGTCTGCTTTTTCTATACCTGGACACAATGGCTGTATTTACACTGGCAAAATGAACAAAACCAGAGCCCTTTCTCTGCTACTGTCCCTCCTGTCCTGTTGCAAGACCTTCCCCATGCTGGGGCTGTGATTGTCCACATGTCTGACATGGGCAGGGACCTGTTTCACTAGGTCAGGTTGCTCAAAGCCCCATCCAACATGACTTTGAACTCTTCTAATGATGGGGCATCCACAACTTCTCTGGGCATCCTGTTCTGGTGTCTCCTCATCCTCATCATAAAAAATTTCTTCTTTATGTCCAATCTAAACCCACCCTCTTTCAGTTTAAAAACATTGCCCCTTGACCTGTCACTACAGGCCCTGGTCATCTCCAGGACCTTTCCTGGTGAGCAATACAGAAGGTGTCACCAGGCCTGACTCCCTTCACAGTCCCCCAGTTCATCCCAGCACCCTGGCGCATGGGGCACTGGAGGATATCCAGGGCTTGCTTTCTAGTGGCCACTAGACCTGCTCTGCTGGAGATCCCTGGATGGGAGGCAGCTGGTGACCTGCACCTCTGCTCCTCTCTCCCTTTGGAGAAGCAAAGGGATGGAGGAATTCCCCTGGCTTATGCCTCTGCTCCTGCAGCTCCCAGCTGCAGGCAGCCAGCTCAGCAGGATGCTTCGAGACGTTTGCTGCCACCTATGGCCGAGAATAAATAATGCAAAAGCAGGTAAAGAGCTGGGGTCTGCCTGCAGACTGGACTTTCCTCAGCGCTGGGTGTCCACAGGGGTGCTTCTCTCCCATGGGGGCCATGGGGATGGGTATGAGGAGGCAGGGAGGTGCCACCTGAAAGAGACTTTATAGCAATCCTTTCCCAGCACAGCAGTGCCGCGAAAAACTTCTGACCCGGGAACCACAGGAGACCAGAGTTTGACTCAGAGCCCACCAATAATAGCTATTAAGTGCAGAGACAAGAGAGACAGGAACCATCTGTGATAGTCTTGGGGCTGCGAATGATGCTGACAAACAGACACTCTTGAAGGGCTTTGGAAAACATTTCTGCCCCTTCGTCTTGGTGTCGTTTCTCTCCCTTTTCCCTCTTACACCCTGGTGTCTCCAGAGCAGATGCCCGGAGAACGTTCAGTTCTGATTTTGGGACTGCCATTGCATCAGCATCCCCCAAACCTCAGAGAGCTATTTCAAACGTACAAGAAAGGTTTGAAGGTGGTGATCTTGTCCTGAGGGGCTTGGCACCAGATCATATATCATCTCTACAGCCTCTTTGGTTTCCTACCAGATCAGCTACAGCCACTGCCATAGCACGACCCTGTTTTCTGTGTTCTGGCTATAGCTGCAGAAATTCAGGTACTTGATCTACCCTGGCGTTTTTGGGATGTCACAGGTCATAGACACAGCTTTAATGATCCTGGGGTAATTGGGAGATGGTTTGTTCAGGACAGGTTGCCCCTTTGCAGCAGCCATTTAGCAAGTTTTTCCTTCTCCTTTGACATGTGCAACAAAAAATGAGACAAAAAGTAGGTCCTCGAGGGTTTTTTCTGCCACCATGGTGAGCACTACCAGGCACTGGGAAATGGGACGTGCATCTGCATCATAGACTGGGAACACTGGGGATCTGGATCTTCTAGGAAGGCCCCTCTAAACACTAGGCTGTATATCCCAAATCAAAGCATAAAGCTGAAACTCCTCTTCATCCCACAACTCCACATGCCAGATGCAGCTTGCTGAAGGTTTGATGTCCGCTGACTCTCAGAGAAGCAAGTGATCCTGATAATGCTATGGATCTGCCCAAGTTCCCACAGGCAGCATATGGTAAAGTTATTATGTGAAGTGAATAAGAGCCTCACCATTGCCCCAGTGACCAGGGAAACCCCCCTTTCTGAAATGCAAGATGAAGCAGCGGTCTTGTGTATTGTAGCCCTCCATCCACACCTTATCCTGATGGGAAGGCCTGTCAGTAGTCTGTGTCTCCCAATACAGGGGGTATAAAACCCGCCAGATGTCGTGTGCACTTCTCACCCACTCTTGGGCCACGTCTCTGCTGACTGCACAGGGTCTAGGAGTCACCATGCCGCATTTCAGTCAGCGCTGGGACTGGATGGCAGGTAGGACCTTGCTCCCTGGACAACACTTTCCCTAGACAACCCCATTGCATTAAATCCTGCCCACACAATGACAACATGATCTCACTCTCCAGAGACCTGCTTCCTGCTCCACGACTGGGCACGAGGAGTCACCTGCAGAAGCTGATGGGTGCATGCATATATCTGCTCCAGGGACTGAGAGCCCACATGGCTTGACTCCTGGTGGCTGAGACACCATGAAGCCATGTCCTTTCACTGTTGCAGGAAGTGTGCAAACATTAATCCACCCCGCTTAATGCAAAACCCAGAGAGGAACAAAGTCTGTGTTGCATCACATGGCTGATACAAAGGGTGTTTTGGTGAGCGCACATCGTGCAGGGACCCCTTCACCCTTTGGGCTGGTGTAGGGGAAGCCTAAGGACGACACATGGCACCAGCATAGGAGACCCACTCACTTGGTGGGATCTGCACCAGACTAACCAGAGACATTCAAGTGTCAAGAAAACGGACTCTTTTAAGACCTGACTCCTTTGATCTATTTTAGACACCTCTTTACACAGCGAGCGCTGTGCGTAGGTAGCGTGTCTGTATACATGTATGTGGGTGTGAACAGCACATGATGTGGTCTTTTTTTGTGGGGTTGCTAGAAACGAACCTGGGTTGCTCTGCCAGCAAATGCACTTCGTGTGCAGCACAACCGGAATCACTGCGGGCTTTCTAGCTTCCTCCCGAGATCTAATCGCTGTGTGCAGCTAGGCTCAGTGCATGCAAGGTTAGCTGGGAGGCAATAGGGTGACCAAGAGACACAAGTCTTCCACGCTGTGAGGGCCGTTCTTTAGTCCCTGTAAGAGCCCAGGCAATGCATTTGACTTTGCAAGGACATGGGTCTTCTCCTACACTCCTCCAACAAAAACTGCGAGTTACATCAGAGTACCCTACAGAAAGCAGAAACTATGGCATCTTTCTTAACACCATACAAGTATCACCATCACCCAATAGATCAAATTCGTTTGCATCTTGCAGTGAGCCATTTCATCCCCTTGCAGATTTCTACTCGCTCTCTTTCTCTGCAGGTCACCGCTACCCACCTGTCCTTTGCAGAGGGCATGCCACCCGTCCCCAACTCCTCTTGGGCTGGGCCATGCTTGGAGTGTGAACGCTCCCTCCTGTTCACTGCAAGGCAGAAACCTGAAGCATTGCTTGCCTTATGATCTTGGGCTCCATCCTCTTCCCTTCCTTCCTTCTCATCCAAGAGCCATTGGATGCCTAATAACACAGCCTAATTAATCAAAGAATCACAGAATCACAGAATGTTAGGGGTCAGAAGGGACCTCTGTGGATCATCCACTCCAACTCCCCTGCCAAAGCAGGGTCACCTAGAGTAGGCTGCATAGGACCTTGTCCAAGCGGGTCTTGAATATCTCCAGAGAAGAAGAATGGGAAGATATTTATGGTCTCAGGGCTGTCAGCCCCTCCTCTCCCTCTGAGCTCTCACCTCTCAGTGCTGCATCCTGTTTCCAAGTACTTGGTGCAGCTAAGTAAGAAGATCCCTGGGACGGACTGCGCTCGTCTCATGGACTTGTGGGTTGGGACAGAGGGACTAAGGCATAGCAGGAGGTCCCTCCAGAAGACACCTCCCACCCCCATTGCAGCCACATCGTACAGCTCTTCCTGACAGGTGAGAATCCTTCTCCACCATGTACCTGCTTTTCACACACTGGGGACTTTGGAGAGCTCTGTGCCTAGACCACCGGGTATGGGTGCTCGTCGGAGAAGATTTCAAAGTCCTGCTCAGTCTGTGCCTTAGGGTCTGGACATTTGTTAGCCTGCCTACATCCATGTATCACTCAGGATGTTTGCACCCTCCCGTGCCTGAAACGAATTCCTGGTGCAAGTGCCACCGTGCACGCACGTGCTGTGTGAGCATGGGGCTGCCTGCGAACATCTGGGAGCTGCACAAGCGAGCATGTGGTGCCTCCCTCCCTCCTTCCTGGCGAGGCAGGAGAAAGCATTCCCAGTGTGGACGGCCACTGCTAATGGCCCAGGAATCCTCAATGCAGCTGTTTGTTCTGGCACCAGCGCAGCGAGGTCCTGAAGTCAGTTGAACCGCATCGACTTCCCTGCCAGGGTCAGGTTTCAGAGGCATGCGATTGGGGATGCCCCCACTGAATGTTTCCAGCACCTGGCCTCCGCCTCCTTCCCCGAGCTTGCCATCACTTCTGCGGGAGGGAAACCTAAGCCTTTTCAACACGGACAGGAGAACGCGGCCGCCAGGAAAGTGATTTACAGCCCTGCGAAATCCCATCACCCAGCCAGCCCACAAGGCAACACTGCTGCTATTGTGACGGACACTTTGGCGATAGCAAAGGACCCCTGGGCCAGCCCCTCTTCCTCCGTTCCCTTCCTCCCCTTCTCCTCCTCAAACCCAGGTCCCATGGCCCTGTGACCCTCTGACATCTCGGGCACTTGTGCGGCAAAAGGCGTAAATTAGCTCCACGTTCCTGGGTCTCTCGGAGCCAGTGTGTCTGGTGTGGGTGCCATACTGTTTAACTTCAGAAATCAGAGAAACTGAAACCAGGATGGTGTGGCAGGGTTACCTCCACTGCCCTGAGGAAACACCTTGTCCTTCCAGCTCAGTTCAGCCCACCCCACGGGGAAGTCTGTATCAAGAACTTAGCTGGTGGGGAGAAACGGGCTCTTCCACAGGACCACTAAGCCCTCTTCAGTGCATCCTGTGCAAGGAGTCCTACACACCATTACCTGCCATGCGAACTTCTGCATGCCCAGATTCAAACCACTGCTGTGGGGCAGGACAGTGACATCTACCCATGCCTTAGGCCTTAGAGGAGTTGAAAGATGGTTGGTTGATGCTCTCTCTCTGCTCTGACTTCTGAGGCACCCAGGCGTACCCAGATTGCTAACTCAGCTCAGTCACGTTCTCCAGGTGAAATGAGTTTGTTCTGTTTAGTTCAGAAAATCAAATGGAGCTCAGTAACAGATCTAGGCACAGCAAGGAATGAGGTGAGAAATGGCACAGCTCTAAAGAACCATCTAGACTGGTGGCAACCAGGATGTTTCCAGAACCCAAAGGTGACGCTGAACACAGACAAGCCCTGGCTGCCTAGGGAAAAGAAGCATGTGCCCAAGAGGCCCCAGAAGATCTGTGATGAAGACAGGCATAGAAATCAGCTTTCTCCACTTCGTCCCATCAGCCTGACTTGATGATCAGCAAGGCTCTGCATGAGTTCTGGTAAAGCTGGAAAACTTCTTGACGCAAAACACTGTGGATGCTAAAAGTTTAAGGGGAGGCTGGTCAGACTGAAAAAAGAACAAACAAAACCAGCCACTCAGGTCTAGTATGTCCATGGGAATTAAGTCTTGCTCAGGAATTCCCTGAACTTTGTTTGGTTGGGGTATTGAAAGGAAACACTGCATTATGCTTGACCTGTTACTTGTTCCCAAAGCCACCTGCTCTTGGCCACCTACAGCGAGGGGACTCGGGAACCTTTGCTGAGCTCTAGGGCTGGTTGTCATAAAAAAGCTGTGCAGATCAGCCTTTCTGCATGCTGCTCTCTCGGGTACGAGTCTTCCCTCTCCAGACACCTGGAGCAAATGTATCTGGAGTATTGCACTGAGCAGGGAAGGCAATTATTGTATTTTCTGTGTGTTTTGGGAGGCACCCAGGAAGGACTGGGTGCTGTTGAGCTGAATGCTGTGGAAACACAACAAGGACCTGAGCAGGGTTTCCTCCATCCTACTCCAGATACTGAAAGTATCTGAAAGTTAGATGTTTCATCTCAGCTAGTCTCTGCAGGCTGAGAGAAATCAGTGCTGGATGAGGATGGCTCAGTTTAGGAAAGACTTTGAACAGCTGGATTCTCTCCATGGCCTATGGATATATGGGCTAGGGTGACCAGCTCAGAGAGAGGTGCTCATGGCTTTGACATGTAGAAAAAAGAGAAGCGCCTCAGCTCAAAAGACAGCACAGCCCTTTCCACCTCCTCTCCCCTCTGGAGGAAAGCCCCAGTGCCTAGGGCTGAAACACAGACTGATGGCAGACCCCAGTGCCATGTCCAAATGAAGACCTCGAGCAGACAGAAGGACCTGCTGTCGTTTCACAGGAGAGAAGTGGTGGTGTGGAGGGACCCAGGGAGCTTCTGGTACTGCAGGGCAGTTGTATGGTGTACTACAGAATGAGAAAAAAGGAGGGGGGCAGGGGAAAGAACCAAATAATTTTGCACTGAAAAGAGAGACCGTACTCCCACCAGACAGAAGCCTGGGGTGGTCCTCATGGTCATACATCTTCCCTGCCATGGCTACTGACTGGACCTGTTCTGGTGGGCTGGTACCGGAGGTCCCCACACTGCTGCCTGGGATGATTAGTGACACGTCTACCTCTTATTTAACCACATACCAGATACACAGCGAATCTGTCCTCTGAGNTGGGTTTGGTTTAAACTGTTAACTTTGTTCTAGNGTCTGGCTACCCATATGCATGTGGGAANGTTCCTGTTTAAAAAAAAAAAAACACAACACATTTAATGCAAGGTTTGAAGCTGTATTTCAGCAGGAAACTGTAGCAGCCTCTGCAACTGTAGTGCTACCTCTGCTTCCTTCCCCTCCCCTGCCGTCCCTGCCCTTGGAGGGCCTGTAGAGCAGATCAGTCCTGCTTCATAAATATTTTACTGACTACTTCAGTATGCACCAAAGAGACTCTTCGCCACAGATCAGAATCCTGTCGCTAGACAATGATGTTGTGCCGTCAGAGTTTTACCCAGACAAAGCCCCTGGGAAGCCGCCAGGAGAGCAAGAGACGACATCTCTGTGCTGGTGACTCCATGTCTATCTGTTATAGCACGGAGAGGGGGATCGCTGCCGAGGAGGCCAGGGATCTCCTTCTAACATTGTCTCTTGGCCCTTCCTCAAGGTATTTACTCCACCTCCTTTCTGTTGATAGAGGAAAATCTGAAGAGCCTACAGGGAAGGATTCCTATCCATTTGACGCTTTGTGTCCTCTACCTCTCATCACTCGAGACAGGTGTAAGAGCCGAAGAGCATCTCTCTACCCTTTCTTTAGTTGGTGCCTGCAGGGGAGCCTGGACGCTCCCCACCTGGCAGATGCAAGTGGAGAAGNCAGGACCAGGCACAGCTTCAGGNTGTGCNGATTGCACTCCTTCTGGGGCTTCCCGTTCAAGAGANCAGCCTCCCAACTACGTCCTCCTCTGCAGAGGTGGCTGATATCCCAGACATGCCTTGGCCTTGCTCTGTTCATGTTCACTGATGTGTGAGAGGGAGGGAATTTGCATGAGCTGCATCTCCCAAGTTGGAGTCCCATCATCACTGACCAAATTTCTTCTTGTGCCTCTAGCCCACTGGGGGCCAGATCTGGTCTCCCACTAAAAGCAGTTGTGCTTCTGTCCATTGAGTCACAACCGTCAGACTAAGAGCCCCCTCTTAGCCTTTAACCCAGCGTTCTCAATGACACAGGAGGGTCATTGCCCTTGTCTTTGGAGCAAGCTCTAGGATGAGGAGGAAAAGATACAGCTCGGAGCAGAAACCCTGTCACACTAAGCCTTTCATACAGAGCCCATCATAGGACATTTCGAATCCTGAGACTGCTGAAACTGTGCAAAAGCTCGAGACTGAAATATTCTGTTTTTGCTGAGCACACTCGTTTCCCTGATCCTTCCTGAATGTCAGTTATGCCACGTGAGCTGGGCACGGATGAAGGGCTGTTGGGATGCGTGCTTTGTACAAGCGCGCAATAC
>Ga0065711_1042545_pt1 | contig 15316 bp, 9 predicted proteins | sample Hoacrofraction12_FD_59098 | JGI IMG/M metagenome (GOLD analysis project Ga0065711, IMG submission 59098) | Hoatzin crop microbial communities from Cojedes, Venezuela - Epithelial fraction 12 v2 (version 2) | ecosystem: Host-associated > Birds > Digestive system > Esophagus > Crop | place... | reverse complement strand
GGCCTCTTACCCTTGGGCGGCGCGGGCGCTGCGAGCGGCGCGGCCCCGGGCTCCTGCCTCCCGCCGCGCCGAGACAAGAAGGTCCGCGGCAGGAGGAGGGAGACGCAGAGCACCAGGCAGGAGACCACGGCCACCCTGCAACACGTCGAGTACGCCATGGCGGGCGGCCCGGCGGCGCGGCCCTCACCCCACCGGCAGCCTCTGCACAGGCGCGGGCAGCGTGCGCATGCGCCCTGCGCCGGCGCGGTCGGGCGGGGGCCTGAGGGAGGTGCAGGGCGGCTGAGGAGGGGGAGGAGGATGGAGGGGCTCGGCAGCCGAGGAGGGCCGCGCCGGTGCGGGGTGGGCCTCTGCGCAGGGGGAGCGTGGAGGGGTGAGGACCCGAGGCCGCGGTGTGCATTGGGTCCCTGTGGAAAAGGCCCTGAGCCTCAGAAACGCAGCTCGGGGCGGGAGCAGACATGTGGGGCCCCTCTTCCTGATCCCACCATAAGTGTGTCACAGACTCTCTGTCCGCCTTCCCACTGCAAACCTGTTGGGGGAGGAAGATAAAAACTAGTCTACACAGGGGCATTTTTTCTCCCTTGTGAAGGGTTTCGGTGGTAGCACAGCCGGTCTGTGCTGGGGGCGGTGATGGCGGGATGGAGCAGGTGGGCCCAAAGCTGCGCGGTGCCCCGCCATGCGGAGAGCCGACGGCGGCAGTGGCAGTGCGGTTACCGGTGCTCTCCCGGGCCGGGGAAGGGGCCGGGGCCTTACCTGCGGCAGGGCCGCCGCTGTGGGGGCAGTCGGGCTTGCAGCGGCAGGGAAGAAGTGTCCTGGCTAAAACTGCTGTTTGAGGCTATGGCTCACCTGGGTTCTCCGTGTGGAAGCAGTTTACCCCTTTGAGCACACGGGGTGGAGGTAGAAGAGTCCAGAGTGTATTTAAAATTAATTCAATTTACTGCAATTATCTAAGAAATTTAAAAATTATAAACGTGCATATATTTTTCAAGAAGGAGTTTGGAATTTGCATGTTGTCAATGGATTTGTTTACGTTGCTGCCGTGCAAAGTTGTCCTGAAACCACCTTCCCACTATACTGACAATAAAAGATTGAAGTAAAGAGGGAAGTTCATTGTTTGTACTCGATCATTTTCACCGACTTAAGCAAAAAGCTGCCAGTCATGTCCAATTAAATTATATGGTTTTGTATTTCCGTTCTATTTATATTACACTGTATTACTGTAGTTGAATTAGACTATTTTCCATGGGGTCTGGGCTGTGACAACTGAATTTAACTCCCTTTATGCTAGAGCTACCCTTACCTAGACTTCAGCTGAGAGCAGAATTGCTTTGACTTTCACTGCAGACCACTACAGCAGCAGGATACCACAGGCTCTTAAATTACTACAAAAGAGATACCTGCTGTCTGAACAGCTGGCGCTGGGTGGACAATTCTAGAAATGGTTCTTATCAAGCACCTCCTCCCTAGGGATATGGCAGCCCTTGGCCAGGTCCCACTACCCGTTACTGAACTGACCTGGCTGGACTGTCTCCTTCCACAGCTCCTTCACCCACCACTCATTCACCAGTTCTCAGGCACCTCACGGCAGGACTTGGGGGAATTTCTGTTCTTCTCCTGGAAATCAGAATTGTGGGAACTATCGGTTCAATGCCTATGCCTCTTCTCTAAGTGTGCCAGCAGCTCTTGTCGCCTGCGGTGGCAAAGTTAGCAGGTAGGGGCATCGAAAGGAGCATCTCCCTGGTCAGAAATGTGTCGTCAGTCCACCAACAAGAAACACTTCGCTAAATCTGTCATGAAGAAGACATTGTTGTTCTCAGGCAATGATGTACTGCCATGAGCAGCAGCTTTGGTCTCTTCAATGAAGAAGAGAAAAAGCTTTTTAGCATAGTACAGTGGTGAGATTTTGCAGTTCCTTAGGACAGCCGTCTTCAGCACCGGAGGATGCTGAAGTTACCCAAAGCATCGGTCCTTAACGCCGAAAGCAAAACAAGCTTCCATGACCACAGGGAGACCACTGCCAGCCTGACACACCACTCCTGGGGGTCACTTCTCTTTCCATTGTGACTCTTGGGATGCACAGGAAGGACAAACAGCAACTGGGGAAGCAGCACCACCACCTGAGCCTTCCAGGCATTAGCTGCAGCGGTCACAGGGTGGTTTCACCTGTATAAATGCCCTGGGTGTCGTCAAGGCCGTCAGTTCAGAACACTGATATGCAGGGCCTTCATTGGTGATTAGGTTTTGATGAAGGTGGTTGCCTTTCCACTCTTACATAAGACCTAAGAAGGTCACTGGAAGAAATAAATAAATAGTTACAGCAGTTTTCTCAGTATTTTTCCCCGTACTGTTCAATGCCAAGGAGGAATGGGGAGACTGATGCTCCACAACTAGGATTTCACATGGAATCACTGGCTTTCTGATCCCAGCATGGCCCTTGGTCCATGGCCACTCAAGAAGCCTACAGCAGCTCAAAGCCAAAGCAAGGAATTTAATACTGGGCTTATACGCAGAGACTGTGTAGATATCATCACTCTTTGTGAAGTCTTCAATCATCAAGAGTTATGTTTAAAAAATGAGGAGGACTTGATAAAACCCATTTTTCTTCTACAGCCAAATAGAAAACTTCTGCAGAGGAAGCCTAGGGTACGAGTCTTCAGCTTCACGAAAAAGACGGCTCCAGTCCTTTGTCCATGGAAGTTGCAGCTGGTTCAACTTGCTGTAGAACCTGTTTCTAATTGTACAAAACAACCATAAAAACAGCATCCTAACAAAGAAGATGAAGAGGATGTTTTTTTTTATGATATTGCCTTCTGGAAAGGGAAAATACCATAAATATATTCTGATCTGAATATGTGTTTTTCAGACCACAGTCTGAGTACCACAAATGCACTGACTGCTCACATTGCCTCACAAAGTTCAGCCTCGTGAAGTGGGCTTTGCCGTATTTAGATTGCTGTGAGTTGTGCTTGCTATCATGTGGGAAGAGTAGCTTTCACAGAATGATGTCCCCATAAGTGCTAATATTCATAAATACCTTGTTTGATTTATGTTTCCAAACTGATATAAGTACAGCCTTCATAGTATTCAGAAACAACACTTAAATAGCAAAATATCTTCTGTGTAGTATAAGAGATATTCAGCAGGTATTGATAGCGATCTCCAACAAATGGTTTATTTTTAATTTCTGGAAAGGAACATTAGAAATGAATTTAATTTTCTTCTATTTATTTAATGCTGATATTCTCCCACTTACGTTCCTCTCTGTTATCCCATGCTTGCCAACCTTCTCAGTTTCTCTTTGTCATGGGACAAATGCTGAAAAAGTTTTAAAAGACAATTTATCCAGCATGAATCAGATGGTTTTTTCTCTGTTTTTTTATGCTTTTTTTCCTATGGGTGTTCTTGAACTACTTATTTTGCAAAGAAGCTCAAAAACCAGAAAATGACAGTGTGAGCTGCGGAAATCATGCGCATGATGCTACTATCCATGTTGGCAGTATCAGTATCGAAGCAGCCATCCATTTTTACAAATATTTGGAGCTTATTGTAACTTTTTCCTTTCATAAGGGAAGGGTCATCTTCAGATGCTAGAACGTTTTTCACATGTGTAGGTAAAGATTTGCGCGAGTCACAGTCTACGGCTTAATGAATGCCTAACTATGGATTATGTAAAACAATATTCAGCAGTTCTGAAAAACAGGAAAGGCATGAATGCTGGAGTACGATTGCTGATAATTCAGTGAAGAGAAAATTAATGGGAAAGAACGTGAATGAATCATTTTAAGCCTGTCTTTTTTTTAGTCTGCTCGTTCTTGACTGGCCACATATAAATTGCTATAAAAATGAACAATCTTTGATATAAATGTAAATTAGGAACAAATTTCTTAACTTAATCAAACTAACAAATGACTCCAGAGCCTCCTCATACATCTAGGTCTTGCCAAAAGCTGTGCCATCGCAGCTTCTCTCACCTAACTTAGGAAGGTGTCTATGTGCATGCTGCAAGCATACTTGTCATTGCAGAGTATCTTAGTAGCAAAGGACCAAATGCTGCAGTATTAGGAAAATGCAAACACCAGTAGGAAGCCTGAGAGCATGTTTCTGAGGAAGAATGTAATGCCTGGTGATTCCCAAATCTGTTGATTAGCTGCAGAGTAGATGACAATCAATGGTTAGGCTGCACTGGCAGTACTTGATGGGAAGACCTCTGTGGTATGTTGTGCTCGTTAGTCTGCAGCGAGGAGTTTGTGCACAGCAAAAGAGCTTGCACAGCTAGCGTCCTCGCAGGACGCTAAGCCAGTGCCGGACCTAAGTGGTAGAAATGGGTCACGTCCTCTGTGCCTTCTGCGGGTCACCTGGAACAAGGATGTGGTTTCTCATCTTCTGTGCGTGAGCAAACCTATTTGGCATAACTTGAAGTCTTCCCTGTACTGAGAATTGGAGGATTTGCCCCTAAATGAGCAGTATGGAATAGAGGCTGCCTGTGTGTTTTCCAACTCTGTGGTGAGTTGGTAAGGTAATGTTAGGTAACAGATGGGATTGCTTACATAATGCGATCAGGAATACATGAAAGGGGATGGTTTAACTTATGGACAAGGTGATGCCTTGCAGAGGGAAGACCCTTTCCCTACATCTTTCTTGCTGTCATTGATCAGCAAAAAGAAAGCTCAGACTTGAATTCTGTGGGACCTTCTGTCATTAAAAAAAACAAGGGAAGTAGTATTCTGCTGCAATTAATTAAACAAACTGATATAAATTCCCCGCTTAAATTGTACTTTGCATATCCATAATCTCTGCACTACATTTTATGTATACTTTACCCTTGGGTAAAAATTTGTGAGCGTATAAATGCTTTCTCATATAATCTTGCTAAAGCGTGCTCTTCCCTATAAATATTCATACCACTGCCAAAACATTTGCAAGCTTTCCCCAAAGGTGAAATATGTGTAATGTACTTTGCCTTCTGGGTATAAATATTATCCAATACATTTTGGTTAATATGAATACACTAATTATTCTTGTAACCCTTTTTAAAAGGGTCATCCTCATGATGTGAATTTTTTAAAAATGTAATTACAGTAATTGGATACTTAATCTAATTAAAATTGGCTTTATCTTTAATAGGAATTTTTCTAAAGAGGCAGAATGACAATTGACTTTCTGATAATCACTGTTTTCTTTCAGCTAGAGGATGCATTTAGTATGGTAGGAACCAGAGAACATATCCTCTTTACTACATGCCAGCCACCTTTAGGGCCAGTTAAACTATAATTTTATCCATTACCAGGCAAAACTTTTACTTTGCTTAGAAATACAAGTTGTTCATCCTGAATTGATTTCAATGTGGCTCAGGTACAGATAATTTAGGGAGCGTTTATTGTGCTGACTACGATGCAAAGCCTCCCTTAGAGAAGATGCTGTATGGGGAAGGTGCCAGCCTCACAAAGCCTGCCTCTTTTGGTGGCCGTAGGCACAGTCATGTCTACGATGAGCTCCGCTGTCTCCCAGAGGTGCATCTGGATGGGCCCCAGCATGCTTGGGGTGCGTGTAAATTCTCACTGAAGTCAACAGAACTCCAGTACAGAGATAATTTGGGTTATCTCCTGGGTGTATAATCGGGTACAGTGTTTCTGGTGTTCTCTCTAAAGGCATGTTCCTTGCACAGTGTGGCTCCAGGACTGTCACTGTTCAAAAGGTGACAATTATTATGAGTCCACGTTGCCAGTCACAGGGAGCATCCTTTACTGTGGGAAGCCAAGGAGAACAAGGCAATGGAAGAGCTGGGGGTTGTGAGAATGAGACTGGAGAAGCGGATTCATGTCACTAGCTTCAGATACCTGTGGCATACACATTTATGTCTGAGACATATTTGTATTGATCAGTGGGAAATGGGTACTTTTAAGGTGTAATTCACCTGATCATAGGTGGAGGTCTACTTTCAGATGTGATAGATCACACTGTATTTTCCTTCTTTGACAACAAAGGATGCAGGGGGTACCTTGCCCAGAGATTGATGGGCACCCTGTAGATCTGAATAGTGAGCCAGATGAATGCCGCAACTGAGAAGCAACACAAACCCCTGTCTGTGGAGCGTATCAGTTCACTCAGGAAATGCAAAAGAGAATACCAAAACTAGAAGCCAGGTGAGGTTCCTGAAGTTTTGCTTTCTGGATCTCTGAAGATTCACAAACCCAGATGAAAGCTGGATTGAATGAAGTAGAAAAAAAAAAAATTGCCTCGAGAAAGAAATTAAAATGGAAATTCCCTGGTAATATGGGTGATTTTGAATTGTTGTAGTGAAATAGTTCAAAATTGGGGACAAACTTCCCTGATAAATTAAAAAAATTATAATCTGGCAAAACAAAGAGAAAAGGCAATTCCTGTGAGCAAATCTGACTGATCCATGTCTGGAGATGTGGCAGACATGGCATTGTCAGCAAAGACACTTATTAATTGGATTGGTGCAAGTCCTAGACATATGGTTTGATTCAGCCATGAGGCTGAACTAACTCCAGCACAACTAATTCCATGACCTGGAGAACACAGCTTCAGGCTGAAATATCTGGAAGCAGGTCTGCTATAAAGCTGCTGCAGCTTGCAGGGTCTTTGCTTCTATCAAAAGGCATTACTGGAAGCCAAGCAAGAGAGAAGGAACTTCTAAGAAAATCAATCAACTGTTCCTTAGCCTCAGCTTGCCAACCCGCGTGTCCCTCATAGACTGACGTGTTTTCACATGACTAAAGACAAAAGAGAGATATTTAATAGAGAAACTAGTCATTGTTTATTAAGAAGGATAATCATCTACACAGTGTTTTCTAAAAAAAAAAAAAAGATTACGTAGACTGGGCCAAGTCATCACCTAGTGCAAAGAGGCCCCACTGTTTTTTGAGGTACCTGTGTTCAGCTGATACCAGTATCAGTTTGAGGAATTATGCAATTGCTGAAAGATTCTTTTGGGTTTCAGCCCTGCAGCGTGGTGCCTGCTACAGCAAGAACCAGTTCCAGGATGGCTGTGGCAGTGTCCAATAGACAATCTCTGCCTCTGTCTCTGTAAACGCTCTCTGTGTCTCTCACATCTGCCCAACTGCTGCGCCTGGGCAGTCTCTCTGAGCTGAGAGACCAGAAGCACCAGCCCTACAGTTTCCACAGGCAGCTATGTTTTGTGCCCAGAGAGTTTCTGCTGAGCTCAGCCCTCTTGCAGTCTCCTCCAGCAGGCGATCAGCTAATAAACGAAAAGAACAGGTTGTATGACTGTGTGAGTTTTTGGGTCAAGGTGAAGAAGTATGTATCTAGTTCTGTTGAGCATGATGGGAGGTCGCAATGACTGCAGAGGAGCTGACGAAAAGGAGGATGGAGATGATGCTGTAGTTGAAATGCTATGTTTCAGTACCAACCTGTACACAACACACGTGACAGAAAAGAGGCTTCTAGGAGAACCATTCGTGTATTGAGAAAAAATCATTAATTTTGGAGTGGAATTGGCACTGATGAGAAGAAGCGTTTTAATTAAAAATAGGTACTGAGAAATGTTGATCATAAAATCAGTGCATAAGTTCAAAATAGCGGCAGAAGTACCGAGAAAGGCCTCAAGCTTCATTTGAGAACTGCTGACAGTCTCAAACAGTAGCTTTCTGCTTGTTAAAAACATTTGCCATATGACACAATTTGATGCTGAGAATATTGAAGAGCATGCCATTTTGTTTTACTGAAGTGATATCTTTGTGTAAGCTGAACCATTGCATCAAGAAATTATGACATCATCTTGTAGCCTTCACTAAGATTAAAGCTTCCAGACTAATATAAAACGTGGAGGCAACGCTGACCCGTTCAATGAGGGGCACTGTTAGTGGCAAAAAACCAGTGCATTGGTAGGTAGGCGGTCTCAGACCTGAGACGCACAGAAGTGTGAATGTGATGAGGTTCTGTTGTTCTTACAGAAAATGTGTTTGTAGGTTTGGCAGTACTTCAGAAATGTTGTGGGAGGTGAGAAAAGGGAGTGTTGGAATGGTCAGAAGCGAGAACCGTCATATTTTCAGAGCTGAAGATCATTCTAGTTAGCGATTTTGCGTTGGGGCCACTATTGTCTACTCAATGCAGAGGAGCTGGAAGGATAATGGCTTGCTAGAAAAATCTGAGCTCTTCGGAAATAAATCTCTGGAGTGTCATAGGAATTCCTCTGCCTATTTACAAGGCCAGTTCAAACTATGCTTCTTGCAGTAGCTCGTGACTGAGGAATCTTGGCACGTGCCTGTCTGAATGCCTAGAAAAACAGAAGCAATTTGGTTCGGCAGTCAGTCCTGGGTAAAAGCTCTGCATTGCTGATGTTGTCTCCAGATAGGCTTATTGGGAAACTAATATCAAACATTGCCCTGAGCATGAGAGAATAGTATCGGCGGCTGAAGGGAATAAATGTGTTCAGGGAGGGAAAAAAGTCTATTGCTTCTCTTCTCTTTGCCAATGTACAAATGTTCCTCATCCTTCAGAGGTACAGTTACAGGAAGAGACTGCAGAGTAACCAACTTGGCATGTACATGTTCTACAATATCATAGGAAAAGTTTTCTTGTCTAAGAGAAAACTTGAAACTTTAAGGATTTCTTGTAGGTTGGGGAAAAAGTCCTCACAAGTATTGGTACCAGTATTGAATGGTTATACTGAATTTATTTAAAAGAAGATGAAATCTGGATGCTATTCCATAATTTTGAAAAAGAAAGAGAGTCTGAAGGTTCAGAAATTTTAGCAAGTTTATGATGGTGTGATATAAAAATCTTGCAGAGGAAATTAGGTGTTTCTAATAAAAGGAAAATCCTCAACAGACCAGACGTGACTTTTTCTTGGACCACAGTCAAAAAAGCGGGTGCCACTTTCCACAATCCTACTATCCACAGGATCGTTTCAGAGAGCTGTTTGACACTGTGCACAGCAAGAAATGAACGGGCTGGGCAACCGAGCGCTAGCAACTTGCTTTGTAGCAGCCTTGATACCTTACATGCATCACAGGCAGAAAAAAAGCTATTTGAATCGAAAGCATTAGTGAAAGGCTGTGCGATTTCTGGATGTCTCTGAGGCCAGCATCCCTGCAGCATACGGAGCGTGCTGGGAGGCGGAACCGTTCAGCTGGAGCTGTGTGCGGCTGGCTGACCGAGCAGCCAACGTGCCCGTATTCCAGCACTGCGGAGACGGGGATGGGACCAGCTGAGAGAGATGTGGGAGTAATGGGTCACCATTACAGCGGAGTGTGGGTAATAAAGCACGCGTAATTCAGACATAGCTTCTCCCCAGCAGAGAAACAGTAATTGTAAGAGGAATTTGAGTAAGTACCCCTTGGTTTTGACTGTAAATATGAAAATACCCTGAAAACAAGGCCTGGAAAATTGGAAAGTAATTAGAAATGTATTCTCACTTGGGTTTGGAGTGTGTAAAATGCATGTTCTCACAGGTTACCTGAGAATTGCAAGTGAGGAAGGATTTGGTCTTTTGTAGTTGAATGTAATTCCATCATCTGAGGGATAAGTAAGAGACTGTTTCTCCGAAACACGAGCAGCCTTCCCCCAGCTCCCTTGCTATGCAAACAGAAAAGGCATGCGTGAGGCAGCTGGGTCTGCAGGGGGATTTCGACCCTGCTTGCGAGATAACTGTGCTGAGCAGCTACATGCTTCACCTGTCTGTCTACTGCGGAAGGGCGGCCTTGTGTGAGACGTGGGTGCCCATCTCCCACTCCTTTTAGCAAGAAGGAGCTGAGGCAGGGAGGAGAGGCCCTCTCCTCTCCGCTGCGGGCAGAGCCACAGGTTCATCCTCCAGCTGGTCCTGGACTCAGTCCGAGAAACTGAGCCTGGGAAGAGTGTGAGAGGCTCTTAGTACAGACCCTCTTCAGGCAGAAGGTCACACATAGCAGCCACTGGTGCAAGTTAATTGATGGAAAAGCTGGTGTTGGGGCAGAGAACAACTGGGGATATGGACAAACATAAAATCTGAGTAACAATACTAATGCAACGCCTAGAGACATGGGAGGTGTGTTTGGAGTTGGGGTATTCTTCAGCAGCAGTGAAAATGACTGCTTAGTAAGTTGATAGGATGGTCCATGCTAAATATCACAGGGCAACTCAGGAAAGGCCAAGAAAGCAGACAAAAACCATAGAATACCATCTCCTTTCAGGTGAAAACTGCAATACAAACCTCTTTACTGCTATAATCCCATAATCTTAAAGTATCTGTTTCTGGGTTACTGACTTCTGGGGGCATTAGGTCAAGTAATACTGCACTATTTCTTGGGCAATTTGTGATGTGTTTAGGGAACTTACATTTTGTAAAGAAACACCAAACCACTGGAGCACCTAGCTGTTCTTACTATCTTCTTTTCACAGGAGTAGCCCATAACACTCCAAACATCACATCCATTCTTGTTCCTCAGCAAAATCCTGTGGTAGCAAAAAGCCATGTAGCCGTTTCTAACATTGAAACCAGGTATCTCAGCAACTCCTAACCCCTGAAATGTAAGAGGCTGTTGGCTTTTGTACTTAACCTCTTGCTCTTGAAAAGTTTCTTTCATCTGAAAGATTTGGAAGCACAACATCCGTTTTTCCAGGAGATGGCAGTGCCACTACAGAAAATAGCTGAGCGGTTGAGCTCCTAAGGTGACTGTTCTGTAATTTCCAGCTCAGAACTCATATATAACAAGTTTTGATTTTTTTTTTTTTAAATAGATGATCAGATAATTATACTTCAATGACTGTCAAAAGCAATAATGATAGCACTCATTACAACTTTAAAGTGTGCCTGGTTTCCCAAGGGCTCACAACAAACGTTAATTCATCTGAATGGAAACAGGAGACATAATTAGGCAGTAACTCATTTCTATCACATACAGTATATGCTATAATTAATTTTTGCTTCGCGTGTTCACACTGGATGTTGAACTGCCCTCCTAACGCCCATCTCCTGTGCCTCTACCTGGGGTAAGCGTAGGTGTTGCAAGAGTTGCAGTAGCAGGCAAGTAGACAGTAAACCCTGATTCGATCCGAGGAAATGGCATAGCACATCTGGCAGCACCCGGCAGATCTGAAGTATACAGCAAGCGAATAAATGTATTGAAAATTAATAAGGAACACAGCACTGCACCAGATGCAGTGGTATGCTAACTACATTGCCAAATAGATTGCAATATGCTAACTAGACCGTTTAAAATATATTCTTGCTTTCACGAACTGCGTGAGCCGATGCCTTTTATTTTCAGGTTGAGCTTGATTTCTGATTATTTTTGTCACATCATATTTCAAGGATTTTGTGTTATGATTACATGTGATTTACTAAAAATCACAGATCAATGAAAAGATGCAGAACTTACTGTGCTTCTCTTTCCATTCATTTATTATATTTTCGTCTTTCATTACAGAAAAAGGGCTCTATTCACACTAGAAAGGCTGCCTACCAGTTCAGTGAGAAGAAGGCAAGCAAAGAGTTATTCTACACCCTGCTAACATATTCATGTAAAACTCATCCAATTTTGTTAAGACCTTTTGTAGAGAATCAAAAGTTAGCAAAGATTGTATTGTAATTCCTCTTCCTGACCTGAAAGTCACACAGCTGGATTCAAGTAGGCCAGAAGTATGTGCTTTATAGAAACACCTTGTGGTTGGGTTTTGGTTTTTTTTTTGAAGCTCTGAAAGTTTATACCACTGACCCTGCCCTCCGTACCAACAACCGAGTCTCTAGTAGGAGCTCACTGCAGAAGACAATTTGTTGCAACTGTCAAATAGCTGGTGGAAGGAGAGATCCACCTTGTTTCATCAATGTCAGCCTCTACGTTTTCCGTGTAACGGGGTGAGAGTTACGCAATGCTTATTAGAGCTGAGACACTCTAGTTTTGTGGGGGACAAGCAAAATTTAAATACCTTGCAGGAAAATAATTTCCTGCTTGATCCAACAGCACCTTTTGAAGTCAGTGTAAACATGTTGATTAGCATCAATGAGATTCACATTAGACCCTTGTTTCATAGTCAGCGGTAATACAACATAATTGGCTGGTCAGCATCATCTTTTGCAAGTCAGAGGAATTCATGGAAAGCCATGCCAACAGCAATCTCATTTATTGTAACAGCAGCAGCGTCACCCCCCCAATGCTCTTTACAGCCTTAAGAGCATGCACGTTATATCATTTGCATCCATCCTAGCGGGTGCTAAACCCTGTCCCTTACTACGACGGAACGTGGCGCGAAACACTCACTGCACATTTCACTGGTGGGTGCTGGTAGAAAGGAGTGCAGTATTTGTGATAATGGAGATAACTAAGATATGAGAAGGAAATGCAGGTATTGCATAATAACGTTTTATGTATCAGTTACTTGTAATTCTCAGTGTTAATGAAGATAGTGAAGTAACTGGTAATGGTACTTTGCATTACATATGTGATAAAAACATCAGGAAATTAATGTGTGTTGTGGAGAATCTCCCCATTATTATGCATTTCAATTTACTGCATAGACTTTATGGAAAAAACACATAAATAAGGTATTTAAATAATAACTTTTCAAATACAACATTGCATATATTAAGCTGTGCATTGGATGAGTAGGACATACTAAGCACTAATCAGCAAGGAGCTCAGGTCCTATGACTGATACCCATCAAGTTAGGAGAAACAAAAATATGTCATACTGATTTCTGACTAAGCAGCGCTCCAGCCAGCCTCTTGAAGTCTGTGGTATGACTCTGCACTGGTGGGTAAGAAGACAGCTAAGCAAGGCTTGAAAACTGCAAGTCAGTAGACCACCCTGTTGTATATCCACTCAGGATTTAATTGAGTGCTTGTATGCAATGCTGTCATTTAATGCAGGCAATGACCATATCGTTCAGAGGTGTTACTCTGTACATGTGAACAATGAGCTAACACTGGACCACGTTTCAGTGTGATACTGAACAGGCCAGGTGCGTGTGGAGTGTGAGGCATCAGAACTAGCAAAAAGAGCACAGCAGGTTTCTGTCATATGTGAGAAATGGATAACACACTTCTCATGCACACGCCTAACATCACACAAATGCACAGACCATAAAACTCCAACCAGATCCTGGAGGAACCCTCCCCACAAAAATCATGGAGCTGGACGCAAACTAGAAGAATAAGACTGATAGGATGTTTGTAGTTATCACCAAGATAATTTTCAGAAGTGAAGCCCTGCACCTTTGAAGGCACGTGCACCTCCCACACAAGCTCAAGTGTGATTCAAATGCCATTCTTCTCATGCAAGAAATGCATGGACAGCCCAGCTCTGTACAGGCCGTCCATCCCTCTGCACTCTGCAGTGCCAGGGAGGACTAGGCACCAGAAGACAGCCAGATCAAAGAGCAGAATATTAACCAAGGTCACAGGGGACTTACCTACTTTTCATGTGTCTTTACTGAAGTTGTTCAACCTCTCTGTGCCTTTTGTTTCTGCTTGGTTGGGCTCTTACAGTTTCTACCAGGACTTCAGCCATGGCCCCCATGTTGTATGTTTAGAGCTTGTTTGAAGCTTCTGGGCGCAACAGTAATGCTATTGCTGACAGATGAATCCCACAAATGAGAAAAGGAGGGATGACACGAGTGCATCTTGCTGCAGAAAAGTCCCACTCTCGGAAGCTGTAAGAGGAGGAGACAGCCTTAGAGAGGCACTGCAGCTGCAACAGCATAGGGGTGAAGGAAGAATCAAGGGCTTGGTGAAAACGATAGAAATTGTAGCTTATGATTTTCGATGATAAAGACTGAGAAGACATTCATGTTTAAATAATCTTTAGATGTGCAGCTGTAGGGACAGTTAATGTGGAGTTCCCATTAAAAATCTCTCAAGAGATCTTGTAAGATTAAGTAAAATTAGCCCAAAGGCCCAAATTCTACCTGCAAATCAGGCATCATCGACTGAAATTAAAAAGCCCCTAAAGAGCACAAGATCAGACCAGGCGCATGGTCTGGCAGTCACCCCGTGCTTGTCTTACCCACTCCCTTTGTCTCTGGTCCCGGCCGCCGTGACAGACGCCTCTCCAGCTTGCAGTTCTGCTCACACAGGCAGGTACGCTTTGAGAAATGCACGGAGAAAAGGCAGTTAGCTGATCCCGTGAGGACGAAGGCTTGCACTGTCATGGCATGGGTGTGCCTTATACAACTGCTCTTGGAAACCTGAAAAGGCCGGACACCTACCTTTCGGCTAGGTATGGCTGTGAGGGCTGGGCTTATAGGCTCACACATCAGTGACAAATCACTACGGTGCATACATCTCAGGTTTCCTAACTTCTCATGACTGAAAACTGATGTAGCTGCAAAAATCGGTGTTCTCATTTTCACGTTAAGTGATAGGAAAAAAAAAAAGAAATCGAAAGAAAAATAAAAAAGAAGAAAAAAGAAAAAAAATGAAAAGAAAGAAAACAAAAAGAAAGGGACCCCTCCTGAAGAGTTAGTAATGAGTATGAGCTGATACTGGAGGTTGTGCTTGCTTTCCCCAGTCGTCCCCGTTGCGTCGCCAGGCAGTGCAGCAGGCCATCGCTGTCTGCAGACAGACAAATCTGGTGGAACCGCTGCCGGGCCGGGGGCAGGAGATCTGCCAGCCGTGGCTTTGCGGCATGCCCAGCTCATCTAACGCGCTGGCCAAACTTTTTACGCCAGTCATTACTGCCTGCATTTGGCAAGCCCCGGGTGTTGCCAAGTACCTGCACCTGCGAGTAATTCCCCGGGAGTGGCTGGCGTTGCTGGTGCGGCTTGGAGCTCAGCAGCCTCCCTGCTGGTCCATTAACTCTGAGAGATGTTTATTATGAAACTAAAATTTATTCAACCGAATCTCACAATGAATAGAAAGTGTGAGAGAAATGTTAGGGCTGCGCTTGGTAGAAACAGTAAAGAATATGCAGTTTACCAGGGTAGACACGAATGCTGTTTAATTCACAGAATCACAGAATGTTCGGGGTTGGAAGGGACCTCTGTGGGTCACCTAGTCCAACCCTCCTGCTGAAGCAGGGTCACCTACAGCAGGCTGCACAGCACCTTGTCCAGGTGGGTCTTGAATATCTCCAGAGAAGGAGACTCCACAACCTCCTTGGGCAGTCTGTTCCAGTGCTCCGTCACCCTCAGAAGGAAGAAGTTCTTCCTCATGTTCAGATGGAACTTCCTGTGCTTAAGTCTGTGCCCATTGCCCCTTGTCCTGTCGCTGGGCACCACTGAAAAGAGTCTGGCCTCATCCTCTTGACATCCACCCTTGAGATATTTGTAAGCATTTATTAGGTCCCCTCTCAGCCTTCTCTTCTTCAGGCTGAACAAGCCCAGCTCCCTCAGCCTTTCCTCGTAGGAGAGATGCTCCAG
>Ga0065711_1042540_pt1 | contig 15316 bp, 15 predicted proteins | sample Hoacrofraction12_FD_59098 | JGI IMG/M metagenome (GOLD analysis project Ga0065711, IMG submission 59098) | Hoatzin crop microbial communities from Cojedes, Venezuela - Epithelial fraction 12 v2 (version 2) | ecosystem: Host-associated > Birds > Digestive system > Esophagus > Crop | place... | reverse complement strand
ACCTTTAGAGGTCATCTAGCCCAACCCCCCTGCAGTGAGCTGGGATATATTCCACTAAACCAGGTTGCTTAGAGCCCCATCCAACCAGGCCTTGAATGTTTCCAGGAATGGGGCCTCCACTACCTCTCTGGGCAATCTGTTCCAGTGCTTCACCACCCTCACGGTAAAAAATGTCTTCCTTATATCTAGTCGAAATCTACCCTCCCTTAGTTTAATTCCATTACTCCTTGTAGTATCATAATAAACCCTGCTGAAAAGATTTTCCCCCCTCTTTCCTATAGGACCGCTTCAGGTACTGGAAGGCTGCTCTAAGATCTCCCCACAGCTGTCTCTTCTCCTTGCTGAACAACCCCAACTCTCTCAGCCTTTCCTCACAGAGAGGTGCTCCAGCCCTCTGATCATTTTTCTGGCCCTCCTCTGGACCCGCTCCAACAGTTCCATGTGTTTCCTGTGCTGAGGGCTCCAGAGCTGGACACAGGACTCCAGGTGGGGTCTCACCAGAGCAGAGTAGAGGGGCAGAATCACCTCCCTCCACCTGCTGGCCATTTTTCCTCTGATGCAGCCCAGGATACTGTTGGTCCATCTGGGCTGCAAGCTCACACTGCTGGCTCATGTCCAGCTTTTCATCTACCAGTACCCCCAAGTCCTTCTCGGCAGGACTGCTCTCAATCTCTTCATCCCTCAGCCTGTATTGCTAGTGGGGATTGCCCCAAAACAGATGCAGGACCTTACACTTGGCCTTGTTGAACCCTATGACATTCACACAGGCCTACCTCTCCAGCTTGTCCAGGTTCCTCTGGATGGTATCCTGTCCTTCTGGTGTGTCAGCTGCACCATTCAGCTTGGTGTCATCTGCTGAGGGTACACTCGAACTTGCTGTTTAAGTCATTGATGAAAATATTAAACAGCACTGGTCCCAGTACGGATCCTTGAGGCACACCACTTGTCACAGGTGTCCGTGTGGACATCAAGCTGTTGACCACTACACTCTGACTGCAACCATCCAACCAATTCTTTAGCCACCAAACAGTCCACCCAACAAATCTATATTTCTCCAGTTCAGAGAGAAGGATGTTATGAAGGACTGTGTCAAAGGCTTTACAGAAGTCCAGACAGATCACATCCATAGCTCTTCCCTTTTCCACTGATCTAGTCGCGCCATCATAGAAAGCCACTAGGTTAGTCTGGCAGGACTTGCCCTTGGTGAAGCCATGCTGGCTGTCTTGAATCACTTTCCTGTCCTCCACGTGCTTTAGCATAGCTTCTAGGAGGATCTGTTTCATGATCTTCCCAGGCACAGAGGTGAGGCTGATAGGTCAGCAGTTCCCAGGGTCCTGCTCCCTACCGTTTGCACTGTGGGTGCAATGTTCCTCTTCCAGTCACCAGTGACTTCGCCTGACTGACATGACCTTTCAAATATCAAGGAGAGTGGCTTGGCAACTCCATCAGCCAATTCCCTCAGGACTCTGGGATGCATCTTCACAGGTTCCATAGATTTATATATGTTCAGGTTCCTCAGGTGGCCACAAACCTGGTCTTCCTTTACAGTGCGAGGGCTTTTACCCCCATGGTCCCTGTCTTGCAGTCCATCAACTGCGGAGGGGCAAGGAGAGACATTGCCAGTGAAGACTGAGGCAAATAAGTTGTTGAGTACCTCAGCCTTACCCTCATCTCTTGATACGAGGTTGCCATTCTTGTTCATCGGGGGGGCACACTTTCTTTAATCTTCCTTTTCTGGCTGACATACCTGTAGAAGCCCTTCTTGTTATTCTTGGCATCCCTTGCCAAGTTCAGCTCCAGCTGCGCCTTGGCCTTCCTGACCCCATCCCTACACAACCGGGCAGCATCCCTATACTTTTCCCAAGATACCTGTCCCTGCTTCCACTGCCTGTGCAGTTCCCTTCTGCCCTTTAGTGTGACCAGCAGGTCTCAGCTCAGCCATGCCAGTCTCTTCCCTTCCTAGCCTGACTTCTTACACCTGGGGACTGAGAGCTCCTGCGCTCTCTGGAAAGCATCCTCAAAGATCTGCCAGCTCTGCTCTGTCCCCCTTCCCCTGAGGATGGTTTCCCAGGAATTCCTACTGACTAACTCCTTGCAGAGCTGGAATTTGTCTTTCCTAAAATTTAGGGTCCTGACTGTACTCCTCAACACAATAGCATAAACTATATAATATTATATGACTATAATAATTATTACACTATAATATAAACAATAATATAACTTAATATAAAACACTCATGATCAGTCACAGTGCAGGTTAGTCCATACATTATTGAACTTGCTTTGATTTTGATCCTTCCTTTTACATAAGCAAATTGTGGGGATAATGCAATGAGCTAGACTAGGAAAGCAGTACATTCAGGTGATTTGTCCCTATAAAGATAGAACAAGCCTGAGAGGGAGCTCACATCAATCACAGCCCCATCTGAATTACTTTCATATCAGCCCTGATTTTCTGCTCATGTTCTCCAAGATGTCCTCCACCGCCTCTCTTGACAAATCAGTCCAGATCTTCTTTGTCCTCTCAGTTAGACTGCTTTCTTAACACATACTACTTTGTTTCCTGCTTTACCTTTTTTTTATATATTGCAGATGGATAAAGAGAAAAGGTTATTAGCTTTGCAACAGTCGTCTCTTACTGCTCCTTTTTTCCCTAACCAAGCAACTCTTATAAACTTTTCTGAGGTATCACATCTTCTAAATGTCTCCTCTTACTTGTTGCTCTCCCTAGCCATTTCTTGATTTTCAACCTTATTGAAAATGAATTTCTACATAAATAAGTTCTTACTTGAGATGTCCTTAGCAGTGGACCAACCCACTTGTCTTTGTGTGAATTCACACAAAGTATTGGATATAAGCACTCAAAAAGAATTGTTGACTTAGCTTTTGCTGGACAAGTAACAAGAATACAGAAATTTCATAGCAAACAAAAAAGAAACTCTAAGACTACCACCTTGTAGAATTGGTACAGTCTAGGAGATCAGTTGATAAACAGGGAATTTGGTAACAGCAGAAAATACATAAAAACCAGCTTTTTATAGAGGAAAGGGAAAGAACACATGAAGAAAAAGAGACAGGAGCTCTCCGAAACAACAATAAGATAGAGTTCGCTCCTCCTCCATTCACTGAAAGCATTGATGCTTTCCATTAAGTAGAAAGATTTGTAGAGTATTTTAAAAACATAATGGTTGGAGGAATCAATGATATGATACAAGAATTCAGAAGGATTATCTGCTTGTATAAGACAGAGGAATCTAAAAACTATTAAAAATATAAATTATTTCCTATTCCCTACTACATTATATACAACCCTCTAAAATGCTACTATCAATATTAAAATGAAAAAAAAAATACTTCATGAAGTAATATTGTAGGATTAAATAAACCATGTATAGCTACTTCCCTTGCTTTGTCATTCCCAGAGTTCATTTCCAAGGCTTTCCAAAGTTTTCCTTCTCTATAGCAACAGCAAATAAAGTTGGAAGGTCTGAAAAGTTTTCAAACATGAATGATTCTACTGTTTCTGGTGTAACCAATGTTCTCTTTTTTTGGCAGTTGACAGTTTCAAGTTCTGACAACTTAGTCAGAAGGGGAAAAAAAGATTGGCTGAGTACAAGAGGTCATATGTCATTTGCTGCCTTCTTAGCATCATACCTGTAGAATGGCTTCCTTTTACTAACAGAAGCTCTAGCTTTCTTCTTTCCGTCTGAAAGACTTAATATCAGTAGTAAAGACAAGTATATTGATTTTGTGATTCTATGGCTCTATTCTATTCTATCTCCTGATTCTGTTATTCTATGGTTTTCTGCGATTCTGTGATTCTGTGATCTTAAATAAGATTTCCAAGGTTTGTGATTTGCATTTTTTCCTGAACTTTGCTGATTTTTTTTACAGAAACAATTTTTCACCTACCTGTCTTATCATGCAGGATTTTTGTGTATAAAGATGGTTTCGCTCTTGTCATAGATTTTTTTATGGGATTGGAATATGAACATGTAGTAAAAATCTCTATCTGTGTTTTTAGCAGCCACAAACAAAAGTCAAGATATAAAAAGACGTTAGAACAAAATACTACTTTCCCAATATAATTATGCTCATGTTTAAAGAAGAAAACTTGGTTTGGGCCATAAATATTAAACAAGTAAGACATATGGACAAACTCAGAACAATATTCAATACAGTGGAAAAAACAATGATGTTAAGACAAAGGCAATATTAAGTGTGAAATAGTGTCCAAGCAATAATTTTATGCTTTTTATGAGTAAAATATGTGACTTTGAATACCCTGGGAATTTTTAAAGTTGGTGATGAATTGTTATTTCCCAAGGCAAGAAGCTCTTGCTTTAGCTCATTAACATAGGCAAGGCAATATGTAGCAGTCATATTTATCAAAATTAAATTATCATTTTATCTGTTAAAGTAATCTTAAAATATACTTTGATCATAGCTAAAAATATCCATTTTCCTTTATTTTTTAGAATGTACTGTAGTTTATGATGATTTGCCATGAAAAGTCTGTGCATTCAATAACTAACTTCTATCCCCTCAGGCTTGAGGAAGAGAAGGAAGCACTTCCTAAAGCACTTGTGAAAGTAAAACAAATAGCAATGCTCAGCTCATTTCTGTTTGATCAGAATATCCAGGGATGGCTAATTCATATACAAACAATACACAAAGGGAAATTTTGTTTCAGAGGACTCTCCAAATACCATAGTATCAAAACTCGATTATCAGTGAAACCGTTATTCACTGACTTGGGTTTTCTAAGTATGAGAACTTCCTATCTATCTTATCTAAAGGGAAATAGAGGTTGAAGTCGTACTTTGAGAAATATCTGCATATTATTCTTTGACAATTTATTCACTGGAATTGTAGCTAAAATCTTTGAAAACCTCTTAATTATGTTGTTTTCCAGCTACCTACAGTGAGAAAAATGAGACCTGACATCATCCTTAACTACAGCCTCTGCCTGAACAATTTGATCAATATGATTCTTTCAAATGTTGTCTTTCAACTCTGTTTCAAAACATATGACAAATTTTTGAAGTGAGGTGCTGGGAATGCAAGTTATTTTACGTATGAGTATTTTTTAATACATAATGCAGAAAATTACAAAAAAACTGCATTGAAGAATGCAGAAAGTTTCTGGTTTCTTTAAAGTAAAATACTGAAAAGCTGAACACACCATGTTCCTGGGAATTCTGGCACTCTGGAACTTCAGTCAATGTAAAGCAGTCCATAGGAAGAGCAACTCAACCTCAGGACACACAGGAACAGCGAAGACAAAAACAGCACTTAATTTATCACATTTGTGATACTCTGCTTGGGCAGTACCAAACTGGTACAAAATCACTAAAGCAGCCATGAAAATTTGTTTAGTTTTGCTGTCTAGACTCCTTACATATTAAAAGTCATATTCTGAGGTGCCATGTGGGAACTACTGCAGCACATACTGGTTCTCTGAGAAGATTTATTAGTTCTACAACTGACTGCACTGGTTTTCTGAGGACTGAAAAATATTATCGTATACTTGCAGACAGCATTCAAAAACTATACAGCCCATATTTTGATGGTATTAGAAGCTATTATAGAGTATCACAAGAGACAGAATGACTCTCAGAGGTGCCCTCTGCAGGGACCTAAATCCCTTCAAGAAGTAAAGCATACTCATTGATCCATGTTCCACTGCTAAAAGTTGTTGATGGAGGATATTCACATTTGTATCCTTGCCTGCAATTCTCTTAAAACAGATCTTCTGAAGTAACATGATGGACAGCTGATTCCAGTGCTGCTGAAGTATCAAACATGTGGTAAAAATAGGCATTGCAGGCATCTGGAATGAAAGTGCTCTAACATTGACCAAATCAAGAGAATAGCAATTATATTAAACAATTTCTTTTACTTTTAATAGTTTTTTTTAGGATAAGCCTTAGAAAAACATTTCCAACAAAATAAAAAAGGGCCCAAGGTACATATTTTATTCTCTGGAGAAAATCTTATAATAATATGAACTGTAAAATCCCAACTAATATTATATCTCTTAGATGTGAAATGCACTTACTGCTCATTATTCACAGAGACCAGACAGGCTTTATTAAAACCCCAAACTCAGCCAGTGTCTGCAGATGACTTCTTTAATTTACCTCACTCTGAAATATAGAAGTCTTGTATTAACAGTAGCAGTGAATGTTGAGTAAACTCCTTTTGATTAAGATTTAATTTTCCAGGTCTGAAGGCATATTTTTTGGAAAAAAAATAATATTACTCAAATAAGCTTTTTTTAGAATTATGTATGTGGATTATATAGATTTCTGACAATACCTATTTGAGGCCAGAAGGCCCTATTATCATGAACTGACCAATGTTTTTAAAATCCTACTTTAGTCTAAAGTTTGACTTGAGACAAGGCTGGCCACTCTCGCCTCTGTGTAATCACACAAGTGAGTTTTACCGTGTAAGGAAACAGCCGTCTGTGTCTCTGTATGACCGTATGGCAGGACACAATACTTGTTCCTCCACATAGCTGGTGCATTGTTGAGCCTCCTAAAGGTCATTTCCAAAGGAACATTGGGGACTGACCTCTCTAGACCAGTGTTTGAATGACTGTGGGTCATGCAAATAAAAATGAGTCATAACACTGCTTGTGACATTTCAGTTTTTGTCAGAGAAAAACCCCAGACACATGGAGGAACAACTTCCTGTGCAGTTCAAAACTGCTCATTGATTTCCTACCAATATAATCTCTGAAAAGAAAAACATGGAGGCCTCCAGTGATGGGTTAGACTCAGTCCCTTCCATTGCCCATCCCTGCCATGCTGGTGGCTGGACCTGGTGTGTGGCAGCACCACAGAGCAGCTTGCCTCTCTGTGGTGTTATTTGCTGACTCTACGTCTGCAGCGTCCTCCCTTCATACAGATCAGTTCCCAGGTAGTTTCATGGGTCCTTGACACCCCTTTCCTTAAGACCTAGATATACACAGGAATATGTTAGACTTAAGTGGATTTTAATAAGATAAGGGAATGTAACTGAAACATCATGCTATTTTCTGGTGTAGAGACATTCACATGTGTAACAAGCCCTAAAAAACTGTAGGTTTGAGTACAAGGGAATCTAACAGAGAATATAGACAGACAGCAGAAATGTCCTGGGAAAGTGGCTGGACAGAAGACTGAGTGAGAGTTTCCTGTATGATTATGGTAATTAACAGGAAACAGACTTTATTTAACAGTGGACAGACTTTGTTGCCAGCTCCTAGCTTAGCCAGACATCCTCCTTCATACAATATACCTCCATCAGACAGAGCTCAGACTGCAAATTTTCTGAAGATCCTTCGACTCAGATTGCTTTCCAGTAAACCACAAATTAGAAGCAGCAGCTACCTTTGTAATGGAATATCAAAGTAATGTGCAGCTCGATCTTGTCTGCAGCATTCCCTTCCTATTCCCCCACCAAAAGCAACCGATTTATTTTTTCCTTTTGACAGAAGAAGGAATTGGTTTACAATTTCTGTCTTACACTGCCCAAGAAGCAAAGGTTATAAAGGTCCCTCCACTATACAGGTATTAGCTAATCTGGCTAATGAGACCATAAATATCCATTCTATGGATGTGTGATTGTACTATCAATTTTTTTCTGTTATATGAAAACTGTGACATATACTTGTTGATTTGAGCAAGAAGGATGCTGGAAAGGACTTCTTCTGACAAAAAGGTGATGGGACAGAGTGAAAGCATGAAGAGTTACATAAGAAAAAGTATGAGCCCTCAAAACATAGGAGAAGCTTACTCATTTCAGCGCTGTGAAGTTGTTGAAATGACATAATGACAAACAGAAATGACTCAATGTTGTGTAGGAGACAACTTTTAAATATTGGGGTGCATGTGAAATTTTTTGAAGGGTGTGCATTCATGCATTTACATAAGTCTGTACCCCAGATTTTTTTGTGTTCTTGTGTTGTGTAACGCAATAATAACTTAGAGGAGGCTTCCAAAACTGTATAATCCTTTCCTGTTTCCTGTTCAGCAAGTCTATTATGGACAATCACAAGTCCACCGAAGAATCACTCCGTGAAATTTAAAGTCTAAGTTCAGTCATTAAATCGTGAAATATAAATTATAAACCTACTTTTTCTGCAATTCTCAACACAACTCTTTTGATGGAATTGCTACAGACATAATAATTATTAGGTCATACAACTACAATCTGTTTTATTCATTTAGCACAGATAAGTGGAAAAAAGCTAAAAAGAGACTTTTTCTTTCTGAAGTCTGTAGATTTATCTCTCTTCACTTCATCCATCTCTCTCCCAATAGGTAGTTAAAGAAATCTAGGAAACCTTAAATCATTATGAAAGTTTGTAAACTTCATGGGTCACAATCTGAAGTCAACTTTGGGAGGTAATCAGCATTTCCAACAAGACTCAGTAAAGCTATTCCTGAAGCCCAAACAGAAACAAAATTGAACATTTGGATTTCTTCACAACAGAGGCAATTGTCTGTATCTAACTTTTCAGAGCAGTTGTGCATAAAGGTATTCACACCTGCAACTCAAGGAATAAGTTCATCACTGAAACTTTGTCTAAGAATCTAAATTCTCTCAGGCATAGTGTAATGATCTGGAATTATTCTCAATATGAAAACTGCATATAGCAATTAAATTAGTGTATTTTTCCCTGATTTCACCAGCTTGAAAGAGGAAACTGGCTATTTTTCTTTAGCATGAGCTTGATAAGCGCTATTTCCATTTTGATATCACAGGATTTACAGAGACAAATATTGGAATACAGCTTTAGCAGGTTTTTATGTAACTCTTTAATTACGTCTGATGTTTCAGCCAATTCCCGGGTGTTTGAGATTCGACAAATCTTTGTGTCAACAGAAGAAGATTGCCTTTGTGTCACCTTTGTGAATGTAGCCAATGTAAAGAGACCATTCCCCGCAGTGTTTAGCTATGGCCGGGCTTAAAAATCCGTATTTTGGCAATAGACAGAGGTTCTTCATCTATAACTAGAGCTTCCAGTGATGTCTTCTGTTTGTCACAATTCATTAGCTGTACCCATGAGGGAGTTTGAATTCATGGAAGGTTTAGGAAGAACTGCGCACTGGATCGTGGAAGTTTTCTCTTCTTACCTCTGAAATCCTGTCATTGTTGAACATTTAGGAGTTAAGACAAATTAAAATAGGGGTATGTAGAGTGAAAAGGTTTCTCTTTGCTAACAGCCTCTTGAAACCCGCCAGGCTACTAAGGCTGAGAAAGATAAGCGGAGACCAGGAAAACCACAGAAAGTCCTTCAGAGTGGTCCTGAGCTTTTGGCATTACACTGTAGATTTCTCTCAGTTCTAAACAATTTTTATGTTACATAGATCACTCTGAAAAAATTTGGGTATAACTGACACTAAAAATAAGAAAAAAAAAAAGAAAAAAAAACACTTGAAGTCTACATAACAGAAGGAAGAGAAGAGTGAAAAAGAAACTACTCTTTCTTTTTAATTTGTCTGACGTTTTGGCCTTAGGAATGACTTTGGTTACAAGGACAGTATGCCCTACCGTCTTTTTCAGAAAGTTCCTACATATTCTTATTCACTGAAATTTAATAAGCAATACTATTCCCAGGAAGACTGGAAAAAGAATTCTTTAAAGAGCAATTGGATTACTGCTCTGCCAGATTGCACCTCAGTTTTAGGAAGGGAGGTCAAGGGGACTTGGCTCTCAGAACTAACAAATCTCCCAGGAGCTGCTCTGTATATTTCTGCAGGGGATTAGTCTGAAGACAAGTGACAGATATTTCTTTCCTTGAAATTTCCCCCAGATCTTCTGGCAGGGTTCTGCACTGGTTTTATCATTACATTTCCCAACAAAGGAAAGTCCTACTGGATTGTGAAATCATTATTCTATGCATCAAAAGTACAGGATTCCCAAATGAGGAGGAAATTATGGATTGCTTGATCACTTTTTGCTCTCAGTGACAATATTTACCATCTACATTAGTTTGCTTAGGCAGTCAGATTTGCAGTTGGTTTTACTTGGAGAGCAAAAGTTGGCAAGATTTTGTATACAAGTATTTTAAATAATATTATATTGTATGAAGCTGCCTTCCACAGACTTCAGTCTTGCACTAAAGTATGTTTTATATCACATGTTCTTCATATATAGAATTTTGCTGCCATTAGGCTTAAAAGGATATCTTAGAATACTTTATTATTTGTATTAACATTGAACTATACCTAAAACATCCACAAAATATAAATTTACATTGTTACTCTGTCTCTGATCCCCAAGGCAATTCAATTTTCTTGACTTTTTTTTTTTTTTAAATTACCTGGTAACACAACACATTATCCATCTAGGTGTTAGTTATGGCCAAGCGTTTTCTGTAATACCAAGGTCAACAATATTACAAATGTTGTTGTATATTTGTACATACATTCAAATGAGCATTCAATTACCTTGGAAATGAAAATATCACTTTACACATTTGGAAGACTAAACAGAAAGAAGCACTGCATTGTACCTTGTCTACAATACCATTTTAAAGCTTTTTTTTAGTTTTTTCTTCTGAGCAGTGAGTGCATGAAGGCCAACGTATTCTACAAGACATTGGAATTATTCTCTAAAAACAAGTTTGCTGTCTTAATGAGTTCACAAGAGACCAAAGAGAAAGTGGGGCACCTCATTTGAGAGCCAGAAGTGATTTAGAGCACTCAGTATAACACTGCCCAACACAAAATCACCTTTCGTATAAGGCTACTGTGTTTTGGAATAAAATATATTTAGCCTCTTATTATTGAAGCCTTCTTCTGTCAGTGCTTTACTCTGTGAAAATAGGAAGAAGGAAGAAAATATCTGTGAATAGTTGCATATTTCAAATATTGTTTAGAAAACTCGTTGTTATCCTAGAGAAGCCTGAACAGTTGAGTTTCCTGTTTGAAGGGGGATTTGTATTTCTGAAATTTGATAAGCTCTGAATTAATAAAAAGCTTGTGCATTTCCAGTGTATATGTATGTTTTTAGAGTATATATTATATAAACTCAGCAACAATTCTCCAAGTCTTTCCTGACAAGTCAGTATTCAGACACTGAGGAATTTTTTCACTCCAGAGGTTTCCCAGCCAGACTTCTTGTTTCCAAGGGGATGCCAAGAATGGCAACTTCTTTAAAGCAAAGACAGCCAAGAAGGATTCACTGTATTCAAGACCTTTGTCACAAATGCCAGCAGCTAGCACCAAGGAAAATTCTCCTACAGAACTGTTATTACTGCAGTTTTTTCATTAATATTGCGATACTTTGCGTATTTGAAAAAGCACTTAAAGTAAGGACTTCATCATGCCCTCTGATGCATGTGCAGCTCCTCGTACGGGCACAGTTGTTGTCCCAACTGCTGTAGACACCCAGCACTCCCCCGTGTGTGATTTGGAGGCTGTGACACCTCCCCAGCTGGGGGAACAGCAAGGCAGTGACCAGTCTGAAGTGAGCAATCCCATTCACGAGATAATGAAGCTGCTCAGTACACGCATAGGCAGGACATATTTTCCCTTAGGACATTTTCACCTTTGCATGCAAGGTAACATAAACACCTTCTTGTTTGTAGCTTAACTGGGTTTTACAATGAGATCTAACTGAGGACAGCTACAGGCTGTGAGCTGGCTGAGTGACATCACTGTATTCTATTCTCATTTTGAAGGTGCTTTTACAAAATTCGTAGTCAATGGAATACTTCTACCAGTTCTGCTAGATCTGGATACCTGCAATGCCTCTGCTCCTGAGAACCACCCCCCATTATCCTGTACCAAGGCAGGTGATGCTGCTGGTTGAGAGGATGGACCTGTCAAGATGATGAACAGCATCCTTTTACTTACTACAGCAGTCACAGCCGGTGTGCAGTGAGCAGCTACCAAAGGTCTTCCTCAGGAAAATTCAAACTGCTGGAGCATACCGGCACAGGCACTGCTCGCTGCCTGTGAGTTCACGCTGTGGCTTTGGCCAGGCTGGCTGCACTTGTGCTAATGGTAGTTACAGAGCAGTAGAAAGGTCACAGGGTGCAAAAAGACTAATCCAACAAATGAAGATCTGAAACATAGAAAAGGAAATAAAACGACAGCGAGGAGGTGGCTGGGAAGGAAGACTAAAAATGTAGAAAGTCTGACTTTGGTATCTTACATTTAGAAGAAAAAGAGTTTGTTCTTAGTGTGGAATCACATTGTGCAGATGTGAGGTATAAGCTGTCTCCAGACTGCCTCTGGAACAGTTTTTGTGTTGGTTATCTCTGTCTGACTCTGTTGTGTCCTGCTGCAATTTCATATTTCTTCTGAAAATAACAAAAAACACTATGAGAGCACTTAAAACCCCGAGGAGGAGGTGAAGCTAGAGATTGATGGGGTAGAAGGTCAAGCTAAGAGAGGTTGTGAGCATTGCAGCTGACCTGTTTGAAAATCTGATTGAAAAAGATCAATTTCAAAGTGGCATTTTGTGATGGGAGACATCTTGTGAAGCCCTAGCACCAGAAAGGAGAAGACACAGATGTAAAGGGTCAGGGATTTGGCTGGGAGGCCACTAAGGAAAGTGAAATCTTGGAATTCAGAACTGAGGAAATGATGAGGTGAAGAACTACGAAGAGGTGGGATGCCACAGAGGAGGAAAAAAGATCATATCTAAACAGATTGCAGAGAGATTGCCCACCTAACTAACAATTGTCCATTGATGCCTACTATATTGCACTCGCAAAGACACAAATTAAAAAAAGGCCAGCAATAAATTTCCTATCAAATTTCAAAATAAATTCTTCTTCAAGCCACAGTGTATTTTGCATTGGTAAATTAGTAGCTAAAGGCAAGACCCTTAATTACTAATCCTCATTTTGATGCAGTCTGAGGAACATGGGCTGCAACAGTTTACCTCCACTGAACAACTGTGGAAACCCAGGATCAGGGCAAGGGTGTTCCTGTTGTTTGCACTCTTTATTTTAGGACTATGTTCCCTGTAGTCCTGCATCATAGTTTAATCAAGCTTTGCACATTTGCTGCTGGTTGGCAGACAGCAATGCCCTGACATTTCATTGGCAGACTAGTTAGCTGGGAAGAGATAAAATTATATTTCAGCTGAAGGCAGAACTCTTCTCTGCATTCCCCTCCCCCCTTTTAAAGTCCTTGATGTTTATTAATGTTCTCTGCTTTGAAGTAAGATATTTGAAAATATACTAAATAATATATTGCTTTTTTTTATATGAAATAATTTACATTCATGATTTCCAGCAGGGCTGTTATGCCACGGTGTTTTTCAAAAATACAGAATTACAAGATTCTGAAGTATTTGCAGAAGTGATATGAAGTAGAGTATGCTGTCCATCAGTTTCTCTGCTTAATGCCAGTACTCAGAAAAGCAAGCTTTCTCAGCAGGGGGCATGCAGGAAGTCCCAGGATTTAAAGATAGGTTAAGACTTTCAAGGAAAACTGTAATACAGTAGTCAAGGAATACCTTATTCAAACCAAAACAAAATTTCTCGTACATATCAAAAGTACCAAGCAAGTAAGCAAGAAAGAAAATAACTGCTGGTACCAACACAAAAAGTGCACATGCCTGTGGAGTCCTGGCTGGATGAGAGGGAACATAGCTTGGTGCCGTTGAGCAACCCAGGTTCCGATCCAGAGGTGAGCCTTGAGAGCGGTGAACACGGAACCCTGTTGGGAAGGTAAAGCGACGAGCTCGGGACACTGGAGCAGGGGGACCGTCACGTCGCCGTTTCCTGCCGCACTGTCACTTCCTGCCACACTGTCGTTTCCTGCCACAGCACTGCTTTCGCATCGAGCTGCAGCTCTGCACCAATAGCAGCGAGTTGCAGCAGTTTTGCCTATATATGGTTAGGGGTCTAGCCAATCAGATGCTGCAATTGCTTTGCTATATAAACCTTGTTTTGCTGACTAATAAAGGTTGAACGATCAATACTCATACTGGGGTGACATCGTTGCAACGTTTCCGTAACCCACGCCAACATTTGGTAGCAGAGGATGGATGTTTTCCCTGCAGGAATCCCTGAGACTGCGGTGAGCAGCTAGACGGGGGGCGTGGGAACAGCGGCTGGGAGTGGTGCTGCCTGGGTGCAGAGTCACAGGGCAGACACGGACGGCCGCCTCCCAGGAGTTAAACAAGCCCCACTGGTGCTGCCTGACGCAGCTAAAATTGAAGGCGGAGGCCGGGGTCGCTAGCATGGAGATAGAGGCTGCGGCAACGTTGCTCGTCGGTATGCTCTCTAAGAGAGGAATAGACGCAATGGCAAAGCAACTCGTGAAGTTGATTAAATTGCGGCAGCGATGGGGTCACTTTGCAGATACCCCGCTACTGTTTTCCGTCTCGGAATGGCAAGAGTTAGGAGAGACAATGTGGGAAAGGACAATAACGGGGGAGGAAAAGGAAGAAAAGGAGATAAAAGCCGTCTGCGAGCTCTGGTGAACAGTATTAGAGACCATAAAAGCCATGAAAGCTGAACGAGAGGTGGCGTGTGCTGCAGCTCGGATGCTAGCTCCGGAGCCCGGGAAAGATCACACGCCTAAGCCTGGGACATTAGAAAGGGTTTTTGGGCTACCTGCCGTTAGAGGGATGACTGGGATCACCTGTAACACAATTGCCGAGATTCGGGCGAGTGCGGAGCGTGATTCCAATGCTGGCAAAGACGGGGGGGGCCCGCCAGAAGTTGCCGCTAGAGAAACCAAGCGGAAATGTGAGCCTGACGCGGAAGTACGACCGCCCCGGGGAGAGGGGAGTAGTTGGGCGCGGAAGTACGACTGCCTTCCGGAAGAGGGGAGGAGCGGCTAGCACCACCTTCAGAGGGGGAGGGAGAAGGGGCGCGGCCTACAACATCGGCCCCTCCTCTCTATCCTCCGTTGGTGCCCTCCAGCGAGGCGTCTCCACCCCTGACTCCCTCTGATGGCGGCCAGAGCGGATTGCAGGGAAAAGCAGCGGGCGATATTTTGCAGTCAGTTTTGCAGCGTCTTCAAGACATGAGCTCGCAGTTACAGCATATGTCAATCGTTGCCAATCCCCCCCACCGGGAAAATGAGGCTTCCTCTCCGAGATGTTTAGTTGGGCCTCCGGCATCTATCACACCTGCCCACTGGAGCGGTATTATAAGGGATGCCATCCTAGATGGACAGTGGAACGTTGCCACCACTATGAGAGGTACTCAGGCGTTAGCCTGTGCTGTGGTACAGGTTAATGGTCAAGGCAAATGGGAACCACATGACTGGAAAATTTTACAACAGGCCCGTAATACCATATCTCAATATGGGGTGAGATCTGAGGCCACTCGACAAATTGTTACCTGGAT
>Ga0065711_1042544_pt1 | contig 15317 bp, 10 predicted proteins | sample Hoacrofraction12_FD_59098 | JGI IMG/M metagenome (GOLD analysis project Ga0065711, IMG submission 59098) | Hoatzin crop microbial communities from Cojedes, Venezuela - Epithelial fraction 12 v2 (version 2) | ecosystem: Host-associated > Birds > Digestive system > Esophagus > Crop | place... | reverse complement strand
CTTGGTGTCATCTGCAAACTTGCTGAGGGTACACTCGATGTCGCTGTCCATGTCATTGATAAATATATTGAACAGCACCGGTCCCAATACAGACCCCTGAGGGACTCCACTCGTCACTGGTCTCCATCCGGATACTGAGCTGTTGACCACTACCTTTTGGCTGCGACCATCCAACCAATTCCTTATCCACTGAACGGTCCACCCATCAAATCCATGGCTCTCGAATTTAGAGGGAAGGATGTTGTGGGGGACCATGTCAAAGGCTTTACAAAGATCCAGATAGATGACATCCATTGGTTTTCCCTTGTCCACCCTTGTTGTTACACCATCATAGAAAGCCACTAGGTTGGAGAGGCAGGATGCTAACGTTCTTAACCTGAGTAATCAGATAAGCACCTGAGCATTAGTAAAATATAGACCTTTTGTACAGGATTTGACCACAGATTTTTTTTAATGATTGGACAAGATGAGAATGGGCGTTAGGTGGTTAGTTCAAATGTCGTAGGCCCAGGACAAGGAGAAGGGTCTTCAGATGGGGCTCAGATGGTTCCACTTAGTCTGCGGGGATATGGACTGATGAGCTTTCAGAACGCTGCCTGTGTCCTGAAGGAGCTAATGAAAGAGGGTGGCGGCAGAGTCTTTAAACAAAATAAAAGTTGTGAGTCTCAGAATTAGAGAGAGAAGCAGAAGGCTGTGGCTGAGGCTTCCTAGAGAAACTCTGAGGCTAGCTTCTTTCATGAGAAGGAGCTGGCAGAGAATTAGAGCTGAAGTCTTTCAACAAAGGTGTCCTAACATTTGAGCTAGAATCGTCAGAAGAGGTTGGCTCGTACAAGACCAAAAGAAGTGAAGCTTCCCAAAAGGAAAGTTTTTTTACATATGAGTCATGTTTTTGCAAGAGCTGAAAACCTTGCAGTGTCAACAGTGTGCAAGGAATAGGAGAGCAGACAGATGAGACTACGCCTAAGCCCTACATACAGATATGCAAATTTAAAGAGAACCACCCAAAAAAATCATAAGCTTATGGTAATAAAAAAATAGATTTACATGTAAAAATTCTAGGTCATTCTTCAGTAACAGCAAATCTCTCACTGAAGGAACCTTGTATGCTCTTCACCACTAATTTAAACTGAAAATATAGTCAAGTCATGCCAGATATAGTCAGTAGTACAAGATCTACAGGTCTAATCCACTTTCCTGTAATATGAGTCGAATAGCATTTAACCTGTATGCTGCAAGTTAGTGTGGGCCAATTTGAGACTGAGCATTTTAACTTCTTGTCTTCCTAAAATCAGTCATACTTGTGTCAAGATGAAAAATTATAGTGGAAGAGGAGAGCTAAGCTTAATACATAACAAAACCAGGATATAATGAGAATTTTTTTGCTCTTCTAGTGAAATAGATTTACTATGTAATTTTCTTATGAATAACCTTCCATGACTCTATTTGACTAGCACACAGTTTGCTCTAAAATGCTGCACATGTACTTCTAACACTGCTTTAAAGCAATGTCGGATCAGATGCAGCTGAAACTGGCAACAACATTTTTTTTCCTAATATGTCAGAATAAACATAGAATGCTAGGTTTATTACTCTGAGGTTAAATTGCCTTTTGGTTCTAGTGTGGTAAATATTACTGAGATTATTTTTATTCTAGCAGCGCCCATAGCCTCTAACGACTCTGGGCCCTCACTGACCTCATTATAGTTGCAGTCTGGGTCCATTTATGTAGCTGGTGATGTGTGATAAAGATGAAACATTTGGGTTTCATTTTCTAGACATTCACTAAGTCATTTCCAACTGGATTTCTTTGAACCAAACTGAAAAACTTATTTTGCAACAAACAGGCCTGAATTTATGAGCCACTTTTTTTCTCATTTATGTCTTGAAACATGAAATGTTTGCACCTCACAGGACCCTGAAGCTTTACTTGTGAATAAACGATTTGTAATATCCTGATTTATTGCGGTGCTTTGGGGCCATTTTATTCTGCCTGAGTGACACGAGTCAGGGTCAATAGCATCTGCCCAAGGTAGTCTGATTTCACTTCTGACCACTCAGAGCTATGAGAAGTAACACGGAGCTCTGACAATATCAGACATTTTCTGAAGAGAGACCTTTAATTTTATGCTTGCATCAAGCAGAGACCATTGCAGATAATAAATGATTATCAAAATGTTACGCTGTCTTCCACAGAAAGCTGATCTAAATGAGTTTAAAGTCTCTCAGACTATTCTGTGTTAGACATCTGGAGACAGTGATTTAAAATTCATTACATTACCCTGGATTAGAAAGTATTTGGACATGTAAGTGTGCTGGCACAGCTTTAGAAACCTGCCCTAAAATGTCAGGTGAAACCTCCTTGAATCGGTCTCCAGTATGTCAGATTTTGTCACCAACAGGCAATTCTGTAGTTAGTAGCTTTCTCAGTGGGTCACAGACTGGAGACCTGGAACTGAAAAGCAAAAATAAAAAAAATATGTTCCAATTGGCACTATAGGCTTGGTTTCCTCTGTAATTTAGCGGACTGTCGTTAGTCTGCTTTAGCTTTGATCTGCTATGTAATTGTTCCTTCTCTGTCACACGTGTGCTCCTAGGAGCTTCTGGTTCCTGGAAAGCTTGAAAATCAGGCTATTTATTTTGGTAACTAAGTATGGACATAGGAGGCCAGCTTCAGATATCTATTTTCCTTGCTGATAAATCACTGCTGGGCAGCTTCTTGCCAGCAGCACAAATGCCACGAAGGGGTATACTGGAAATTAAGAGCTTTTAGCCAAATCAGGAATTCACGAGTATCATTTATTGCAATATTGGCTTCTATTTCTTTATGAATGACATTCTCTAAGCATTATTGACTGTTCTGTATTTTTAGAGGAGGAAATAACTACAACATTTCCATTCCAGAAAAACAGCTTTGTGGCCTACTTGCTGTTGAAATCCATTAAGTGAATCTGCAGGGGAAAAGAAGTTGTTTTTTCTCTTCAGGTTATATATTTTACAGCTGTGTGATAGAGTATGAATCTGTCTTTGTGGTCAAGGCCATCCACCTGACTGCTGCATCTTTGTCCTACACTCGTTTATATCAGCTTCCCTTGTGGATATCATAAAGCACTGATTTTCAAAGCACTGAAATCGTAAAAATATGCTATTCTTTCAGAAACAGTTTGTCCATGCTAGGAAGGTCATTGCCAAGAGGAGAGAGAACCTGGCAGAGGCTTGTTCCTTCTGCTCCACCCAGCTTTGCGCAAGTTTCCAGCAAGCTTTTTAACTGTGCATCTCTAACTGGCTCCAGTCAGCTGGCTGATGCTGAAATTGCTGTTGTTGTAAGGTCAGCAAAGGCCTCGGGTTTTGTTTGGTTTTTTTTTTTTTTTTCTTGATTCTAAGCTCTTTCCTGTTGTGTTCTTGCGTAACTGGAGCTCTTGACAAAACATGTATCCCTAAGACTGCTTTCTCTGGGAAGTGCTCAGTTCGAAAAGAAAGTTGCCAAGTTGCAGTAACAGCATTTGTATTCTGGGCAAAAATTCATCTAATGATTTTGGATTCAATCATGCCACTGAAGGCTTAAAGAGGCATTTTTACAACAGAAACAAACCATACCAAATACTCAGTAAGCTGTTCAAATGTCTGTGTCATTACTAAGACTTTCATTTCCACTGGGACATAATGCTGGGCTGGGTTTGTTTGTGTGTTTGCAATGCTTGAAATACGTGACAGGCTTCTGGTTTTCCTCTTCATTTGTTCTTACTTCTTAAACACAGTTGTTAACTGTTACAAAGACGCGCTGTTTTCTACAGTTGCTGAAGCACACAGTGAATGGACCTTTCTGGTGAGCAAATTATTCTATGCATTACCTTCATCTGAGATTCCCTACAGATTTTGGTACATACAGAATCTGTTAAAAATAAATTTAAAAAAAAAATTGAAGTTATTCTCATGATCCTGTTCAAAAGTTATGTATGTTACGGCTTGAAACACTTCTCATTTCCTCTTCAGACTTTCCGGAGTCTTACGTTTCCTTCTATCCAAGGCAAGGTTGTCTTGTTAGACCCACATGTGACTATACATCTTGTTCAGCTATGTGTTCTCTGTCAACTTCAGTAGTCAGATATTACACTAGTAATTTGGTCCCTGTAAAGCTGATTCTTTCTCAAGACTAACAGAGCACTGAAGAAATGTTTAAGGGACGTGACTGTAAACACCAGGGCTGCAGTTAGCATTGATTCTTTCGCATGAAAGAAATTACCAGAAGCTTCTTGTGTCACTTATTTCTAATAGTATTTTGGCTTTGAATAACCTAATAAACATCTGACGTGCTGAATGAAGCAAGTATAATTCCAAACCCACACTTGCATGAAGTTCTGTGACGCCTGTAGAAGTAATTGGGGTTTTACTTTAAAAGTACTTATCCAACACTTTCTGCCTTCGAAATAACTGCAGTCCTGTGGTACTGAAAAGCAATGAAGAACTATGACACCAAAGGAAGTGGCAAATTATCTCAATCTTATTTTGTTCCTTTTTTCTCATCCTGTGAAGACCTGTGAGGTGGATTTATTTATAGATTCCTCTCTATCACCAGTGTAACCAAGCTGTCCTTCTACAGCTAACTCTTTCATTCCTGGCAATCACAGTAAATGTAGCTGATAATTTCTCATATTTTTCTTGGAACAGTTTCTTTCCTTTCTCTAGTTTCCTTAGGAACTGGCTATAAACACCTTTTAAATATATATATATGCAGCATAGTAATACTGCACATGTGCAGAACTGAACCAGATCTCTTTCGGGTCTGCAGCTGAACAGGTTGGGGTTTTGGTAGGTTTTTTTTCCAGTGACAACTGCTCCAATACTGATTTTATCTTTCTTCCATTTACATTCATTCTTCTGTATTGTGGTTCTAGTGGTTCCCTAGGAACTGTCAATCAACATCTAACGTAGCTTTACTGGGTGAACACAGAATGTTCAGTCTTTTCAGATACATGGCTGAAACACTTGTACTCTTTCGGCAAAATTGTCCCTTAAACAACCATTCCAGAATCAATTATAATTCTCTTCCATTTAGATTTATCTTTAGCTTAATATGGTGTTGTCTGTCCCATTATGTTATCTCCTGTGGGAATGTGCAACCATCTTCTTATGTCAGTCCTCATGGGGTGGATTCCAGTATCTTTAGCTATTTGCATGCCGCTGAGATATGGTTACATGCTGTTGCCTTTCTTCGTTCTTGTCACCTGTGCTGGAGGCAGCCGACAACCACAGCCTCTTCTGCAGCTTATTGTTATTATTCTCTTTTTTACAGGTGTTCTGGTGTAAGCATTTCTATGGCATTAATATTATAATACTGTAAATATGTCATTCTTATTTCTCTCATGTTTCTTTTGTTTGACTTCATCGTGTTACTGGAAATGTATATTCTGCTGGTGGCATAAAGAGTGCTGCTGGTTTATACAATCTTTTCATTAGTGCTCAACAAAATTTAAGAAATTGTTCTCTGGGATAACTGAACTGGTAAAACATTTTTTTCATGCTCCTGTAAACAGCACTGAACAACTGTTGTTAAAACCCCATATTCGTTCTGTGCTTGCTTTTTGTTGCAACAGGCAATCTTTATAAGTTGAGCTAGAAACAAAATCTGTCTATCATCAAGCAGGAATCAAGCATGTTCTTTTCTCTGAAAACTTTCTCATTTCCTTTTGACATCAGTGATAACAACTGCACTGTTTCATCTCCTACCGTAAATACTAGGACATTTATCTGATACTCTTGTGGATTCTTTGAATGAAGCTTAATACACCCACTACGGTCTACACAATTTCTCTGGCCCGGTGACCATGTGGCAGGGAGCTCCGCTGCTGCAGCCTGCTGTGAAACACCAGCAGCCTTCAGGGCCTCTGGCATACTGCTGCTCACTCCTGTTTTCTGTTGAGCAGGGTTGCTTCATTATTCTCTGCTTTTGCAATCCCCTCTGCAGTTGTTTTTGTTATAGGATCTACTTAAATGCCCTTCCCCCTGCCCTCACTTAGGAATTCTGACTTTCTTTTTTTGTCATTTCTTAATTTCTTCCAGTTTCCCAAGAGTTCTCATCTTTCTTTCAAGCTTTTCCCAGCAGCCTGATCTCATTGAGATTTTCTTCTGTTCTTCCTAATTTGAGAAGAGTATCCATTTTTTTTCCTCACAATGTTTTAAGAATAATAATGCATGGTGGCAAAGCTTCAAGAAGTTAATCTCTTCAATTTGTAAGTCTGTCATATGCCTTCTCACCCTCTCTAAAGCCTGAAATATTAAAAGGTTACAGTAGAGTTTAATGATGTTATCAGTAGCTTGGTTGATGGAAGGAACAAGAGCATGCTGAAGGGGCATGAGGACAGCAAAGCAAACAGAGTGTTTATATGGAGAAATAAAGCAGCTGATCTAGACTTACAGAGAAGCAAAGATCTCAGTGTAGAAAATGAAATCGTCAGCTACAGAAGGAGCAAAATGGAAAGGCAGAAGCCAGTTGTAATGGAAGGCTTAGTACAGGAGTGAGAGAAGAATGGTGTCACACGGACATTAAACACAGAAAACAAGTGGGTGGATAGAAGCAAGAAGTGATAGCCAGAACAGACTGGAGGGAGGGAAGCCTCGTTACTCACAGCACCAATCTGAATCCTCTGGGCACCAGCTGGAGGTGCAGATTTTTGCAGAAATTATCACAAGAGAGGGCAGGTGCACAGCCAGTGTTGGAGAGAAGATGCAGCCTTCAAGCAAAACCAGGAGCAAAAGAGGGGTCATTCTGTCACAGGTCATTCTACCTGTTTCTGCGCTATGCTGGTCCTCTCTAGAAGGAGCAGAAGTGTAAATGCAGGGAGAGAGAGGCTGAGTAGAAGGGGAATACTGGGAGAGGCAAAGATGATGAGGAGGAAGTAGGGTTCAAGGCAGAATGGGCATCAGGCATCAGCCATTTCAGAGGTAGAAAAAGGCAGTTGAAAAAGAGAGGAAAAATGAGAAAGTAAAGCTAGTGGGAGCAGCAGAGCAGTGAGGCAGAAAAGAAATAGAGGGGAAAAAAATGGATCTGCTAGTGAAAAGCGGTATTTAAAATACTGAACTAACAGAATACAGTGCTCTTTTTTCTATAAGATTCTTACAGAAATGGTAAGGGAATTGACTGGTGAAGTAACTGAATTAAAAATTTTAGGGAACTTCATGCATGAGACAACAGCAATTCTTAAGTCAAAAAAAACCCAGAAGCTTTTAGGCATTTAATGCCAAATAATGAAGGGCAAGGGGGGCAACCTACAGGGACTGCAGGGATGTTAACTCTAAGTGAATAACTACTTCAAACAAGATATTTTAAATATGCAGAAATCTGTAGAAAAAAAAAATTGAGATGAACATTGCTCAATAAAGAAAATTTCATTTCACAAAACTGAACGTAAAAGGATAAAAGGAAACTACAACAAATCAAGCTGGGTTAACCTTTGCTACAAGCTGGGACAAATGGAAATAACTGGGAAAAAAAGAGATGTATTAACAGCAATATTTAACCAGGGAGCTACAGACTGTGTGTGATCCATGAACTACTAAGTGTTTAATGAAAGATAACCTTGTTTTCACTGAATACAACACTACCACACAGGGCTCCTGCCTGCCCTGCAAAAGAGAGCTCCACAAATCAAAAAAAGATTGAAAACCATTTGATCAACAATCGCATATGAGAATACACAGACTACGACAGAACTATACAAGTATAAAACTTAACCTACAGACTAGCAACCGAGATTATGCAAGAACTAGCAAGACAAATGACAGTGGGTTTCTGGTTGTAACCGAGTGACCTCTTGCCTTAGAAGATGGAACGCTCTCCAACACACCAACTGTTGTCAGCAATACTTGTTGTCAGCAATTGGCTTAGTGGACCATTTTTAGTTACTCCTCCATAAATTTCTTCCTCTCTTGTATCTTTATTACTTTTACATACACACATTTTACCCTTTTTTGTATTAAAGACGCCTTTTTTATCACTAATCTAGCATTTTCTGTAATGTAATTTACAAGCCTTACCTGTGAGCACTAGCAGAGGTTAAAACAAAAGATGGCACAGAGAAACAAACAACTAGAAGAAGTGGTTAGTGGAGATCATTATGGAGCAGAAACTAAAAAAGTTCAAAGCAGATTAAATTCTCCAGAAATGAAGAACACAGTTGGAGGAGATTCAATCAAATATCACATATTTCCTTTAAAAAGGAGATAGGACTGATGAAAAGGAAGATGAATTAAGGTAACTCTCTTTCCAAGTACTGCAAGACCAGAAGCATCAGATTCCAAATGAGAAATCCTGTGCTATAGAGACTGGAGAAAATACTGCGCTCTTGGAAAGACTGAAATATTTGAGACAGAGCAGTTGTATAACTGAAACCAAAAAGGAAATCTTTCAAGATAATGCTTGAAAACACTGTCAGTCACGTAATTTTCAAAATCAGATCTGAGATCAGAATACTATAGGGCTTGAGAGACCCAAAACTCAGAAAAAGGCTTCTACAAGAACACAGTTTTAGCTTAGTAAAGATTGCGAGAATTCATTTGGCTGTGGAACAGAGCTAGATCTGATTACAAGTTTTGAAAGGGAAGCCAGCTGATGCTACAGAAACATGTCATAAAATGAAGAAGCAGAACACATCTGAAGATTCAGAGGTGAAGTCTAAAAATGCAATCAATCAGAGCGAGTTTTCAGGAAATAATGGAAGAAACTGATTGGAAGAAAATGCACAGCTATATTCATAAGACACAAAAACATTTTGCAAAAGCTTCCCATCCGTGACTACAAGTGTCTTTAAAAGAAATATTCTATGGGGGGTGGTTCTTTGTGCAAACTGTTCAAATGACGGTTATGTTTCAGACAGGATTTGTCTCCTCTGACTACAGCAGTTTACGATACAGATCTCTACTTCCGCCTGGGGCAGAATCCCATTGTTAACGGAGTGCTGGTCAATGTAGTCAGAAGAGTTCAAGGTGTGATGCAACTGAGTGGATACAGCTACCTACACCAGAATAAGAACAACTGCACCATGGACTATATTGACTATATTGACTATATTGACTAGATCACTGCTGCTGTAAAAGTGGCCTTGGGAGACATCTTCATTTTGTCAGAAAAAATCCTATCCCAGTACCCGAAATATCATGAATATGAGTTGGACACAATTTTGCATGTAAAGTTTTGACAACGCTTTTTTTCAGTTACATACCTATATATACATATGTAGGTAAAATTAATGTTATGCAGAGAACAGAATATTCTTACCGTGAGTAAATGTAAATCAGATGTAAAGGAAACAACTGTGAAAGAACAAAACTCTTTCTTGCCTCCCATTGGGAGAGCTGAAACTATGGAAGAACAGGAGTCCAAGAAGCTGAAGAAAAAAAGATAGGAAAAGCACAGGAAAGCTGAAGTATATGAAAACATAGCAAAATAAGCATAGAATTTCTAGTAAACAGTCCAGGTCAGAAAGCAAGTGCTAAGACGATAAAAGGTGAGTGATATTAACAACAAAACAAGTATTGGAACAGATACTAGCTCATATCTAAAAATGCTCACGGAAACTTTAGGTCAACAAGTCAAGAGGTGGCCTGGATTTGCCTATGATGCTGGAAAAATTACAGAGTAAAACCAGATTACTTTTCCTGTTATTCTGGCATAACACTATTAAAGAATATTACTGCTACATTGGTAATCTTATATCTAGTCCAGAAAGACGGACATACGTATTACACCAACTGTGGTAATTACAGAAAATGGACCATGATTTGATTATGATGTTAAATGTCTTGCAAAAATAGTATCGCTTAAAGCACTTCAGGGTCAAGGTATCTACAACATAATGGTTTAATGGAAAATGTCATCAAGATGGCAAAAAGGCTGTCTACAAATTGTCAAGGGTGAAACACACACTATTATTTCACCTCACTCTGAAAACTGACTATCAGTTGCCAAAAGTTTAATGGGCAGAGCTTAAAATTCATTATATAGTTGGTAGCATTAAATACAAAGATACTGAAAATTCTTACTAGTCCCATTAAGAAAAAAAAAGGGGTAAGGGGGAAATGAACATGAGAAGAGATATGAGAAAAGATCCCACAAGCGAAAGCCCTTGCAGCCATAGGGCTCTGTATATCTTGCATGATGCAAACCACAGGTGAAGCTCTTCCAGATATTTCACATGAAGTTTCTCCTTACTTGTTCAAGCAATTACCAAACAAGGACAATTACTAGGTGAAACACAGGTCATCTTCTGCTTCTTCCAGAACAGAGAGACCTTCTGCATCTCCTAGAGTTTGAAACAGACAGGTTTTTGAGGAGTTGGACAGCAGCAATGAAGAGAACTGTGTGAAGAAAAGCAGATGCTGAAGTCTACCAGATACTGAAGAAATCTGTGAAACAGAAGAGCCAGCTGAGAGACAGAGAATTTATTTGTGTTGTACTGCATATGATTTTCTTCTGAATGATTCAAATGAGAGGGTTATTTAAAAGATGAAATTTCCTGGCTTCAGCCAGACATGGCCAACAACTGCTAGAGAAAGCACAAGTGGGATAGTGAGATCATTGCATTTCCCCCACAGATTCTTTCCTTCCTAATATTATTTTAAACTAATTCTGATAATAAACCTGATTGATTAAAAAATGTCATTTGACTGTTGTGCAAATGTCACAGACAACCATTGTTATGGTAGGCTTGAGGGCTTCTTAAACAGGTAGGCTGTGAAACTGTGTGAAAAGGATCCAAAGAAGGTTCCAGAAAAGCAGCTCTTGATATTGAGGCCTCAGTCTTTTCTGAGATATTGCATATTATACGATCAGTAAAAAAAACCTGAAGGTCCCGGTTATGGAATCCATCATTTCAGGCTGGAAGATTGTGCAAGTAGCTCATTATGGTATACATGACATGGACACTACGGTAAACAAGTCTCCCAAAAGAGACTTGTTACAAAAAGAGTGTTCTCTGTTCAAAATTGCACCAAATGGTCAATATGATTCTGACAAGACGATGCTGGTTTGGAGAGTAACGATCCCTCCTGCTTTACTCATGTTGCCTGCCAGGGAAAAGCAAATCTCATGCCCTGGCATTGGAGTTTGTTTTGTATCAGTCTGACAGGACTTTTAAAAGAAATCGGCTTTGTACAAGGATTTACTGTCCCAAAGGTAACAAAATTTTCACACAACACAGCTATATCTGGAAATCATTAATTGCAGCTAACAAAAAGTTTTGAAATAAGCAAAACTGGTTTTTCTGTCAAGCACAGACTACAAAACTTCTTAAACAGCAAAATAAATGCTTTATTTCTACTTCCTGAGTAAGCACAGGCTTTAGTTCTGTGTCTCACAGCCTGTGAAAACAGTCTGCTAGGATACCTCGTGCTGACGACAGGGAGGCTAATGACCCAATGCTCGCTCAGTCAGATTGATGATTTATACTAACCCAGAAAGAGGACTCCTGTGCCACTTGTACCAATGACCCCAAGAAAAACTTGCAGCATTCAGAGCTACCGGACAGGAGCCCTGAACTGCTATGAGGCTCTTTATTTAGGGCAAAGGAGAGGCTCCATTCTACCAACAGAGCTGTCTGCAGAGGCTGCGTTAGACAGCTTTCTTCCTCTTCTTTCCTCTGACCTAGGCTAACTGATTCTTTCATTTGCACAGAGAAACTCTGACTCCAGAAAATGTTGATCAGTGTATTTATTGGTTTCCCCCCCTCTGTCGTTGAAGAATGTAGGCTAAAAGACATGGTTCTTCTCTTCCCAGCCCATGTGTTGGATGAAGTGACCTCAGGATGAGTGGACCAGCTTATTGATCTGATGGGAAATAAATTATTTGAGAGGATTTGTGATTTATGTTCTACCAGATCAGCAAACTGATCTGATTCACTGTGGGCTGCAATACTAGTACAGTGGCAAGAAAAACTCGTGTTTAGGGATGCAGCAAAAAGGAACCCACCCTTTGGAAGCAGCTCCCTCATGAGAACGCGTAACATAAAACTGCACCACCAGCAATGGCCTTTCCTTGGGTTGTGAAGTGTTACATGCTCTTGCTAGTTAAATAGCATAAAAAATGTTAAATCACAGACTCGATGAAATAACCTCATCCACTTTGATTCGTATGGACAGAATACACAGAATCAACCCTGACGAAGACAATTCCGTGCAGAGGTTTTAGGTGGAGCGTCGGGACTGCAGTCCACTCCCTGCTTCAGAGGCTACTGGCTTTGTCAGACACTATGCTTAGATGCAGTCCTTTTTCTTCTTGGCTCATTGTGTCCTGATTGTCACCTCATACCTGTTGGGAGAGGTGTGGGTGGATTTCTCTGAGTCTTCTTCAACGAATGTTCTCCCAATGCTGTTTTTTAATTAATCCCATTTAAAGGGATCCATTGTTCTGTGGGCAGGGTTCTTTTGCCTCAGGAATTTTAAATATTTTGATTATGAATACATTATTGAGCCAAAATGATTTTTTTTTAAGCATCAATAAACTTACTGCTCCCTTAGTACTCCCTGACCCTGAGGGAGTTGCTAGGAAATCTGCTGTCATGGGGAGGTGAAAGAGAACCATGGGAAAAAGGCTCAGTGGAGCCAGGTTTCTACTTTATCCCAAGCTCCCAGCGATGGGTGGCCAAAATACTGGTGGGAGTTGCTCTGACTCACAAATTGCTCCACATCCCCCACTCATTTCCCATTGGTGATGGCAGCAGCAGATAGATCAGGCCATACATGCAGAAAGCAGAGAACAGTTGTGTCAGTGGTGGTCACCACTTCAACAGTTCATCTTGAACTCTTCTGGGAAAACAAGTGTTGGCCAGATGGAAGCATCCTGGTGGATTTCTCTGAATGTTATAAATCAGATTAACCAATTTCACGTTTGGAATCATTAGCTTATTTTTACGGTAAAAAAGGATGATATGAAAGGTACAATATGTAGTATCTGAAATTCTGCATGGAGTTGTTACGGTGATAGAAATTGCTTTTAAAAGAGATTTTTACTCCCCTTAGTGATGTGGCTTTTTTAAAAATATTACTCTCGAGTCCCTCTTTTAAGACCATTTTAGCACTTATCGCATGGTAGGAAAGACATACTTACTGAACTTTGTGAAAACTAAACGTCACTTGCTTTTATCAAACTTTTAGACTTAACTTTGAATCAGAAGTGTTAACCATGGAACCAACAGCAGCCTTCAGGAAGGAAAACTGCCAGCACCAGCCTGCACAAATGATGCAGGTGTGGTTTCCCTCATACCCTTTGGAGTTCATGAGCTCTGTTCCACAAAACTGTAAAACTCTGGGCTCCCAGAAATCACTGCAAGTTCATGGTTCATGGCATCTGGCAGGATTAGTTTCTGCAAATACAGCCATGATGTGCCTTCCACATGTTCCAGAAATAACATGAATTTTATTTGATGACTGTTTAACACAAAATACCTAAGAGTCCCTGAACAATGGAGTAGAACCAAGACCTTCCATCACTCCCTGGATTAGCTTCCTATTCATGAGACAAGCAAGTCATGTCACCACCCTATAGCCCAATAATTATATTTGCAAAATAATGTGACTTCAAAGGGGGAGGAGGAGAACCTTCAATACACTTGCAGAATAGTCTTGGCTTCAGAATAGCTTATAGCTCGGAGCAAAAGGCTTTCCTGGGAAGTGAGTGACATGGTTTTAAACGCCCTTCATCCTTCAGGCTGAAGAGGTTTTCTGTATTGTTCGTGGTGGTTACTCTGCCACCAGCCTGTTGGCTGTGAGTTACAGAGAAACTAATCTTCCAAGTCCTTCAGTGTGGCCTGAATGTGGCCGATTTATCGGGCCTCTGCGGCACTTGGAGGAATGTCTTGCCTGAGAATTCAGCCAGGCTCTGACATATTTTAAGTACCGCACTCTTGGTTTTACCAAGATGGCAGCAATTCTAAACATACAAAAAGCAGAAAGAAGGCTACAACTGGCAAAACTTAGTTGCCTAAGGAAGGCATTTGGCAAAGCACATGCTGGGATCAGGCAGGATTTATGCACCTAAATCCTACCTAAATTTATGGATCTGGGCCACTATGTAAGTCTAGTTGCACTGCATGTCCTCCTCTGCTAGAGGAAAATTCTGCATGGCGGAAGGTATCCAGTGTTCTGGAGATCAAGAGCACTTGCTCTTTGCTTTAGTCATGTTGTGTGAGGAAAGACCAGGGTATGACCACCACTGCCTCAGGAGCCCAAAGCGCGTGTGACTTCTCCCATGCTGTTGCTGGTCAGCTTTCCACAGCCCTTCAGAGGAAGAGTCATTATTCACATTTGCTCATCATCCAAGGGCTCCTTCTCTTACAAGAGAATACAGAGTAACCGGTGTTTTCTCCAGCATTATCTTTTCTTTCTGGTAGACCTCAGATGCTGTCAGTGGTGAGTGGAAGTGAAGGCTATTGTTGGACGCGGGGGAAGTCTCATCTCACATGCAGTTACTTAAGTAAAACTGAAGATCTGCTCACATGTTCACTGCTCTTCAGGTCTCGAATATCTCGTGTGGGGCAACTGGGTTTTTTTGGGTGGGGACCAAACCACACAGCAGCTTGTTCTGTCAAATCTTGTTTTTCCCAAGGTGTTTAGAAAGGGAGCGAGCAGACAAAGCCGCTGTGCAGAAGACCATCAGCTGTGAATTTCAGATATCTTTGTGGACACGGGAATACTGTCAGACTTCCCAGCTCTACTCCTCATTCAGAAAGCGGTTTTGTACGGCAAGACTTTCTTAGAAACACTATGGCCACGACACAGTTTCAGTAATTTACATTCGTTATTTATAACTTAAATGAAATGTGTGCATACCTATGTACAAATGCACACGCGATCAGATTATTGATGTGACTAAAGCTATACACACACGCGCTTCCACCTCTGCAGACGCGGATTTTGCCGGGTTACCACCACCTCCCCGCACACCGAAAACACGCGTGCACGCAGCATCCCAGAGCTCTCCTGCAGGACAGGGCTGTCTGCGTGAAGAAAAAACACGGCACCTCTTCACCCCTCCTTCCCAAACTACACCTTTATAGAGAAATTTAAAAAAAAAAACCCCACAGGCTTACAGTCGAGGGCATGAGCAGAGCGTACACCCCCGCGGAGGACATCCGACGGAAGTTCTTGCTCCCTGTCGGAGCGGTCCCTCAGGGACGCCCCGCCCGCAGACGCTGCCCCCGGGCCGGGCCCCTGGCCGGTGCAGCCGGCCCCCGGGGCTCCGCACACCGTTACCGCAGTGCGCCCGGGCCAGGCAGGCCCCCAGGGCTCCGCTCACCCGCGGGGCTCCGCTCACCCGGGCCTCGGCGGCG
>Ga0065711_1042543_pt1 | contig 15317 bp, 11 predicted proteins | sample Hoacrofraction12_FD_59098 | JGI IMG/M metagenome (GOLD analysis project Ga0065711, IMG submission 59098) | Hoatzin crop microbial communities from Cojedes, Venezuela - Epithelial fraction 12 v2 (version 2) | ecosystem: Host-associated > Birds > Digestive system > Esophagus > Crop | place... | reverse complement strand
TAAAGGGAGCCTATAGGAAAGGTGGGGACAATCTTTTTAGTAGAGACAGCAGTGACAGGACGAGGGGTAATGGTTTTAAACTAAAACAGGGTAGATTTAGGCTGGATATAAGGAAGAAATTCTTTACAAGGAGGGTGGTGAAACACTGGAACGGGTTGCCCAGAGAGGCAGAGGAGGCCCCATCCCTGGAAACATTCAAGACCAGTTTGGACAGGGCTCTGAGCAACCTGATCTAGTTAGTGGTGTCCCTGCTCGCTACAGGGGGATTGGACTAGATGACCTCTAGGGGTCCCTTCCAACCCAAAACTTTCTATGATTCTATGATTCTATGACACCTTGCACTAGACCAGGTTGCCCAAAGCTCCACCCCATCTGTCACTGACAACTTCCAGGGGTGGGGCATCCACAACGTCTCTGGGAAACCTGTTCCAGTGCCTCACAACCTTCATAGTAAAGAATTTCTTCCTTACATCTGATCTAAATCTGCCCTCTTTCAGGTTGAAGCCATTACCCCTTGTCCTATCACAACATGCCCTTGTAAAAAGTCCTCCTCCAGCTTTCTTGTAGGCCCCTTCAAACTCTCTCACCTTTTCCTCACAGAAGAGGTGTTCCAGCCCTACGATCATTTTGGTGGCCCTCCTCTGGACCTTTCTCTGAAAGGTTCATCCCTTTCCTGTGGTGAGAACTCCGGAGCGGGATGCAGGACTCCAGGTGGGGTCACAGCAGAGCATAGTAGAGGGGCAGAATCACTTCCCTTGACCTGCTGTCCACTCTCCTTTTGATGCAGCCCAGGATACTTTTGGCCTTCTGGGCTGTCAGCACACTTTGCCAGGTCATGCAGAGCTTCTCACCTACCAGCACTCTTAAGCCCTTCTCCTCACGGCTGTTCTCAATCCCATCTCCATGCAGCCTGTATTTGTGTTTGGGATTTCCCCAACCCAAGTGCAGGACCTTGCACTTGGCCTTGTTGAACTTCATGAGGTTAGCACAGGCGCACCTCTCAAGTCTATCAAGGCTCCTCTTGACAGCATCCCATCCCTCAGGCATGTCAACTTCACCACACAGATAGGTGGCATCAGCACTTTTGCTGAGAGTGCACTCAATCCCACTGTCCATGTCACCAGAAGAGTTGTGAAACACCGCTGGTCCCAGTACTGATCCCTGAAGAACATCACTAGTCACTGGTCTCTACTTGGACATTGAGCCATTGATGGCAACTCTGAGTGCACTTCCTTATCCACTGAGTGATCCATCCATCAAATCCATGTCTCTCCAACTTAGAGACAAGGAGGACAGTGTCAAATGCTTTGCTTAAGTTCAGGTAGATGACGTCAGTTGCTCTTCCCTTATTCATCAACACAGTAACCTCATCGTAGAAGGCCACCAAATTTGTCAGGCACAATTTGCTCTTAGTGAAGCCGTGTTGGCTGTCACCAATCACCTCCTTATTTTCCATGCTCCTTAGCACGTTTTCCAGGAGGATCTGGTCCATGATCTCATCAGGTACAGAGGCAAGACTGGCTGGCCTGTTTTCCTTTTTTTCCCTTTTTGAAAATGAGGGTTATGTTTGCCTTTTTCCAGTCACTGGGAACTTCACCAGACTCCCACAATTTCTCAGAAAAGATGGAATATTGGCTTAGTAACTTTATCCGCCAATTGTATCAGGTGCACTCTCCACCCCTCCCTGTTGGTCTAACTGACTGGTACAGGGTATGTGGTGGCTAGTTTGACAGGAAGTGTGTGTGCTGCTGGTCATGTACGCAGAGAGCCCCTAGTCACATACTCCAAACATCCAAGCTCACCGAAGTCCACCTCAGCGAATAACCCTGCCTAGGATACTCCCTCGCCCAATAGGAGTCATATATGACTGTGTGCCACTCGCTGACTTAAGGTATAAATGGAGCCTGTGGGAAGACTCAAATTTGAGAGCTAGTCTTCCTTAGAGCAGTGGGACTGCAGTCAGAGATTCTCCCTTTGGATTGGGACACTGTCCGAAGAAACCTCCCGGGACTGAGTGTCCTCACTTTAAAGGTGAGCAGTTTGTGCATTTTGAGTCATTGTTCTAAACTTAGATTTAGCTACACACCTTGCAGTATTAGTTCTCAAATGTCAATCTGAACCTGTAAATAAGTTGTGTCTAACTCTTTGTAACACAAGATCCCTGTTCAATTTGACCATTCAATATTTGACACCTCTAAAACTGATTTCTGGAACATTTTTTTTCAGTCTTACACTTCTGCGACACCAGTTCCCTCTGGAACCTCAGATGCATCTTATCAGGTCCCTTGGACTTGTGCACCTTCAGCTGCCTTAGATGGTCTCAAGCCTGAGCTTCCCTACAGTGGGTAGTTCTTCATTTTCCCAGTCCTTGCCTTTGCCTTCTGTGACTTGGGCGGTGTGGCTGGAGCACTCGTCAGGAAAAATTGAGGCAAAAAAGTCATTGAGTACCTAAGCCTTCTCCTTATCCCGGGTAAACACGTCTCCCATTTCATTCCAGAGAGGGTGTACATTGTCCCTAGTCATCTTCTTCTCACTGGCACATCTATAAAAGGTTTTCTTGTTGCTCTTGATGTCCCTGGCCAGATTTAATTATGTCAGGGCTTTAGCTTTCCTAACCTGATCCCTAGATGCTCAGACAATTTCCCTGTACCCTCTCAGGCTACCTGTCCTTGCTTTAACCCTCTGTAGGCTTCCTTTTCCTTTTCAATTTTGTCCAGGAACTCCTTGTTCATACGTGCAGGCAATGTGACATTTTTGCCTGACATCCTCTTTGTTGGGATGCATTGCTCCTGAGCTTGGAGGAGGTGATCCTGCAATATTAACCAGCTTTCTTGGGCCTCTCTTCCCTCCAGGGCTTTATCCCATGGTACTCTTCCAAGCAGATCCCTGAAGATGCCAAAGTCTGCTGTCCTGAAGTTGAGGGCAGTGAGTTTGCTCTGCACCCTCCTCACTGCCCTAAGCATCTTGAAATCCTCCATTTTGTAGTCACTGCAGCCTTGAGCTTCACGTTCCCCACCAGCCCCTCCTTGTTGGTGAGAACAAGGTCCAGCATAGCACCTCTCCTCATTGGCTTCTCTGTCACTTGGAGAAGGAAGTTATCATCAGCATACTCCAGGAACCTCCTGGATTGCTTATGGTTTGCTGTGTTGTCCCTCCAAGAGACATTGGTGTGGTTGAAATCCCCCATGAGGACCGGGGCTTGTAAACATGAGACTGCTCCTAGCTGACTATAGAGGGCCTCATCTACTTGGTCTTCCTGGTCAGGGGGCCTGTAGCAGAAAAGTCACTATAAAGTCATCAGTCCCTGCCCAGCCTTTAATCCTGATCCAGCAGATCTCTGTTGCTCCTTATCCATCTCCAGGCAGAGCTCCACACACTCCAGCTGGTCACTGACATAGAGGGTGACACCTGCTCCTTGTCTCCCCTACCTGTCCTTCCTAAAAAGTCTATATCCTTCCATTCTAACACTCCATCCACAGGAGCTATCCCACCACATCTCTGTGGCGTCGGTGAGATCATAGCCCTGCAGGTGTGCACACGCCTCTAACTCCTCTTGTTTATTTCCCATGCTGCGTGCATTTGCATAGAGGCATTTCAGTTGGGCCCCCAGTAAAGCTGACTTGGTGTCTGGAGTTCCTTTGTGCTGCCCTTTAGGTGCTCTCCTGTGGACCTGTGCTCCTTCTCCAGGCTCTGGGCAACTGCTGCTGGGACAAGCATCAAACTGGTAGCAGTGGGATGGACTGAGGTTTCCCTCTCACAGCAATTTTAGTTTGAAGGCCTCTTCACCAGCTTGGCAAGCCTCTTACCAAAGATGCTTTTCCCTTTTGCTGTCAGATGGACCCCATCAGGCCCCAGCAGACCAGGTTTCTCAAAGCTATTCCCGTGGTCTAAATAACCAAACCCCTGGCTGTGACACCAGTCTTGTAACCATTTGTTGACTTGCCAGATTTGACTGGCCCTTTTAAGACACTTCATTTTGACTGGGAGGACAGATGAAAAAACTATCTGCGCTTCAGAGTCTCTCACTGGTGCTCCCAGGGCTCTGTAATCCTTCTTGATACTCCTCAGGCTGCTCCTGGTTGTATCGTTGGTGCCTGCATCATGCCCATATTTCTGTTTGCCATTTGTTCACCCTGCAGGAACAATACCCACTTCTTTATCATTTTTTAAATACCAAAAAGCTTTCACCTAATAGCAAGAAAGCGTAGTTTATTTCAAGCTAATACTGTCTTGGTCACATGAGTCCTGATATTTAAAGTATTTTAATCAATATGAAAGAATAACAGATGCTGATCTCTCCAAATACAATGATATTTACTGTATAAAGCTTCTTCGATAGTAAATGAAAAAAGAAATATTTACAGTGCTTTTTTTGCAAACTAAGATTTTAGCCTCAAGGTCTGCATTTATTTTCTAATCTCTCTTTTCTACAAAGCCTCTTGAGACATCAAGTTTCTGTCTTTGTCCTTTTTCTAATACAATTAGCCAATCACTCATTTGGCTTTTTATGAATTCTACACTGGCTGCAAACGTACAAAAAAAGAAATTGGAAATAGGAGAGTCTTCCAGTTATCTGCCCCATTTCTCCACCACCACAAGTCTATTCCTTACTGTATACTCCGCACTGTGCAGGTCAGTCTAATTTAAGTGACCTAAACAGTGGAAACTCCTGTGCTTTTCTGGACTCAGTTCTTTAAACTACAAAACTCTTCTATTAAGAAACATTACTTTGGATTATGTCTGCCAATGATTCTTTCCTTCCAATTAAATATTATTGGTGATTTTAATTTGAATTAGAGAAAATATTTTATGTTATACTGCAGCTAAATGATCGTGAATGCCATGAGAAAGTCCTATTGCCTCATATGTGGGATTTGTAGATCATACGCTGGCTGAAACAACACACTGCTGGGAAACATTCACTACTGACTCTAACAGTGAAAGATGGGCAGAAAGGATCAAGGAAAAGGAAAAGTTTGGAAGCTGGGGAAAAAAAAAAAAAGAAATAGGACCAGAAGATGAGATAAAAGAGTAGAAGCAACCGATACTGTTGGATTGATGAAAAAGCTGGGTAGCTGTTAGTTTAAAATCAATAGTATGTTCAGTCATGTGGTAAACAGAATTCCATGTGGTTGAATGAGTTATTGATGTGGGATTTTATTTATTTTGCTGCATGCAAGGTATCACAAGCTATACTTCAGCAGAGTGATTAATGTGGCTGAAAAAAATTCTTGTAGTATCAGCTGTGAGTTTTGTTTCAGGATGTCGCCTCTGCTCACCTATGATAAGCAATGAAACCGTGTTAGCAAGAAGCACATCTAAATACCTTGACTTTTGAGGTCTAACCATCAACAGCTAATGATGAAAGGGAAGCTCTGTAAATGGAATTTCTACAGTGCGGACTTTGACTCAACTATTTGATGCAATTTGATGCAATTTATTTTTTGATCCATTACTTTTTAATTCCTGGTGATACTTGGGTTTTACTGGTGTGTGAAACACGGAGAGAGCTAGATACTGAAAACTTGTGCTGGAGAATGCTTTCTGAAGCAGCCATCAACCACTATGGAATAGAGAAGAGAGGTTTGTCTTAAGTCCTGACACTTTCAGAACTCGTGCATGGGAGCCAAAGACATAAACCTCCCTTCATGAGAACCTGATGGTACCCCTTTGGTAATACAGGGGTTAGTGCATTCGAGTCAGATAAAAGACAACTAAATTTGAACCTCTGTTCTGGCTCAGGGAAAACAAAGGCTGTATTCAGACTCTACTGAGAAGTTATTATTGCCCTGTTCAGTTGACAGAGAGCAGTTCACATTCCCATGGCTCAAGGCCAGTCCACCATCGAGTGAGAATGGTTCAGTCAGTATTGCATAGCACTTAGCCCTTGATCTTTTTATGAGCGATCTATGGTGCTCCCATGTCCCTAAAGCATACATATTTTTATTGTTATTGTTGTTGTTATTATTATTGTTGTTATTGTTACTCAAACAGCTTGAGGATAATATGGACAGTGAACAGAATGCTGTTTTACAGCATGTTTCCGAAAGCATGTTGCACATCTTTGGGCATTGTGCTCAGGAGTAGGTATTGGATAACTGAAGAGCTGCTTGAACAGGAGAAGCTGACAATGTAGTTGACAAGAGGAATTTAAAGAGTTGGTTCCACCTTATCCACACTGCCTGTAGAGAACAGATTTTCAGAGCTGCACTCTGGTTTACTTGGAAGACATAATTTTCTCTAAAGGAGATTCCAAGAATGAACAAAGATGTGTTACATGGGTGCTCAGAGGATAGGGCCTATGTATGAATCAGAGAGGAAAGTCGTTACACAATAACACACATCCAAGGAACATTCTGCAGCTCAGCTGGTGGACCTCACTACAGAATTATAGGCTATTTGCAGTCTTTTATTCTCTCTGTTTTTCAATACGAAACAGAGACAAAACTCTAGAATGACTTGTAAAATTGTAGTTATAGCACTCACCTGCAATGTAGAAGGCAAAGATTCATCTCAGATCTGCACTAGACAGAGCAGAAATTTGAAGTGTCATGTTTCCTGCTAGGTTTTCACTGCCCTGTTCACTGTGTTTGTTTTCTAAGGTTGATTAGTATTTTCTCTGTTTTGACCAGAAATTTTTATTCTCCTTTGTTCCTAACAAACACATTTTTCAATAAAAGTGGTATGTTCCTATTGAAGAAAAATTTACTTTGGATAAATCAGCCTTTTTCAGACAAAAATTTTTCCAGTTCACTCTTTGAACTCAAATGGTTGGGTTATTCCTGCAAAACTAAAGTAAGAGAAAATGCATTAAACTTAATCTGATTTGGATTCAAATTTTAGTGAAATAATTGTCTTGGTCTTAGCTTTTACTGAGTGTATGAGGAGTTAGGTCCTCAAGAGCAAAAGCTGAAAAGAACAATTTGACTTCTGTGCCAGCTTTATGTTTTATAACCCATAAATAATTCTTTGTCTGTCTAGTGAACCACCATACATAGACCCACTAGAAAAAAATAACATATGTTACTGCCATCCGGCAACTGACAAATACAGGAGATCCTATCAACTTCTATTCTATTATCAGAAAAGCAGAACACATAACAGGCAAAAGTGACACTAGTTTCAGAATTTCATTGTTGTTATTTACAACATATTCAAAACATTTCTGACAATTTTGGGATACTGCCTGAACAGAGGTTGGAAATAAATGTGAAACAGGTATTCTTGGCCAAATATGATCCATTTTAAATTTCAATATATTTTCCACGTGTGCAAGTGGGAACAAACTATGTTACTCCTACTCAAAACCACACCCAATTCAGCCCATCCATTTCTGGCCTAATTAGTTAATCAATGGATCATTAATTCATTCAAGAGTCGTAATGCTTAGAGAATTATAAAAGTTTTTGTCTATTTCCTTGTTATTTACACCACTGAAGTGCAGATCTTTAAGAAGAATGCAGTTACAGCCTTCATAATCTTGTACACATTTCATGAGAAAGGATCATGCATACAATTTTTGGCAGTTATTCTGAAACACGTTTCAGATTTCTATCATTTTCTATTTTTGAGGAGTTCTGTATCTCCTTATTCTTTCACAGTTTGTGATAGAATTTGCTAGGCAAATATTTATAATGATAAGAAAATAATTCTTCTATTATTGTTAAATTATTAAATAATTAGTATAGTAATTTGCATCCTATTCCTGACAAGAATTTGCCAAATATTTTTGTTTAGAATACACCATACATTACCTTAAAGACCTTTGTTCAAAATGAAGTTAATTAGATTCTAATTCTTACCTTTCTTCATTCTGAATTTTGACTTTCTATGATATCTTTCTGATGAAAATAGTTCATCAAAATTTCAAAGCTATCAATCATGAGCACTTAACAGCCAAAAGACAAACTCAACTCTGTCAGTTACTGTGGTGACGATGAAGTTGATTTCTTTTGTTTCCTATTACAAATTGTTTCTCAAGTTTATGGGCAAAATTTACTAGTCATAAGTACAGGTAATAGTAATCATACTTGAGAAGGAGATTTTCTATCAAAACCTCATATTCTTAAAATATCAAGTTTTTACTCTGAAATATTTTCTTTACATTTTGTAGAGGAAGATATACTTAACTGGGAAAATATTTTTACAATGATTGCACTAAAACCTAGATGAAACTGGATGATTGCCGTACTAGGCGATTGTAGTGGTCCATTCTGGATTTAAAATCTGTAAATACATTTTACAGATCCTTTATTTTCTACTACATTTATCTCAAAGTCCAGGCAGATACTTATTCAAGGACTTCCCGTATTTTTTTTTTACTAACAATTTACCTTCCTACCACTTTCAAATTAGACAACAAGATACTTCACAGAAATATATAATTCCCAACAACATTATTTTTTCAGTCTACTTTATATTCTTGATACTAGCAGAAATCATTATCAGAGTTTTCAAAAATACAAGGCCAAATGCAAGAATAATTTTCACTTGCTCAACTCTGAGTCTGCTTAAGTGTTGCTAAAGGCTGCTAGTCAAAAGAGTTGCTACCTTCCTGCTTTAATATTATTTATTAATCAGCCACTGTTTGTCTTCTTCCCCGCCACTGAAAACATTTTTCAGAAGTGTAACCTGTGTTACCCCCACTATTAACAGACCATATGCTGTGGGGTATCACTGCTTGGACATGGAATATCAAAGCAATATTCTTATATTTCATATCCTTCTTGAAGCATATATGATAGCCTCCAAAATTTAAACACTTCCTCGTAAAACTTCCTCCTATCACTCAGCAAAGCTCTTATTAAACACTACCTGATTAATAAAGTGGCTGAACCCTAAATAAGAACATTAACAGAAACCCATAGATCACAGAATCACAAAATGGCTGAGGTTGGAAGGGACCTCTGGAGGTCATCTGATCAATCCCTCTGCTCAAGAAGGGACACCTAGACCCAGCTGCCCAGGACCTTCTCCAGCTGGCTTTTGAATATCTCCAAGGATGGAGACTCCACAACCTCCCTGGGATAATTGTACCGGTGCACAGTCACCCTCACTGTGATAAATGTATTTTCTGATATTCAGGAAGAACCTCTTGCTTTTCAGTTTGTGCCTGTTACTTCTTATCCCATCACTGTGCACCAATGAAAAGAGCCTAGCTTCATCTTCTTTAGACTCTTCCTTCAGGTGTTTGTATACACTGATAAAATCCCCACCAAACCTTCTCTGCTCTAGGCTGAACAGTCCCAGGGTGAACAGTCTCAGCTTTGTCAGCCTTTTCCTGTAAAAGAGATGCTCCAGACCCTTCATCATCTCTATGGCCCTTCTTTGGACTGTCTTCAGTATCTCCATGTATCTCCTGTATTGGTGAGCCCAGAACTGGAAACAATATTTCAAGTGTGGCCTCACAAGTGCTGAGTAGAGGGGAAAGATCACCTCCTTCCACCTGCTGACAACTCTCCTTCTAATGCAGCCCAGGATACCATTGGCCTTCTTTGCATCAAGGGCGCATTGCTGTCTGGTGTTGAACTTTTTGCCTGCTAGGACGCCCAGATCCTTTTCTGCCAAGCTGCTTTCCAGCTGGCCTGGGATCGTTTCTCCCCAGCTGCAGGACTTTGCACTTCCCCTTGTTGAACTCCATGATGTTCCTGTTGAGACCCCTGGGTGGCAGCACGACATATCAGCCACTCCTCCCAGTATTGTATCATGTTCATCCCCATCTCAGCTTCCTATTACTAGTCTTTTCCCTGGCTCATTATCAGAGGAGTATGCTTGGTACCTTGATCACCATGCACAGCAGTATCAATATATTAAATACACAAAGTTACTTTAGTCTCCCTTCACCTCTTTGAAACTGATGAGAGGGTATGCACCTGGCAGCTGATACAGTTCTGGGATTAGAAACTATGTGTGTGCCTGCGTGGATGATAGGAGGTGGCTGCATGCTCTGAAGACTGCTCAGATGCTATTAATTAGGTTTGGTTTGGTAACAGCTCCCCTTTCATGCTGGATTTACATTACAGCTTGTGGCTATCATAATGTCTTCTCCAAATTCGACATAACAGTATACTTCAGGGAGTCTGACTGCAACTTTGACACTTTACATCACAAACAAAAGTTGTCCCAACGACCCATTTCCATTTTCAAGAATGTAGCATATATATTAAAAGAGAGAGGGAAAAGGAGAGAGAAGGAATCTCTTCTTTTTCACTAACTTTGGGGTTCTCAGGAAAAAAAAAGATATAAAATTATTTAGTAGGTGCCATAACACACACAAAAAAAATTTTTCATAAATATAGTAGTAGCACTTCAAAGTATTGATGTGTTTGGAATCGCATTTTCAAACCAAGCAGAATTATCTGTTGTGACTTTAGGAAATGATTACTAAGGTAATAGTAGTTAGAGGAAAAAAAAATACAAAAAAAATACTAAAATACACACAACGTAAGGCCCAGGGATCAGAGAAAAGTAAAGGGGCCTCGACTACAGAGTAGCAGAATAGACCCGTAAGCTGGAGGTAATAGCAAAATAACTTCTTTCTACACAGGCTTTCCTAAGTAGTACATAACCTGAATTTATTTTGTTGTCAGTGATTACTGAAATTTGCTGGACATTTTTTTTTCATTTTATTTTGTTCCATTAAAATAATCTGAATAACTGAAATTGAAAACAACCATACAAAGAATTGAACAATCAAAATATTAGGAAACTTTAGTTTCAAGGATGTAAGATAAGTTACAGCTGATTCTGATTTTTAACCTTCTCTGTATCTCTGAGTTTGGAAAAATGAAAAAGATATTTTTTTTTTTTTTTGTCAGAAACTCAAAGTTATCACAAGGCATGTCCATATTATCTTTTTCACTTTATTTTTTATCCTAGGTCCTCATTAGAATGAATTCAAATGCTTCTTATATTTTCTGTAACTCAAAATCCTAATCTTGTAATTTGTCTACTAGCCAGATCTTTCCAGAAACATGCTTTTCTCTCAGCAACATCTGGACTGTCTAACGATACCTTTCACAAAAAGCCTTTCTGCTGACAGTATACAGCCCTAGATTCTCTTCCTGCCTCCAAAACAGGTGAAGACCCATCCATACTCCATATGAAAGCACATGGCAATGGATCTCCAGGATCACTTCTATGTCACATTTATGTTAGTGGTTCTGTGTAAGAGGCAATGAGAATATACTATTTTCAATAGATCAGCTTGGTTTATGTACAGCTGGGATGCAAAGGGATGGATTTAGACTTCTCTGATATAAGATGATAACTGTAGGACCTTTTATAGTTAGTGGATGTAAACAGACATTTCTTTGGTGTAGTTCGTTTTGTCTTAGGAATGATTTCTAAAGATAGAAGACATCCACTTCATGTCAGTATCTTCTGAGGTAGATGCTGTGTTGGTAAGGATATCTATTATTGTGGACTATATCTGGCAAATCGTGTCTTGCAGAATATGTCCTCAAGAAAAAAGCCTGTGAAACTGATGAAACTTGTGTAATAGGAACATCTTACCTTGCAGGTGCGCTGTTTTGTTGAGATTTCAAGTATCATACTTCAAAATCATCACTTTAAGGTCAGTCTTAGAATAGTAAAGACAGATCTTCTATGGGTTGTGAAATATCTTGCCTCAGGTCTGTGGGTCGATGGCCTTGTTGGACTTGTCAATGACATCATCGGACTCAGGCACCAAGAGATGAGGAGTTAACAAAGGGAGCAATTGACTTGTGCTTATCTTATCAGACAGAAGAAAAGGGGGATAGCCCATCATTATAAATCAAGTAATCTCCGGGATGTGATGGAGGTCACGCAGCCAGAAGTTGCTTCAGATCGAAAAAAAAGATGGCCCCTTGAGCACATACCAAGATGCCCACTCTGAAGGCATGTCAAACTGCTGAGTCCCACTTCTGACGACATGACATTTCATGCCAAGAGCCAATCGACACATAATAATTGACTTAGTCCCACCTCGCCATAAGATTTTCAAATGTGTGAAAACTGGCACTTGAAAATTCTCTTTGGGAGGAAGAGCCAAGCGAGAACCTTACCTGACAGACTGGTCTGAACCTCTCTTTTCTCCCGAAGAAGGGATGCCTTTTTGGTAAGAATCGCACCTCCGACTTTGTCAGATGTATTCCTGGGAACACGTTGTTAACTGAAGCACTAAACCATTACCTTGAGCTCAACTTTTGTAGACAGTGCATTTATCAATGACAATCTCAAATCTGTGATACCTGTTGCTGGAAAAAATTACCTATGGTTTCAACTTTGCGAAACAGTTTCAGTGAAACTCCTTGGAAGGGCTCTGACAGGCAAGATGGATCTGATAAGTGGCGACACACTTAGCCCTTTAGACATAAACCGTTGACCAAGTCTGGGACTAGGAGTGAATCCAGCTGCACCTAGACTCCTCTCTCAGAGAGTTTCAAATGCAAGGGGGTCTGCTCTGAACCTTGTGACTCAATGGGAATGCTTTCCCCTTGCTGCTTATCAGACTCCTTTACCTCTTTTAATGTGACAGGGTTTTTGATAGCATGCCATATGAACTCTCCCCTTAAACAATCTTAAGAATTATGCACATGCATTCATACAAATGTGTATCTATGTGTGTTTTCGTGTGTGTGTGCATATATATGTAAATCGCGTGCAAGTATGTGTACGCACATATATACTCAAACCATAAAACCTATAGAGATCTAAAATACGTACATGCATACTCAAAGAATAATATCTTAATTTTAAGCAAGTGAGCAAATAAATAAAAGATCGATGTCAAGAAAACTTTTTATTTTTAATTGAATAATGTCAGCTAAATATTATCCCATAGCTATCATTCATGTTTACAGCAGAACTCTTTTTTTAATGTGTCTTATCTGATTGCTTGTTTGCTTTTATTGCGCATATCTCTTTGATCTCTAACCAGCTATAATTACGATATTTTCAACATGTTTTATGTTTCTATAACTGCTGTGCTCTATCAGATTTGGTACTTATACTGTCAGCTTCAGGCCTTTTATGTTCTTTCATCCTTGTAGAGGGTGGCCTTTTTGCTATACTTGTTTATAAATCTAATATTAACATTTAAGTGCATATTTCAAAGGAAATGGACCAAAAGATGTCAAACATATTCACTTTATAATTTATCTATATTAAGTATTTTTTGCTACAGAATTGCACAGTGAGCACCTAATTGACATGGTGTGATTTTTTTTTTTTTTGTTAATGGCTGTTATTTATTTCTATAGTTAGATGGACGTGCTGTAACCATACAGAGGTTTTTTACCTAAAGATGTTATCACTAAATTCAGGTTTCCTTCTAATGCTTTTGTTTCATTTTCTTTTTATTCTATTTGATTGATTTTATTTGGTTTCTGTTTATCTTTACAGTGCTCAAGTGGCAGGCATCTTTATAATTTATAGCCTGAGATTTTCCTTGGACTGGTGCTGAGAGGATTATTGTATTTTCCTGTCTGTCTCTCCATCTGCCTTCTCCTTTCCCTGTCTCTCATTATGGAAAATCTCCACAGTGCAAGAGAACTCTAAATGAAATGTTGCTAACATGGTTTTAATAAAACTTCCGTAAATTACATTTCCCCCTAAAATCGTATGCAGTAACCTAGACATCTAGGTATTGAGTGCCTAATTAATGCTTGAAAGAAAATTCATCAACATAAGCAACAAAATGTGTGCTATTTAGCGTGCAAATACTACTTGTTATTTTTAGTAAAAGAAAGATATTATTACAAATGGGTAAGTCTGATTTCAGTCTAAACTGTCAGGAAGAAATGCGTTCCACTCACAAAATATTAAGGTCACAGAATCACTTATGCCAAAATTAATATATGGGGTCAATGACTGCCATAATGACATCTGAGCCATTTGAGGCATTCTATTGCATATAAAGTAACAGCACCAGTATTACAAGAAGACGAATGTGATAACTGATGTAGAAAACTGTAATTATATACAGAACTTCCATATGATTTCAAATAGTGTTGAATGAAAACTTCAGTGAGATGTTTTAAAAGAAGATAACTCAGAGGAAAAGACAACAGTGTAAATACAGTGTTAATTCAGCAGGCCCTCCTGCAAGCCTCTGCTGAATCCCAGATGAAGAAGTTTCACTTTTCCTAGTAATTAAAAGAGGAATCCATGTAGCATTCTTTTTGTAGTACTTTTGTCTCATAGGATCTTGTAGTAGCAGAGGTAAAATGCAGAGGCAACAAGGAATGCCCTGAATTCTTTATAGATAAATTCACCTGTTCCTGCAAACACACACACTGATTTGAACATTCTCTTCTACACAGCAAGGAAGTGAAGAAAATTCAATATGTCCCTATTTTACAAGAAAAACTCAGGAAGCCCCTTCCTTCACTCAAGAGAGACTATAAAACTATCATTGGTAATGATGACAGACAATGAAAAATAAAAAAGAGACTGAGACATAAGGGTGGACAACCACAGTCCTGTAGCTGGAGTAGAGTATGAAGATGTTAGCATCTCTACTTATTTAGTATTTTGTATGTGATTTGGGAACTTGATAAAAAGCTGATACACAAATTTGCTTTTAAAGTATTTTAATTATTAGGACTATTTTGGCTGCTGGTATTTTTATTCTAGCATTCCAATTTTCCACACAAAACTGGAAGATTCCTCTCAATCTTTATTTAGCAAAATCTGATCATCTTGGTTTTAATAGCCTTCTTCTGTTCAGACCTAATAAAAGGATTTTCTTGATATACTATTTCAGTTCATTTTCTTTGGCCAGTCTTCCAGACTATTTGTTTCTGTGTTGAGGATGTGAAGATCAGAGGTAGACTCGGCTGCAGTTACCATGAAATTGCAGAGTTCAGGATCCTGAGTGGAGAAAGCAGGGCGATAAGTAGGATCAAAACCTTGGACAGCAGGAGGGCTAACTTTGGCCTCTTCAAGGAGCTATTAGCAGGAATCCTGTGGGTCAGGGCTCTAGAAGGCAGGGGGGTGCAAGAGTGCTGATCACTGTTTACACATCACTTCCTCCATGCTCAGGATTGGTGCATCCCCCTGAGAAAGAAATCAAGCAAAGGAGGCAGGAGACCAGAATGGTTGAACAAGGAGCTTCTAGCGGAGATCAGGTGGAAGAGAAAGGTCCATGGAATGTGGAAAGAGGGGCAGGCCACTTGGGAAGAGTACAGGAATGTTGTCAGAACATGCAGGGATGCAACGAGGAAGGCCAAGGCCCACCTGGAATTGAAGCTGGCAAGGGATGTCAAAAACAACAAGAAGGGCTTCTTCAACTACATCAGCAGCAAAAGGAAGGCTAGGGACAATGTGGGGCC
>Ga0065711_1042542_pt1 | contig 15318 bp, 9 predicted proteins | sample Hoacrofraction12_FD_59098 | JGI IMG/M metagenome (GOLD analysis project Ga0065711, IMG submission 59098) | Hoatzin crop microbial communities from Cojedes, Venezuela - Epithelial fraction 12 v2 (version 2) | ecosystem: Host-associated > Birds > Digestive system > Esophagus > Crop | place... | reverse complement strand
TTTTTTTTTTTTTTTTTTTTTTTTTTTTTTTTTTTTATTCTTTTTAAAATTAAATTAGCATCCAGCTTTCAAGCAGATGTCTCGCTGGGCAATGACGCCGCAGTGCCCCTGTCAGGAAGGGGGGGTATTAACACTTACATTCCTTTAATCAGTAAGTAGCCCCCGTTGGCCCCATATTATTACTGTGCTTGAGTTAACGATGACCTGTTACCCTTCTTCTCTTCAGTCTGTATAATATATACTTGAAAGGATGGGTCTCGCTGGGAATGAGTTTACTTCAAGCCAAAGTATACTGTGCAGTGGCTGTAACTTGTTCATCTCCAGTGTGTTTCTGTACTGGCACCTGGGTCTTTCTGAGCGATGAGGAGGCTGCAGAACAAGGGGAGGGTGTGTGTGAGGAATAGACCATTCCCTTGCCCCCCTCCCCCTTTTGAAATCAAAGAAACCAACCAAACAAATCCCTAAAGTACATATTATACAAGCTGCTAAACCGCCAATCTGCAGGGCCCTAGTGGCATGCACCTGGACGCACGCTGGGTTGGGTTTACGCCCTGGGACTCCTTCCCTCTCGGTATCTGTTTATTACGGGTTTGCAGATGCCTCTGAGGTTTTACATCATTTCATCACGAGCCAGTTTACTCGAGCATAAAGCGTAATAAAGCAGGCCTCACTGTACGTGGAGCCAGTTATTGGTCACACTTGTTAAATGAAGGTGGGCTCTCAGTAAACTGGCACTTTATGGGGAAATTTCTGCTGCTGTTATATGGGCTATCTTGTCTTTCAGGCTTTAAAATGAACATACAGAGGATTGGGTGGCAAAGAGTGGGAGGGGAAAGGAGGGAAGAGACTGATGTAAGTTGGTTGACTTTAAGGGCCTCTTGACAAATTATTTTAAAGAGCCTCTGCAGTTTTGGAAGAGCCGCCTGCTGTATTGATAGTAACTCTCTGCGCTTCTCAGACTCTAACCAGACTGCATGGCGGTGTCAAAAGGCGGGGGGATTTGTACCCTGTTTGTGATGGGTGAGGCATGCCAAAGCATTAACCTCTTGCATGCCAAACCTCTCTGCAACCCCTTTTCCCCCAAAGGCCATGGTGTAGCAGGAAGTATGTTGGATGCTTGCTGGGTTATAAGCATGCCCCTCTGCAGGACTGATGCAAAACGTCCCACCGCTGTGGAGCTATTGTGTCACTTTGTTTGAAGCAGATGGTTGTTCTCTGGGCAGGAGCTCGGATCCTTTTCACCCTCCGCCTTGTCTGTCTTTACAGTTCCAGGCTTCCCCTATCCAACTGCCGCCACCACAGCAGCCGCATTTCGGGGAGCCCATCTGAGGGGCCGAGGAAGGACAGTGTATGGGGCAGTCCGGGCGGTACCTCCCACAGCCATCCCTGCCTACCCAGGGTAAGCACTGGTCATGAGAGCAGAGTGCTCTGCACAACCGTGTCAAATAGCTAATCGGTTAACCAAAAAATAACTAAAATTGTCTGGATGGTGAGAGTCAGGATATTGCTAGTGCCAGAGCATTCTGCACACGATGGCATCCAGTGGGGGCAAACCTAAATTCTTCCACGTAGGTTCTTGACTGAAACGATTTTCAGCACTTGCAACAGCTTAAAGCGCTGATGGGTTCCTTCTCATAATTTCTCAATTTGTTTACATCATATTTGTCATCCATTGTCCCAGTATGCTACAGTGCTGCTGAGAAGGACGCAAAGAGAAGGTCTAAAATTTCTGAAAAGGTTCTGCTCTTTGCACTCCATTTGTGTTTTCATACCCAGGAATGAGGAATATTATCCATTACCTTCATGCCTCACCATCTGGCAGTAGGACACAGAAGAGCCAGTTACCCACAATGGATTTGCTTTCTTTGTTGGAGACAGTTTAAAAAGGTTTAAAACAAAGATTAATCAAGTCCATTAATTTAAAGCTGGGAGTGTTTGGGATATAAGGAGAACGAAAGTGCAGTGTTCTTCTGTTGTATGAAGCAACGGTGAATGGATTCTTTACCCTCTGGCTTTTGACTAGTAATGCAGTGGAACAGATGCTGTTACAGAAGAGTGTGCTGCTGTTTAAAAGTACATGGAACTAAGTTTGTATGTGAGTTTTGTTTTGGGTTTTTGTTTGTTTGTTTCAATGTGATGGAACAACAGATAAATCAGCAAATCCCTTCCAAACTGTCTTTTTTTTATTCTGATTTTGAGGATGCTTTATTCATATTGCCTGTCTCTGGAATTTTCCTTGCTGTATTTTCCAGGCAACGTTCTCAGTAAGAATAGGAGTAGGAACGAATCCTCCAACACAGACATGTGGACTGACCCTTTTTTCCTTTAGACTAGCCCCAAAAGGGAAGAAAATTAATTATAAATCTTTTATTAAAAACAGAGGTAGAAGCCACACACATCAGTGCAAGGAGCTGGCCTGATATGCTGGATAAGCTTGCAACACCTTCTGTAGCAGATTAAGTGACGAGAGCTACTGTGGCCCTTTCATTTTAGAGTCCAGATAAATATTTAAAGTAGCGCTCAAGGAAGCAAGCTGCAGTGGTTGTGTATCTGTCTACCTTTGCTCTCTGGCAAATCTGGTAATGTTTATATTTAATTCACCAGAAGACTTTAAAAGAAACCTCTTGTCTGAACACGTTGGCCTTCTGAACAGAGTGTTTCTTCTGGGTTTCCAGATCCATCTCTTTTTGCCACTGCTCCTAGTTCATGTTCTGCAGCCTCTAACCATAGCCTCTGACCTGCAACATGTCTGTGTGGTGTTCTAAAAATGACCCAGTCCGATTTTATTAGGAAGTGCACCACAAACAGTGCACAGAGAAGCAGAGAAGCAAAGCTGAGCTAAGTGCTGCTGTCTAGCAGAATATGAAATACTTGCACCAGGGAGGGGAGATGTGTGCTTCATCCTTGGCAGTAACGACTGGAGCATTCTTAGCAAGAGGCTGTCACGAGGCTGTCCCGCGCTGGGAGGGACTCTAGGCTTGTCTGATATAAATCCAGCCAGAGTCCCATAGTAAAGGTTTATTTCCCTTTGGAATATGGGCCAGGCTCCAATGATTATCCCTTCCAAATACTGTCTCGTGACTGTGTTTACTTACATTACGTTGAGTTTGTCTGACCCTGCTGACTGATGTCATGTCTTCACGAGCAGCTTACTACCCAATAAATATTTGCAGGGCAGCAGTAAATAAGGAAGGTTCACAAATGGCCCAGAACTGTCCCTAGTCCCAAGGACTGGGATGTAATTAACTAATTCTGGTGCTTATTGTCATCTTAGTCTGAATCTCTGCGAGGGAATTTGATTCCTCGAGGAATAATACAAAATGTGCTATTCAGTTCCATGTTGCAGTACCCTGGAGGACAGCCACTGCTCCATCTGGGCACTGTTGACCTCCATGGAGTCGGGGCAGGCACACATTCCCAACACTGTACCCTGCATCATCTGCTTTCTTCCTGGCCAGCGGAGAGATAACTCTGTAAGATCAGTCAGCAATACAAGTGGTCAAGACATAGTGAGTAATGTGGAAGACGACAGTGTAAAGTAAGCTGCAGGTTAACTCAAACCTGCTAGAAGGAAATGGTTTTCGCAAACCTCAGTGGTGTTTAAGTTACAAAACTGCATCACTGCTTTTGAGAGCTTAGCCGAATTCAACAAATACAGAATGCAAATTAATAAAAGCTTGTTGGAATTGCCATACTGCATCAGAGCTGAGGGCCATTCAGGTTAGAGTAAGCTTTTGGCAGTGTCTAGCACTAGATACTCTAGAGGAAAGAATCATATTGTTCTTAATAGTTATAACATTTATTTCAAGAACTCCAACCGCGATTTACTAATGCATATGTGGAATGTACACACATACGGACATGGACATTTATCCAGGGAAGGCTATTCATACCTTATAAAGCAATTGCTCAGACCATTGGAAAGAACGTTACATAGTCACCTGAACCTGCCCTCAGAATACAAATGCAACCTTCAATTTACAACCGAGGTGGCATTCAGTAGAAGTAAGGAGGCATTATAACCTCTCATATATAGCAGGAGTAAAACCTGTGCTGGAATATTGTCCTGATTTGTAGTGGCCATGCTTTCTAAACAAGAATGCTGACAAATTATACTTCAGACCAAAAGCTGTAAGAATTAAGTCAGTCTGGAAAAAGCTTACCTACTGCAAAACTCTTGAAATAAGCTTGATCAGTTTTATTTCTGAAACTATAGGTTAGGCACTGACTTGTTCATGGTCATTAAGTACCTATATGAAGAGTAGGCCTGCCATGGTAAAGAATAATGTAGTCTAGGTGTGTAAATATATAGAGGATTCACTGACTCGAAGCCAAGAGTGGATAAAAGTTGGACTAGATAAAAGGCAGTAGGGAGCTTTGGGGGTTTAGAGTGGTTTTTTTGGTTCCTTTTACAACAAAGTCAACTGTTGGTGGATTCTCATGGATGTGTTTTAGCTCAGCTAGTGGGCTTTTTGCAGATGCCGCTGAGATTTGATGGGCTGCTGGGCTGTTACGTGCTTCTGGTCAGTCTACATAACCAGAATGTTCTCTGTGATTCTCAGATGAAGGAATTCTCTCAGTTTTTGCTAGCATTAAGAATCACAAAGACGGATTTTCTAGCATATAAATAAACCTTGCTAAATTTCAGCCCTGGCAGTCGGTGTCAGTCAAGACCTAACTGAAGGAGAGACGGAGGATTCACGAGTGCTTGGTTGTTTGGACCCAGGAAGCCTTACTCTTACCTGTCATTAGTGTTCCTTGCAGTTTTCTCTGGAGAGCTGATGCTAGCATCTCTTGCTGACAGGATTCTAAGTGACCTGATCCAATGTGGTAATGCTTATACTCTGAACAGGACTGATTGTGTTCGGAATAACTGTTAAAACTGCTAACCTGTTCGTAAACCAACAGTCACTTCCTCTGTCATGCGTTTGCCTTTCCTGCAGGAGCAGGTGGAGTATCACTGCTAAAACACTCCTGGTCCTAGATAGAGAACCCAGCAATGTAAGTCGCTGCCCCAGGAGACAAATTCTCTGTTATGCGGTTGTAAAAATTCAGCTTCAACAAACATGATCTTATGGCCTGCTTCTTCCTGCTGAAGTGGCTCCCCTCTTCCTCTAACAAGGGTCTCTATCTTCATATCTGCTCCCAGCGCTCTTGGAGACTGTAGTAACTTTGTCCATTGGGAATGGAGTGTACTTTTCCTGGGGAAGACAGCAAGACTAAATGATTCAAGCGGTAGCTAACACTGCAACGGATTTTTTTTTTTTTTAAATTCATTTTTTGGTAATAGCATGCAGAATTTTGGCAAGATCTGCTGGGCTTTTTTTGTGTGTGTGCGTGCCTTACAATAGGTTGGTGTCTGAGGGTGGCAGGCTCTTGGCATCATTTCACATTCCATCTGATGAGTTAAAAATGATAATCGAAAGAAAAGCTAGTGTTCCATACCTCCTTTTTCCTTAATGCTACTGGTAAGTCATGCACATCAGATCCATGAACATCGCAGATGGCGGGGCTGATGCTTTTTAAAGCCTTGAGCGAGTCTGTGTGGAGCTATTCAGAGGACAAAGCAGGAGGAAATTCCTCGGTATGAAGCACACGAGTTTGAACTCGAACGGGTGGGAGGCTTCCCCTCTCTTCCTTCCTCATCCTTCCCCGACCCCTGTCCCCAAAGCGAGCTGCGTAGTCCTACGTTAGTGAGTGCTCTGGTAAGAGTGGCTGCTTCAGAACCCCAGGCTCCGATTTAACAGTTTTCCTGCTTGAAGTTCTGAGAGAAAGAAAACTATGGCTTAAAGCAGAAAAAGCACCATCCCATGGAAACCCTTCCAGTTGCTCCTCTCTGCTATGGAATAGGTCGTTACTACCAGGGACTCCCACTGCACCTTTCAATTCTCGGACCTTGGACCAGTCACCTAACCTTTTTAGCTCATTATCTCTGCTTGTGAAAGCAATGCATTGTGGGTATTTTTGGTTTTTTCTTTTTAATTACATTTCTCTGTGTTTACTTTGATCAGAATTGATTGACTTGTTTTCCTGAGGTGTTGCATTGGTTCTTTAAGATGCTGAATAATAATACTTTGCATGCTTGTGTGATCAGCCAAATCTTATCGCATGTCTAATGTGCAGGGTAAAAGCAGGTGATGTATGGATGTCTGAAACAAAGTCACGCAGCCCTGTGGAGCTCGAAATACGTAATCATACACAACCCTCTGAAACGTGCTGCTGACGTAGGTGACTCCGGCCCCTGTGGGATGCCTGCTGAGGGGCCTCTCGATTTCACAAGCCCACTTCAGGAAGCCAATGTTTCCATATGTTTAGGGGGGTAACTAAAATCGTTCCAGGAGAATAAGCAGAGCGGAGGTTTCTAAACCCTTGTTTCTCTTCTTCAGGACATCAGATCTTTTTGAGCCTATTTTTATTGTACAAGATGGTGGTTCCCCTCCCTCTCTCCTTCGCATACTGTCTCCCCCTCTGCCCGCCCCTTCCCCTTTGCATGCCATGGAAGATGACTTGGAGACGTCTAGCGTGCGTGCGCACACACACATTCTCTCGCTGATTCGCTCCTGCCAAAAGCCCAGGTTGTGGATTCATACATCACCTGCCTGTGTAAAACGCATGTGCATGCTGCCGTCCTCAATAACCGGAATGTGTTTTCTGTTCTTTTGTTTTTTGTTTTTTGTTTTTTTGTTTTTGTGTGGATTTTCTGCAGTGTGGTTTACCAGGACGGATTTTACGGTGCTGACCTCTATGTAAGTACACACACCGGAGCCTTCTCGTCCCCAACCCCTGACAAGCCAGCCTTTTTTTTTTTTTTTCTTTTGGTTTGTTTGTTTGGTTTGGTTTGGTTTTTTTTTTAAATATCATTTACTTTAATTTTCTTCTTCCTTGTGGATATATATATATATTTATATATTTAGGAATGCAAGCATGCTTCTCTGTCACTGCGCTTGCCCCTGGGTGCAAGACCTAAGCCTTTGGGTTTCCTGATCATTGCCAGGGTCAGTTTACTGGGTGTCCTGTCCCCCACATGCACACTGCTACTAATCAGCCTGAGAGATGATTAGTGAATTAAAATTTCTCTCAACACTTCTCTCGTTTACATAATTCGGATATAAAAAGAACAGGACTGGTTTAGCCTCAGACCTTCCCTTTCCTTCTGCCCCTCCTCCCTCCCCTCTCTCTCCCCTCTTGGGGCCCTTTCAGGTTTGATTTGTGCAGCCCACACTAAAGCAAGCGAGCTGTATGTTTAAAAATGTTCCATGTGCCACTGGGATGTGGAGATTATCCCTTTGGGGAAGACGCTGGGACTGATTAAAAATGGAGACCGAGATGCTAGAGTGAAAACTGACATCTCATTTTGCTGGTAGAAATGGTACCTAAATAGGCTAGTTTCTCTCGCCTTCTTGGGGAATTGTAAAGTACAAATATGTGGAGATGTTCGGTTAGAAGAGTCAGCAGCCTCCTCCTGCCTGGGAATTAGCGCTGATACCATGGGAGACTTTGTCCTGTCATTGTTTTTGTCCTACCGAGCCAGTCGGAATCGCAGATCTCCCAGGCGTCTGTGTATAGGCAGGTGGGTCGTGGATGGAGGGATTCCGACTGGCCAGTGAGAAAAGCGGTTTCCTCTCCGATGGAGAGCTGTTGCCGAGCAGCTATGGAGGAGTACGCCCTTCAAAGCCAAAAAGTTCAGATCCGCTACTGCTGTCGCAGCTTGTGGCCTGCCTAGGTCTAGCAGAGTTCCCTTTCGTGGTGGTGTAGGTAGTAGCTCTTTGGAGCTGGGGAGGTTTTGTATTGGGTAGCGGCACAGTTGTCAGCATGGATTTCACATCCCCAGTCCTTTGAAGGTGCTACCTCTGACATTTATAAAAAGCACCCTGGAGTTAGACTCAAGATAATGGATGGAATTAGCTTTTGGATTTTGTTGTCTTATATGGAGGGTCAAGTCTTGTAAAAGTGCTTTTCCCAACACGGTTACAGCAGTTGGAAGACATACTATCTGACCATAGAGACACTGTGTGGATTCTTTCATTTTTACATACACTGTCGTGTGCACAGTGCTTTAACAACTGATCTGCCTACTCAAGTGTTCCTTTATAAAACTGTGTCAAGGACTATGGAGGGTTCTGGTTTTTCCTGCCTCACTGCTGAAACACCAGCTTTACGGCCCCCTGACTTTGCTACAGCAAGTAAGCAAGCAAATGACCAATGCTTAGTGCCTCTTCCCTCAGAGTACAGCATACAGGAGGTGGTCATGCTGAAAGCGAAGCCTGGTCAGGGTTATTTTTGAGAAAGCTCCTTCAGAGCTTCCATTGCAGGTGGGTAGGAGAGGCTTACTTAATGCGTTTTAAGGACAGAGACCAGTAACGAAGAATCCCCGTAACTAATTGGTGCTGCAGTGCGGTAGCATCACGTAGCACAAAACCAAGCCCCAGGTCAGGTTAGAAATGTTTAGGTGGACTGCTGACACTTTTGCTGTTGGTGGCTCTGGTCTCGCTGTTGGAAAGCAGCACAAGAGAAGAGGGGACTCATCAAGGTAGATGGTGGTGCTTTTTCCTATGTTATTGCTGCCCGGAGCCCTCCAGCGGAGCTCAGGGAAAAAGTGGTTACAATCCAAACATGAAGTTACCCTTCCAAACAATTTCCTTGGCACAGGTGGAATGCTTACAGTGTCGCTGTGCCCCCCTGATTTGTCATGCCTTTCACTGCGGTGCTGACGTCCCTCTAGTTGCTGTGTAAGGCTTGTACAGGTTGTGGAAGGGATGGCAGAGGGCACTTCAGTTAGGACTCGGGGGGGAGTTAAACTGAGGTTCCCTTAGGTCTTCTGAGTCCGTAGGGTTGTGTCAGGGAAGGGTGGAAAGGAGCTGGGCTGGCAGGGAGTGGTTAGGCAAGATGAAGGGGAAAAGTCCCAACTTCAGGCTGCTTTTTCTGCATACGTGTTAGGCACCAATTTCTCATTTTCCTCCTCCTCCTTTTCCTCACTCCTTTTTTTTCTTTCCTGGGGCAACCATCCTGCTAGCCATTTCTTCTGTGAAGAGGGCATTCCATCTCTTGTTGGATTCGTCCCACTCTGGCAAGACACCTGAATTCGTAAAACAACCTGCCCCAGGATGCAGAGGGCTTCATTTTGGATGATAAGAAAGGTTATCTTTCTTCTACAGTGGGGGTTAATCTGGGTGGCGGGGGGGAAACCCAAACAAACCCACCCGTGCGAAGACTGCTCCTGCCTGTGAAAAGCGTGCTTGCATCCACTGGAAAGAAAAGGCTGGTGAGCCCTGCCGCGGGCTGTTTGTATGATTGTTTCTTTCCACAGCTGTGTTTTTTTGAACTGCTCTTCCTGTGTTCTGTTATAGAATAGTCTTACAGGAACCAATCATTAGCGCTAAAATACCTCAGGTAGGAGTGCCAGTGTGACCTGCCAACCGATCAGATTGTGGATTGCAGTGGAAAAAACTGAATTATACTAACCATTCCAGCACCACATTAGAGATGGGAACAGAGGCTTTTTTAGGGCAGCGCAGACTCACGTGTGATCCAAGCCACCGCTGTAGCAGGGCGGCGTGTGTCCAGATTTCACAGCGAGTGGCATTCTGTTAAAAAAGAAAAACAGTAACGTAAATTCAATGGAAGGGTTAATGAGGTCATGCTTGTCCCATTACCATGTAGAAGCACCTGCTGCAATGGACACTGTTGTCCTGTCACCTCTTTTAATTCATTCATGCTCATTCCTGGTGCACGTATGCCACCCTTCTAATACAGAAATACTGGAAACAGTTCTAGCCCTTTCTGCTTCTTAACTTCTGTTACAGGGCAGTTTGGGGGTGGAGAAGACACTTTTGAGATACGACAAATAAAAGATCCTAAAATTGGGCTGGGCTCGCTGCCGAAACCTGGCGGTGGTCAAACGTATCTGACTGGTACTGTGAATTACACATTTCTCCAGGGATATGGGAATGCTTGTGTCTTAGTGGCGTGATGACTCTTTGGAGTCCAAAGAGGGCCAGCAACACACAAAGTCTGAGGCAGCAAGGGAAAAAGAAAAGGGAGGCTTTTACCATGGGACACACTGACATAGTAAGCTGTAGTTTTGTATTTCCTCATGTTCACGTTGGATTGATCACCTAATACGGACCTGAAGAGTGGAAGAGAAGACGGACTTATTTTGAGCTGAACTGTGTAGTTGTAAAGTGCTCATTTATCTGCATTGACATGCTCAGTAATTGGAATGCTGCTTTAGTTGGGATTGCAGCTTCCTGTGTATGTTGTTTTGCTATGCTTGTGTTATTTCAGAGAATATATGACAATAATGAAAAAGGTGTCATCTGATGTTAAAGAAGGAATTTAAAGAAAATATTTTCTTGCTTCATTGATGAGCCAAAGATGATAACATCACAGAAGAGTCATTTTAAATTTGGGCTTTTGTGAATACCTGAGCAAATAAGGTTGTTTGACAGCTGAGATCTGTAGGCTCAAGCGCTACACATTCGCATGGGGAAGGGAGTTTAGCACAGCCCCAGCAACACTGGCAGGATATCCAGAGAAAGAGATACGCAACGCTTAGGGTTGTGTTCATCTCTCACATGCTCCCCAGACAATTCAAAAGACTGTACCAGAAAGGACCTATCTTTATTTAGGCAGTCCTTTTGGTTGTTACTGCCCAGTGAAAATATATAAGACTTTTCCTTAGTTCCCCTGTGTCCGTGTCGAGGCAGTGTTTAAACTGTCCCTTTCCTAGAAGCGTCTCTGACTTAACATCTTAGCCAGAAGCTCAGCCACGCTCATTTCTTTTGAGATGAGGCTAAAAATTTTAAAAACTGAACGTAGGTGGGTAAATCTGTCCTTGTGGAATCACTTCACTTAAATAGGTGGCATGGGAGTTTGCCTGGCTGTCCTGGGTTTCAGGGACTATGCCACTCGATGGTGTCTGCTGTTGCAGTTTGGCTGTGGCACTGGAGGAGTGTGGTACAGCTAGCAAGAGCGTTTTTTTTTTCTTTTGTTCTAATTACTATTATTATTTCTTTCACTGAGAAGCATGATTGTTCATGTTTGAAGATGCTCTACACTGTTACAGTTTGTATTGACTAGAGTGCCCAAAGTGAGTGGGATCAGAAATCACTAGGGGTGGTAGGACCATGAAGCTGAGGTTACGGATGAGCTCTGCGTACCAATTAAAGTTGCGTGTGAACAAGAATAGCAGGAGAAAATAACCAGTGCATTGGACAAGCTGAGCAGGGCTTTAGACCCATTGATGGAGTTATAGGTGGGTCCTGGGTTATGGAAAACAGGAGCATCAGCTGGATAAAGCAACCTGCACAGCGTGTCCTTTGCTCTGTGCTGGTCCCAGAGCTTGGTGGAAGCATTTACAAAATAACGAGTAATAGTCGCAACTTTCCTCCTCTTTCCTTCACCCTGTTTTGGTGTATTTGGACCTGCTGGTCATGCTAAATACATCCCTATGTCAGAAATCCCCCAGCTGTCCACACTCATTGCTCCTATGACAGGAACGTACCATGGCCATTATAATCCCCATTTTTGGTTTTATTTGACGTACACACAAGTAGAATTTGCAGACCACTTTGAACCGAGCGGGTCTGCCTGTGTGTGTACCTCTATCGTCTGACCTTTTTTTTTTTTTCTTTTTTTTAAATTAACAGTAGCTTCAGTTTTGCATCAGTGCATGGTTAAAAAGCAATACACATGTCAGCTATTTCTTAACTTCATTTCTCCAATGAATTATTTCTCCTGTTTTTTTTGTTTGTTGTGCAGTTGACTGAAGAAATGTTAACATCCCGCTCTAAATCTCTCAGTGGAGTCTCTGTTCCCTTCTCTGATATAACAGATGGGTTATTGCTTGTTATAATTATTAACATTGTGGTGTGGGACAGGGCTAGGGTGGGAGCCATTTTGGGGGGCGAGGGCGGGAGGCTGCGGGAGTCCTTAAGGTTGGAATGTTAACTCCAGTGGTGACTGACTGTTTCCGTAATAGCAGGTTGTTGTGGCTGCACGCTCTAGTACTTGAGGCTGTGTACTTCACTGAGCTTGTGGTAGAGCCTAGGGCGAACTGCTGTCCCAAGAGAATGCTGGGATGGATAGAACTAGCCAATATGAGTCTGAACGTGGTGACTTTGCTGGTTGTTCTAGCTCCAGATGTCAGCATGCTTAGTTTTTAATTTTGATTAATAAATGTTACGCCATTCCCCTTCCCACACCTGATTCCAACCCTTCTTTTCTTATCTTCTTCTTTTTTTTTTTTTGGTTTGGTTTGGTTTCGTTTTCCTTTACGAGAGACATGACTTAAGAGAATTACATGATAACCCTTTTATGGTTTCCAACTGCATCTCGCTGTCATGTTCAGAGTATTTGCCAGGCACATTTGAAATAGTTTCTGATCCGAAATGTGGCTGGCAGGTGAGGGACAGGGTGGGGGGGAATCTGGGTGTGTGCTGAAGCCGGCAGCCGTGTGGAGGGTAGTGCTGGGTGAAAATGGCCCACACGCTGTGCCCAAGTGACAGACGCCATCAAGAGTTCAGGAAGCTCGTAAACTTAAGGGTGTTGATGATAACTGGTATGAAGTTTTGTCTTAGTTTGGTGAGGTTGATGAGGGTTTGATCTGGATTCCTGCTGCACCTCATTCCTCTCGTCTCTGTCATGTTTTGGAGGTGGGAATGATGGTGGTGCAAGGATAGCATGCCAAAAACAAGCTAAACCTCCCCAAACCATCAATCCAAAATGTAAGGACCGAAACAGCTAGATGAGATCAAAAGGGCAAAACTGTAATGTGTCACCTCTTTCAGACAGTGCGGTGATGTTTCAGAGGCGTAGATCTGTGTCTCTCTTTTTTCTGTTAACTAGAAGATTGAAGAGTCTGTAAGTCCTTCTCCTGCGGAGTAGGAAATGGTCCCCAGGCATGGTCTGGACAGCACGTTAGCCTTTGTGGGGCTAACGCAGGCCCCGCAAAAGCAACCAAAATTAATTTAAAATAATTAATTTAGAAGGCACCGAGTCCAAAACTGAGCACTGCTGAGCAAACACGCAGTCCTGTAGTAGAGCTGATTTTGTACTCTTAGTTACGTACAGGCAAAAGATCTATAGGGAAGAAGTGGTAGAGGTACGCTGACCTGATTCTGAAGGTAAAGGGCGGAAGTGTGCCTTCTGGTCCCTCAAATTCTGAAATGTCAGTTGGAGGAAGGGGCAGGGAAAGCCAGAAGCAATCTGGGGTTTTCTAATGCTATGGCTTATTGTATTTCTAGAAAATCAAAGCCATGGTTCATTGACCATTGCCCCCCTCCTCCCCAAGTTAACAAAAACGTGTTCTGAAGTGTACAACAAAGATCTAACCTGGGCTTCAGAGCCCTCTTTGCCTGCCTGCCTGCCACGCAGCCTCTGCCCCTGGTCTGAAGGGCAGGTGGCCTCCGTCTGTCATCACTGCAGGGTGTGCAGAGCCACCTGCCTGAGCCAGGTCTTCCTCTGGGTCGGGATTCACATTTTTCCAACCCAGATGTAAGTACATTTTTAGTAAATACCTCTTATGACTGTAGGCATTGTAAAGACCTTTACTACCGGTGCATAGCGTGGGCAGAAATGCAGTGGCAATGCAGACTGTTCTGGCCTAATTTCCCCCAACTTGTGTCCTTCCTACATGGAAGGAGGGGAGAAACGGTCTGGTTGGTATCGATGTCATCTTGCTGTTGCCAGCGCTGAGACTGCCAGGGACTGTTGTCTTTGACCATCTTTTTCTGATTGCTTTTTGGCTGCTCTGGCTACTGATTCTTTCATGTATCTGGACCAAATGAAATTCTAGCCTTTTGGGTTTCCCAGGCTTAAAAAAGAGATAGAGGGGGGAAAAAAACCAGGGATTTCTACGAATGGGTCGCCTTTCTAAAATACCTACTTCACAGAAAGTGCCCGCCTGTGATGTCCCCAGCAGAAGAGGAAAGGGACATAAAAATTATGTTGGATGCAAGATTTCAGCTCTCCTCTGGTTTTCAATTCCTCCATGCCAAATTTAATTTCTTGTGGGGATATAACCATGATCAGACTTGCTTAAGGTCCTCCTGAGGACCTCCCTGGTCCTCCTGAGGAGAGGAATATACACGAGTTAATGGGCAATGCTTGCGATAGACATGACATGGGAGCTGATGCAGTTTGAAACACTTCCTCTCCTTGTGATGTGTGTGACTTTTTTTTTTAATTTTTAGTTTTTACGCTCTGCGTGGGTGGACAGGTATCTGTAAAGTCAGTTCTCTTCTCTCCTGCAGGGTGGATACGCAGCCTACAGATATGCACAGCCTGCTACTGCAACAGCAGCCACGGCCGCTGCAGCCGCTGCAGCAGCTTACAGCGATGGGTATGTAAGGGGGAGGCGGCCGTGGGGGCTAGCTTGCTGTGCTCAGGGATTCAAGGAGCATTGATCCATGACAGTACTTCTACTTCTTCCCCTTTCTTTGTCTTACTCGCGCTCGCATGCGCACACGTGCATGCACAACCCAACATGAAAGACTTGAGCGCACGGTTTGTCTCTCTGCTCCTGGGCGGTGTCGCACCCCGGTGTGTGTGAGCTGGCACAGATCCTGGCCGCTTCCCTGGAGCTGGCACAGATCCTGGCCTCTCCCCTGTCCTGGTGATTCTCTGCACAAAGGAGGCAGCGTGGTTATGGCCTCAGAGTCAAAAGACCTGGCTTGCCTTGCCAGCTCCTTCCTCTGTGACTCTGGGCAGGTTGTTTAATCACTGGGTGTATTGCTCTCCCCATCCATAAATTAAAAATTGCTCAGCTCATAGACTACTGTCGGATGCTTGAACGTGCAGCTCTGTATAGATGCAAAGGATTATCATTGTCAGAGTGCTTGCCTTAAGATTTTTCATCCCCTGTGCAGCGAGGCCATGTTTTAATCCTAGCGCATGCGAGACCATTAAAGTTTATGCTCCCTTTTCGTTCTGGAGAATCCCTCACTGCTTCCCATTTAGCAGCTGTTACTGTGCCAGCAGCGCTAGCGCCAGCAGTCACTCTTCTCCTAAACTGCATCACGCGAGGTAAGGGATGCGCTGGCTGTCATTTCAAAGGTGCCGACCTCTTTCCTACAGGTTGAACTCATGAGCGCTGCCGCATTCCTCCTTGCAGGCCGTTCTGTCGTCCACCTCATACGATGCATGGCAGCATGCCCATAGGATCTCTTCGAAGAGGGGCTGCCTGTGTGCATGTGTGCATACATGTGTGTAGGAGGGCATGCTGCTTCTTCCATTGCCTGTGGTCATTCGGCTGGTCTCTGCCCCTGCAAAGTGACTCTTTTTTTTCTCTCTCTCTCTTTTTTTTTTTTTTTTTTTTTT
>Ga0065711_1042538_pt1 | contig 15318 bp, 11 predicted proteins | sample Hoacrofraction12_FD_59098 | JGI IMG/M metagenome (GOLD analysis project Ga0065711, IMG submission 59098) | Hoatzin crop microbial communities from Cojedes, Venezuela - Epithelial fraction 12 v2 (version 2) | ecosystem: Host-associated > Birds > Digestive system > Esophagus > Crop | place... | reverse complement strand
AAAATAAAATAAAATAAAATAAAATAAAATAAAATAAAATAAAATAAAATAAAATAAAATAAAATAAAATAAAATAAAATAAAATAAAAAAACCTGAGAACATCTAATGACATTAGTAATGTTAGAATTGATATAATTTTCAGGTCACAACTCTATTGATCATATCATCACTTAACCTCCTAAATTAACAGAGAAATATGCACACATCTTGGATGACTGGCCTGCATGAGCAACTTCACAGGCAATCTTTACTGTGGTAGACTATACTTAAAGTCTCAGTAGTTTATGTCAGGATATAAGCGAAACCCTGGTTGCTTTAGATAATTTAACTTTCTGTTTCAGTCATTTCTCCTTTGAACACTATCTAAAAAGAAGGTTTTGTTTTTTTTTCTTTATGAAAAAACGCCAACATTAAAAAATTAATCTATATTCCAAGCAATTATACAAGTTAAGTATTACCACTGAATGAATAAACGTTGGATGATTGACACTGAAATTGTGAAGTTAAAATGTCAAAAATAACTTCAAATTAAACAATTTGATTGGAATATATGTTAACTTTCTGTTGCAGTTTGGCTGTGGCCAGCAGCAAAGGGCCACGCGGTTGCTCTGTCATCCCTGCCGCCACTGGGGTGGGGAGAAGAATGGAAAGAAAAAGGCAAAAAACTCATGAGTCAGGATAAGGGCAGTTTAACAGAACTGCAAACAAAGCAAACAGCAACAACAACAATACTGATCAGAATACACAAAACAAACAATGAAATGCACAGAGCAACTCTCACCACCCGGTGCCCCACGTGCTTCCGAGGTGAGACTGCCTTCCACCCGCCCAGCTCCCCCACTGGAACCCAGCATGAGGGCCCACGGTATGGAATATCCTGTTTTGTTTGGCCAGTTTGGGTCAGCCTGCGGGGCTGTGTCCCCTCCTGGATTCTGGTGAAAATTAACCCTGTCCTGGCAGAACCCAGGACACTTTCATACAACATTTTTTAATTATATTTGAAAAATACATGGCTTTTCTTGAGGGTCATTTTGAAATGGAAATATTAGTGTAAGTTGACTGTTTCATTTCAGTTCTTCAAATTAAGGCTTTATTTTAAATACATAATATTGATCAAAACACATTTCTGTCACGAACATCTTCTTCAAAATTTTTATTATGTTGATTATTATCCCTTTTTTTGGTATATTTATATATGTAGGTGTCTGTACAACATCTGCCTCTACCATTTCTTCTGAGATTTTTAATATATATATATATAGAATATATTCTAATAAAGAGAGATAGCAGTGTACTGAAAGGTGTTCATTTGATTTCGACTTATTTATGGAAAGAAGTAGTGGAACCCTGTGAGATCTCTCAAAGCAGGCAGTATCATACGGAAAAACTGTCTTTATATCTTTAAACACAGTTCAGTCTCAGCCACTGAGTAATCCAAAGTAACTTAAAAAATAAACACAGGCTCAATAGAACAATGTGAAGAGTGGAAACCAGAGCAGAAATTAACAAAGGCATGAGGTTTATCTGGGTTGCTTCCATCCTGAGCTGTACCACACCAGTCATCTAGGTCGAGAAACATCCAGTCTATTTCAGAGGAGCCCAGTTCACATGGTAACTAGTTGGTCCAAGTAGATAATGGAGAAAAAGGCACTTCCAGAGAGTGATTCACCATATTTGTGAGCTAAATAACTCTCTGAAAATACCCATCTGTGTTTTGTCCAGAAGACAGAGCTCAGGGTGACTAGATTTTTATTTCAGTCTCTTAACAAAATGCATAAAATTAGGCAGAATAAATCTAGACCACAGTTTCTTGGAGCATCTTGGAACTGTTGTGGAGATGAATATCTAAAACTAGACGTTAATGGAAACCATATAATTATTTTAGATGATAGCTAAATGTCATCTGAATAAGTTGATGTCTGTGATAAAATAAGATCTTTATATTCTTTGAAGTGTTTGACATGCAAGACAACATTGCCTTACCTAAGTTATTGAGAATTCAGATGTGATTAAAGTTCCATGTGTTTTGATCCTGGACAGTGCATGGGAAGCAGACAGATTAGATTCTGCACAATCAGAATTTGGTCTAGCCAAGGTGTTGCGTGATGGATGCTGTAAGAAAATACCCCCTGACAGCTTCAACAATGAGCCATGCTTAAGGTACTTTAGAATAAGTGTTTCAAGTATGCAAATCTGTGACAAGGCAGGTCTAGGGAGGCAAATGACAGCAAAAAAAGGAAGTGTGGATGGGATTTTAAATATCATGACAAGATCTGGAGTCTCAAAACTGAACGTATTCTGAAGAACATGAATATGTTATTTATAGCAAGTTAATGGCTACACCAGTGGAATTTATATTAAATTTATACTTAAAATAATTTTCTATTTAATTTAATAAGGAAATTTGAAAGGCAAAAAATCCAAGATTTTAAGGACCCAAAGACAGAATACTGGAAAGGTTATTTGAAGATTTTGGATTCAGTCCAAGCAAGCTGACAAATATTTAGCTTGGAAAAATAACTTCCTGTTCAAAATTTTCATCAGAATTATAGGACTAATCCCAATGGTTCAAGTCTGTACAGAGATAAGCAACTGAAATAGAATCAGGTATTTGCACCAGAAGTATCAGAAAGTAATATTTCCTTGCAAAACATGCTGATAATTTCATTTATTTTTTCCCTCCAAAAACCGCTACTCTGAAAATCTGGGGGGTTTTCACTCCTGATTTGGAAAGAATTAAATTTGGTAATTAATATGAAAAATTTTAAAGTAAATTTTTGTATGTTTTCTAAAAGCTAATACATAACACTTGGATTCTCTGCTGATTTACTATCAGTATTTGCAGATCCTTAGTATCAATGGAAAAAACATATTTTCAACTACTTACCATCACGCCCAGTCCAAGATACATAAAAAATACTCAAACTGGATTATAGCTTCATCTAAGCTAAAATGTGAGGCTACAATGCACTTCTGGTAGAGTAACAAGTTGACCTATTTCTTTCAACTACAGCCAAATAAATGTTTGTAATTTAATATCTTTATCAATGATCTGGGTGAGGGGGTTGAGTGCTCCCTCAGTAAGTTTGCAGATGACACCAAGCTGGGCAGGAGTGTCAATTGGCTTGGGGGTAGGAAGGTTCTGCAGAGGGATCTGGACAGATAGGATCGATGGGCAAGGCCAGTTGTATGAGGTTCAAGAAGGCCAAGTGCCGCGTCCTGCACTTTGGTCACAACAACCCCATGCATTGTTACAGGCTGAAAAGCTGCCTGGCGGAAAAGGACCTGGGGGTGCTGGTCGACAGACGGCTGAACATGAGCCAGCAGTGTGCCCAGGTGGCCAAGAAGGACAACAGCATCCTGGCTTATATCAGGAATAATGTGTCCAGCAGCAGTAGGACAGTGATGGTGCCCCTGTACTCGGCACTGGGGAGGCCACAACTCTAATACTAATTTTCTTTATTGAAAGAGTTGTGAAGCATTGGAACAGGCTGCCCGGGGAAGTGGTGGAGTCATCATCCCTGGAGATGTTAAAAAAATGTGTAAACGTGGCACTTTGGAACATAGTTTAGTAGCCATGGTGTGATGGGTTGACGGTTGGACTTGATAATCTTAGAGATCTTTTCCAACCTTAATGATTCTATTATTCTATGAGTCTGTGATATTGTCTGGGTCAACTGCATTACATTTGAAGTATTTCTTGACATTGCCTATTTTCAAATACAGTTTTGCTATGCTTCTCCTCTCTTCTTTTTGTTTCTCTTTTTGCAAGTATTTGGTGGAAACACTGATGTTTTTAACAATATGTTCAACTCCGTACCTCCACAGAGCTGCAGGTTTTGATGCAGTTTGGACTGATATCCCAAGCTTCAAGATTTGTAATCTCAGCTAAGATGACTTTGATCTCTACTTATTGAATTAAAATTAATCTAAAAGTGTTTTGGTTGAGATGAAGAGTTTTTCTGAGGTGTGGGATTTTCAAAGAATTTTAAGGTCACTTCACACGCTGCTAACACTGACATACAAGTTTCTGGGTTTGGGTAAGCATGGGCTTTCGGCACTTTTTTCCCTTAAGCTTTACTGGAATTCTGGCTTCTCTTTCTCCAGATTCTAGCATGGCATTGTGTACCACTAACACTTTGCTTTCTCTTAGGTCTTGAAGTGGAGATTAAAATGTGACTGACAGCAAAGGGTTTATAATTCATGCTGTATTGTGCAGCCGAAACATCACAAGTGAACTGATTACGGATCCAAACTTCAACCTCATTCCAATGCGAAGCACAACTCCGAAAACAGGATTTGTGCAGAAATCTACGTTCCTTCTTTCAAAGGCTGTGTGATCCAGGCACTGATCCTGCAGTGCATCACTGGCAGACATTTAACTCTGAATTCCTAAACATGTATCAGTTCCATATTTTCCTGCTGACATAATTTTGACATTTGCTTTATTGGGTCTGACCTTGCACTAGCCTTCATTTTATTACTCTAGCCCAACTTGAACAGACAGCCTAATTTACAGTGGGGTCTGTCAACCTCTTTTGGAACAGTTTTTATAAGGTAGACAGCCTTTGGGATTTATAGAACTGAACAGCCTGGTGAAATACAAGGATCCACACCACCCAAGCTGAGAAAGACTGATTCCTCATCCGTGAGCAGAGCCCTCTTTCTCTGAGACCCAAAATATGTTGCTGGAGCTGTGGCTCCAGCACAAGCTAACATCTGTGAAAGGATATGGAGTAAAGTATGGCCTGTTATGTCACTGCCACAGCTGGTCTTCCTGCAGCTTAATTTGCCCTCTCAGCATGTTGAACTGATTATAAATACAATGCCGCTCTTGTTGCCAGAGGCCATGACATATCACTTGACACTCTGCAACCCACAGTACAAGTTTTTCCTTTTCCCTGTTCACCTCAGTCAATCACGGCTTCAGAAAACAACCCTCTGCCACCCAGTACAGGATCACATGTCATTTATAATTTTATTCGCTTCAAAAAACTAATGCTTAAGTTATTAAATTGGAAAGATAGCAAGTATGGTGTTTGGATCAGGAAAAGGCAGATTGAAGTTGTTATTATTTGGGTTGTGGGGCACGGTAGGGGTAAGAAAAAGGAAGACATGCAAATAAAGAGCTAATAGTCTCTCTAGTGTCAAGAAGAAAGAGAAAGGAAGCAGTTCTTCAGCGAGACATAAAATATTAATAGCTCTCATTGGAAAAAGGTTGGGATTTTTTTATTTTATTCATTTAAAAATATATATGCATTTCTAAGCATAAAGTTTATACAAGTGAAAGCTTACTGCTGGTTGTTTTAACTTCATGAGAATTCAGAGAATTTCCTGCGCTTGCCATAATTTACCAAACAGATGAAATGGTTGCATAAAGTCTAAAAAGAATAGACATGTTTCTAATATCAATTTGATTGAACTAAGAAACTTACAGTTTGTGCGTCCGCATATTGTAGGGACAGGGGTTTTAGTAAATTTGCTGAGACTTCTTCACAGAGATAACTTTCTGTAATTCAGTCACTGACAATGGTTAAAATTGAAATGTTTGAAGGCAAAAGGAATGACTTTTAGTTGTACAAGGAGAGAAAATGTCTTTTCCGAAACCAACTGATTTGAATATCATTGGATCAGGTTCACAAGGAACTGAAAATTAGCAAAACTGTTATTCATGTATGAAGACAAATACCTTCTTGAAGCAGTAAACTTTATGGAGAAACTTAAATAGGATCTTAAATACAGAAGAAGAAGCTGAAAATAGCATTTATAAGCAAATAAAACAAGACAAAACAATTAACCCTTGAAAACGGTCCAATTTTGCCTGCTAGACAAAAGTACAGAAGAACTTACTTTCTTTTTTGATTTTTTTTTCAAATCTATTTATGTATATGCTTTAATGCACAATGGGCCTAAAATGCCTGAATGTCAATGGACTGTAATATGTGGTTGAGTAGGTATGTACTTCAGTTGTTTTAACATCAAGATCTATGCTTAAGTGCATTGCTGATCTGACAAAGCAGATCATATCAACATAACATTTTTTTCCTGATGCAGACCCAGCAAAAATATGAAATAAACAATATTCTTACTAACTTACCAAAAGTAAAGAAAGAAGATTACTCCTTGTTTTGTCCACAGTGAATCTATTTATTCACATATATTATTTTTCACTAATGAATAAATGATATATGAATATATGCCTGGATAATTGTAAAGACTGTATGGGGTTCATAAATGTTGTACAATGTTGTACAAAAAGTTGATTCAATGATAACATCTATCCAGATTTAAATATATATCTTTATCTGAAACTTGTAGTAACAATTTATTATTTGTACTGCATACCTACAGACAAAAATGATATGTGACTAAACGAAGCAAAGAGTCTGGAGCATTATTTGGAAGAAAACACAGAGATTCAAAACATAACTTTCTGAGGAAAAATAAGCTAGTGAAAGTCTCAAGCCTATTCAAGAATCTTAGAATTTCAGCTACATAATTTTTATTGGAGCATTCAGAAAAACGTCGTATTTGGTACAGAAGGCAAATGTCACCAGTTTCACTCTGCTATGGGCTACTGCAATAGAAACATCAGAGAAACCAGTAGCCTGTTCCTCATCTAGATATTTGGTGTGAATGAATGGAGAGCTATACTTGAGCAAAGAAGTGTAGCTGTAATAAGTATATCTGCCGAGCGACAGGACAAGGGGCAATGGGGACAAACTAAAGCACAGGAAGTTCCGTCTGAACATGAGGAAGAAATTCTTCCCTTTGAGGGTGACGGAGCACTGGAACTGGCTGCCCAGGGAGGTGGTGGAGTCTCCTTCTCTGGAGATTTTCAAGACCCGCCTGGACGCGGTCCTGTACAGCCTGCTGTAGGTGACCCTACTTTGGCAGGCGGGTTGGACTAGATGACCCACAGAGGTCCCTTCCAAACCCTAATGTTCTGTGATTCTGTGATTCTTTAAATCTTCATCTCATGTTAACTGTGCCAGATCTGTTAATTTTGCCTGGGGCTGTCCCAAAGGATAGGAAGTTGTGATGTCCTTTAAAATCTATCATGTAGAAAAGAAAACAGATTTTGAATCAGGCTTTCACTGCTATTTACTCTTCTAGTTCTATTTTCTGAAACAAAGACTGTTACATTTTTATAAAATCTTGCTTACTGTACATTTTGCACCTCACTTATCTCATTCAATCAAAGTAGACAGGTTAGTTTCAGTTTCAGGTTCCCAGTGAAGAAGGGTACAGAAAGCATTTTTATTTTCTAATGTAAAAGCCACTGGCCTATGAATTCTAATTTAAAATTAGCAATACTACTTTAACCTTACCTGACCTTAGAATATACAGATAACTATACTGGAACAGACCAAGCAAGCACTTATCTTAGTATCCCATTTCACACATATATAATAGTCGAGGCCCAGGTAAGACTTCAAATATCAAATAAATATATTGAGATACTGCTCAGAATATTGTTATAGATGCAATGATTTTCACCACAAAAACTTTCTTCCCTGGAGCTTGTGTCTTTGCATCTAACAGATTTCAGTGAATTTCTCTTCCATGGCCATATCCAATCATTTGTGTAATACATATAAAATTGCAATAAACATTGCATCCTGAAGCAAGGAGTTTCATAATGTAATTATTTAGTGCATTTTAAGATTCTTAGGCATACATGCTTTAATAAAGGAAAGGAATTGCATTATATGATATCAGGAAAGTCATAATTAATAGAGGTGGGGTTGATTTTATCCTTTTTTAGAGGTCCAAAAGTAAAAATCATAGAATCATTCAGTTTGGAAAAGACCTCTAAGATCATCACGTCTAACCATCAAACCATCACCACGATGGCTACTAAACCATATCCCAAAGTGCCACATCTACACATTTTTTTAACAGCTCCAGGGATGGTGACTCCAGCACCTCCCTGCGCCGCCTGTTCCAATGCCTGACCACTGTTTCATTGAAGAAATTTTTCCTAATAATCTATCTAAGCCTCCCCTGATGCAACTTGAGGCCATTTCCTCTCATCTTATCAGTAGATACTTGGGAGAAGAGATCAACATACACCTCAGAGCAACCTCCTTTCAGGTAGTTGTAGAGAGCAATAAGGTCTCCCTTCAGCCTCTATTTCTGCAGACTAAACAACCCCAGTTCCCTCAGTCGCTCCTCATAAGACTTGTTCTCTACACCCTTCACCAGCCTTGTTACTCTTCTCTGGACGTGCTCCAGCACCTCATTGTCCTTCTTGTAGTGAGGGGTCCAGAACTGAACACAGTATTCAGTATTCAATGTTTATCCTCACCAGTGCTGAGCACAGGGAGACTATCACTTCCCTACTGCTGCTGGCCACATTGTTCCTGATATAAGCCAAGATGCCATTGGCCTTCTTGGCCACCTGGGCACATTGCTGGCTCATATTCAGCCAGCTGTTAAACAACATATGTATTTGTAAAAATATATGATTGTCCCTTACAACTGTGGCCAGCCTGAGTTCTAGCTGGGTTTTGCCTTACTTATTTCCTCTCTACATGACCTAACAAGACCCCTGTACTCTTCTTGAGCTGCCTGCCCATTCTTCCATAAGTGGTAAGACCTCCTTTTTTTCCTGAGTCGCAGCAAATTCTCTCTGTTCAGCCAGGATGATCAACTTCCCCACTGGTTTCTTCTTGCGGTACATGGGGCATGGGGATAGCCTGTTCCTGTGCTTTTAAGACTTCCTCCTTGAAAAATGTCTATCTTCCTGGACCGGACCCCTTTGCCCTTCAGGACTCTGCCAAGAGACTTTTTCAATCAGTGTCCTGAAAAGGCTTAAGTCTGCCCTCTGGAAGTCCATAGTGGTGATTTTGTTGACCCCCCTGTTTACTTCGCCAAGAACTGAGAGCTCTGTCATTTCATGATCGCTAAGCCCAAGACAGCTTCTGACCACCACATCTGCCACCAGTCTTTCTTTGTTAATAAACAGCAGCTCTAGCAAGGCACCTACCCTGCTAGGCTCACTGAACAACTACGTCAGGAAGTTATCTTCCACACACTCCAGGAACCTCCTGGACTGTTTCCTCTCTGCTGTGTTGTATTTCCAGCAGGCGTCTGGTAAGTTAAAGTCCCCCATGAGAACAAGGGCTAGCGATTGTGAGACTTCTGCCAGCTGCTTGTAGAAAACTTCATCTGTCTCTTCATCCTGGTTGGGTGGTCTATAACAGACTCCCAGAAGGATGTCTGCTTTGTTGGCTTTCCCCGTTGTTATGGTTTGGCTGCAGCCAGCAACAAAAGCACCACGTGGCCGCCCCTCCCCCCACTGGGGTGCGGAGGAGAATAGAAAGAAACAGGCAGAAACTGGTGGGTCAGGATAGGTCATTTTAACAGAACAGCAAACAAAGTGAACAGGAACAACAACGACACAGATGAGGAGAAAACACAATACAAGCCGCACAACCCAGAGAGCCGCTCTCCCAGACCGGACTGCCGCTGCATGCTCCCGAGCCGCGAGTGTGTTCCCACCGCCCAGCTCCCCACCACCGGAACCCAGCATGACAGCACGTGGTATGGAATACCCTGCTCTGTTTGGCCAGGTGGGGTCAGCCCGCCCAGCTGTGTCCCTTCCTGAATTCTGGTGAAAATTAACCCTGTCCTGGCCGAACCCAGGACACCTATCGTCTTCACCCATAAGCACTCAATCTTCTCATCAAAATCGTTGAGCTCCATACTATCTAGACTGTCCCTAACACACAGAGCTACCCCACTGCCTCTCTTTCCTCACCTATCCCTTCTGAAGAGTTTGTAGCCATCCACTGCAGCACTCAAGTTATGAAAGTCATCCCACCATGCTTCTGTGATGGTGACTAAGTTGTAGCTGTCCTGCTGCACGACGGCTCCAGTTACTCACATTTATTGACCATGCTGCGTGTATTGGAGTAGATGCACTTGAGCTGGGCTATCAGTTTCACTCCCAACACTGATATTGCACCCCTAGGCTCATCTCTAGTGAGCCTCGATATATACCCTTCCCCCTTCAAACCTAATTTAAAGCTTGTTCAAACTAGCTGTCTAAGTTCTGGTTATAAACGATGATGAGAGAGAGGGAGCTGCACAGGACAACTCTTTCCACACACCTCTCTCTTACCATGAAATGAATCACCCTGTACATCTGTCTGTTTCTCTCCATTAAATAAAACTGAAGCCAGGACAAAAAAAATTTGGTGAGATGCCAAAAATATTAATCAAGTGAATATAAATGGGGAGAATCATTCTGCATATGACTTTGTACAGAATGAGTCTTCATTTGGCCTCAAAAATACCTAAAACTGCAAACATTAAATAATCTGTTATTTGTGCTACATAGTATATATATGCACCATCTAAAGCATGACTGTATTCTCAGGTATTTCAGAATGGATCAGGAACTTATCACATCTTTTTGCCAGAGGAGTGTACAGGAAATCCATTATTGCCAATGGAGAAACTTTCTATTTAAATCCCGGTATATGGGCATATCTTACAACTTTAATTCATCCTGAAACAGGGAGATATTGATGTGGCAAAATTAGTTGAGTTAAAGATTGTGCTATGTACAGTCAAAACTGGCTTGACCACCTTGAACTGGGGAAATTTTAAATTTACTGGCACAGGTATGACACAACCATCTGAGACATTTTTGAAAGCCTTTGCTGCTTCTTACTCTTTCAAAACACTTCTTACGGTAATCTTCTTATACAGCATTTGCCATTAACAGGTTTTCTAGGATTATCAAGAGGGTTATAAAGCAATATAAATGAGGGAAAATGATACTATGACAATCAAGTGGCACGTAGTTAAATATTAAAACCAGCCTGTAGGCTCCTTGTTATGACAAATCCCTTCACAAACAGGTATACAAGGAACACATCCTTTAGTTATGCATCAATTAAGGGAAGCATCTGAGGACAGCTTTAGGATATCAAATTCAGGTATTTTATTTACAAATAAATTTTTAAAATCTTCTAATAGTCATGGTTACTGTAGGTCTCATGCTTTAATGCCTGAGATAATGTGTAATAAAGAATCCAAGACAAAGCAATTTTACAATAAAAGGAAAACATCTTTTAGTTTCATTAATTTAATACAAAATCTTAACATAATAGAATATAAAACATAATTTGATGATCTGAACATTAGCAGTCTTCTAGGCATGAAAGTTTATGATCTTTCTACATATAATTTTTTGTAATATCTTTCTAGTTATCTTTAAAACTGAAATAAAGAAAAATAGATGCTTTTTTTGAATAATTAACAAAAGTTTAAATCTGAAATAGATATAAAGCCAGTGAAACTATTTAAGCATATTCCACATCGTCTATCAGTAGTCAGATTTCAAAATACAGAAACTGAAAAAAGAGAGATTTATGATACATCATCCAATTTAAATCAAGATGTGAAATTTTGAATATATTTTTCTTCTTAAAATTCAATATAAAAATAATGGAAATAAATACATGGTAAAAAAACATGGACTGCTAGTGAAATAACGTAGACATCTGATAAGGAAACTCAGAGAAAAAATATCCTGTTATCTAATGGAAATGGTGAAAGAAGAAATTATACTAAAATATAATGTGAACAAAAAAGAACGTCTGTTAGATGCAGATGGTAAAATTATAAATAGGGATTTACAAAAAGCACAAATATACAGTATATATTTCTGTTCTGTAATTGGAATAAAGTAGGTGGATGTATCCATCCTGTATAATGCTGTGGATACAATATAAACTTTACCATCTGTAACAAAACGAGATGTGAGGCAGCTTCTATGGGCTGAGAAATAGCTGTACAGACTGAGGCATAAACAGATCAGTTTAGCCATCTTGCCAAATTTCACCTTTATATGAAATCACTTACACATGGGAAAACGTAAATTACTCAGGGGTCTTACATTCTTATCAACCAAAATATAACAAAAGTCAGCTAGACACAGAAATTAGCTACGTTCAGCACTGGAAAAGAACCTAACTTCTCAGAAGCAAGAATAGTTAAAAAGAGAATTGCATGTAATGGGATAGCTAGTCTTTAGAAGCCAAGGAATTTAATTCTAACATAAAAACTTTAATTCTTGCTGCCAGGAGAAATGTCCAGAAACATACACTCTGGGACAAGGGGCAGAGGGATAGATGTGATTCTGGGCTGTTCTGGTAGGCCTTCCTGCTTCGACATCTCTCAAGTCTCTTATCTTCATGGGTTTGACTGCCCTCAGTGAATGTTACGTGTAGGTAAAGAGTTTGTCACATGAGGATTGCAGTCCAATGTGGAAGACGTATTAGATATACTGGGAAGCTTGAACTGGTGACCTAATGGTCTCTTCTGGTAAAACACAGGATGCAGGTGCCATATCTGGTTTGGGAACTTTTCAGGATGCTAAGAGGAAAACAGAGTCCCTCTTTCTGGAGCAGTAAGATGTACATAGTGACGGAGAATTCTTCACATCCAGCAAGTTACATAACTGTATACCTCTTTCGAGTGGCTCTCTAATATGCTTCCTAAGTTTACTATTGAAAATACTAGTTAGGGATAAGCATTCATTGCCGAAGTTAATGTTAAGAGAATTGCTGTAATATTAGAAGAGATACATAATTTTAGTATTAAAATATGGGCAAAAAAAGAAATAAAAGAAAACAAAAAAACCCCAAAGCACTTATCAAAGTCACTATGCTGGTTGGATTCTTTCAAATCCCTGAAGAGTTTGGATGTATTAGTCTGGTGGTGGTGTTGTTTTCTGGGCCTGCATTAAATTGATCCATTCTTTTAGAACATGTGTATAACACTACAAAAAAAGTATTATTGCTTTATAAATTACACTTGTTTTTTCAGAGTGATAAACAAAATGATGAATGCAGTCTTTGTTCAATCACCTTTTTATTCATGAAAGGCAAACCCATGGATTCTAAAAACATTTATCTACATCAGAACTAAACCATAAACCTTTCAAAAATGCTCCCGGTTATCTAGGAAGGAGCTGCTGATTACTGTCATAACAAAGAAGATTCAATAATGCTAATGACTTTTCTTATGATAATCAATAACCTGGTGGAAGCTGCCTGAATCTTAAAGAATCTCCCAGATGTAGCCCCCTTCTTGCAAAAATAGAAATGGTTAGTGTGCATTTGTGACAATACATGAGCCTATCAGATTAATCATGGAAGGATGGACAGGTTTCTGTGTATGAGGTCTTCATGCTAGTGGCAGATGAGCCTGAAAGAAAAGTCTGTGATTTCAAAGTTGGGAAGTCAACCTGTTGTTTGTCTAACCGGGTTTGGCTTACTATCTCCTGGGCTTCAGAGGGCAGATTCAGAAATCAATCACTTTTACAAAAATATGAGATTAGGTACTTGATCTTTAGACCCTAAGATGATTATGGCAGTATCTGACCTTAGTGCCTAGTTTTGCTGTAAATTTGTGGTATGACTTCGCATTCAACATTTTCCCAGCTCTGGGATTTCCTCCCCGGCTTCATGGCCAGTGTGAGATACATTTTGGTTAATTTCATCTGCATAACGACTGGTCAGTTCAAGTCAGTGCAAAGAGAGGGGTGTATGCCTTCCAGGGGCCATTCGTCCACCTCTCTTGAGTAAATACTTCAGGAAGTACTGAGTAATATTCTTGAGGATCCTACTGGTGAAAGGTGTAATAAATTACTAGTTTATGATGGATACCTTTTAGATGGTGAAAGCTATGCAGTACTAATCCTGTTCATCATGTGCATTCTGTGGCCTCAACAGCATTCTGATGAAAAAAAATGCTTTTGTAAGACATGTGACATATATCCAGTGAGATACTGCAAGGGTTTAAATATATCTATATTAATATCAAAGCTACGCAGAATCAGGGTTCGCTTTGAGAAAACAGACTAATTGAAGTGAACTATTTTGATTGAGTAATGTTGAAATATCAAAATAAAATTATTTTTGAATGCAAGTTCTATTAACATTCTGATTCATCTGTGTCTATTTACATATAGAGATAAAACTCCATCAGTCTGGTGGAAAACATACATTGAAATATTGAAATTTCCACTCCATATAGAAACCTTCACTTTCTCTCATATATCTAATTACACAAACTAATATAATCTCTACACATAATGTGTATTCTGATATTTAGCTTCTGTTTCCCATTTGGTTCATTTAATGCATTTTTTTCTCTTTTGTGTTTTTTTTTTTACATTAGTATTGTAAGTCTGAACTGTAAAATTGTCATGAAAATACACTAAATCTGAAAAAAAACTCTACCCTTTTTTAGGTAGTATTTGTAGGGATAATCTATGTCCCTAATCAAACTAATACATGCTACCATCATGAATGCTATCGTCATCACTCTGAATTTAATCGAAGTCCACAGGCAAGACGTTTTTTCATTTTTTTTCCATCCTTCCAGTATTTCTAGATTATTATGGCCATCCTTTGCATTTCTTGGGTTCACATGGGATCATTTAGTTCTGCATAATCTGCCTGAACCCAAGCAGATAGGTCCTCAGTCTGCAAAGCATGTGTTACAACTAGTTCCCAAAATCCTGATCCTGTATGGAGATTCCCATGTACTTATATGAAAATTTAGGTTAAAGTAGGTCACTCATTGGCTGTCAAGTGGATCCACAAAGGCTGAGAACTTAACTTCATGTCTATCTTACACAGAAGGAAAAATCATTGATATGGAAAAGACTAACCCTGTTTTTTGCATTTCTCCGCAGTCACATCTTGACGGGTCAATTGATTAATTGGTTATTTTGTTTTGCTTTGTGTTTCTGTGAAAGATGTCATTTCAGTACGATATCTTGTCCACCAGCATGCCTCAGGCCTCTCTCTACAAACTTTGTGCTTGTTTTTAAACATTTGAAGAACAGACTATCCTCCACAAATCTTATCTTTATTTTTTGTTTTTTTCAATTAACTACATACCTTCTAGCCAAGTGGACAGCCAAGGATCCTTAGACCATTCTGCCAAAACTGAAAATCTGTGTTTATCTTAGAACACTTGTATAAGTAGAGAATTTTTGCTAATATTACACTGCACATGGGTGACAGGGAGGACAGAAGTACCCTGTCAGTGTCTACTCAGTGGTGAAGACTAGATAAAAGATAAATTACTACAAAATTCAATCCAGTAATAAATACTCTTAAAAATGCCCCCATCAACAAACCAACAAACAAACCAACAAACAAACCAACAAAAGCGAAAAAACCCCAAACAACTGGAACTCAGATTTGGCTAGAATTTTGGTTTTATTTGAGTTAAACTCTACTTCTCTTTCTTTAAAAAAAAAAAAAAAAAAAAAAAAAAAAAAA
>Ga0065711_1009362_pt1 | contig 15318 bp, 12 predicted proteins | sample Hoacrofraction12_FD_59098 | JGI IMG/M metagenome (GOLD analysis project Ga0065711, IMG submission 59098) | Hoatzin crop microbial communities from Cojedes, Venezuela - Epithelial fraction 12 v2 (version 2) | ecosystem: Host-associated > Birds > Digestive system > Esophagus > Crop | place... | reverse complement strand
CAGCCTGCTGTAGGTGACCCTGCTTCGGCAGGGGGGTTGGACTAGATGGTCCCCAGAGGTCCCTTCCAACCCTTACCATTCTGTGATTCTGTGAAATTATGTTCCCCAGCAATAAAGACTGAAAAAGAAAAAGCTCTGCTCCCATTAAATGTGTAAGAACCTGTGATCACAGAATCACAGAATGGATCATTAATAATTACACTTTGGGTATGACTCTATCTCCTTTTTTCATCTTATGTAAGTTAACCTGATGTCACTGCTCAACTCTTACTTGGGGGAAAAAAAGAGTTAATGCCAATCCTGTGTTGATACACTATAAAATTTAGCTGATGTCTGTTCAGAACAATCACAAATATATGCCACCTTTTCTTCTTAGTATTCAAATCCGCATTGCATGAAGTTACCCAAACATATTAAAGTTCTCAAAATTACATTCAAGTCATTTCTCCTAATGTCAAGATCAAACATGAAATAAACCAGTCTTGTGACACAAAAGAGCTGCTAGTTATAAAATCAGTTTCACATAGCCACCACTGTGGATTAGTATACTACCCATTTATAACTGGTTACATCTACAATAAGGGTGATTTGCTGTTAATGCAGGTTTTCTCACACAGTTAAAGAACATTTTTAGCTCCCTGTTGCTGCTGACAAAAGTCCCTCCTGCTTCAGTGGTATCCCACTTCAGTTAAGCAGGAGAATCGTTTCATCACGTAACATCACATATGAATTCCTTAAGGAAAAGGAGTAAAACTCAAAGTTTTGCTTGTTATGTATAACACACCAAAGAAAAATCTAGCATTATATGGCCCCAGACAGAGACATCTATCACTGTAATATCCTAACAGCTTCATAACAACTGTCAAGAACTTCTCAAAACACCAGTTGGCCTGAAGGTGCTTGAAGTAGACAGGAGACAGAGCAGCAGAATACTAGGCAGGCACAAATGTTGCTCCCTGCCCTGATATGAGTGGCAATAGTTAACCTGCTCTCACATTTGCCTAGATATAACAAATAACTCCATAACTACAGCTCCTCCTGCCTCCGTGGGATCATATGGCTTGATACATGAAACTGAAATACAGAATTGCTATGCGTGAACAGACCTGCCATTCTACTTCCAACAGCGGACAGTAGCAGATTCTTACAAAGGAATCAAATGAGAAACAGGATTAGGGTATAGTTAAAGCATAGACAGACAGTTAGCATGACTGTTTTAATGTAAATTAAAGAGATACATGCCATCTTCTACTGTAACAATAGAGGGTCACGCAGAACACTACACAAAACACCCTGCAACAAAAAAGGATATGCAGGGTGCACATAAAGGGTTCTCTCTGGAAAGGAAAAGCAACAGAAGTATAAACGGACATTTTAGAACCTCTATCTGACCCAGCAGGCCATGTTAATCCAATCTAGCCATGCTCATGAGAATCTGATGCATATTCCAAAAACACATTTCTAGCTTGTCATGGACAAATTAAAAAATCTTTTTTAAAATCTTTTAACCATTAAGTGCTTATCTAATGTTTTCATGACAAAGAGTCTTTAGCTGCATTCTGTGATAACAAAGGAGAGAGAAACTTTAGGATTCCTCAAACTTTAATGTTTGAAAAGCTGAAGACAGAGCAATAAGAGATACAAGCAAGAATGCTCAAGAAACAGCTCACACCATCTGATTTAATTGGGTTCTAGACCTAAGTCATGCCAAAAAAGGACTTCAAACTTTGCAGACATTTTAACAGCTATAGATAGATAGTTTAAAGCCCATCAGAGTGGAAGCTCATGATAAATTGAGTCATAGAACTGAAGCTGACAAAAATCTGAAGGGCATACATAATAAGTACCTACTAGGGCTGCTTGGCTATTTGGCATGTACTGTACAATCAATTGTTGAATGCACCACTTTAAAAATTCAGAACAAAAAGGATAAATAAAGAAGCAGAATCCTTCAAAACCTTTTGTCCAACTGAAGCTAATTGTTACAATAGCATCTCAATGATGAGCTTTGTTCGCTCCCTTACAGGGGTGGAATTGTCTGAGAGTTCATCCTATTTAAATGATTTTTTCTTCTGTATCTTAGGATAATGTTTTAATTTGGTGAGGGTGAAAGGGGAAGTGGGGTTAATGGCCTACCAAAATGTAATTGAGACACTAATAAATATTTTAGATGATGTTGGTTAATGGACTAGTACTGTAAAAAGTATGACCTATATTTAGCCCCTGTATCATAAAAAAAAAAAAGTGTAACTACAAAGGTTTCCCTCACTGACCAGAAAAGGCATAAACTTGCCTCCCCACTAAGGGAAGACACAGCTGAGGGATCTTTCTCTATTGCCTCAAGATATCTCTTAGGTGCTTGGAGTTCACCCGAGCAGAGCACGAAGGATCAAGTGTCTTTGCTTCATATCTAGTCCATGCTCTTCCTTTTTAAAAGAAAAATCTGTGAGTGAAGGATATTGGGTAGTGATCAAATGCGGACTGCTGAACTCAGTGACATTCCCTCAATCCGCCTCTTCTCTGACTCGGCTCACAGCAGCAAGGGAGCTAAGACTGGCTACTTTCAGCAGCTGGTACACTTCACAGTGGAGATCTTCTCACTGCTCAGCAATGGTAAGTGCACACACACAAGCAATATATTAATAAGAATTATTTTAAATAATACATTTCTATGCCACAAGGAATTTAAACATGCTTAAGTTACCTAATATTCTTTTTTAAAATTTTTCTGTGTGAGAAAGCTACAAGAGACCTGATTTAAAAATGAAGCTGTGTAAAGTGCCCAGAAACATTAATCATCCAGGGTGGATAGTGCAAGTGTGCAGCATTTCCCCTGTTCTACTGCCTTCTAGAGACAGTTCATTTCAAAAAGAAACTTTTTTTTTCTCTGACATAAACATTTTCCTTAAATATACCAGAACTAAGTATCACCTTCCCAAACAGCAAAAGTGGAAAATCCTGTCTTTAAACAGTACGCCTTTTTGTAGTTTTGTGAGAACAAATGGGGTTAACTGTTTCCAGGTTAAATCAATGCTGGTACTAACTAATAGTAGCACAAGATCTGTTCTGAGGTTGCATTTATTTAACTCATGAGGAAGAGCTAAACTTTTACCAAAAAGTATGAGAAAGAAAAGCCATGTGCCATAAAGCCACCTGGAGCAGGACTGGCCAAGCCCCAGCATGTAGTTGTGCTCACGAGACAGCTGATGAAGAAACAGCTGTTTGCCATTATCCCCTGGCAAGTGAGGGTAAAGGGAAAAGACAGAGCAGCAATGCCATCATACTCAGTCATGACATCATCTAGCTGCAGGGGAAGGATATCAGACAACAGCCATCGCCAGCTAGGAGAAGGCCCAAGGGCTGACAGATGAGATGTTGGCACAGGACCAGCAGTGAGGCTGTTTTGTTGAGTGCTGGATGATGGATGGTGCAGCACAGGTGGGGTGAGGGCTGCAGAAATCTGTGCTTCCCAGGGCCACCACCATCTGTCACGCTCACCTTGGTGGTCCTGACTTTCAAAGCAGGTGAAGATCACAGTTGCCCTGTGAGAGGCTTTGGGGATGTTGAACATGCAGGTCCTCGAGCTGGAAGCCTGTTCAGAGGATGGTGCTCCTGGCTAACCACAGCCACTGGCCTCGTCATGGCCAGGAAAGGGGTCCCACCACCAGTCCCAGCAGTGCCTCCAGCTTGGGCCAGCCTCATTCCAAAACACGTATACAGGTAAGTGCTCCCTCATGAGGCACTTTTAGAGATGCACGTAGACACACAGAGGTACATCAGCTCCCTGTACACTGGAAACAGGCTTTCTCTTCTCCCTGTGCACAGACATTCACTTTAGCACCCACAGCACCTTAGTATTCATGATTTATGAATGGTCTGCACAACAGAGAAATCACTCCCTTAACCACAATTTCTTACTCGTATGTAGGTGAGGTAAATTATAAGGTGCCTTTGGCAATCTTATCTGAGATTGCCCAAGCATGACATCAGCTTGAGACGTACCAGTTCCAACAAAGCCAAGCAAGCTGCTTCAGCACTGTGCTCGCCATGCTGCTCCCAGCTTTCTGTGAAGGGTGCATCCAAAACCTAACATCCTCAGAGGATCTACAACAGGATGGCACGCGGAGCACTGTATGGCTCAAGTTCCAGTAACTTAAGGTTTGGGGGCATCATGTGTGGATCATCAAGTAAATTTGCTCTATTATTCACAGGCATCAAGGAACATCATCACCCTGTTATGAACAATGACTTTTCAAATCACTGTGGGTTATGTAATTGAATTTGAACTGTTCGTATAAACAGAGGAGGAAGAAAGATATTTGGAGAATTCAAAGGAAAGCATCAACCACAAGACCACAGCAACCGAGTATTTCCCTTGATAGTTGGTAAGTTCAATGCAATTTAGATTATATTCAGTAAGTAAAACTTTGGCCGGTAGTATTAATGTGGTCATAATAGCTTCCTGTGGGATATATATTACTTCCACTTTTGTTAAAAGTTCCTTTGATAACTTATTCATCACTTTCCCTTTTAAAAGTTACGATGCGTTTCTTAATACATTTAGTATGCAGGTCTTTCTGGAAAAAGGTTTTTGACCGTAGGTAATTTTAACTTTCATGATTTATTGTGCCAAAACTAGAGAGGGTAATTTCAAATGTACTGTGCAAACAGACATAGGAAAATACAAAAGAAGGAATAAAAAGTCACCATTGACAGACACTATAATCTCAGAATAATTTAGCCTTTCCTTAGAATATTCTAATATAACTACAAATAGAGAGTACAAAAATAGAGACCGTAGATAAAGAAAGTCAACAATAGAAAGATACTGAGATAATAAAAATAAGATGTAGGCAAACCAGACAACATTCTAGTACTCAGCATTACTGAGCAATTTACAGTCAGTTCTATAAACATTTGCTTTATATTTAGTTATTCAGACATACAATTCTTTTCAGAAAACATGGCTTCAAAAAATTGTTGTCCCTTCTTGCAACATTAGTCAGAGAAAATGAGGGTCAGTGGAAAAGAAGGCAAGATGATTATGAAAATAAGCAGCAAGCTTATATTTACAATCATTGCTATAAAATGTTTATAATTTTATCTATGATATGCCACTTTGAAAATGCCTTCAAACGCATGCACATAAATAAAACGAAAGCTCCTTAAAAAACAAGGAAACAGAGAGGGAGAGACGTCAAAACAACCTGAATACCCAAAGCACAGGGGTTCATAGATAAGAGGTCATTGTTTTGCACTACAACGAATAAAGGAATAAAGTCAGATACTTGATGGACAGGTAGGTAAAATTTAATGGAAAACAAACAACATCCACTTTTGGGCTTCCCCTTTGAGGGATACTTATACAGAATTACTTGAAGAGAGACATTTGCTTCACAGCACCTAGCTAGGCACAGCACCTTACCTACTTGAAATGTGAGATAACCTGTCCAGCAGGGAGAGTGACATAGGCTTTTCTCATATGGAAGGAAATTTTTACTTATAACAGAAAAGCTGTTACAATAGAAACACAGTGAATCATGACATAGGTTACCCAGTGGTAACTGTATTACACTTCTCAAAAATAAACCCCAAAATACGTCAAATCTCTTGAAAAAGTGGAAAAAGACCCTTACCTCAAAATAAGGGGATAGCAACTGGCCACTTTATTACCATCATTTCTTGCTGCATGCCAGTAACATACTTGAAGTCTTTTTCAGACTGCAGACAACTAGTCATGGAGGGAGAAATACACAACTGTTTACTTAGATTTTATGAAAAAGCTCAGGGCAGCTTGCTAAAAGCTCTAACATCTCCATCCTTAACATCTGTCCTTCCCAGTGCTCTGTGTAGGCACTAAAATAGGCCAACAACATCCTATACGAATAAAGCATCTGGAAAGACAAATACATAGAGCAAGCCTCTTGGGTATCCCAGAGTGAAACAAAACAGAAATGGTTAAAACCAGCTAACTCCTGTTCCTATTAGTAATCATTGTCCAGATTGTGGAACACAAAGTGCTTGAATCTGCAGTCATCCGGATGACCTCACTCCTGGGTAGGTGAGAGAAATACCACCTACTGTCTCTAGTGCAGAGTTCCTCCACAATTGCATCAAAATAAGGCTGCCAAACTAATGAAATTAATTTTTTGCCCCTGAAAATGGGAATGCATAATTCTCTTCAATATCCCTAACTCTAACGTTCCTCTGCTGAAAAGGCTCAGCAAAATGCTAGCAACAAAAACCAGCAAGCAATACCAGCTCAGTTTTTCAGATAGAGATTTTACATTAATTGCTACTATCATCACCTCCAGAGGGAATTTCAGTTTCTGCTGCTAATATACACAAGACAGAGATTCTTGATGATATTGCTGTTTTCCATAATTAACTTAAGCATTAAAGTACAAGACATTTGAATGTTCCAAATAGTGCTGTGAGATTGTTGGTGCTTTTAAGCTCCGAAACTCTCCTTGTTTATGTCATCCCGCATGGACTTTTTCTGTTCCTCACTGAAAGAGGAAATACAGCATTTGCCATAGGTTAACTTGTAATAGGATTGCAAAAGTTATCTGATTAAATGTGCTGTAAAGTTTGACATCTATAATAGATTTCCACTGCTCTAAAACATATATTTCAGAACTGTTATGGGTTTGCGTGGCAAGGTTTTGGTAGTGGGGGGGCTATAGGGGTGGCTTCTGTGAGAAGCTGCAAGAAGCTTCCCCCATGTCTGATATAGCCAGTGCTAGCTGGCTCTAAGATGGACCTGCCGCTGCCCAAGGCCAAGCCAATCAGCAATGGTGGTAGCCACTTTGTGATAACACATTTAAGAAAGGGAACCAAAAACTCAGTGGTGAGATGACAGTTAGAGAGAGGAGTGAGACGATGTGAGAGAAACAACTCTGCAGACACCAAGGTCAATGAAGAAGGAGGGGGTACCAGAAATGTCAGAGCAGAGAGCCTTCCCTTGCAGCTCGTGATCAAGACCATGATGAGGCAGGTTGTCCCCTTGCAGTCCATGGAGGTCCACGGTGGAGCAGATCTCCAGCTGTAGCCCATGGAAGGACCCCATACCAGAGCAGGTGGATGCCTGAAGGAAGCTGTGTCCCTGTGGGGAGCCCTGTGCTGGAGCAGGCTCCTGCCAGGACCTGTGGGCCCATGGAGAGAGAGGAGCCCATGCCGGAGCAGGTTTCCTGGCAGGGCTTGTGACCCCATGGGGGACCCACAATGGAGCAGCCTGTTCCTGAAGGACTGCACCCCATGGAAGGGACCCACGCTGGGGCAGTTCGTGAAGAGCTGCAGCCCGTGGGAAGGACTCACGTTGGAGAATTTTGTGAAGAACTGTCTCCTGTGAGAGGAACCTTCACGTTGGGGCAGGGGCAGGGTGTGAGGAGTCCTTCCCCTGAGGGACAAGGAGCGGCAGAGACAATGTGTGATAAACGGACCGTAACCCCCATTCCCCATCCCCCTGTGCCACTTGGGGGGAGAAGGGAGAGAAACGGGAGTGAAGCTGAGCCTGGGAAGAAGGGAGGGGTGGGGGGAAGGTGTTTTAAGATTTAGTTTTATTTCTTACTATGCTACTCTAAATTGATTGATGATGAATTAAACTCCCTATCCTTTCAAGTTCAGTCTGTTTTGTCCGTGACAGTAATTTGTGAGTGATCTCTCCCTGTCCTGATCTTGACCCTCGAGCCTTTCATCATATTTCCTCTCCCCTGTCCAGCTGAGGAGGGGGAGTGAAGGAGTGGTTTTGGTGCGCACCTGGCATTTATCCAGATCAAACCAGAACAAGAACCTTCCTGGAAGGAAAGGATGGGGGAAAACGGTCCCCATCCCAAGTACTTTATACTCCGCAGAAATCTGTGCTTTCAACATCTTTGAAATTCTTGGTTCTGCTGAAGAGTATTTCTATGCATTATTGTCTGTATTTGATTCTTAAGGCAATAGACATTGTTTGGATCTATACTTTGCAAATCTTTATCCCTACTGTAGTGCATAATACATGCATTTTAATAACTGAGCAAATCAATAGTCTATTTTGTTCTACTGATGTACTAACAAACTTTTAAATCCCAGTGCTTTATGTCTACATGACCCAAAGGACTTTTTGGTACCACTCAGCAGAAACTCCTATTATAGTATATCATTTTATATAGTTCCAATCATATGAATACTAGTTTATGGAAATTTAGATTTTCAGACAACATTTTTTCATGTGATGTTAGTACACAGATAATTTAAAATGTTATTATGTATCTATAAACATATACTAAACAGTGCATCATCACTGTTTTGGGCTTTGCTATTTTTTGCTTGTTTTACTGGTTTGTTTTTTTTTTTTTCCCCTGAGTTAACGTCTTCTCTCTGTTTTTGTTCTTCTAATTAGACCACTGGACAGTGATTTACGCTCAGCTCTTGTTTCGTTAGAATATCCTCAAAAGGATCTTAGCCATTGCAAAGCAGGTATTGCACATATATTAACATGGAGGGTGAACTTTCATCTCCCTGCTGACAAAATTCGTATCGTGGGAAAGGACACAGTTCCTTAACACCCTTAACTTATCTCTATAGAATAAAGTCCATTATTTCTCTCCACTGTTTTATTTCATGACTCCAGTGCACCAGATACCAGTTGCAACACTTAACGTGAAAGCGAAAAAAGAAAGCAAAAAGTATCGGTCAGAGAAACAGAAGGTTCACATCAATAGCTTGTGGTTCAGGCAAAGTTAGAAGCCCTTGAAAATATGACTCCAACTGCCCTATGCTGCTCTTTCATAAACAGCACTCAGCAAGTGTTATGTTTTTTACTCTTCACAACATAGTGTGCAGATGATGTAATCACTTAAATGTGATTGAAAAAGTGCAGCTTAAAAAAAAACAACACCTGTTAGTGGGCTGACAGCAAGTGACTTAGTCATCCAGGTTTTTAACCCCTACGTTCATCTCCTTCATATGCTATACTTTCATTGCGTGCTTGTTAACAGCATTTAGGTGGAAATAACGTTTCTTTTGGATAGTTTATTTTCTGACATTGAAGTATTTTTCTGCTATGTTATGTTCATGATACAATCAAGACCTAGGTCCCCTGAAAAAGATCACCAAAGTACACGTTGTCACAGAGAAAAAAAGAAGTCTTTTCCTGGTGGTACTGCTATGATGTGACATTTATGAGTCTCTCTTTCTGCACTTGTCACAGTTTGCCTCATGTCAAGTCCTTCTCCTCTGCAGGTGCTACTTTCTCTTCCCAGAGCAAAGCAACTTCAAAGAAGTATTAATTTGGTTTTCTGCTTCCATCTATCACATCAGCAGTTCAAATGGGATGAGTGAAAAGGTGAATTAAGAGTTAATAAATTAGTGGAAGAATTTAATACAAATCCCTGATATGCACAGAAGCTCTGTTATGGAATTGCAAAGACCTTGTTTCTTGTGTGTGAAGCAGAACTAACAGAAGAAAACTTGATTTCTGCTGCATGGTAAAACAGATGATGTTTAAATTTCTTTCCCTTGTTCTAAATGAAATTATTTGAAGCCAGTTCAATTATTTGAAGCATCTCATAAAAAGTGCAATAGTCAAAACAGATGACAGAAAGATTTGCTCCATTTATGCATTTGAGCCCAACTCTCCTGCATTCAAACTGAATGATCAATCTACATGGTTTGCACCCTTCTCCAAATCCCAGCCTTCATCTTTCCTAACATTAGATATGTTCCTGGATAAACCTTTCTTTTGATACATCATATCTTTTCTGATTTCAAAAGTTTAGCAGAATACTTTCTACCTCATAGAGGCAATATCACCTCCCTTGCATCAAAGAAAAAATTGCAGGAATTTTATATTGAATGCTATGAGCTGTACGCATATTATAGCGGCGAGAATTTGGGGACATATGAAAACCAGTCTTGCTTACTGTGTCCATATTTTCAGAGGCTTTTAAAGTTCATTAAGCCAAATGTTATTAAATGGCTTCAGTAGTTACGTGTGAACAAATATGTACCATTCCTGGCAGATACTGTATTACTGATAGCATCATACTTAAACAGAATAGTCTCCCATGTTTTCATAGGCTGAAGCAGTCAACATTCCTCCCGTTTCAGAAACATGCAACTCTGATAGTATAAAAAAAATTCATCACATAGACACCTGTATTCTTCTCAACATAAAGTTTGAAACTGTCCCACACTAACCCTAAGTGTCAAAAATAAAAGAATACAGCAAATTACCTTTTTACATGTCCTATCAGTGTCTCAAATGTCTACAATATTGCACAGATGTGAGCCATGATTCTAGGTATTTTACCATGTTAAATACTTACAGATACCTGTAGGGTAATAGCAGACTATTCTGTGGAAAACGCAAGGTAATTGGTCATACTCACCCTCTTTCTACAAATGCATAACGCATATATAGCTTTTTCAGTAGGATATTAGCACCCTTTTTCTCCGCAAAAAACAACCCACACCAAAACCCAGACATTTTTGAACTGACATTACAGTTTGTTTGGTTGGTTTTTTTAAGCTTTTAATACACTACAGATACTGGACTCCTTATATTACAAGAAAACAAATGCATATATAATTTACACAAATATGGAGAAGTACGTACAGGTCAGTACCCAGGAAGGCTTTGGTAGCACATCCTTCAGGGAAACATCCTCCAGCTGCCACTCTCCTGTGTGCACCCTTATGAACAAGAGATACTACACTTTCCTTATGTAACTATTTACAGAGTAAAACTCCCATAATCCAGGAGGAAGTAGACAACGACCTGCTATGCCACCTGGACACTCACAAGTCTATGGGGCCAGATGGGATCCACCCAAGAGTACTGAGGGAATTGGTGGAGGAGCTGGCCAAGCTACTCTCCATCATCTATCAGCAGTCCTGGCTAACAGGGGAGGTCCCAGATGACTGGAGGATCGCCAGTGTAACACCCATCTACAAGAAGGGCCAGAAGGAGGATCTTGGGAACTACAGGCCTGTCAGCCTGACCTCAGTGCCGGGCAAGGTTATCGAGTTGTTCGTCCTGAGTGCACTCACCAGGCATGTGAAAGACAACCAGGGGATCAGGCCCAGCCAGTACAGGCTCATGAAAGGCAGGTCCTGCTTGACCAGCCTGATCTCCTTCTATGACCAGGTGACCCACCTAGTGGATGAGGGAGAGGCTGTGGATGTTGTCTACCTGGACTTTAGTAAGGGCTTTGACATTGTCCCCCACAGCATCCTCATGGAGAAAATAGCTGCCCATGGTTTGAATGGATGTATGCTTCGCTGGGTGAAAACCTGGCTGAACGGTGGTGGTGAGAGAGTGGTGGTGAATGGTGTTAAGTCCAGCTGGTGGCCAGTCTTTTGAGTCACAAGTGTTTCCCAGGGCTCAGTTTTGGGTCCAGTCTTGTTTAGCATCTTAATCAATGATCTGGATGAGGGGATTGAGTAATCCCTCAGTGAGTCTGCAGATGACACTAAGCTGGGCGGGAGCATTGATCTGCTTGAGGGTAGGTAGGGTCTGCAGAGGGATCTGGACAGTCTGAATGAATGGGCCGAGGTCAATTGTATGAGGCTCAGCAGCAAGGCCAAATGCTGGGTCCTGCGCTTGGGTTACAACAACCCCATGCAACACTACAGGCTTGGGGAAGGGTAGCTGGAAAGCTGCCCAGCGGAAAAGGACCTGGGGGTGTTGGTTGACAGCCAGCTGAACATGAGCCAGCAGTGTGCCCAGGTGGCCAAGAAGGCAAACAGCAACCTGGCTTGTATCAGGAATAGTGTGGCCAGCAGGAGTATGGAAGTGACCGTTCTTCCCCTTATACTCGGCGCTGGTGAGGCCACACCTTGAGTCCTGTGTTCAGTTTTGGGCCCCTCACTACAAGAAGGACATTGAGGTGCTGGAGCATGTCCAGAGAAGGGCAACAAGGCTGGTGAAGGGTCTAGAGAACAAGTCTTATGAGGAGTGGCTGAGGGAGCTGGGGCTGTTTAGTGTGGAGAAGAGGAGGCTGAGGGGACACCTTATTGCTCCCTACAACCACCTGCAAGGAGGTCGTGGTGAGGTGGGTGGGTGTTGGTCTCTTCTCCCAAGTAACTAGCAATAGGATAAGAGGAAATGGCCTCAAGTTGCATCAGGGGAGGTTTAGATTGGATATTGGGGAAAAATTTCTGTACTGAAAGAGTGGTCAGGTATTGGAACAGGCTGCCTGGGGAAGTGGTGGAGTCACCATCCCTGGAGGTGTTCAAAAAACGTGTAGATATGGCACTTCAGGACATGGCTTAGCAGGCATGGTGCTGTTGGGTTGATGATTAGACTTGATGATCTTAGAGGTCTTTTCCAACCTTCTTGATTCTACACTGCACTGTCATCACTGTACTGAATTCAGAGGTACTACATCACAGCTTGTAATGAATAAGCAGAAAGAAGAAGGGGCATCTATATTGCATAATCACATTGAACTTGTACACATTCCCACAGTCACTGTCATACACAGTGTATACATTTTTGATCTCAAATCCTCCGTCTACAGGAATGGAAATTTGAAATCCTAGCTTCATTTTATTCTGAAGACTACCTGACCTTCTCAGAAATTTGTTTTAACATAAGAAGCTTTAACTATTCTAGCTAACACACTTAGGTCATTTTTTTACAAAAAGCTGCTTGTGAGCTGTGGAGGTATATTTATCTCCTCTTTGATTGATCTCCCATCTTTGTCTTTTAGAACAACTAGAACAGCTAATAGCAGCTCCTCAGGTCAGTTTAAATCTGTCTGACTTTGCCTGTCTGCTTTTCTTCTCCTGTTCTCCCTACATTTCCAGGTAACTCTATGGTAGCTGCTACTTACTGGACTTTAAATTTCCTTCTAATACCACTAACATTTTTTTGCTTTCCTTTAAAAAAAAAAGGAAAAAACTTCTAGTCCATTCTTTATCTCAGTTAAGAACGTAATATTTAGACAGGTTTAAAAATACTACACTAAGCATATAATAAGGGAAGACTGAAACGTATGGTCTGATCTAATGCCTGCTGAAGCCATTACAAGCACACTCACTGTCCTCAGTGGACATCAGGTCAAGTTTTACATGATTGGCAATGTTTCAGCAGTACCAAAGCATAAAATTTATTACCTTTCAAGGAAAGCAAGTGACTTCACAATCATTTTATGCCATAAAACTTTGGTGGCATTTCAAGGCCAGTCATAAAATCATAAGAAGGACTGAGAAACCAATCACATTCTCTAACAGAACCTCTTTGTGCTGCAGCAAATATGGAACAGTTTTTAACACACCAAAAAAACTAAATGTTAGTTATTACTGAATGCTAATCAGAACTGCAGTCCCTCAGTCCTCCTTTTACTAAACAATATTATAGCAAAGAGTCCAGTTTACAGCACCTGTTCAGTCACCATTAGAATTCTAGCTTTATGTTCAACAAAATATAAAATCTAGCTGGATTTCTCGTTCAGTAATTGTAGCACTGGTCCGAAATTTGAAAGAAAGCTGATGATGTATGTTTGCTAATCAAAATTCTTGAACCTGTTTAGATATTCCATTTCTACTGCTGCAATTGGCTTTTTGAAAATTCATTTTATTGCAGACATATCTAAATGGTAAACAAACATTTTTTTGCTCTGTTATTTATTTTGTTCCAAAATATCTTTTATAGCCTTGCTCTTCCAGGAAGAAAACCTCAAAACCTACAGTTAATTAATTATCTACTGATCTACTTTATCTTGGTTGATAGGAAAACCATCGTCAGTCTGAAAATTAGATTGAGCCAGTTTCTCCAATAATAAGTTATAACTTAATGCCATCTGCACTACAAAAGATTAATTCTTAATCAAAGTTTTCACACTTCCACTGTGCAATTGGTTTTACTAAAGTCTACTACAGATAGTATTCCCAAAAAAAATCCTAGTAATTTGTCCTTAATTTAATGCTATCAAGAGTTCAGGCTTGCTTTTATTTTCCTGCTAACCAGTCATCGGGAATTCATTCAGAAGAATGTGTAATTCAGTTACATAAAAAGGCAAAGACAAAAGTCATCTGAAAAGAGCGAAGATGAAAAAGCAGAGCATTGTTGTTTTCCTGAAAGTGACAGGAATTAAAGCCTGTTTCTACGAAGTTGTTATCACATGATAAAATCTAATTTCTTCTACTTTAATCCCCTGATATACTGCCCTAAAAAACCCTACCTGACCACAGATGCTTTAAGCAATGTACATTTCAGCATACTTGCTCATTTATCAAAGCAGAACTTTATTGTCAGGCATGACCAGTATCGAACCAAAGGTCCTCTGCTTTGCTGCCAGACCTGTAACTCTTTAGGCATTAAGCATAACTGCAACCCCTTCTTTTCTTATAATTATTCTGCTCTTAACAGAAAAAAAATAATGACATTCTTCTATGTGTGTCTGAGTAAAGAAAAAATAAAATCGAGCAATATATCAAAAATATCATTACAGCAAGTGCGTCCAATGTTTTCAGAAATCTTGTAAGACTAACAAGAAAGACAAGAGAGTCTAATGATGGAGCTAAAATAGACGCATGCTTGGTTTTCACTGCAGATTTTGGAACTATTTAAGCTTTACCTACCCATCATAACTGCGTTTCCAAGAACAGGTAAGTTTAGTAACATAACTAACTTTCTAGTTGCATTTTGAAATAGAAACTGTGCTGAAAAAATCTGCAATGGAAATGATGTTTTCTTGACGGAGAGCTATTGAAAACCTAAGAATATTCCCATGGACTGGACTGCAGGAAAAATAGGTAGACAAATTGAAAAAAGATGGAATATTTTACTTCCAAGAAGTCAGGGTTCAAAAATTCTTATTTCAAAACTGAGTAAAATTTTGTTGCTATAATAAACACGAAGAGTAGCATTTGCCATCAGCTGTTATATGGCAATAATTCTATTTCCCACAGATTACTTATTATTCTTTTACACAGATGCCATCATTAACATTGGATCAGTAGGAAAACTTCATCACAAGTGATATGACTTCCTTAAGATCACACATTGAACCTGCACTGTGAACAAATCATGAGCTCTGTGACTGCACTATTGTGCGTTGATTCGAAGATCCGGTAGGAAAAAAACCTAACAGTACAATGTATACTGTTAAGCAGGTATTCTTTATTGCAGCGCCAGGCACACGGGGGATTTCTCCTCCAAACGTGTGCACCAGACACCCTGTTGCTTCAGGTTAAACACAATCACACATGTAAATATTCATTATATTTCTAGGAACTAATTAGCATATGTAAATATCTTTCATGCATGTCTGTTAGCATCTTTGGGTGGTCTTCGGGGGTCCCAAGATGAAGGCCCATCCTCTTCAT
>Ga0065711_1042541_pt1 | contig 15319 bp, 10 predicted proteins | sample Hoacrofraction12_FD_59098 | JGI IMG/M metagenome (GOLD analysis project Ga0065711, IMG submission 59098) | Hoatzin crop microbial communities from Cojedes, Venezuela - Epithelial fraction 12 v2 (version 2) | ecosystem: Host-associated > Birds > Digestive system > Esophagus > Crop | place... | reverse complement strand
GGAACTTCCTATGCTTCAATCTGTGCCCGTTGCTCCTTGTCCTGTCAAAGGGTACTACTGAAAAGAGCTTGGCCCCATCCTCCTGACACCCACCCTTCAGGTATTAGTAAGCATTTATTAGGTCCCCTCTCAGCCTTCTCTTCTTCAGGCTGAACAAGCCCAGCTCCCTCAGCCTTTCCTCATAGGACAAATGCTCCAGTCCCCTCATCATCCTTGTAGCCTTCCGCTGGACTCTCTCCAGTAGCTCTTCATCTTTCTTGAAGTGGGGAGCCCAGAACTGGACAGAGTACTCCAGATGAGGCCTCACTAGGGCAGAGTAGAGGGGAAGGAGAACCTCCCTCAACCTACTGGCCACACTCCTCCTAATGCATCCCAGGATCCCATTGGCCTTCTTGACAGCAAGGGCACACTGCTGGCTCATGGTCAACTTGTTGTCCACCAGCACTCCCAGGTCCCTCTCCACAGAGCTGCTCTGCAGCATGTCCGCCCTGAGCCTGTACTGGTCCATGGGATCGTTCATCTCCAGGTGCAGAACCTTGCACTTGCCCTTGTGGAACATCATCAGGTTCCGCTGTGCCCAACAGTCCAGCCTGTCCAGGTCATGCTGAATGGCAGCACAGCCTTCTGGTGTATACACCACTCCTCCCAGTTTGGTGTCATCAGCAAACTTGTTGAGGGTACACGCTAACTCTTTATCCAGGTCATTGATGAAGAAGTTGAACAAGACTGGGCCCAGTACTGACCCCTGGGGAACACCACTAGTTACAGGCCTCCAACTAACTCAGAGCCACTGATGACAACCCTCTGAGCTCTGCCATTCAGCCAGTTCTCAATCCACCTCAATCCATACATGTCTAGATTTACATTGATACAATTTTGCAGACAGAGTTTCAAGTTTCAATATATCATTAGATATTTGTTAAAATTTACTATACAACTGTGCATTTGCCATCTTCACAAAGCCACTGAACTTGAATGATTGCCCGTGCTCAGCAGGACTTTCACAGGTTTGTTCTGTCTGCCATTCACACAAAAGAGTCAGTCCGTATTTCTGCACTTGCAGAACCTCATGCTCTAACTACACTAATATTGGAGATGGCTAGTGAGCGCTCAGTACTTGTCCGAATCTATGCTGGCTGGACACCTGATCACTCATGCCTGCAGTGGTTGTCCTTGTTTCCCGTCTCAATGGACTGGAATGAAGGGAGCCATAAGGAATACAGTTTGCTGTAGCTTGGGAGTCCTGTGGAAAATGCAGGATGTGAAAGAGTAATTGGGTATGTGTCACTGTGGGTGTGCGTAGTGGTGTGTGAAATCTTGTTTTTATGAGTATCCGGTCGCTTCACTTTGCAATCCTCATATTCTTTGAGATTTTATTTTTTAATTGTGCTTAGTTGTCACCTGAAGCTGCAGTAAGGAATACATGCATCTGATCATGTTTCTGTAACAAGTGTATCCAAAGGCAGACACTTTCCCTCCAAGAAAGAATGATCCTTGTGCATTAAGTTCTACCAATCCATTGCTATAGATATTGTAGTTTTTAAAGTTTACTGAAATAAGATAATTTGAATGTCTAATCAAGTTTTGTTCATTAATTCTGATTTGAACATGTGATTTCATAAGGAACTCTTATGTCACCTCATTTTTGAGGTTTGTTGTCATGCAGTCTTATATGTATATATTTCCAGACCTCGAAAACATTCTAATCTGTTGTATGTATGTTCCTGTGCTCAGACTACCTGTGTTACAGTTACCTGAATTACAAGGACATGGAAAACAGAAGTAGTAAATTTCATTTACTACTACATCATGAACACTTCTCAAAATTGAGAAACGACAGCTTCAGTGCAATGCCCTTTTTAAATAACATGAGTAAGTGGTTTATCTGGTTGTAACTTGACAGCTAAACAAATGCAGCAGTAATCAGCTTAGATGTTCCTAAACTGCTAAGCCAGATTTTGAAGCTAGGAGAATGGAAACACACTATTGAATTAAAACATTTCTTGTGGATTTGCATGACAAGGTTTAGGTAGCAGGAGGGGGCTATAAGCGGGTGGCTTCTATGAGAAGCTGCTAGAAGCTTCCCCAATGTCTGATAGAGCCATCTGGCTCCAAGATGGACCTGCTGCTGGCCAAGGCCAAGCCAATCAGCAACAGTCCTAGTGCCTCTGTGACAGCATATTTAAGAAGGGGAAAAAACCTACTATGCAACAACAGTCAAGAGAAAGGAGTGAGACTATGTGAGAGAAACTCTACAGACACCAAGGTCAGTGCAGAAGGAGGGGGAGGGGGTGATCCAGGTGCCAGAGCAGAGATTTTACCCTGTAGCCTGTGATGAAGACCAAGTTGAGGCAGGCTGTCACCCTGCAGTCCATGGAGGTCCATGGTGCAGCAGGTGGATGCCCGAATGAGGCTGTGAGCCCGTGGGAAGCCCTTGCTAGAGCAGACTCTTGGCAGGACTTGTGGACCAGTGGAGAGAGAAGCCCATGCTGGAGCAGGTTTGCTGGTAGCACTTGTAGACCTGTGGAGAGAGAAGCCCATGCTGGAGCAGGTTTGCTGGCAGCACTTGTGACCCCATGGGGCACCCACACTGGGTCAGACACTTCCTGAAGAACTACTCCCTGTGGAAGGGACCCATGCTGGAGCAGTTTGTGAAGAACTGCAGCCCATGGGAAGGACTCATGCTGGAGAAGCTCATGGAGGACTGTCTCCCGTGGGAGGGACCCCATGTTCGAGCAGGGGAAGAAAGTGATGTCTCCTCACCCCAAGGAGGGAGGAGCAGCAGAGACAAGGTGTGATGAACTGACCATAACACCCATTCCCCATCCCCCTCCCCCACTTGGGGGGAGGAGTTAGAAAATCAGAAGTAAAGCTGAGCCTGGGAAAAAGGGAGGGTTGGGGAGGAAGGTGTTTTTAAGAATTGTTTTTATTTCTCATTGTCCTACTCTGGTTTGATTGGTGATAAATTCAATGCTTTTTTCCCCAAGTTCAACCTCTTTTGTCCGTGATGGTAATCGGTGAGTGATCTCTCCCTGTGCTTATCTCAACCCATGAGCCTTTCATCATATCTTTTCTCCCCTGTGCAGTTGAAGACGGGGAGTGATAGAGTGGCTTTGGGAGGAATTTATCCACGTTAAATCATAACAACATTTCTTAGAGTTTATACAACAACAATGCAGAAAGTTAAACATAAAGTAAAGAAAATGTTAAGTAGGTGGAAATTTCACTCTTCATTAGAGAAAAAGTATATTTCTTTCCAAATATTTGATACAGAAGTATAGTCTCATAAAATGTGCTTCCCCACTGCAAGTACAAGCATGTGCAATTAATGTATGTTTTAATAAGTGCCAAAATTTTTAGATCATTGTAACTAGGACAGTATCTCTGAATATCATTTCTGGAATCCTTTTTATTCCTTACAATAAAATCTTTCAGTGTTCTAGTGTTTTTTTCTATAGTCTTTCAATTGTTCACATAAATACAGTCATGAATCTTCTGTAGAAATTTATGTTTTCTATAGTTCTTCTAAAATAGATGTCTGCATTAGTTTGGCAATATAGGGCAGCGTACATTTTTTTCATTTTCTTATAGAACATAGTATAAAGGTTTTTCATCTGAGGTAGCAAAACATTTTTTAAGTACTCCTTGAGGGAAAGTATTGTACTTAAATGACCATTCTGTTTTCAGAAGACAATAATATTAATAACGCTCAATAAATCTTCCTCTGTGAACTATAACTGTGCTTCTAAAGCCATTAAATACTAATATGATGGTATCTAGTTTTCAGATGGAATTTCTACAGTAATCAGTATTTTCTGCATTGCTTGTCACATATTTTTCTTCATTGGTGTATTACCTTCTGAACTACCAAGTTTTCAAATTCCTGAACTAACTCTTCAGACAGCAGAACACCAGCTATCAATGCAAAAATCTTTTTGGTGTTATGAGAATGGGACATAATATTTTTTGTGCAATCTATTTTAAAAAAGAATCAAGTTTTGTAGAAAATAGTGCTAGAGATTGACTAAAATAAAATTGTGATAATAACTGGATTATATTAATGACCATAACTCAAATTCAGTGTACTAAATAAGCCACTGTTAGGAGTCTTTAAAAAAAATCCACGCATAATATCCAAATATTTTAATTAAATTACATAGTTTACAGTCAATGTGTGATTTTCATTCATGTTAGTAGAAATCGCAGTCTTTATTTGGAGAATCTAAATAAATACAAGCATCTATCTGGCATTTAGACTGTATATAATTAATAAACTTAGTTGGATTTGGGGGCATAGTGTGTACTAGAGCTAGCTTTTGGAATTCTGCCATATGCAGCTGCAAATACCAAATATAATCAGATGTTTTTCCCGGAAGTTTTCTTCTGCTTTGCTCTCAGAATGCAAGTATCAGCTTTCTATTCGTACACAGCTATACAGAGAAAGGAACTTGTCCGTAACAGAAATATCTTCAATATTTACTACGCGGGTCATGAGGCACTGGAACAGGATGCCCAGACAAGCTATGGATGTCCCATCCCTGCGAGTGTTCAAGGCCAGGTTGAATGGGGCTTTGAGCAACATGTTGTAGTGGCAGATCTCCCTGCCTATGGCAGGGGAATTGGAACTAGATGATCTTTAAGGCCTCTTCCAACCAAAATCGTTCTATGATTCTATGATTCAATGATTTGGATCTTCTTATAGAAGTTTCCATTTTGCCACTACCTCCTTGGTCTTTCTGATTCTACTTTATTGTAATTGATTTCATTACATTAAAATTTAGTATTCTAAAAATTCCCGTACAGCTTCTACTAAATTTCTTGGCAATAAAAAATGTATTTATATCTATATCTATATCTATATCTATATCTATATCTATATCTATATCTATATCTATATAATTAACTTCTCCAAATAGTTTTAATGGGTTTCAGGACAAGCCCGGAATTCAGGGATGTCAAAAAATAAAAGGAATCAGTACCAACCATATGCAGACTATTTTCCTAAATGACAGAGCAGCTGTACAGTAGCTTTCAGACACTGTTGGATAATTACATGCAGCTATCAACAAAACACTTATGTGAAATATAATAATCTAACAAAATAAAAGAAAAAAAGAAGAAACTCCACATTGTGACTTTTTTTTTTGTCATAGGAAGACAAGGGAGAGATTTTTGTCATATTAAATGATACTGCTAATTATTACAAGCCAAAAAATTTAATTCAAGAAAAATCATGTATTCAATTATCCATTTTTCTATATAAACAGAATGACCTTCTGTCCCACATAGAAGCTTAAGTTCTCATATTTTTTTTTTAATGTTCTGTTTATTCTAACTATAAAAGAAGCACCACTATACTGTGATGTTATTAAGCTCCCTTACAATCATTATAACATCCATTCAGCACATCCCATTAATAGTGAACATTTATTGAATAATGACCTTTCATTCTTGTCCATTAAATGTAATCAGTTGCTCTCACGATGAGGCCAATGTTGACAGTAGGACTATCTAATGGCCAAGAAGGAAATCAATGGCTGTTAAAAAATAAATTAAATTCACTGATACCAGAGCTTAAAATAAAAAGTATGAGATGCCAGTTACGAAAATATGAACTTCAACAATCCAATGATGAAAACCAAATGAAACAAGGAATATTTTACACCTTAGAAAACGCAAGAAATGTAAAGCTCTGTGTTCTCCAGATGATGTTGACTTAAACACAAAGCCGACAGATATACAAGAGCACTAAAGCTGTTGAAAGGAGGCATTCCGTGACCAAAAAAGAGGAAGATAAAGGTACCTCCCCAAAACGAAAATGTCGTCTGTTGAATGATAAATTTCCCTTCATTTCTCAGTTTATATATCTTATGATCAACTCAAGGTAAACTTTTAACAGAAATTATTTAGCTTCATGTGGTTGATATTTTAGCTAACAAAAAAGCTTTAATGGGAAATACCGATTTTCACTGAAAATCCCAACTCTTCTTCAAAAAAGTGTTGAAAATTATTTTTTAATTTTTGTTTTAAAATAAGCTGAAATTTTCCATGAATGGGACAAACAAGCCAAAAATATTTTCTGACAACTGAATATACACTTGAGCTGGGGCAATGAGAACAAATAGTTTAGTATAGAAGTGTTTTCAAAGCCAGAAATCCCAGTTTAACAGAAACTGCATAAATAAGGAACAAACACAGCATCCTTTATACATATACTACTGATGAAAAGGAAAAGGGTTAGATTCAATTTATTCATTTTTTTTTTTAGTAGCCCAAAGTACCGTCTGTGCTTAAATTGATTCTAACAACTTTAGAGCAGATACCATGTACTGATACCCTTAATAGTACTTATTTATTAATTCCAAAAAAAATGTGATAAATAATAATAAACATATAATAAAAATATTCTGATTATACGATTGGACATTAATCCTTTGGTTTCAGTGGAATTCTTACAATTTATACCAGCTAAGGATCTATCTATGTGTATTGCACATGGAGCCAATAGGGTAATTATAACCCAAACTTTTTTTATTTTTCTTCATTTTCCTTTCGTCCTACACAGCTAAACAACCCATTAAAAGTGAATCACTTCACTGAGCAACACCGTGTGATTAGTAAACAAATGCCTAAGGCTGAAAAGTGTTTTTCCACTTCCATCAGCTTCCATGTCTCTTTGTCTTTGATTGATATTGAAGAAAAACTGATCTGATTATTAAGCAAATTGAAAGTGCTACAGTCTCTAAATTCTTTTGACCTTTTATCTTTATCTGTAGGATGGAGGTTTTGAAGAGATAAGAGAGACCTTCAAACTCAGTGAGGTAAAAAAAAGAAGTAAAGTGTTCTGGTTTTGAGGTTGTGGTCTGAGCTTGGCTGGGATAGGGTTAATTTTCACAAGAAGCTGGGAGAGCTGACTCAAACTAGCCAATCAAACAGGATATCCAATAAAATGTGACTCCATGCTCAGTAGTTAAGGGGAGCTGGCCGAGGGAGGATAATTTGCAACTTGGGATCAATCTGAACATCAGATGGTGAGAAAATTGCACTCTGTATATTCTTTTTATCCATATTACTGTTGTTACTGTCCTCTCCCTTTTCTATCCTATTAAACTGTCTTTATTCCAGCCAATGAGTTTTCCCTTTTTCTTCTGATTCTGATCTCCATCCCACTGGGGTGGAAGAGCAATCGAGGGGCTGCAAGGTGTTTTGTTGCTGGCTAATGCTAAACCAGAACAGTCCTTTCTGGCACCCAACATGGGGCACCAAAGAGATCGGATAGCAGGAGATGTGACTGCAGCATGTTAAACTAACTTTGTTAGAATTAGTTCGATGTATTTATAATATTAGTTAAATAGTCACAGGACACAATGTTGTTTTGTTTGGTCACATGGCTGTGTTATGTAAATCCTTACTGCTCTGTGCATTCCCTATTGTAATGTTTATCACCACTGGGAAAATGATCACAATTATAATTTTACTATGCTGTGAAATATTGACTTATGATACGACGACATCAGTGGCCATAAAGTTAAACTGATATTTTTATGAGGAATTGCTATCATGCCCACACCTTGGGTGCTATCTCTCGGAATTTATTAATAATTTATGGGGAAGGGCGGGAGGGGGAGTGGTGTACCTTCCCCCACTCTTTCATCTCCCCTTTCTTCTTCAGACTGGATACAATAACTTTTTGAGGATTTGGGGGATGTTCAGGTCAGCATGCTCCCATTTCTATGTATCCTGAATGAATTTCGGGTCTTGTTCAGGGTTAAACACCTGTTTAAAAAAATCATTCAGAGATCAGCCCCAAGGCTGGATAGTTATGAGTGACAGGGTGCGTGGAATAGCATGGGGAAGTTATCTAGCACAGTGGGTACCTGGAGTGTTTTTGAACCTCAACCCTGAACAAGTGCAGAATCCTGATAAACTAGTAGAATATTTGGTAAAAGTATGTTGTCATCCTGGGAATTCCAGAGAGACACAAATCACTGCAACATACTTGTGCTTGGACCACACCTACAGAGCCGTCTTGTTCAACATTATTCTGTAGTCTCAAGGGAAAGAGGGGGAAAATAAGCCTACAGGCACTGTGGCTACCCCAACCCCCATAATGGGCACTGCAACTTCTCCAACCCCAGTGACAGGCACTGAAACTAAAGCAGAAAACCATGCCATGATGGTTATCAGTTGCCCCTGCACACAAAAAGAAATACACAAGAAAAATCAGTTTGCCTAGTAAGGGCTAATGATGAACCAGGGCCATCACAAGAGCAAGAGAAAGAGGCAGAACCAGAGATAATTACTTGATGCCTATCCCTGAGTGAGCTGCAAGGTATGCAGAAAGATGTCAGCAGCCGTCCAAGTGAACACATTTTTACCTGGCTGCTCCGATGCTGGGACAATGTGGTCAGTAACTTGGAATTAAAGGGCAGGGAAGCCAAGCAGCTGAGATCCCTGTCTAACCAAGGGGGCACTGCAAGGTGATTGGAAAAAAGACACAAGCCCTCAGCCTCTAGAGTTGACTTCTGTCAGATGTGAGGGAAAGGTGTCCCTACAGTGAGGATGTTGTATGTTATCCAAGAAAGTGAATCACCCTGGAGAGAGCTATCTAGTACCTGAGGAAATAAACCATGCAGGAGATGGTTTATTATGACCTGGACAATGTGTGGTTACTCACAGATCCAGATGAAATCCAATGTGCATGACACACATGGTGGAAATTTGTATGGAGTGCACCATCCTCATATGCCAACTCATTGGAAAGGTGAAGAGGTATTTCCAGGACCTAAAAAGATACAAGTGGGCTTTTGGTATAGCTGCCTTGAAGACAGAGGGAATTAAACAGCTATCTACTTTGTCTGGTCTCTCAGAGGATCCTTCCGTTGTGGGGTTGCTGAGGGTTGAAGAACAACAGGTGCCAATCGCAACCACAACAGTGCATCAGCGGCAATATCGCACCAACCGAGACTCCCTTATCCCCATTCATCAGCTGATTCATCAACTGGAAAGTCAAGCAGTGATCAGCAGGACCCACTCACACTCTAGTAGTCCCATATGGCCAGTGTGAAAATCTACTGGAGAGTGGAGACTGACAGCAGACTATCATGGCCTGAATGAAGTCACACCACCACTGAGTGCTGCCATGCTGGATATGCTAGAACTTCAATATCAGCTGGAGTCAAAGGCAACCAAGTGGTATGCCACCACTGAATGCTAATGCATTCTCCTCAATCCCTTTTTTGGCATGACGCAGGCCACAGTTTGATTTCTGTTGGAGGGACGTCCAGTGCACCTTGAATCAACTGCCCCAGAGGTGGAAACACAGCCCTACCGTTTGCCATGGACTAATCCAGACTGCACTGGAAAAGGGTGAAGCTCTGGAACACCTGCAATACATAAATGATAAAACCATGTGGGGCAACACAGCAAAGTTTTAAAAAAGGAGAGTAAACAGTTCAAATCTTTGTGAAAGCCAGTTTTGCCAATAAAACAAAGTAAAGTCAAGGAACAGGAGATCCAGATTTTAGGAAAAAATGGCAAGATGGGCGTAGTCAGATCCCAATGGGTGTGATCAACAAAATAGCAGCTATGTCTCCACCAACTAGCCAAAAGGAAACATAAACCCTCTTAGATGTTGTAGGTTTTTGGAGAATGCATAATCCAAATTATAGGCAAATTGTAAGCCCCCTCTAAGAAGTGACCTGGAAGAAGAATTATTTCAAATTTTGATACCTAGTGATATCATACTTGGTATTTAAATGGATGATCTAGCTGGGAGAGGGTAATTTGCTACTCAGGAGTGAGCTGAGCATCAGACAGTGAGAGAATTGCACTCTGCATATTCTTTTTAGCAGTATTATTTGCTTCTCCCTTTGCTGTTCTGTTAAATTGTCTTTATTCCAACATGAGTTTTGCTTTCTTCTTCTGATTCTTGTCTCCATCCCACTGGGGGGCAGGAGTGATAGAGAAACCTCATGGTTCTTTGCTGCTGGCTGGGGCTGAACCAAGGCAGGTTGGTTTTGCCCTATTGTGATCTCCTTAGAAAATTTGAGTTGCAAGTAAGAGGTATTTGACTTTCTTCCTTTCAATCAGTTTAACTGATGTCAGCTTTCATACTTCATATTCAAAAATCCTTCTTCTGATTTTTGTTTTTTTTCAGAGACATATTCATGTCAGTTCATCCCCTTGTTTTGCAGCATAAACCCACTCCCAAAAAGCAAATTTCCATCCCCACCACCCCCAGACATCCCATAATAGAAATTGTCTAAGATTCTTATCATTCTCAATGGTCTTCAGGGTAGTGAAAATCGGTAATGACTGAATGATCAGTAGTATTTGTTTTACTGTTTCAAGGTATTTTGTGTAATTTTGTTTGCTTAGCCAGTCTATCACAGGTGGACCAGTCTATCACAGGTAGACCACGTGATGTGGTCTACATGATCACTGAAGCTGGATAGATCACAGTTCTGTATAACACAGAACATCTCTGTGATTTTATGGGAAGTATTATGCTCATGTTGGATACAGAAAACAGAGTGGCCAGAATGGATTCAGCCACCTAAATCCAGAGATTTCAGCCTGAAGATTTCTCCTAGGCTGTGATTTCAGCACACAGACTGCTCAGGAGCAAGATTAAAAGGGCTCCCATTCTTCTCAAGTGTTCATTGCCTTCTATGCACTGCGTATCACCACTACACCAGCACAGCTATTTGTATAACTGGGCTATGAATCCGATAATAGAAAAATGACAGCTTTAAAAGAAAAAAAGGAACAAAAAAATGCATTTTTTGTAGCTGTATCATTTTCTACAGATCATTTCTCAGATGCTGTTGGCAATGAAGAAACAGGAAAACAAAGGGATGGGAATGAGCAGTGAAGTCACTATGGAGGTGATGCTCCCAAGCTAGTATTATCACACAACATTTCATATTATTAAACATGGCATCATAAGGTTTCTAAGATTAAGTCTTTGTTAAGCATATAACCACACATACTTCAGTCTTGAAAAGGTTAAGCTGCCCAACATATACCTTGCACCTAAACTATCCAAGAATATTTAAATTGTCACACCTTTTCTTTGCTGCCTTTTAGTAGGCATTGTTCGGGCATGACTGCAAAAACAAGATTATCACAAAATACAGAGTAAGCTGTTTTTTTCATTGAGGATGGTTTTGTAAGGAAAAAGCCAATCACCAGAATGAACTTGTGGCAAGAATATAGAAATACTATATTCAGAAGTACAGTTTGGTATATGTCAATTTATTTATAATTCAGGGCCTTGTAAAGAATGTAAAAGATGAAAATGTAAAAGATTCAGAAGTATGATATTCCATTAGTTATGCTTGTTGTAATTGCCTTCTGAGAGTGGTGGGAAGGTGCATTATGATGTGTCTGCCACAGAGCACCGTGGAGCTAGATCCAGGGAAGCTACTCTAGTCCTGGAAGAAGGAAAGCCATGTCAGCACAGATCATTCTGCCAGACAGAGCTTATTAGTACGTGTTAAGGAGCATGTGGTGTGACATGCTAGTATGGATACTCTGCCACCAGCATTGGTACTGTATGTTGTGTTGCTATGTCAGCACATTCAGAAGCAGTCTAGAGTTCTGACGTGGTGATGGATTGTGTAATGTAGACATGCCATTAGTGCTCATTCAGTGCTTTAGAGATTTAGCTCAACAGCATATTTTACCCTTTTTTTGTTACTTTCACACCAGTACACAGTATACAGTGTATTGCAATGTAATACATGAAGTGGAAGCGGGCATTCATAAATGTGCCAGAAAACCTAACTCCTTTCAGATTCCAGCGTGACCGTCCCTGTCTCTCTTTTAACAACATTCCCAACACGACTCCCAGTACACCAGCTGTGTTAGTGATGGTAACCATGGAGGTCTCTTGAAAACTTCCATTTTAGAAAAGGTATCTCTAGCTAAATTAACAAGAAAAAATGCCTAGTTTAAAGTTTGCATTTGAATGAAACTTACACAGTTCTTGAGTGACATATTCTGGATCTTTTGTACACCTTTGTTTGTCACCCATAAGCACATTAAGCAAATAGCAAAGTTTGTAGCAACTCTTAAGCAATCCCTGGGCCAACATACATGCTTCTGAGGGAGGATCATGCTTAGCCACCAAGAAAAGAGAAAATTAATTTTTCTTTCCTTTGTAACCCTAAATATATACTTGTATCATATATTGACCAAATTTGCATTTGACCTGATTATTTATTAGTACAACATCTGTATTTCACCAGTTTTTTTGACAAAACATTCAATAAATCCCAAGTTAAAACCAGTGGCCATAGAAAAAAGCAGCTTTCACATACTTCGATTGGTTTTATGTTAGGAGAGGATACGTCTTTTAACCATTCTGCATGAAGCAGAATGAGGAAAGTGTTGGAATAAAAACTCAAGGAAAGAAATTCAGTCCAGTGAATGAGGCACTGTGGTGTACTTGTATAGAAAAACTCATATATGCAAATAGGCACAGAAGTAAATTTCCATTTTGATAGTTCTTTGCTATGTAGTTTTGAGGAATTCAGTTTACTATCTTTAAATGTGTAGCTGTGTGTCAGAGACTTGGTGAAAAATGAGAAGAGCTGTCAATTCATTAATTCAATGGCAGGAGGAGAGATGAGACTGAATTTATTTTATTAGAAGGCAAAAATTTAAATAAAATAGTGCAGAAGTTCTTGGTATGAATAGAGAAAGACCTATTTTCAAGCAAAGGAAAAGGCAGGGTAAAAGCTATGTCTAGATGAACACCTGAACTTCCCTTTTGGTAATGGATAGAATTAATCTAATGAGAACTTAGGAATCTTTTAACCGGGCGGCCATGTCACAACCACGAAAACTTTAAAATGATTTGTTTTGAAAGGTGGTGATGGAGTGGAAAATTAACTTATTCAAAGGCCTCAAAATAGGTTATAGTGTGCATAGGAGTGTGGTACAGGGCACAGATGATTATTGATGGAAGAATGAATATATGGCAATGATATCTGTCTACGCAAACAGCAGTCTTGATAGAAATAGGTTTTCCGGGACTAAATCACAGTAAAGCCAAATGTAAAAGGAATAATTTCAGACCTCATTTCTAAGCATGCCAGGGATGAATAGGCTAACTCATGGGCTATAATCTAGCTGATTTTGTCCCTCTTCTTTCCACGAGAGAGTACAAATACAGTGAGAAAACTCAAGTCCTTCACAAAGATCATCAAATTAATGAAAAGGTGAAACTCAGGCACTGTTATCTCAAGAGAGAGAAATAAATTTAGCCAATAAATATTTAAGATCCATTGTGAGTCAGTTTTGACTACTGTCATAAGAGCTAAATCTAGTTAGTATAAAATTTACTCTTTTTAGCTACAAACTGGCAGAGTCTGGTAATCATCTCCTAACAAATGCGTGGATTAAGACTACAATGTCTCTTAGAGTTCATTACAACTGTCTCTTTTACATAAAATTTCTTCTGTTCCACAGAATAGCAGCAAGGATTTTTGTTACTTTGTTGAAGGATACCACATTTCATTATAGAAATTCATCCCCAAGGCTGGCACAATTTTAATGAGTCAGTTTAAAAAATATTACAATGTTTGGCATATTAGTTTAGTCTCCCTTAGGAGACAGAGATTCATTTTTTCCAGTCTTTCACAGTTTGAGTCACTTTAGCAGACATATGCCCCAGTTCCTTCTTCTGAAAGAAGAAACAATCTGGAGGGTTTTTTTCCCTGTTAATTTCTTTCTCTGTTTTGCTCTTGTCTAATAGCAGATATTGTAGAGGAGACACTCACTTTCAGTTTTTGTTAACTGCCTGTTATGATGAGACTTGAAAACTACATTGGAATCATTGTTATTAGCACATATTAACAGTTATTACTAGAAACATATTAGCAGTGTTGCACTTTCTTATGTAAATTACCTCTTTCATTAGCATCAAATGTCATTGCTGACACAGCATTTAGATTTCTACTGCTGACCAAATGTGTACAATGGAAGTAGATGAAAATGGTTCAATTCAGACACACATCTCTATGATTCCAAGTCTGACTTAACTGTCTGACTTAACAAGTCTGAGTTAACTCTGCATGTTGTATTATAGAGAAATAACATCATGTTTACACGAATAACAAAGGTGGTTTTAATAATGTTTTCCTAACCAAGTTTTCATTCTATGGAATCTGAAGGTATATATGTGTATATTTTTTCTGACAGAGTAGGAAATGACCTTTTCAGTTTCTTCCTTTTTTTTTAAGTTTGGATGAATATCGATTTACCTTCCTTAATATTAATTTTCTTATTACTGGTATGCAAAACAACATTCGATTAGGTATAAAGAAATGTCTAGTCAGGAGGCTAAGTAAAATATTTCCCAAGCTTATCTCAAGTGTAATTAATAGTTTAATTCTTAAAATTATAAACTCGTGTCATCATGAGGACTCATAGTTCATCCCAGATATTTGTGAGCAAAAAAGGCTAACATCATTAGAGAGCTGCTTTAGACCAGCTTGGGATCTGACCTCCAGACTATGCATTAAAATGCAGGATTTTTGGAAAAGTATCCAGAACCTGGCAGCTACTGGAATAATTATCCCACAGAAGTAAAAATAGCATTTGGGAACTGTTGAAATGTCCTAAACTTTTTTCTGCTTTTTACTTTCTTTTTATTTCCTGCAAAGCTCTATCACGCTCATTTGGGTTCCAGCACTTATAGAGTCACCAGGTCTTTGAATGTCGACAATACACAGCACGTGCTTGTATTCTGCCATATCTAATATTTCAATTTGAAAGGATGGATTCAACTCGAATGTTTATTACATTGGTGATAATGCTCAAATACTCTTTAAACAGGAGGCTTTCACATTATAAAAAGGTATTAATGGTATACAAGTAGGCTGGGGTCTTCTACATTGCAGTTTACAGAGTGCTGCCTCACAGAATCACAGAACGGTAGCGGTTGGAAGGGACCTCTGTGGGTCATCTAGTCCAACCTTCCTGCCGAAGAAGGGTCACCTACAGTAGGCTGCACAGGACCTTCTCCAGACAGGTCTTTAATATCTCCAGAGAAGGAGACTCCACAACCTCCCTGGGAAGTGCTCCGTCACCCTCAGAGGGAAGAAATTCTTCCTCATATTCTGCTGGAACTTCCTATGCTTCAGTCTGTGCCCGTTGCTCCTTGTCCTGTCAAAGGGTACTACTGAAAAGAGCTTGGCCCCATCCTCCTGACACCCACCCTTCAGATATTTGTAAGTATATATTAGGTCCCCTCGCAGCCTTCTCTTCTTCAGGCTGAACAAGCCCAGCTCCCTCAGCCTCTCCTCGT
>Ga0065711_1008348_pt1 | contig 15319 bp, 10 predicted proteins | sample Hoacrofraction12_FD_59098 | JGI IMG/M metagenome (GOLD analysis project Ga0065711, IMG submission 59098) | Hoatzin crop microbial communities from Cojedes, Venezuela - Epithelial fraction 12 v2 (version 2) | ecosystem: Host-associated > Birds > Digestive system > Esophagus > Crop | place... | reverse complement strand
GTTCTGTGAATAGAAATAGACAACTTGAAGAGACAAAAAAAATTCAGTCTTACAGTGGAGCCTTAATTATTTGTCATAAAAGGCTTAGTGTAAGTTTAAATAAAATAATAGAAGTTTCAATAAATGGCAGTGTAATATATGATATAATGTTATTGTATTCGAGGTAATTGTGGTCCAGATGACTAAATGCTCTTTGTCGGATGCAGGTGTTTTCCCCTTGATGACAGCAATCACTCCTAATGGTTATAGTGCTGAAATCAAATGTAGCTCTGCAAAATGAAAAGCAGAATTTTGTTTGATTCATTTCTGTTCAGCTATCACTTCCTTCTATAACCTGAAACTGCAGGAAGAAAATGAATGTGAAAATTCAGTGTATCTGCTGTTAAAGTTTCAAGAGGTTGGCAGAAATAACATGACCAAAAAGGTTGCTATAAGCCATACTGAACTTTCAAATGTTAGCTTCAGGGTGTGAAGGAAAGGAGTGGGAAGGGTTTCTGGGTGAGATAGTCGACAGCGTTAGAGATTATGATGTTTAAACTCCGTTTTCTCTGGGCACTTTGTGGGTNTTAGCCCAATTAGTAGTTAGGAGAAAATGAGAGAGTGATTGACTAAGCTAGTAGCATCAGATGGCTTTCTAGTGAAGAACCATTAAAAAACAATTCATAAATTCATTAGCGGAACTGTCTGGCTGCACTGTATTTTTCTTTCTCTGCTATTAGGCTGAGGTAGGTGTAGCGCATGCATTGGGTGACGTAGTGTTCTCAAAGGCGTCTTCCCAGGATGGACCAGGCATACCAATTATGCTTCATGGCTGAACATTGGACTATGTAGTCTCCTACTATTTCTTCCATTCATGTGTTTCTAGAACTCTTAGTGACTGTTAAATGACAGTTGTCTAAGATCAAAATTTTCTCACTTCATGAACCAATAGTGCAGTATGTTCATGCTCCGCTTTTTGTTTTAGCTCGTAGTGCCTCCTGTTTCAAAAAATCAGTTTGAGGAGGAGGTGCTCCAGTGGGTGTCACTGGAGCCTTCCTCGTGCAGCTCTTTGTGAAAGGCACTGTTTTGCAGGGACCCTTAGCGTGTATGGGGCAATTTGTCTGGACTTTGCAACCGTTTATCCATTTGTTTTTCTGCTGTGCATTAGGGTGGTATCTTACTGGTATGAAAGTCAATAAAGTCTGCAGTAGTTTCTCAAAATGAAAGAACACCAAAAAAACCCAAACCCCCAAAACCACTGTAAAGGATTTCATCTTTTTATTTGCATAATTTTGTCACTTTTTAACGATTTCAGACTTTTCCCAGTATGAGAGCTATGAAACTCTTTCATGTGGCACCTCAGATTTGCTACAATTATTCTTCTGTTGCCAGGATTTGTGATTTCTAATGTATTGGGAGATAAAGATACCAGCTGGTTTTCCAAGTAATCCTTTTCTACAGCTGATGTCTGTAAGTTGTGATGATAAAGGGATTCATGCTTTACAGCTTCAAAGGAGGAAGACTGTCTGAAAGAGGCAGTTAGTTACATACAATGGTTTGTATGACATAGTTTGCACCTCATGTCTTCGGAAATCCATTGAAATAGGCTTTCTTCCTCTACATGTAATTTACCTAAAATGGGCACTGGGGTATTTAATGACAGGTGACTATCTGGCTATCTAGAAAACTTTCTAAAGAAAGCTGCTGGCATCATCTCTGCCTGATGCCATGGGATTTTGTCATAAGGGTTCGTTACTGTGGCGTGCTGGAAAATGTGAAGTCTTCTGCCTGAAAATTCTCTAGTACCACCTCAAAATGTGATAGTCAATGCAGAAAAGAGTCAGAAGGTTTTGGCAGTCACTGCTTACGTGTTTCTGTGCTGAATTTTGCATGGCTCAAACATGGCCAGCAGGTTGAGGGAGGTGATTCTGCCCCCCCACTCCGCTCTGGGGACACCCCACCTGGAGTCCTACATCCAGCTCTGGAGCCCTCAGCACAGGAAGGACACGGACCTGTTAGAGCAGGTCCAGAGGAGGGCCACAAAAATAATCAGAGGGATGGAACACCTCTCCTGTGAGGAAAGGCTGAGAGAGTTGGGGCTGTGCAGCCTGAAGAGAAGGCTCCGGGGAGACCTTGCTGCAGCCTTTCAGTACCTGAAGGGGCCTACAAGAAAGCTGGAGGGTGACTTTTTACAAGGGCCTGACGTGCTAGGACAACGGGTAATGGCTTTAAACTGAAAGAGGGTAGGTTTAGATTAGATACAAGGAAGAATTTTTTTACTATGAGGGTGGTGAGGCCCTGGCCCAGGTTGCTCAGAGAAGCTGTGGCTGCCCCCTCCCTGGCAGTGTTCAAGGCCAGGTTGGATGGAGCTCTGAGTGACCTGGTCTGGTGGAAGGTGTCCCTGCCCACGACAGGGGGGGTTGGATTAGATGGTCTATAAGGGTCCCTTCCAACCCAAACCATTTTATGATTCTCCGATTCTCTATAGCAGAAGGCTCAGAGACTTTCTGCTGAAGCTGGGTGTAAAGACCACGAAGATGAGAAGCAAAGTTGGATGAGCACAAAATGCAAATTATAAGATTGTTGTGGTTACGAGTTTGCTAGTACTGGAAGATAATAAGTGACTACTAGACAGTTTAATACTATGTAAAGAGTAGTGAGACTATAAGTGCAAGCAACTTATACAGATCCTTTCTCTGATTTTATTCGTGTGTTTCTAGTTCTTCACAAACTAAAACACAGAACTGCTCTTCCACATTGAGTGACAGCCATTCTGCATTGCCAGAGCTGCCTGTTGTTTTCTGAAGAAGTGAGGGTTCTTAAAAGATCTCAAAGATGTGGCTGGAATATAGCTTGTGTAGACTAGAATGTTGTTGCAGAATTCTCCTTTTTTATGGCACTGAGCCAAATGAATCTCGACCTGGAAGGATTTTGTTTCTTTTTAAAGAAACATTTTCTTTAAGTGCCAACTCGCACAATGTGCTCTTAGTACGTGTTGAAATATTTCTTGTTGCTTATTTCCTGAGTTATGTCAGTAAGTTATGAAATTCAGAACTTCCTTTTTCATCTATTGAGTTGATAGTGTTCATTCTGTGCCCAGTTTAAGGACTCTCCCCGAGATGGGTAGAGTTACTTGCACAAAAACGCTGGAACGTGAGGATTCCTGCTCACATTAATGACATTCCTGTGTAAGGCATGGGTAGCTGTAAGTAGATCTCTTTTTTTTTTGCCTGTTCTTTTTGAATAGCTTACTGTTTTTGAAGTGAATTTATGACCTGTGGGAGAGTCTCAGAAATATTTGAGAATAAAGATGTACAGAGTTTTCTCGTCCTGCCCTGTAGCTGATATACTTGCAGATCTCTTTTAAAGAATTAGAAGACAGCAGGAGTCAAGTAAGTTCTCTCATAGGCTGTGATCAAACTTGTCTATGCAGGAGTGTATTCTGTAGTCAAGATCTAGTTTTTCTGCTAATATCAACAAGAAAGCATGTTCCTTGCTGTTGTTGAGGAGGAAGTCATCTGTCAGCGTCTGAGGGCAGTTGCACCGAGCTGAATTCTCATCTCTTGGACGAGCAGCAGCAGGAGCAGGACAAGAGTGTGTTGGTCCAAGGCAGATATCCCCGTGAGAAGTTGAATCTTGTGACCTTCCTCACAGCGCACAATGGATTTGTGTTTCGATTTGAACTTATTTTCTGACACTTTCCTAACCTTTCCTTCCTATTTTCCTGTCACGTGCAGTCTGAGAATAGTGATGATCTTTGAGACTATGGATGGAAGTGGTGCATCTCACTACAGCCCACCCGCCTCGTTAGCTAGCAGTGTATCGCCGAATATTCTCTGTTCTTGGAGGTGAAGTTTAGATAATGCTTGTGTTTACTAGTGTGCCTATATTCTAGCTGTTTAAAATGTAAGTACAGGCAGACTGGATGGAGAATATTTCACTGTAGTGTATAAATACACTATATATACAGATTTGCACTATATGGTGTTGCTTGAGGGGTGTAGAAATGCTGTTATGTGTTCGTCGCTGTTTGTACTGCATGGTTTTGACTCAGTGAGCTCACTAGTGCTATAGTAAAGCCAATCAAAACTTCAAAAGTGTTTCCAAAATTTTTTTGGCGAGCAAGATCAGTTTATTAGTTCTGTTTTGTACCTATATATGTCAGTCATTACTTGTTTCTCAGAATGTGCAGGTGGTTTGGGGAGTGGAGTCTTTCTTTGTAGTGTGTCTTGATTTATGTGTTTTATTTTTTTCATTATTCTTAGGTGTAGTAAGTACTTCTGCAGTTAGAAAGAAACTAAAAAGTCTAGATCTTTCAAGGTATTGGAATGACCCATACGCCAATATATATATATTTTTTTTAACTCCCTCTCCACCTCGCCCCTTTGTAGGAAAAGAATAAAATGGTTGAAAGATACGGCTCCCTCTTTGTTCTATTGTATGTTAATAATAACAACCTCCATGATATTCTTGCTGCAACCAAAATGCTGAACAGTAATAGGCTATACTGGGCCTATTGCTTATATTGGAAATGATCTGACAAAGAGATGACCAGTGTTTTTGTGCTGTATGCCTGTAAAGCTGTACATCTGTCATGGGCCCACCTGCAAGCCCCGACCGTCACCAAAACCCCAGGTACTCATCAGATTGTTCTAAATAGTCTCTGCTGAAACCTTCATTTTTTTGCATCTGTGAAGCTGGTTGCTCATCCTTGTGAGAGGAGGTAGGCTGCAAAGAGAACTTGGAACCATTGGAATGTATAAAAATTGAAACCAGGAATATTGTGGGTGACTCCAGTGGAACACATATTTACTGTCAGCCTAAGTGGTACTGTAAATTTGGGTTAAATGAATTGGGTTAAAAGCTAACTCACGTGTGTGAGCTGACACAGGAGGTAGATGGAATTTTTAGTTTTCGTTGATGCGACCTTGGCAGCTACCAATAAATCCTGCATGCTCCACAACTGCCTGGTCAAATAGCAGAGTCTGGCTTCTTTAGACGGCTTAATGCTGGCTGATCTGTCGACCTGCTGAAGGAGCTTCAGGCTAGGGAAAAGCAAGGCGTCCTGTAAAATTGATCTGTTGCATGATGAGAAAACTGGTACAGACTGCTCAGAGAAGTGTTTGTGTTGGATCTAAACAGGTGTTTCTAGATCTTGGAAATCTGTGGCAAAATGGTGCCTGCTCAGTTTGGAGAGGAATTTAGATCAAATCAATGTGTGTCATATGAATGGGTCTGCTAAATCCATTTTAAGAATTTTTCTGTGTTCTTTGCCACTAATAGGTTAGCCACCTGCAAAGGGCAAAAGCACAAGGATGCTGATGTAATATTTAGTACAGCTCAAATGCCACTGCTCCTACTTTACCTTAGATTACCTCTATGAAGCATAAAGTTCTGAAGTTCTAACAACTTTTTTTTTCTTCCCAAGTTCAACTGATGAAGTACAAGGACTTCCTGTATCTGCATGGAGCAGACCAGCACGCTGAATACCCATAGCTGCTTGAATGATTTTATGGTAGCATGGTTTCTCTGCATTTCCTTACTCTCCTACTGTTCATGGTTTTCACTGAAGGATACTTTATGGAGGAGGGAATGTACAGGCTGTTCTTCTTCCAGAGACACCATTTCTGTCTTTGTTTGCAAGCTCCGCTGGGAGTTGTCCAAGCCAGGGTAGAAGAGCAGTCCTGCAGTTCCCATCCAGGCTTCTCAGAAACTCTTCAGTAAAGCCTGAAGCGAAAGGAAAGCCCCGTGTCTGCAGTTCCCACCCATGTGCTACTCTGATGTCTGTTCTGCTTTCACTGGGATCTTAACTGGTAAATAAAGAGCACAGGGCAGAGCCCCTGGGGTTAGGCTCTCCCCCAGAGCTGGATTTACACTCTTGCGTTGCTCAGAACCACGTCCAAAGAGCTGTCTGTGATCTCTCTTTGAGCCTTGTGTGTCTGAGCTTTGGCTGGCTCAGCTGTCAGACGCTGAATGTCAAACCTGGGAGGCTGCTGCTTTTCCATGGAAACGCTCTGTGCAATTGCAGAAATAATCAGGCATGTCTGGAGGTTGCTGTGCCTTGTTGTTGGATGCTCCCAGACACTGACCTGAATTGTCCTACCTCGACAAACTGGGTGTTTGGCTAAAATCCGTATCTGCTTTTGTCATCACTCTTGCTTTTTTTATGAATGCAGATGGATTGATAAACATTAATGTCACAGCTTATTCTGCTGTTGGAATGTAAGCCCCTTGGTGTTGGCTCTGCCCATCTTGCAAAACCAGCTCCAGAGCTCTTGCTTCTGGGTAGGTACCACCAATATGAGCTGTCTCATGCCTTGTATGTGCAAGGCCTGGGCTGCGGTATACTCTTCATGGAGGCTGTGCTATCATGCATTCTCCTTAACAACTCTTCTGTGCACTATGGTTTACTATTGACATAAAAATAATTCAGTGTTTACAAAAAAATCCTGCTAACTGTTTCTTTGTGATCAGCGATTTCCAAGAGGATTTTCTTTACTGGAGAAAGGGGTTCTAATCTAGGGCCTTTGGATTGATGGATTTTTTTTTTTTAAATTACATTTTACACAATTTACTTTCCATAATACTTTATCAATGTGCCTGACTAATTCTAGATATGCTTTGGTGTTGGCTTAAAAGAAAGAAAACGATGTCCTTTTCTGTAGGTGTTACCAACTTGAAGGCACCACTGATACAGCTCGGCGGCAGAGGTGCTGTCAAGTATTTGGAAACTAAAGTCATTCCAGCTTGTGGAAGAAGTGTTTCAGTGTATTGGGCTGGTGCTGTTCCTGATCTGAAAATAACTATCTTTGGGAGACATAACAGTAGAAGTCTTCAGTTTCTACTTATGTGAGGATTTTATTTTCATAATTTGAAAGTTACTCTGGAGGACTGCCTGTGAAGGAAGGAGAACTTTCAGGCTTGTACACCAAATAGGTCACTAAGATGGCCTAGTGTCAGCTCCATTCATGTTGCTTTGTTGTCCTTTAGTGATAGTTGCCAAAAACAAACATCCGCAGAAACAGCTGTTGTAATACTGGAAGAATGATTGCTGCAGTGGATGGAGACAGTCCATGTCATTGAACTGGTGAGAAGGGGATAGCTGGTCTCCCTGCTGTGAATCCCACTTTTGTGAACAGTAATGGTTTGGAAGGGAAAGGTTTGTCACTCAAAACATTGACATCGCTCAATCAAATAGTGGCCATAAGAGCAAGAGCACAACAGTCGTTGCCCCTTCTCCCGCGCCCAGCACACGCTCTCAGGCTGCAGGGGCACCCGGTGAGAGAAGAAGAAACTCCTTAGTGGTGTTTCTTGTGACGCTGAGGAAGCGTGTGCTGATGCGAAACCGTGGGGTCTGAAAACACTTGGGAAGTGAGGGGTGTGCGAGTCACCAGGCATGACGTCTCCCTGTGCTTGGTGTCTGCGGGGGTGCTGCTGAGGAAGCATTTTTGCTGTCTGCAGGGTTTATTTCATCGCTTTCCTTCTGCAATGTACCATGGTTTTTTAAGTCAGGAGAACAGGCAGTTGAGGTAAGACTGGAAGAGCATCTCTGTCATACTAAGGGATCTTAAAAGGACCAGCGTGGAAGCCTTAGCCCTTCTGTGCTTATCACAAAAAATGTTGAATTTTGGGGTTCTGAACAAGTAAGAGGACATTTTACAAATATCAGCCCTTACAATTGCTTACAGAATATTTCTTATACTGTTAAAAATTTGAACATCCTGTTTCCCTTGAAGTGAACTTCCTCAATACCAGATGGTACCGAGTTAAAAAAAGTACTTACATATTGTATCGAAGCTGCTTTCTCTTCAGGAACAAAGGTCATGCTATAACAGAGCAGATCAATGGCCCGTTGTGTGGCTTTGTCTCTGGCAGTAACAGTTGGTGCAACTGTCACAAATTACAAGGTTGTTTTAGCAGAACTCTAAGAACAGGCATGAGAAATGGGCAAATTTTCAAAGCCGTGTGTGTGTGAGGTTTGGTGTTGCTTGCTTAGGTGCTGTGGTTGGCCTGCTAAATAAAGCTTGCAAATCTTACGCAGAGAATGGAGATGAACTTCTGCCAGTGTTTTCTCAGATGAATCATATGCCTTATTCTAAACTCCTGTAACTTGTGAGTGAATAGATTTTAAGCAGTCGTCACCAAAAAATGAAATCCAGTTTGAAATACAGACATTTTTATAGCCTGGTTTGAGTCTTCATCAACTTGAGTAGAATACCAAAGTCTTGGTCTGTCAGGTGGCAGTTGGGACTAGAAGAAGCTGAAACACGTGGTGTCAGCGTTGCAAAAGACAGTTCCTTCAGTGGAATCAATTCCGGAGATGGGATGTCAGCATGTTGTTTAATTTTCATTAATGTTGTCCAGCTAAAACCAATTTATTCCTATTGTTATTCAGATACTCCTATTGTTGTTCAAAAACAGTCTAAGCCTTTTGGTGTGTGGAACAGGTTTTCCAATGTCAAAATTACTTATACTATTCCAGTAAACAACATTTTTTAATACAAAGTTAAAATTAACATAAATCTAGACAATTACTTTGTAGGAGACCTCTTTCATGAAAGAAAAAATAAAAAGATTGAACTTGAATCGCTGTAATTTTGAAGTCAGTCTGTTTGCCAAGAACTGTAATTGCCACATTTTTTTTTCCAGAAATATGTAAATACATAAAATCTGTTAGGATATTAAAACTCATTTCTGACACATGGTCTTTAAGAGGCAAAACAAGAAATGCTATTGGTGCGTTTCGTAATGCTTAAATGCTGAAAAGTTTTATTGTTAATAGTTGGCAAGTTAAATAGGAAATTGGCTTCCTTCCTGACATTATTTTACCCTTGTTGCTGGTGCATGGTTACGTTCGGTGTCTGTGGTGACTTCAGAAATTTTTGGTGATGTAAAGATTGCTGATTTAGAGGAAGAAAATGGGTTGAAATGAAGGGCATGAATCAGAGTCGTTTATGAGTCCAGGAGGGGAAGTTGGCCGACCTGGGTTTGGTCGCTGTGCCTGTCAGCTGTCCCCACTGTGCCCCTGTGAACTCCGCGAGCCCTCCGCGAAGCCTGGGTGCTCTTCTGCTGCTTCGCTTTCCATGGCGAGGACTCTCATGCAGCTTACAGGTACTCGAGCGCTGCCAGCAGTGATCTGAGAGGCTTCCAGTGTTGATGTGCTACCAGTTGAACAGCGGTGCCTCCTACCAGTGTAAGAAAAACGTCATTGCGCTTGCTGTGAAACAGAACTGGCTTCCCTATGTGGTGAGGATGAGGGAGACTGGGAACTGGGGGGTGAAAATTACTGGGCTTGGTGCCTGGAGCCACCCCCAGAAAAAGATGGGTGTTTTTGTGATGGTGGGTTCCAGCACGGGGTTTTTTCAGTCTGTTACAGGAAGGAGCGCTGCCCTGCAGGACCAGCTACAAGATCAAAGGTGCCGTTAAGGGAGAAAGGAAACCATTTTCCCTTCCTCAAAAGAAGAATTCAGCAGACCTAAGTTAGCGTGTGGGAACTTGAAGTCCAAATTTGGCTCAGCTTTAAGTACAATTACCCACGGTTTTTTGACGCCCCGTTAGTCATAAGCCCTGCATGGGTTTGCGAGTGAGGGAGAGAAAGTTTGGGTGCGTCGGCAGAGTCGGGCCATGGACTGCTGTGCTGAGTGCTTCTGTACACCCAGTGTTTCAAACCTTAAGTATTTTGGGACATAGTCCTGTGCAACTCACCGATATTTAAAGCCTTAATATGTTCTTCCAAAGTGCTCTCTGTTTTCCAGACACGATCGTTATCGGTTGGTCTCGTAGAGCCACTTCCCTTTCCCCTCCAGACAGCATCGGTGGGAACGTGGCCGAGCTGGTGCACGCCGTCGGTGTAGGTGTGTAGCTGTGCCGGATCTGGCCCGGTGAGAGCAGTGGTTTCAGGTGCAGCTTTGATGCAAGAAAAAGGCTTTTCCAGGCATTCCCCCCCACCCCGGCAGCCTGGCTGTGCAGTGCGTGACTTTGCCAGCTGCTGAGTCAGCGCTGGTCGGGGCGGATAAGCCTGGCAGAAGCCCTAAGACCAAAAGCAAGGGTCTGTGCAGCTCCGGCTGAGTAAAACCCCAGGTGGGGAGGTTGTAGTGTTGTTGGGGGGAGCGATTTCAAGGTCTGGGAGACAGACAGAGATCTGGCAGCAAACATTCCCGTCGTGCTGAAATGAAACCCACTCAGGGGAAAGAAGCCTGCCTTCAGAAAATTGTTTTGTCAGGGGGAAAAACAGTCCTCGGCTAATTTCTCTGAACCCTCTGTTTCAGCAGCAAATGAAAACTCCCGCCAGCTTCACCCCTCCATCTCGGCGTGCGCTTTGCCCCCCTCTCCAGCGCCCAGGTTAGACCCGGCTGGGGTGCTGTGCCAGCTTGGGAGGGCAAGGCACCTGCGAGGCATGCCCAGTGAGCGCCGGGAGCTGGCTCGCCCGGCTTCGCCAAGGCTTTGCAAGGCTGGAGCACAAAGAGCGCTTGTTGCCCAGTCCCCGGGAGTCTCCCAGTGCTACCACTAGCCGGGGAGGACTGGTTACCATGGAGGCTGCCATCTGTTCGCTCCCCGCTGGAATGTGATTATCCTTGCTGGGTTGGGAACCAGCAAAAGCAGGGGAGCGTGTGCTGCCGGCAATTATCTGCAATGGAGTGCGTTAATGGAAGGCTGGAATTAGCTAGCTGGAGGAGCACATGAAAGGATTTTACTGAAGCTGTTAATGATTTCTAGCCAAGAGGAGGAAGCTTTTTGCAAGGTCAGTACTAAATTCATTATGGATGCAGGTAATTTTTAATTGGCGCAGTGGATTTATGATTTAAGGGTGGCAGTACCACGGTAATAATGCGTATTGTTAAGGGGCTGGGGGGGGGGAAGCGTATTTTGGAGATCTTTGTTTGCCTGCTTCGGTTCAAGCAGTTTAATTTGGGATCGTTAAAGTAGTAAGTCAGAACAATAACTGGCCAAGCTGACACAAATGGAGCAATTCATATCTCTTGTCTTTATGAAATGCTGTTGGCTGCCAAATCCTTTTGATTTACATGCCTTTTCAGGCCGATTCCTTTTTGTCGGAGTGATTTTCTTTTCTTGGATGCAATACATGTTTGGTTTCCGCACTGGCATGAAGAGCGAGACGAGGGGAAAGTGCTGAAGCGGAGCTGGCGATACAATGGATGTTTGGGGTGTTTTATGCAGTTTGCTCAGAGGAAGCGGCGTAGGGAGGCAGAATGCGGGAGCAGGTTTTCCACTCTTCATGCCCACCCTCTACCCCTCTTTCCAGCCGACCAAACGTTGCGGATTCTTTCTCTTGTAGAGCTTAATTGTGCAGAGACTTCACACAAGTTTTGAGGATACTCTGCAGATATTGTGACTGTTTTCATGGCAGGGTTTCATTGAGAGGGAAAATAAATTAGAAATACATGCTTGCGAGGCTTTTGTGTCCTATAAAAAATTTTTTTTTGTTCTGCCGTAGGAGCTAGGAGTATTAAGTTTTTTTTCATAACAAATGCATGCTGAACATTTGTGGGCAGCTCAAATTACTGACTTAAATGAAGGGCACTAAAATTCACTTCTTAAAGCGCTGCTATACCCCAAATCGACGAAATGTTGCTTCAGCAGGTATTTTTAGTCACGTGTGGGCTCTCCCTTTTCAAATAAAGCTCTTAGGCTGTATCCCCCTTGCCAGGACTGCCATTTTTATTTGGTAAGGAGGAAAACACTACTAGAGGCTTTTAATTAAAACTGTGTCAGTGCTAATTCCACTGATCTGCCCTCTGCTTTTGTACATTCAAAAATGTTACTGCATTGGAGTCTGGGGGGGAAGTTACCAGTGAGGTTAATAAGTCACGATTGCAACATGTTTGACTAGGATAAATTTTTAACCTACGAGACGCTTTCCAAGTCTTGGTGCCTAACAAAAGTGTGTGTGGGAGAGGTGGAGGGCGTTTTTATTTCTTGGAGTGCTTTAACTGTTTATGGTATATGAGCTTTTCTTGTGCTTGTGGGAGCCTGGTATCTCTGCCTGAAATCCTTTCAGATGTCAAGTCACACTCGCACGTTGGTGGAACTGCACTGTTAATGGAAGCTGTATCATCTTGTAATTAACAAGACTTTTTTTTTTTTTTAACCCCTTCCTTCAGAATTGAAGCATTGTATTGACATTGAAGTGGGTGATGTATGCAAAACTTGCTTTTAATGGGTTGCAGTGGACTTGTTCGCACGTGCAATGTGCAGGTCGGTAATTGGGCTGTTACAGAGAGCACAGGAGGCAGATTGGCTTTTGTGCTTGAAAAGAGATTAGACTTTCACCCTTCAGATGCTACGCTGAACCTAGCTGGAGCGAAGGGCAACCACCCCAAGGTTGTTCTGTAGCTGGTGGGGTGTGTTTCTGCTCTCCGATCTGTTCCCAGTAAGGTGGCTGTTGCCTGCCGGGTTTGCTGTCGCTGTGGATGTGAATTACCGTCTCATTGGCAAGTCTTCACAGGCAGCAGCAATCCTACCAACATGCAGGTAATGGCTTGTGTACCCCTTCTGGAGGTGACTGCTCCTGGTTGCTTGCTGGTGGTGTGCCGAGAAGCTTGCTTTTCCGCTGTGTTTGCTAACCCTGTTTCGAGGATAAATCGGGGACTTTACAGTTGGCATTCTCCAGCTCGTATTATATTCTCTGACGAGCACTGTGTTAATGTCCACATAGTCTTGAGCAAGCAATTTTTTTTTGTTTCCTTCTTGAATGGCCTACATGTGGCTGTTGAATACTTTTTTTGCTTATTAAATTTTACTTTAGGTCACTAGGTCAGTGTTGATTTGCGGGTGCAGGATTTAAAGGCTAGATGCTCTTTAATCCATCTGAGCATCTGCCCTTTCATAGTAGACATCGCATTTCCATGTAGCAGAGGAACTGTTAAATGTCTGTTTGAAATGAATGACTTTTTTTTTTAGATTTTTTTTTAATCTTTGGTAGATTATTAGAAGCAGCTCTGATGTTTATGCTTAATGCAGACAAATGAGGGTCAATGTAATCTGCTACATGATCTCTTGAAGGAGATTTATTCTAAAACACAGGCTTTGGGGGCAGCAGAGGTGATGGGTAATACTGAGTAGTGGTTTTGTGGTTTTTTTTTTAAGAGGGTAAGCTCAATTTTGGTACACCGTCTCACAAAAAAAGGCACTTTGAATGAACTATCAGCTAAATAGTATCTAGGAATACAACCTAATATACGGTGGGCTCATTGTAACCTTGTTTATAGTGTCTATACAGACTAAGCTTTCTGGAGACTTGTCATTAAATGGTAATACAACCTAATATACAGTGGGCTCATCGTAACCTTGTTTATAATGTCTATACAGACTAAGCTTTCTGGAGACTTGTCATTAAATGGTAAAATCCTGAGTCAATATATAGGGAGCTGGCTGGCGTATAAATGATCACAATTGTTTTCTTCAAACAGACAAGTCTTTCTGCTTTTTCGCTTGACACATGACTGTGGAATGCTGTTTGACATGACTTGGATTTATTTACACATTGTGTTTGGGCTGCTGCTTGGCAGAGCTTTTAAACATGCTTTTTTTCTGCCATTTACTAGTGTATTCTGAAGATTAAAACAAACAAGAAAGCCCAGGGTCTGTACCCTCTCCTTACAGCAGCATGGCCATTTCAAGGTTAAAGCCTGCAGCTCCCTCTGAAGAGCCAACTGTTTTGGAAAGCCCTTTTGTCTGTTTACAAACTGTTCTCGCTGCAGCTCCCAGGAAATAAGGGAGTCCTTGGGATGCTGGATGTGGGAGGACAAACCTGCTGACAAAGGCACGGCTGCTGGCGGTCTGTTCGCCGGGCCTGAGCCACGTAACACTGCTTGAGCCCTTTATGCTTTGTGTGGGTGGGGACAAAATGCAGGCATTAACACTTTTTTTGCACGAGGCTAGAAATTGCCGTACCGGGTTTTAGAAAACATCACATTTGTTAAATTTGTTCGAAGGCAGATCACCGTAGCAGTCAGCCTATGAGTAACTAAATGTGAGAGACGGGCAGATTAGTGACACATCTGTGAATTGTGGCAAGTTTTTTTTTAGCCTTTTCCAGAGGGGCTTGCGTTTAGTACAGAGGTACTTTTGTCCTTCCTTGTTGAGGTGTCTAGCTGAAGGTCCTGAAGAGTCAGAGCTGTTCTGCAAATGGTTTCAGAAAGCATCCCTCCCAGGTAATCCTTGTTCACAGCTGGGAGAAGAGCAGGGTGGGGATAAATGATTGCATGCCAACAACAGAATATCTTGAAGTGGAATTATTTCTGAGGGTGTTTTCGGTTCATCCAGTTGCTTGTACTATATGCAATAATTAGCTGTTCAGTTTAAGTATAAAAATGCTACTTGGACTGATAGAGACGTGGGAATTGTTTACTTTTTGATGAATATCTGAGCAAAGTGAGTACTTGAGTATGTTTGGGAATATGGAGCTCGGGACTGGAAGGAGCCGTTTGGTCACAGAGGGGTTTTTGTGTGGATTTTCCCCCGCTCCGCTCAGTCGCAGGCAGCCACAGAACTTACCTCTCGGTTAGATATTCAGTAGACTTTTATTCTGGCACACTGAGAATCACAGGCTGTTACTGGCTATGGGAATCAAACTTTCAACAACACTTCAAACTGTAGTAAATGAGCAAAAGCCAATGTTACGCTATGCTTCAGAAACGGAGCGAGAAAGATTGAAGTCGTTACCAATGTCATGAGATTCCTGTAGCAGAAAACTTCAGCAGAGCTGGAGTCTGCTGGCAGCGTGGTGCTTGCCTGGGCTCAGCAGCCGTGGCCATTCTGCAGTGCTTCGGAGGAAAGCGTACCCAAAGCGGCCGAATTTTGAATCGGAGGAAAGGGTAGTCTTCTGGTCCCGGCAGCTGGCTAGCAGAATTCCTCTTCCAAGCAGACGTGCTTTTCCAGCTGCTGATCTTTGGAGGATCCTTCATTGCAGGTTTATGTTTGTTGTTGACTGTCTATAGAGATCTGCTGGCTTGCGTGTCCTTTGGACTGTGCTTTGGTGCTGTGGTTTTCCCACAGGAGTACTTCATGGAGATTGCGTAGGTGCAGCTAACCCTGGTGTTAAACGTTGTTGCAACTTGTCTGTTCTGCTTATACTTGTAGTAACAGTTATTGGGAAACAAAAACCTGTGTAATCCATGTTCAACTGCCCAATTGAGTAGCGTTGTGGTTGTAGTTCTGAGTAGCTGGTTTAGATTTGATAGCTAAGATTGAATCAAACTATCGTGCAGGTTGAAACAAAGTGTCGTGCAAACCTTTTTAGCAAAAGCTCATTAGATGGGGCTGGAGGCTCGAGCAGACCTGAATTCCAAGCCTCTTCTACAGTTCAGGGTTTTGTTTT
>Ga0065711_1042539_pt1 | contig 15320 bp, 11 predicted proteins | sample Hoacrofraction12_FD_59098 | JGI IMG/M metagenome (GOLD analysis project Ga0065711, IMG submission 59098) | Hoatzin crop microbial communities from Cojedes, Venezuela - Epithelial fraction 12 v2 (version 2) | ecosystem: Host-associated > Birds > Digestive system > Esophagus > Crop | place... | reverse complement strand
GGGGGAACAGCCGTCAGTCTCTGGAAGACAATTTAGCAAATTTATTTTAAGAATTCCAGATGACTTCTAAACAAAACCAGACACCTACACGGTACAGAGGACTCACGCACCCCACACCAGACTCGAAGCTGCTTTTCTCTCAAGGAGCTGTTTTTTACCTGGGCTGCAGCAATTCCTGGTGCATTTTCGAAGCAGTTACCCAAAAGGTGCTTGTTTCTACCGCGGGCCTGGCTGCAGGAGGATGCCCGTCACTTCTCCAAGCAGACGGGGCACAGTGTAGTAGCAAGGCACAAGGTAGCAGCAGGTCACGCTCCTCTGCGTGCTGGTCAGGATGCTACAAGCTTGGGAAGGTGTGTGGTCCTCACCTGCCCCCCGTCATCCCAGGGCCAGTTCCCTGCACTGAACCCATGAAAGGGAACCATCGTTATTTACATCAAGAGGAGCAAAGCTGCCGCAGCCCCGTTTTGTAAAATCAGCGGGATATTTGCTCACGCCGGGTGTTCAGCAAGTTGAAAGCCGTGTGTTTTTGCGTGGTTATTTGCATGGCTGCTTGCAGGTGCCGTTCACGTTGACGCCTGGGCCAACGCGAGGCTTCCTCCACCTCCCTGCACAAGCGCAGAGCTCTGCGTGCAGTCGCGGCTGGGTCTGCACGCGTAAAGGACTCATTAGTGAAACACTGTGAGCGAAGGCCTTTTAAGTTTTTCCCAAGAAAATTGGTCATGAAATGTCAAGAGAGGAGCTGCAGGGAAAGGGTGGAAATTATTGGGCATTTGAATGCAACTTGAGGAATGAATTTATCATGCTCGCACAGAGACGCTGAGGATCGCAAAGGGAAACTCACTCTCTAAAATTCAGAAAGCTCTAAAGCTCTTTGAGCAGCTCCTGTTGAATTTTTGACACACTGCGATTTGAAGATGCAGCGTAGTTCTTCGACTTGCCCTGATTTCCAGGCTTCCGTGTCGAGGATTGCTGCAGCGTCCGTGTCAGAGACACCTACGCTCTGCTGCTTGCCTGGTTTTTCTTTTGTCTGTGCGGTCCTTGACTGCTGACTTCTGTCTCACTCTGTTCCAGTCTGGAAGGAGATTCCTCTCATTTCAGATCAAGAAAAGGGATGGGGGAAGAAATAGTCAAAGCCGATGCAGCTTAGCTTGCAGCCAAGCTTCTCTAGGGATCTTCCTCAAAAGCATCTGTCCCATTTTGATCATATTTGTGGCTAGGCTGGGATGATTTTTGTTGGTAACACCAAGTAGGACTCTCTAGGTACCTGGTTTGGTACCAGCATTAGCAATAGACAAACTCGGCTCTGAGTCACCACAGATTTGTGGAAATATCTAGGCTTTGTGTGGGCTTGGGTTTGAAAAATGGCAGCTGAAGCCCTGGAGTACACTGGGCAAATCTGAAGTTTGACTGTGGGATTGATGACTTGGCTTCGTTACCTGCAGTCCTCCTGTTGTGCTTAGAGCCTCCTGCGCTTCTACATTAGCATCTCTTTCTGGTTTTGGCTCTTCCACCTCTGCCTGTCTCCCTTAGGAGAATTCAAGTTCTACCTGGCATGTTTAAAACTAGTAAAGATAATGGAAAGACCTCTTCAGCCGCTTAATGAATGAAGTGTTTCGCTTGGTTTGACCTCTGGATAGCTGGGGTTGGTTGTCTCTGGATGCAGCTGCAAATGGGGCTCCTACAGTCTCATGCCTTGCATGTTGGGTTGAGTCCCTCATGGTTGTGCGATGAAGGTCATGCTGGTGTTGCTGTGAGCCTTCTTGCACCTTTATCTCCCCTGCAAAGCTCTCTCCTCTGTCAACAAATGCTGTGCATCGTCTCCAGAGCTGTCAGCGCCTACAGTGGTCCTTTCTCACTGCTGGTGTCGGAGGTGATCACTGCTACTCCTGGTTGTGAGGGTTGGTGGCCCAGATGTCCTTCTAGATGGGGAGTTGTCATTACTTTAGGGAAACACTGCTATTTGGATTGTTAATTTGATGATTTGCCTTTTTGCCTTCCTCCTGAAAGGACAGCACCTACTCTCGCTATTCGTTTTGTCCACGTTGTGTAGTGCTTTAGAAGGTATTTGATGAGTGTCTGTGATTTAGGCCATGGATGAGCCCCTCACAGCAATGTGTGTGTTCTGGCTTTTTTTAGATACCATACATAAGCCTGTTTTTATTAAAGAAAAAAAGATTGTTAAAATTGTTAAAGATAAAATCTGTTTGTTTCCCAAAATTCACATATTGGAGTCTTAAGGCTGAGATTTTCACACCTACGCTGCGGATTTGGATACTTGGCCAAGCACTGCGTTACACTTCTCACAATTTTGTCAGGAGTCTCTTGGTGCTTCGTGCTTTCCCTAACAGCCCGGCACCTTTGTGCTCTAGTGACATGACAGCTTCTGCTTCGGAGAAGGGAGTAAATGAATAAAATTCTCACACTCGTGATTGCGGAGGAAGGCTTGTGATTGTGGCACTCAGAAGTTCAGTAAATGTAGAGGAGGTAGAGAGAGATCCCAGGTGATTGTCTTGACATCCCATGGACTGGGAGGACTGGCACATTGATGACTTTTGCATATTTAGGGTCTGCAAGGAGCCCGATCCGATAGGTAATCTTTGACCAACCAGAACCAAATCATGTTTAGCTGCAGACAGCCATTGCCTGCCCTGGCTTTGGAGGCAGCACCTGCCCAAACCCAATCACCGGGGTTGAAGCCGGGTGGGTGCTCTTGCTGTCTCATCTCGGGGTTTACTTTGGCAAAGCTGACTCAGAGGTATCTGGCTTTGGCACTTCTCCCGTGTGCTGGAGCCAGATCTGGGGCTGAGGGTCTTCGGGATAACATGGGAGGCTGATTTATTGAGCTGGTGTTTTCAGTTAATTTCCTGTTCCTATTTCGGCAGCTTCCTGGCAGTCTGAAATGTTTTGCCGTGGATAGATGGGTAAAGGATTTCAAGCTTCTCTTGGGGATATAAGGGGAGGGAGAGGAGGGAAGAAGGTGGCATTTTACAAAGCATTGATATGTTCTTAATTTTAATAAAACAAAAAAAAAAAGGAAAGCAGCACCTTAGCTGCTAAGGCGACAGGCGCTTAAGAAGCACTGAATAAATACATAAAACGTATTTGCTGAAGGCATTTGTCGTTGGAAGTTTAAACATTAAACATGCCTGCTTTGTCTGATACCATAATAAAGCAGAGATGTTCAAAGAGCCATTAGTGGTGCTCTGACTACGGCTTTACATCTTCACTGTATGCACCAAGGAAGCCGCATTATATCAGCGATGCCTCCGTGAGTTTTGCCCCCTGAAAGGGAAAGTAAGTGAATTCTGGGAGGGTTTTCTATGTGTCTTGGACGTTTTTTGCAGTGCATTTCCCCTTTCATATTGATCGACGTGGATGTTTTGGTATTGTTCCCATGTAAAGTGCTGGGAGGGAACAGCTCTGCCATTGTCCCGGTATCCCCAGGCTTAATATGAGCTGGCTTAGGGCCTGATGAGACAAATAAACAGGTTTGTGTATTTAGTTTTTTAAATTACGGGATAAGGAGGAACACAGATACTCAATCCATTAAGAAATAACTAGGTGGGTGATTCACTACCATTTGTGTAAATGGCGCTAACTCTGGTCTGCCTGCACAATTTATTAATACTTCACGGGAGGAAAAAAAATTATTTTAATCTCATAATGGATGATGAGCTGTGAAATTGCTTCTGCAGCAGCTGGGCACCCTGGGGGAGGTGCTAGGTTGCACCACATTATGCAGGCTCTCCCCACATCTCTGCCTTCCTCGTGCTAATCAGACACGTCAAATCTGGGCGATGGGGAGGGGGGGTGCCACCGCTTCGGTTGGATTTTATTGCTTTTTTTGTTTAATATGTGTAGTTTTCTTGTCAGTTTGCTTTGAGGTCCCAAGTCTGACTTTGGAAGCATGTGGGCTCAAATCTGAGTGCGTTTGTGGTGAGCAATGCTTTGGGCTTCAAAGGTCCTGGCCTGATCCCTGCCACGGCTGGCCACGCTGGCCTGGATCACAGCATGAAGTAGCTAGAAATTTAGCAAATGTCCTGGGCTGGCCCAGTTTGTGGTTTCATCTGGCTGATACCCTCACTTTGTAGGCAAGAGTACCAAGAGCTGGCACTGTTGAACAGCAGCTTTGCTCTGCCTTGGTGGGCTTGGGCTGGGACCATGAGCAGTACCGACACTCCGAGCGTTGTGAAGATTTATTTGCGTACAAAAAGGACAGCCTGGGGTTAGCGCTTGGGTTGCATACGGGGAGACAGTGCACACGTTTAGTGATGAGAGAAACCCGCCTATAGTGTAGGACCACTCAGGAAAAAATTGCTGATTGCCCCCTTAGGCTCTAGCAAGGTGGGGTGGGAGGGCACGTCTGCACAGGGCTTCGTTTGAAACTTTGTCTTTGCTGAGGGGAGGGAAAAAAAGATGCTCAGGGCACAGCAGGGAGAAAAAAGGCTTGGGTGAAGACGGGTTGTGGCTTTGCTGGAGGATCTTGCTGCAGGCGCCCAGGTAAAGCCGTATTTGCTGCACTACCTGCGGCACGGAGCGTGGCTCTGCTGGCCACGGGCAGAGGGCTAGGACATAGGCTTTGGGGTAAAACCCTGACGAACCTGCTACAAAGCATCTGCACACAGTGTGCCGCAAAGGCTTTTTTAGTCCCTTAACCCCATGCCTTCAGTTTTGAGCATCAGGGCAATGCTCTCTGAGGCGAAAACCGAAAGGGGACGAGTATGGTACAGAAGAGTTCCCTTCCTGCTCTGGGTCCTTCTTGCTCGACTGAAGCCAGGTTGAATTAATTTCTTAGAGTGCTTTTTACTAATTCTTCCTTGCATGCACTCCATTACTGTTTTCAGGCCGCCTTATCTCTTGACCTGCTTACAGTGCATTATACATCATTGTACAATGTCCCCTTGGCTCGACACAAAATACCAAATCCGTGCAGCCCAACAATGAATTTCTGTGGAGTGCACTGAGCTTATTATGCAAGTTCAGCATGCCACGAGACAAAAAAGGCAATTATGTAAAATCTGTACTCCTCAAATTATTCCCAGTAATGCATGATATTCTTGAGTAGAATATTATCATATTCCTTGTATTCGCTTCCAGGCGAGATACTAGGAAAGAAAAGAGAAGGGGTTGTGTTAGTCTGTCCCAGTCGGTCTCATTTTAGCTCTCCATCGGCTCCTCTCTCACTGGAGGTACAGTCCTTTCAACATATTTTAAAAACAGGCAAAAATCATTATAATCAATTTTAAAGAGGCTGATTGTGAGACAGGTGACGGAGGGTACGCTTTGATGACGTGGAGCGGAGCTTGCACATCTCCTAGCTTTCCCTGGAGCACTGCCACATCTGCTTTGAAAAAAATAGGGAAGAATAGCCACAAAAACACGTAATGAAATGAAAACCGTCCTCTCGTCAGTGTGGGTAGGTAACAAAAATATGGGTGAAGCTAGGTATTAGTATGGGTGATCTGGGAGCACAAGCATCAGACATGCCTTACAGTCCTGGCCCTGCTGATGGAGACAGAACAAAGAGCTTTCAGGAGCTCTGGTTATTGCTGACGTTTGCATAAGCCAATCTTGAATGCTTCTGAATACGCTGTCAGCAGACTTTGAGCTTTAATATCCCATCTGCTTGTGTGGAAGTTGAAGGTCTTTGTTACATGGACGTGGTGTTGCCATACAGAGTTCAGCCTCCAGAGCTGGAGGTGGGGGGCCAGATGTAGCACCTCCACATATGCCATAACGTGGATACTCCAGCATGGACTAGGATGGCATGGGGCAGAGGAAGGTGATGCCTGGACGTGCTCTGTCTCGTGACAATGGCATTTCAGAGAAGCAGCAACAGCAAATCTGCAAAGCGGGATGTTTGGGTGAGTTTTGTCAGGAGGCTGGGGAACTCCCTGGTGCTAGATGCTGATGTCAGTAACGCAATGCAGATGCAAGGAGGTGGAAGGACGATAAAACCAGATGAGATAGGGGAAAGGGAGGGGTGAATTGTTCTGTTCTCTGGGGAGCTTCCAGAATTGTTCTCTGGGGATTTTAGATGTCCTCCAAAACGCTAGCTAGTGTTGGCTAATTTTTAGGTCAGCACAGTTGACCAGACAAACTCCTGGTCTGATTGCTTACGAGGGTCTTGAGTTCTTGGAAGGATAGTATGTGGTCTTGGGTTTCCATTCCTTCCTGCAAGTGGTTTTGAGAGCTTTTGTCCCCAGGGTGCACTTGGTGGCATGAGAAGGTGGATCTGGAGGGACAGTTGTCCCAGCAGGTTCAAGTGGAGCTCTCTTTTTGGGATGTGCTGTGGCTCAGGCAGAGCCATTCCCTGCACTCTCTTACAAGGCAATTGCTGCCTTGCAATGCAAGGAGGAAAGGCTGAGATAGCTGAGGTGGATTACATTTTTCTTCCTCTTTATTCCTGGGGGTAGCTATTTCCAAAACTCATTTTTGTCTGCGTCACTGGGGAATTAGAAGTCTGTTTCTCTCTCTCTTCCTCAGAAGGGTAAACGCAGCATTACTAATCCTTTATATACCATTGCATGCTGCACTGCTGCTTCCATGCATGTATATCTGCCTTTATGGTAACCGTAACCTTTTCTTGAACCAGAGATTTTCCTGAACAAGAGCCCTTTGGGATCTGTGTGGGCTTTCCTGGATACATTTTTAATAAACACAATAATTTGACTGCAAGCCCATTACCTGTCCCCTGTTTATTCTATGGGATAGTCATTTCCATGCCTGCAAAAGCCCACTAACTCATAGGGCAATCAAAGGAGGAATGACAACCAGGACAAAATTGGTATGTGTTGTGATAAACCAGTCCATCTTCAGCATCATGCACTGTAGCTTTATGTATTGCCTGTAAATAATGGCCTCCAAAAGATATTAAATCTTTAGAAAAAAATCAAGCCTAATTGTAACTATATTTTTGTTTTCCATTTTGGTTTATGTACAGTATATGACTTCTGCAGAGACATTTTTATTCCAGGAAAATGACAGGCCAACAAGAAGCCATAATTGCACTGATTTTTAGAAGTGCCTGCATACTACAGATCTGATGTACTGCAAGACATGAATCAGAAAAATTCTATTAAAAAATCTCTTGAATGGCTGACACAGGAGTATTATCCACGATGATTAATTTGACTTGGTCATTATGAACACAGACAAGTCTGACAAAATTGCATTTCATTCCCCACTGAATTCATAAAATCACTATACACATAATAAGAAGTTATAGTTCTCTGCTATCCACTATTCTTGACAGGATTCCAGTTCTGGATAAGATACTGATTAAAAAAAAAAAAAAAAAGTAGAGGGAGAGAGGGAGTTGGGAGCCTTTTTAAAAGCCTACAATAGGGCTGATTTCTTTTGCTGTAAATTGTTCATAGAACTCCATTATTTTTAGCTTTTTTGGCGAAGTGGCGATGCAGGTCAACCGCAGCTTGGACAATATGAAAGCTGACTGTAAGCCTGTATGTATATCGAAGGGGATGCAGCAGAATCGCACGCACGAGTTTCGCATCGTGAATCCCAAGAAGCCCTGTTGGGCTGTACCCGAGGGCACGGGGCAGGGACCGTCACCGCTGTTGCCTCTGTTCCGCCACAGCCACGAGCAAGTCTTTACCCAGACCGAATCTCGGGGAGTGTCCGTCACACAGATCAGGGTCCGTAGCTGGTACCCTGTTCTTCATCTCCCACCCACATACGCGAGGTACCAGTGGACAGGCTGAGGCCAGAGAGTCCCAAGAATGTTTCTTCTGGCTTTGGTAGCATGTAAAATAACAAAAAAACACCCTTCTCCGATGAGTAGCCGGATTTTGCGCACTGTCCAAAACTTTGTCTTTCTGAATGAGCTGAGATTTTTCTGCTCCCTCTGAATATTGCTGGCTGGTTCCCTTCACAGTCCCCATCCTGCTGAGCACCACGACACCACTTCACAGCCATCCCTTTGCCACTGTAGCAACTGGCCAAGGTGATCAAAGATTATTAGGACAGGCAAGAATGCTTAGCACCCTGGTATCTCCCTTCCATACACGTGTGGTTTTATGAAACTTGTAGAAAGGAGAAATTTTTTTTGTGCTGTCAAATTTGGTTGAAACCATCCAGCAGGCTCAGCTTTTGGAGGACCCATGGCTCTGTGGCTGCACGTGATTTTGTGTCTGTAGGAGACAGGAGAAGGTCAGCTTATGTGAAGTTAAAAGGTGAACATACGGCTCCATGCGAAGGCGAAGCCGTCCGGTAGCGCCGTGGTCGAGCTGGAGGCTGGCTTTCTGCTGCGGGTTGTGGTAGCACGCCGAGTCTGCGTCCAGGCAGTGCCTGCACGGTGGGAGGAAAGGGTGAGAAACGGGGAACGTGGAGGTGTGTGCTTGCTCTTTGGGTGAACCAACATTTGTTTGGGAGTTAAAAACCCACTGCTGCAGGTATGGAAGGGGAGCACAGAGGTGGGCAGAGCCCAGCTTGCCCGCGGGTTGCCTGCTGCTCTGCTGTGCTCTCATCCTCCCCAATGGCTGCCAGTTACTGCAGGTTGTGCAGACACTTCCAACGCACATTGACGTGCGTGCAAGAACTCATCTTTCCCTTTTCAACCGCATTCCCGTAGTCAAAAACCTGAGCATGTGAAAATGAATGTAAAAGGGGCTGGGAGCACTTCAAAGACAATTTGTAGATTGTACGTGACTGACTGTTAATAAATACTTCTTTACAGTATTTATCCGACTCTACCCAAGCAATTCATTGGCCCTGCTATTCACGCGCTGGATCTCCGTGTGCGGAGATGAGGCAAATCAGTTTCCATTCCTAAGACCCAGAGCTGCTGACACGGAAAATCAGCGCTACTTCACTTCTTGTCACGGGGCTTGGGGAGTCACAGGTGCGAGCACAGCCCCCCGGCATCCCTTCCCCCCCCTACCCCGGGGAAGTGGTGCCGAAGGGGTCTGCACCCCTGCTCGCAGCCCCCCGCGTCACCCTGCTGCGAGCAGCGGGCTGTTTCCCTTGCTGGCCCCAGAGCGTGTCTCTGTAGTTTGCGACGTGCAGGTGACTTCCACCTTCTCCTGCCACCTGAACTATCGTTTCTGTCCCCGTGGATTCAGTATTTGTGCCGAGCAGAAAACCTCTGTGGTTCATGTGCTGGAGAAGCGTATCAAAATCCCCTGCTTGCAAATATGATCGTGCCTGTGCTGAGTAATGCGTGTGATGGGAGAGCAGTTCGGAGGCTTTCAAGGAAATGCAGAGTAGCTTGCCTTCATTAAGCTTTTGTTTTCACTTATTGTGTTTGGACTCTTCCTTTTCATATGGCCACAGGTCTTCTCTCAACCTGGCATCTTGTGTGAACACTGAGACACTGTGGGTCCTTCTGTATATAGGTGAAAGAAGTAGGGAAGGTCTCTGTAGGGAAGAGCTATGTGCTTATCCAGCTTCTGACCCGAGCTGCTGCGGCGTCCAGCTTTGGTGCAGTCGAGATACTCCACAAACCACCTGGTTGTTTTTTTTGCGTCCCCTTTCACAAGCTACTCTGGTGCTGGTAGAACCCATGGTGCTGGTGGGAGAGGAGTGCTCTCCCTGAGGACACAGCCCTCGGGCCCCAGGTCCTCCTGCCATCCCTGCGTCTGGCTGGGATGGGGCAGGAGGGTGGGCACTGCCATTGCTGCTCGTGGGACGGCGTGGGCAGCCCATAACCTCCATGTCCTCCCTGCTCTTCATGCACACCAGCGCTCGATGTGTAGCCCGTGGTCATACCGCTCAGCCTCACAAATAGCAAGGTTTTTCTCACTTTGCAGACCTTCCAGGCTGGTTTGGGTCTGTGTAGACCCATCTAATCTCTAAAGTGTCTAGAGGGTCACGTTCCTACGTCAGTAAGTTCTTGTGTTAGCTGCAGGAAAAACCTAGTTAGTAGATGAGGGATGGTACAGAGTCCATGGTGGTTTGTGTCATCTGATGATTAGGGTGGGATGGATCACTCCAGCCTACGTATTTCCGTGTACCTTACCAAGAATAAATGTTCTCTCTTAGGTTCATATTTACTATTGAATGTTATTTGACAGGACAAATATTTACCTGCAATAATACTGCAAATGTCTGTCCTCACTGTGAGTAATATTTCTCTGAATCAATGCTTGGCTCTAACTGCTGGATCCTCATGAGTAATCACACAGAACACGGCTCAGTGGAGAACTGGGGTCACTGGACATTTGCCATGCTGCTGAAGAACAGTTTCCCAGGTCCTTGGTCAAGTCATGTCCTCTATGACTGGTACCAACGCAGAGTGAAGAGATGCTGCTGGCCAGCTCTGGAGTGTTTTGTAAAGGAGGACAGCACTTTCCTCCCCTTTCAAGAAGCAAAATGCTGGAGAAAGCTAAAGACTTAATTTGTAGACTTGCTCAACACTTGTAGCTCCCTCTCGAGTCACCTGCATAGCAATTTCTCAATGTCCTTTAAAACACGGCTGTGGTGATGGCTTTGGCTGAATCACAGCTCATCCCTCAAGAGCTGCGCTGTGTCAAGGCATCTGGGCATCCCTTGGTCTCGGATCAGCTGGAAGTATGGAGCCACCTGGCCACTGCGCAGGGGTGCGGGGATGGATCCAAAACAGCCCCTCTGCACTGTGCTTGCTGGGAACGCTTCCCTGGGCTCAGGTCCGTGGTTTGGCAGGGCAGTTTTGTTACTGGGTGGCTGATGGGAGCCACCAGGACTTGGCTTTATTTGCAGCTGAAGAGGAGGTACAGTGCAGGAGCGAAAGACGAAGCAGCAGCAACGTTGAGTGTGGTTTTGAGTCTGGCGGCAGAGGACGTGAAGGGTCGCCGTGCCCATTGGGCCATCTCGTGGTGCAGAGGTGGGGGACACCCAGGGCGTGTTGATAACCCAGAAACATGCTCCGTGTTTGCAGCAGAGAGAAGCTGCTTGCCCTTGAATGACCAGTCCCCAAAGCTGCCTCCTGCCCGAGAGCCTTCTCCTGCTCTGGGCTCTGCATGCTGAAAGGCAGAGAAGTGTCTGGGCTCTGTAGACGTGAGCTAGAAGAAGTGGAAATCTGGTCCAATGCTTGCAGTAGATCAAAGTGAGAGCTGGGAACAGGCCTCTGCATTCCCATCCCTGCACGCTCCATCAGGTCTGGCTTTCTCAAAGCAGACAAGAAGGCTTCATGGCTGAAGCTCTCACTGCCCGCGGTCCTGCCTGCTCCCCGGGCAGCCCCCCGAGCTGCCACCCACCCAGCCTGGGTGGCTGTAAGGCAGCTCTGCCTCTGGCAGCCCTTGCCTGACCTTCCTGGTGCAGCCTGCTGGTAAGAGCAGAAGGGTGGGATTGTTTCTCTCCCACTGGACCAGCAGCAGAAGCGTGTTCCGTTGTTGCGGGCTTTGCACTGCTTTACAGCGATGGTAGATGGGTGCCGTGAAAGCGCTCAGCGCTCTTCCCAGCTTGCTCGTCACTGGGCGCTGACAGCCTAGAGTCAGAGCTCCACACTTCTCTCCTTGGCCCACCGTAATTTTCAGAGGCAGCTTAAAGGCAAGTAGAGAAGATGTCCACAACATGATGAGCTTATAATTCAGGTGGTTATCCAGCCATATAAAAGAAGAACCAGTTTTACTGCTAAAACTCAGGCTTCCCATGCCTGGCACGCTGGAGACAGACAGTGGGACCAGCTCGTTCGCCAGTAAAGCTCTTGTTCTCCAACCACTCTCTTGATTCAGCTCCGTGTCCGTATGGGGCACCCTTTAACTGCCACTTCTGCATCTTCTGCACCCACAAAGACACACCGCAGAAGCACCTGGCCCCCGGTCGGCACAGCTGTGCTCAGGGCGTGCACAGCACTGTTGCTTGAGCACGCATGCGAGAGGCAGGGACCCGAGTCCTCCCTCCTCACCCTCAAATGGCTCTGTTCCCCCTGCTTGGCCAGGGCCGTCTGCGGCGTTCTGCTGTGTCACCCTCTGTTCTCGCTCTCTTGTCCTACCCCAGTCCCTGCTCCTGGCAGCTCCTTGACCCTTTTCCAGCCCCACTGCTTCCCTGTCCTTGCTCTCAGCCTTCTCCCGCTGCACAAGCTGTTGTGTCCTTCCCCACCAGCCTCATGTGGGTCCCCTGCAGATCCAGGGGTTTTCAGTGTCTCCCATCCATCTCTGTCTCCCTCTCCTGAAAAGCATCAGGGAGTGCGGGAAGCCTGGGAGATCACGGCGTATCGCCCTGCGGAGGGGAGCAGCGTTGGCAGGAGGCCGCGCTGGGGGGTCTCCAGGACCCACTGGTGCTTTGGGAGCACAGGCTGTGTCTGCTGGTGCCACCGCAGCTCTGGCAATGGGGCCTTGCTCTGCAAGTCACCCCGTCCTCTCGCAAGGCGTTCAGCAATTCTGCCTTTCCTCTCAAATGAACGCGAGCAGCCTGTCCCCAGCCCCGTGCTTGTGAGCTAGGAGAGAGCAGCAGGTTTGTGGTTACCTGTTCTGACTCCTCGAGGTTCTGGATGTGGCCTGGGTGTCACCTTGCTGGGAACCAGAGCCTTCTTCCACTTTGCAGACCCCTCTGCACTTCTCCGTGCCGAAGGCTCAGATGCAGGGAGCTGTGGCCCAGCAAGGCGTGATGAAAGGGTGGTGGAGAAGCTGCGTGGCATGAGCACAGCCAGATGGATGCAACTCTCCATGTCCCCACACCACCTTCCCTCCACCCCTCTGTCCTCTGCCTCTGAACCTGCGGGTGGATGGAGACGATCCAGGGATCCCTGTTCAAACCTGGATTTCAAATAGGTTTTTAAATATGATTTGGCTGCTGGTGGGGGTTGGTCGTACCTGCTGCTGTTGCTCCATCCCGCTGCAGGCAGGAGCAGGGGTTTGGCACTCCGTGCAGCACCCAACCGCCCCGCAACACGAGCCCAGAGAGGGTTTGCAGGAGGTCACTGCCTTGTTGTTTCAGCTAATTCCAGTGTTTTAAGTTGAAGAGAAATAATGTGTAATCACAACAACTGTCATCTGTTTGACAGTGGAAAATCCTACATCTGCCGTGGGTTTTTGTGTGCTGTAATGGGCAGCCTTTTAGCAGGGCGAGCTGCTCTGCACTCACGTTTGGAGTCCTGGTGGGATGAATGGGTTCAGACCAGCTCACTAATCTAATTTGTAATGTATCCTCACAACCTATAATTGGCTGTTTAATTGAATTCAAATTAACATAAGAATAGAAAATATAATCTGCAGCGTAGCCCACATGGTGGTAGAAAGGCGTGTTGGGTGTTACTGGTTCGAGAGGACGGCTCTGGTGCACGCGGCGTGAGACCACCCTTCGTGGGGACGGAGACGTCACCGCGGATGTGTCAACAGGCACAGTGTGTGACAAGAAATCACCTCCCTTTCCCACCCGTCCGACTGTCTATCTGCCTCATCTCCCTTCCTTATCCTTCTAGCAATCTATTTAAAACATATAGAGAATAAACGCGGCTTGCTTTGGAAAATTGTTGGTAGCGACACGGTGTAAAAGCTGGCAGGCGCCGAATCTGTGGTGTTGATTGGATATTGTCTAATCTGATTTTGATTGTGTACAGCTTTGATTGTAATTTTGATATGTCTGCACAATACCGTAGCTATTCGGAAAGCTTTGTGATTTAAACAGGTCTGTTTTTCTCCCCCCCCCCGGTGAACAGAGCGGAGGCAGAAATGTGCAGGGGGGTGAGCCGGGCGGCGGGGCTTTCGCGCTCCTCGCAAAACCGCCTCAAAGCCCCTCGGCGAGCCGCCCTGCAGCAACACAAGGAACTTGTAGTTTTGAAGAGAGCTTTAGGAAACTTTGAGTGGGTTTTACATAATTTAGTTAAGTACAACAAAGCCACTTGCTTATATACCTGATACCAAAATAAACCAGTTGGAGGAACAAGTTTGCAGTGCGATGATTTATTTAAATCCCTTCCCGAAAAGCATGGAGCGAAATCCTCTTAAATAACTGGGAAGGAATCGGTGTACCTCAAAGTGCGTAGCCCAAACGGAAACCTTACTACTAGACGTATTAAATGCGATCTAGCTGTCTGCTGTTGTGTGCAGCCTCTCAGCCCCTGGCCTTCCCCGGATAATGCCGCTGCGAGACAGAAGCTGGCTGGAAAAATAGCTGGGCTTGAATTTCCCCCGAACAATAACTGTTGTCACAGAGCTGTCTCAGCCCCGGCTCCGTCTTGGGTTTCTTGCACACTCGTATTTCCCCACAGCCAGTGGGAATTTCAGGCGAAGGAGAAGGGTCGGGTGGGATGCGCAGCGCCTGCTCTTTTCTCTGTCTCTTTTTGCAAGGGGAGGTGAGGGGGGGGTCCAGCTTAGCAGAGGATGAGGCGCTTCCAGCCCCGGCTGGGGGGTGAGGCTGGAGGGACCCCCTGCTCTGGCACCCCGCAGGGATGCGTCTCTCCCAAGGCAGCGCCGGAGCGATCCCGCCGGCAGCCCTCCCACCTCGCCACAGATCCCTGCTCGCTCCCCGCTGCTGCTCCCGCTGACTGCTCTATTCCGGTTAAATGGGGGGTTTATCTGACTTTGTTAAGGGTTTTCTGCCTGCGGTCTGGGGTGATGAAGAGCACGGATCCGAGTGTGAGCTCTGGGGCAATGGATTAATAAAGCCTACAGTGCTTAACTGGTTTTGCACGCATCTGGGGTTTTGCTCTTAAATCAAGTATTAAGTCAAAATCCAACCATGAAACTAGGTGATCTGAGAAATTTAGCTTAAAATCCATGTGTATAATACTATAGCTAATCAGAATTTCGTATGCTATAATAATATGTGAAACAGGAGACATTTAGAATAAGCCTCCTCCGCCAGAGACTCATTATATTCTGCTTTGATAATTAATAATTTTGGACAGTTTCACACTTACATTGTGAAGCAAAGATGTTTTTGTCTGGAGTGAAAACTGATTGCACAGGTGCTATAACATATTCTTGCTCCGTATAAATCGGAATGCTTAGAAGTAAACAAGGCAGCAGAAAGCAGGGGAAGCACAAGGAGCACCAACATCTCTGCGTCTTCGTGGTCGCCTCAAGGGAGCATCGGTGGGGGGTGAGGGAGAGCTTGTCCAGGTACGGTTTGGATGAGGATATAAGGAAGGACAAATCTCCGTGTGTGGTGGAGTCATGCAGGCTTCCTTTCAAGGGTTCAGCTGAGGGAGCTGGGCTTGTTCAGCCTGAAGAAGAGAAGGCTGAGAGGGGACCTTAGAAATGCTTACAAATACCTGAAGGGTGGGTGTCAGGAGGATGGGGCCAAGCTCTTTTCAGTGGTTCCCAGCGACAGGACAAGGGGCAACGGGCACAAACTGAAGCAGAGGAAGTTCCAGCTGAACATGAGGAAGAACTTCTTCCCTCTGAGGGTGATGGAGCACTGGCACAGGCTGCCCAGGGAGG
>Ga0065711_1042535_pt1 | contig 15320 bp, 13 predicted proteins | sample Hoacrofraction12_FD_59098 | JGI IMG/M metagenome (GOLD analysis project Ga0065711, IMG submission 59098) | Hoatzin crop microbial communities from Cojedes, Venezuela - Epithelial fraction 12 v2 (version 2) | ecosystem: Host-associated > Birds > Digestive system > Esophagus > Crop | place... | reverse complement strand
AAGGCACGCTGCTGGCTCATGGTTAACCTGTCGTCCACCAGGACACCCAGGTCCCTCTCCGCAGAGCTGCTCTCCAGCAGGTCCACCCCAAGCCTGTGCTGGTGCATGGGGTTGTTCCTGCCCAGGTGCAGGACCCTGCAATACCTGGAATAAGAGCATTTAGTAGAACTCTGCTGCATAGAAATCTGAAATCAGTGTTTTGAAATGAATATTGTGGAGTTCTGCAATATCGATTTACGGTTAATCCCAGGCGTGCTCAGGTCACTTCTTCATGGCCTTTAACAGCTGCACACACACATGCACAACCCTTCCCTCCTCAAACCACAACACAACCCACAAGTGTTGTTCCCATCTATGGGGATGATCCAAATCCTTTACTAAAAGATTTTATGCCTGCTTTACATCCAAAATTACATATTAATTCACAAAAGGAATCACAAAGAAATGGGTGGGGTGGGAAGGGGCTGTTGCAAGCTGGGATTGATGCATTTCTCTAGAGCCACCAGCGGGTCCCGTCCCTTGGAGGTCCTGCTAAACCCCCAGTGCCCCTATTCCAGGGGATTTGTGCTCTGCAGAGTATTCCACAGAGCAGAGGGAGGAAGCAGAAGCCTCTCCCTAGCCTGGCTCCCTGCTCACCGCTCAGTGCCGCTCGCTGCAGGCTCACCCCAGCCCCTCTAACAGAGGCATCGCTCCTACCGGAGCCATAGGCAGGGTGGCAAAACACGGGCCCTTCGTGCAGGTCGCTGTCTCCTCGGAGGGTCTCCTAAACATCTCGCCTTGCCTATAAAATTCGGTGATTTCTGCGAGAAGACTCTTGCTGCACACTTCTCAGCATCTGTTTCCTCAGGAAATTCTGCACGGCTCAGCCCAGTGGAGCACACTGCTCTGTTTAAAGGAACGACACCTCGTTTTGTAAGAACCCAAATTTTCAGCGTCTGTCCCTAGCCAGAAAGTCTAGTAGAGGTTGCCTTCAGGGAGTGATATCTGACCATGGCTTTCAGAATCTCCTTCTGAAAATCACACCCCATGTAAGGCTCTGCTGTCGTATCTTGACCTTCCAGCTCCAGGCTGTAAGGACCCGACACAACACTCTCACACCAAACACAAGTTACCTACACAAGTTACCTCGTTTAAAAAGCTCCTTTAACTTAAACAAAACACTACCTCAGAACTCGCTCCACAGACCTGAGTCACGAAGGGACGTGAAATAAAGTAAGTGCTAATAAAATTATGTGGCCCCTTGAGCATAAGCTTTATTTTGGTGGTAATTTCTGCACTGTGTAAGCCGAGGCAGGAGAGAATTCACGCACCCCAGCCGTCAGCCAAGATGGCACGCGATGATTGATCGGTTTTGAAACCAGTGCTACGACACTAGCGGGCATCAGCAAAGCACCAGTGCCACAAGAGGCAGGAGCGTGTGCTGTACTTCACTGGTGGGAATAGCCTGGGAAGCAGAAAGAGTAGGATCCTTCGCAATGACTTCAGTTTTTATTAACATATTTTCACAGGATATCCCAGTTAAGCCAGACAGCTTGTTTACAACAGGGTCCTGTCCAAGGACAGCTTAAAACTATTACACAGTACATACAGAAGGACAATACAGTCCCAGTGCGGGCTACCAGCAGGCAGTAAATCATGTCAAAGCTTCATGTTACACCTGATTAACTGCTTGGCTCCGGTACCACAGCCTATTCCAAGAATGCTTGCTTCGGTGTAGTTAAGAGTTGTCAGAGAATTTATGTCATCTGATGGCAAGTTACATAAAATAGTGCCCCAATGAATCTTTTAAGCAGCGTTACTGGGCATGAGCTGCAAACGTGTGTGCTTCACACCTGCAGTATCCGCTAGTGCTAAGTATTCCTGAACAAGGGACTCTATTTACATGGCTCGTTTACTGGGAGAATTCCAGTATCACCTCTGTCCCAACAGGATTACAACTCTATCTGAGCTACGCGTCATCAAACGCGTCCAAAGTTTTATCACTCGTGAGTCAGTCCATCCTCAACACGGCCACTGCAATTCAACCACGTTTCCCACAAAATTTTTCTTGATTCTGCGAAACGGCTTAAAAAGAGACATCCTCATAAAATGGAAGAACTCGCATTTTTCACCAAGCACACGAGTCTGCGAGCGGACCAAACAGTGAAATCTTTACGCCACCTGAACACAAAGTTAACCTGGTTTCTGTGAAGCTCAAAATCAACCCAGGCCACCGAAGAGGCCGATTTCCAAAGCATCCCCAGGTCCACAGACTGCCCGCCTGTCACCAAGCAACGACCCTTCTGAAGCCGGTGTTTATCCAGCCATCGATCTGCAAGCCGTACGGCGTTAACTGAGACGTCACGCGCCTTGATAGAGTCCCATAAGCAGCAAAAGTGCTTAATTGTAAAATCCATTGGCTCTGACCCTGCAAGAAGCTCTGCACGAACTTCGCAGAAAGCTGGAGGTCAATTTTATCAGAAAGACCTTCTACACACACACACACACGAACAGATCTGACATTTCTCTAGGGCTCACTGCACTTGGCCACCAGGAGCCTTGTTCATATGCTTTTATAAGATGATCACCATCTTTTTTTAAAGTACAGTCTCATCATTATTATATCTCTTTCCTCAGGCAAGGCAAGTGATACTTCAGCTTTACCCTCGATTTCATAAACCGGTGAGCTGGTTTGTCCTTCGAGTCTCTGCAGGAAATGTAAACCCAGCAAAGACGCCAATCTCTTGCCTTTAGCATATCGCAACACACGCGGTGGGCTGAGCACCTGAATTCTTCCTCCCGCTTGCTGAGCGAGGCAATTTCTTATTTTAACAATTCTATCACAGTACACTGTAAAACATTTTCTTCTCAGATTGAACAAGGAGCTTGCTTAAAATAAGAGCAAGTCTTCTAAAAATAACAGCAGAGCACCCATCTCTGGACTGCAAGCCTTTTTATCTACTTTTTCTGCTCAGTCATAACAGCTTCTCCACAGCTATCACAAGAAGGGCTATTAACAAATGGACAGCCTGATATTCAACCACTTCTCCCTGGTGGAAGATGGCAAAAACTCCCTCTGGTTTAAGTATGAAGTGAAACCCAAACTAAATACCAAGGCCACAGAAAAGGAGACATGAAAAATCTTGTAGAAATCCAGAGATGGCAATGCAGATCATTCACAAGCTTCCAGGACCTTTAAGGCAGAGGAGAGCACCTGAATGGTCCCCACCATGGTGGCCTTCAGACGCAAGCACCCGTGGAATTGAGAGGCAAGAGAGAAACCAGCGCATGTTGCGCAGCACGGTGTGATGCGAGAGCTGAGCACTGGGGAACAGCGATCCGAAATGGAAATGCACACAGGCGGTTAATGCCGGGAGAAACGTTTGGGGCCGGGTTAGCTGAGGCCAGCTTTCTCTCTCCGAATCCCAAGCAGCACAGGACTTGTCCTTACAGATGGCACGGTTTCAAGGGACGGTAGCTCTGGCAGGACCGCCTCTAACGCTGCCGTGCTTTTGGATTCACAGCTTGCAGCCGGGCACAGCGTACTGGTTTGGACGCAGCGTAGAAGATCTTGTTTGTGGCCAGCAGTCGTGCTGACAGCTCAGCTGAAAGAGCAGTCACGCTGCAGAGGGACAGCTGGGTCTAGGAGGGTGCTCACCAGCAGCCATTGCCATTTAGTCGGCATTTGCAGAGCTCAGCATCTTGAGCAGCTTTGATCCTTGCAGATTTGAGTGGACCATTTTAATCAGCTCTGGTTTGGAAAATACTAAATTTAGTAAATTTGCTTTTACCCAGCTTGTTAATCTCCAGGTGGCTTTCTTTAATGGCAAGAAAAAAAAAATCAGAGGTTCAGTCTCAACTAAGGTTTCAGAGAGTTCAGCTCTTCAAAGTTCAAGGTGCAACTGGAAATCCATGACTAAAGGTAGCCGCGTTCATCGCCTTGCTCAATTACCTGCAAGTGCCTAAGTGCAAGCAGGGGTATCTGCCCATACAGACTGGGTGACTAAGTGCAGATATTACCTGTATGTGATTTTCTTTCCCCAGTCTTGCAAGTCTTCGCCCAGAGCATCAAATACCAGAGCCGTGATGTGTTAACACCACCTTTCCTGTTGACCTGTGCCCTACCATTCCACACCAGGTTTTCAAGCAGTTGCGTGCCTCTGGTAATTCAGCCTGCTAGAGGCACTCGTAAGGCAAAATTAAACGGAAACTGCTGTATTCCTTTCAAATGCAATTGTTAAATTGACTTGCAAAAATACACCAAATATACCCAGGGGAAATAAAATAACAATGTGGATCGCTGCCTGAAATCATTACACAGATAGCTCAGGGCATTTAGTGTTGTGATGAAAGAAAAAAACAAGAGATTAGCAGGCTTCACAGAAGTAACACGGTTTAGTAAACCTGACACTTTCCCTTCCGCAACAGAAAGTTTGATGTCACCTAGCTTTATAAATACAGCACTGTACACGTCGGTTTTCCCAGTTTGGAAGTCCCTGCTGAGAAGTTCAATATTATACAGGAAAGACGCCTAGAGCAGGGGGTAGCTGCTACTCTCACTGAGACATACCTGCAGATTTGTGACATTCTCATTACTTCTCTGCACAGCTTTGCAAGAAGAAGTGATCTTACTGCAAATAAGACTGCCTCCTCACGAAAAGGCACACACGTTCAAGTGCAGTACTGAAAGCTAATTAAAGTTTTGCTTTTCCAGTGTTTCAGGCTAGGTAATTCTTGCTGAGGAACACCACAAAGATAGGTAGTGGACTTCAGGATGCCTCAAAGCCAAAGAGTTAGAAGCTGAACTGCCTAAGTACATAGCAAGCCTCAAAATCCTGACAAGCTTTCTCTTAGTTAACTTGAACAGAATTTAAAGGGAAGTCGGGCACCATTTGTAGGTGAGCATAGTTTGATGAAGCTCTGAAAAAATGAGCCTTTAGGTTTTTTAATATTTCCTTTAAATATTCCCATGGTAGTAGTTACTCTTAAAAGAATATAGTGGCAAGTTTTAGCATGTGCACTGAAATGCTATTTTACTACCTTCATGTACGCAGCAGGATGAGATATCAGAGACATTAGTCCTGACTGTATTATTCTCCCACTGAAACTACACCTACAGTATTTCAGCATTACAACAGTTTGCACTTGCATCATCTTTTCCCTTATTAAAAAAAAACAACACAACTTGACCAGTGTTTCTACAAGCAACTCTTGCTCAATTAAAATGATATATCCAAACAGACTTCTGCTACACCCTGTTTTGTCATGAAAGTACTTAATTCCAAGCGATGAGTGTATGTGGGTGTCTGCTCATGACTCTGAACTCCTGCTTTAAATGCATATTCCAAAGATAATTTTCATATAGTCAAGGTCAATGGGAAGGAAGCAGGAAAAAACGAATTGTTAAAATTTCACAGAAGGATTAAGAAAGTTACCTGCAAGAAGAGAGCTTGTTTCAACGCTAATCTAAGCAGGATTCAAATCCATGGGTTTTGTATGTTTTAGTTTCTTGAGGCTTGAAATCTTGGAATCCATGAGAGACAGAATCACAAAGTAGAAACTACAGCGTGAACACTAAAACAATAATAAATAACCCGGAAAGTTTTCCCCTAGTTAAGTTAACAAGACACCTGCAAACATTCCTAGCACTAAACCTGCCAAATAACACCTCAGAGTCACGTGTTGGTGTGACCTCCCCAGCGTCTCCCTGGTTTGTTACACACCACATCCCTGCATGTGGATTTCGACAGAGACACTGCCTGTTTGGGATCCCTGTGTCGGGGACCGTCATACCTAGGTGCAGTGTCCCGTGTCCACCCCCCCCAACCAAAAAAGAGTAACAGGGAAACAAAAAACAAAATTAAGAACAACAAAAGTTGACAGAGAATGACTGAGGCCATCTTTAAAGTGACCTACACTGTACTTGAATATCCTTATTTATCTATATCTTGATGATTTTAACAACAACATCTACTTGAAAAAAGTTAGATCAGGCAGTTCCAATTATACCACAAGCCCCTATTAACAAAACTAACACTTGTGCCATCAGAACAGCATCCTCGTGCAAAACCAACCAGAACTTTGCAAGCAGGACAACACCCTTGCCAGATGGATCTAGCTTTTTGCATCTTACAGGCGGGGAAGCAGAGGCACTGAAAGCCAAATGCCTTACCCTAAGGGGCTTTGCCTCAAAGTCTGAGTCAGGGAGGCAGCTGAGCGACTTGACTGCGGCTTCGAATGCTCATCATTACTCCACCACCACCTTTTATTCCCCCTTCTACATTTCTAGTGCTCATTCAACTGCACACCGGTTTACCTTTAAATTATAAGCACTTTGGGTGAGAGATGCATACAATACTTAGCAAAAATTGAATCAGGGCCTCTAAGCACCGTCACTGCACACGCAATCAGAATGGTCACAGTCCTAAGACTGGCTACAGGATGAATGGGAATGACTGCAAGAGGGAATTTTTATTGTAATAAAGTTCTTTACATATTCATCTGGTACTTCTGTTCTGCATAAATGATGCACAGCCTCACCACTCTGAAGCATCTGTGTGGTCATCAAGCTTTTTTCCTCCAGGTCAAACAAGCATAGCTATTAGAGACTAAGATATAAACACTAAAAGAGACGGAACAAAAAAGGAACTATAGTTAGACAATCTCTTTGAGGACAAGACCAAAAGAGTAAAGCAGATATTAGAACAAATGAAATATTTTATTACAGTGAAGTAACGCTTACTGCTGTGATCTGGCAGGTACCGCAATGCACACAGACCTGAATGCCGATGGAAGACCAAATGAGCTTCCACAAATTGCATCTGAACTTTGCTCTGGATTGCTTGAAATGCGTTTTCCAACTAGCCTGTTTTCCATATTCAGAAAGAATATTTACAACACATGGAAGAAAATTCTGATCTTGTGTTTTAATGGATAACAAGTCCTTAGATAGTCTGAATCTCAGTGTCAGGTGTGACTCGCTTTCCAATACACCAGGATTAAACACACCTCAACACCCATTACTTCAGCTGAGTTTCACAAGGTTCTCCACGTCCCGCCCAGCTGGCAGACTATGAAGCCAAGCCAATGTTTAGGCCAGTAAAGGTAGCTATGGGAGCACATCTGGTTTGGAAACAAGCTACATCGAGCGGGTCCAGAGGATGGCCATGAAGATGGCCAGGGGGCTGCAGCACCTCCCCTGTGAGGACAGGCTGAGAGAGCTTGGGCTGTTCAGTCCGGAGAAGAGAAGGCTGCGGGGAGACCTTACAGCGGCCTGCCAGTACTCAAACGGAGCCTACAGGAAAGATCCTTCCAGTATTACCTTTCCACGACATGAGGTAGAGCCGAATTTTACGTACTGTCTTTCTCAACAGGATCTTTCTGAATGGCAACGCAGTCCTTTTGATTTTGGTAACTTCATCAGGATGTCTCCTTATAGCATTCTTCTTGCTAATTACTCGCTGCCTAGCACAAAATTAGCTTTTGGAAGGAAAGGCACGTGGAAAACACAGTCTTTTTAGCTTGGTGAACTCAGGCAATATAACCACATTGCTTGAAAAATGCATTCATGCAACTCAAACGTGGCCGCCTCTGAGTCATCACACAACCCCCACATCAGCACACAACCTCCTAACATTTGAGAACCTCATTAAACCTATCAACACTTGTATCTCGTCAGACTGATGACACGGGAACAGTTTCGAGACAGCAGCAGGCTTTGCTGTCCCCCAGCTATAATTTGCTGAATTTAGGAATTCCCTTCGTAGTTGTTTCCCCTCCTAATGCTAACGGATGTGGCACAAAGACCACAGATACCCACATTTATTCAGAACTAAGATCCTCTGTTTGAGAATAAAATATGCAGTTCACAAAGCAATGTAAAGATACTTGCTCTCAGCAGAACCGCAAAACAACAAATCTTCAAATAAGCAAAAAAAAAAATCCGATTTTTCAAAACCCCCACTTTAATTACTGTGTGGTTTGCTCAGTTTTCTTTTGAAGATGCCTAACATATGGTATGGTTTACACAACACTGGTAGTGAGCTCAAGACAGAAGATTCAGATCTAGCTGCAGAAGTATGCAAAATTTAACACCACGCATCAAGATCATTTTCTTCTCATCAGCTGAGCATGGCCATTTAAGTTTGCATATATAGCTAATCCCTATTGCGAAACATTCTTTTAATACTAAGAAATATATTTGTTATATTTTCATATGTATGGATGCAGCCTTTGAACTACAGAGCACACGGACTCCAGCCGTGCCTCCCTCCCTCGGGCGTTTGCGCAGGTCCCTTCCAAGGTGCCCTACGGCCGTGCTGGGCACCCAGCCATCGCCTGGCCGCCTCTCCCAGAAAAGGGAGACACCACAAGCAGGGTGGGCAAAGCCCCTCAGCGGCCTGGTTTCCTTCTAGGGCTTCAAGGAAAGGAGTTACAAACCGGGCCACATACTACACAACACTACAACTTTTAGTAACACCACACCTTTCAGCACCGCTCGGTGCCCTGCGCTTCCCAGCGCTGTGACCGCTCTGTGCACTTAAATAAAGCCTTATGTTATTTCCTTCCCTGTAAAAGCACTTTAAAAAACAACAACACATAGCTTGTAAAACAAAGTTTAAAAAAAAATACCACAAGACACATTAGCAGCAGTTTAACTGAGAACCTCTTGCTCAGTTCTCAGGAGTTCAGAGAACTCGGTGGTTTCTTTTTTGACAGAAGATAACGCTAGTGGTGTAGGTTATGTGCACCGCCGTAGCTACGGGCGCAGAGCTTCTCACTCTCTGCATCACAAGTAGGTCATAAACCTTCAAGCCTTCACGCACCGGTTCGCAAACCAACTATAAACAAAGCAAGATTTTTTTAAAAGATACGCATACATTCCTAGGTATGGAAAGAACTCAACAAAATCAGCACTGGAAAAATGATAATAATTCAAAAGCTTTGCCTCATTTTTTTGATTGCAAATGATAACTGCTGTGGCAGCACTCCACAATGCATTTGTGATTCATTTTTTCCCCCAGAGAAGTTAGGCAATACTTAAATTTTTTCCAATAAGTTCTGGAGGTCATATGAATAACAAAACCTTGAAAAACACTGGTCGAGACGGCCTCACCGTCAGGGTTCCCTGTCTGAAAACGAAAGCTGGGCGGCAGTTAGGAGCCGAGCAAGGCAATCCTCAGAGTTGCTGCCTGGTCTTTTACACACCTGGAATTTGTGGGTGTCCGAGTGGTGCCTCTGAGGCTGTGCCGCCCACACCCAGGTTTGTCCTACAGCTCGCTGCCCACTTCAGCCCTATGCCAGCTCTGATTCGGGACCCTCCAGTTTGAGCAGAGCCTCAGCGCGCTCTAACCCAGAGCACGAGCTCAAACAACACGCGACACGCACCAGTGTCCGGGAGGAATTCCTGCTGCAGACATTGCCCTCCCCTTCAGATCCATGCACAGTTTTGCAAATAAATCGGTAAGTCAGTATTTAAGGCATTCACACCAGGACTCAAAGACCTGGAGTAACTTCCCCACCAGACTGAGGAACCCAGATATCTCGTCCTCTCCCAGCAGACTCCTGCAATCCTGAAGGTGCAGGCTGCTTCAGAGTATTACAGAGGGAGGATGAGGAGTACTTTCTCCCACAGCCGAAGCTGTGCCGCTTCATCCAGTGAAGCATCTTTATGGCCAGCCACAAAGGCCCACGGCTCTTACTGGGAAGAAGGCTGGGCTTCAGTTCCCGCTGGACATACACCAGACATCGTAACTTCTTCGTACGAAGCGCAAAGTCCTTGGACTCGGGTGCTGGACTGCATGAGTGACCAGGCTACAGTGGATCAGCAAGCTCTCTCCTGGAATCTCAAGTCTGTTTCTCCAGGAGAACATCCGCTCCCACCCCACTGGAGCCTCACACCCAGAGCAGCTTCAGGGACAGTGCAAGATGTCAGCTCAGATGACCACAGACTGACAAACGAACTGAGCTTTGGTTTTACCCGTGTCCTTTTGTGGCCACCAGCTGCTCTCTTGCCTGCTGGTGTTTCACCTCATGTTAGCCAGCTCTAGAAATGACTTTCTTCTCCTTGTAAAGACAAGAGAAGAACACGAGTTTTATTCACACCATCAGAAAAACTTTCAATGCTAAATTTTCACACACAGTCTCAGCTCTTCATGGCACCTACCCCCGCAGACGCTCCAATTGTCTCCCAGTGAAAACAAGCTCGTTTTCGTTTCTGGTATGAACCCATCATACCGAAAGTTGATTCATACTGAAAATTTTGAAATGTGCTACAAAAAGCCACTCAGAAAATTCAGAAACAATAATGATTTTCAGAATAAGTACAGGATCATTATACTCCTCCATACTGCTCCTCCTTCCCCGCCGCCGTGGGAATTGCACCGAGGGAGGGACATGCCATTTTGCAGGTAACCTTCCCATCACAAGGGCCCTTACCCATGGCATGCTGAGGGGCTGAGAACCAGGAAAAAGCAGGTTTACAGAGGAAAAACAAAATCCCATCTCATTCGGATTTGTTACACGAGTCTGAAAAGGAACAGAAGGATCCAAGCAAAATATCACTTTCATGCATCCTAGAAGGAAGACAACGAGTCCAGAACGGGCATGGGATTGCCATCCTCCTTGGGATACCCAGCTGTACAATTACGGTCAACTGTACAACTGCTTCAGATCTGTTGATATCTTATTGCCTAGCCAAGGAAAAAGCTGACGTTATTTCTGAAGATGTGTGCTTTGTTATACAAATCACATGAAAAGATAAGGAGTTTCAGAGGGTAACATAAATCAAGAGGTTCTTTTGGTACCATCAGAGTTAAAACCTGTACCTTCAATATAGCATATTTCAAGTATTATCAAGCAGAGATAATCAGACTTTGGTTTAATTGCTCCCTTTGTGAAAATACTTTATTAAACTAATTAACCAAGTTATCTTCTCAGAGCACGATCCATTATTAATTCTAAAATTATTGATCCTTTCATTTGGAAGTCATTGTTCGGCATCAAACTGGTTTTTGCCATTAGCATATACTAGGAAGCTTAATAAAATTCAAGGACTCCTCTAAGGACCTAAGAGACTGCAAAACGAAAATATTCCTGAGTATGCTCAAAAATTACCATTATGCGTAGTCATCTTGATCCCAGGCAAGGAAGGCAGTAAGAAGTCAGCTATTGACAGCACAAATCCCAAGGGAGCTTACCACTAAAAATTTCTCTTTTCTCTTGTCCAGCCGACACGGGCTTACATACCAATCGAGGTGCATCGCCAAGGGTCTCCACTTTGCCTTCCAAGCTGTACCTCTCAGGAACACGTACACAAACCCACAGCACTCCCCAGATCACACTGACTTTGTATTCCTTTCTCACACTCTAGAAACCACTCATCACAAAGTCTTCAGCTTCTGCGCAAACAAAAAGTGATCATTACCAATTGACAGGGAAGTTGTTGTATAAAATAAGAACAAAGTTTCCTGCACACCCAGAGACTATAACAAGCAGAAAAGCCAATTAAAGTCGCACTACTAGCATTCCTAATAATCTACATAACTACAAACATAAAAGGAAACTTGACTCTAACGCAAATCAGGAACAGTAAAACTTAAATTTGCATGATATCATTTAGGAAATGGAAGGGTTAAAGCAATGAGAATTGCTGAAAAAATAGTTACCAGAGGAGGGATACAAGACAAAGCAGATGATATTCCATATATACAATTTTTCATTATCAAAAGGAAGCTTTATTTACACTACAAGGTAATTAATACAAGGTCCTTACTCCTTTCTCCTTGCTCTTTCTTTACCCTCACTTCTTTCCACGCTTCCTCCATTTCTCCATGCGCGCCCTTTCCATAAACAATGACAGATTGGCATTCAGGTGGAACTGAGGCCTTTCAGATCATTTCTCCCTACCTTAATTTTGTCAGTGTGTAGGTTTGCACAGTGACTGTAGGACCCCAAGCAGCATTGCCCTTAACTTCTACAACAGAGATGCACAGGCGTCTTTCTCATTAGAGGAGTACCTCCTTCCCAGAAAAAGCTCACCAGAATATACAAATCTTTTCTCTTGAGAGCAAATACCTCCAAGTTTTCCCAAGATACACATTAAACCACCCAGTGCAAAATTACAAATACGACATCAAGAGGTAAAACGATAAATAAGGCACGTATCAGAGCAACACACCTGTTTTACAACAGTAAAAGAAGAGAACTCCCGATGACCCAGCTTGATGGAAGAACATCTCACTTTGATCTTGCTGTGAACTGATGCAGAAGATCATCAGCAGTAGGGATGGACACAGACCCTCCACTGGGGCCGAAGAGGCCTGGGCACAGGCACAAACCACAGCAAAAAGCCTCAGGACGGAAGTCCTCTACCTGCAGGGTTCTGACCCGCTCCTGCATTGCTCCTGCACCTGCCAAAAAAGCAAAGCCAGAGACTGCAGTATCCAAAGGCCACACTGCCACAAGAGCAGAGGCCTGAGCCCAGCTCACTGGGAGACAGCTTCACTTTCCATAATCCCCAATTTCTCATTATTCTCTACATGGCAAGTTAATTACTTTTTTTCTAGCCAATATGATCTTGAATTTGGGTGAGAGATGTATCTTTATATGACTTTGTACATCTGCACGTATGGTTCGCTCATTACTGGAACGGGGAAAACAGCAGGTTTTCCAGCAATTGAGAACAACCAAACAGCCAACCCCCCCATCTTTTCTAAGCATAACAATCATTCTTTTAGCTGCACACAAACACAGAACCAAGAGTTCTTTCCAGCATTCACAAACAGCCTGTTACAACACGTAACTTTGAGGACAACACTGCCGTTCCCCGTCTCTTTCTCCAAACAGAGGACAGCAAGGGATGTGACCTGCACGCACAACTGCTGATTTATGCTGTGCTGACTGAGAGGAACTACACTGTCAGCAAGACAATTTCTCACGATTACAGTGTTTACTAGTCTCACTGAGACCAGAAGTCCATGTTCTGAATGTAAGAAGAAAAGCTATGGACAGTTCAAAGGCAAGACATCCTGCATGTATAACATGTGCAAGCTAAACGTCTCCTTTATGTAAAAGACACATGACACATACTCTAATTAAAGGTTAGTCAAGGAGTATAATGACTAGAGGCCAAATGTAAGAGATTATAATCTCAATTACAGGTTGGTCAGAGAGATCAAAGTAATAAATTGGCTCAGAGTTCCTAGAAACAACTTTGTGATCTTTTGATGAGAAGATTATCGTGTTCTGAATTCCTTCTCCATCACTTGAGACTTTTTCTTCCCTTTAAATTTAGACACTTGCTTCTTATTCTCCTGCTCTGACCGGTGCTGAAGCACTGGTGAAGTCTTATGAAACGTTAGACAGCGAAGATTAGCCTTGACCTGCCTGCTCTCCACTGAGTGTAAGCCACAGCTCCTTGCCCCTGAGCTTCTCATTTCAGCCCCCGGGGCTGCCTCCTCCACACCCTCCTCGTGTGTTGGCTCAGCAGCCATCCCTGCACACCAGAAGCCATCTCCTCCAGGATCCTATCCACGTAGCTCTCCTCCAGAGCTTCCCTGAACTGACCTAGACCATCTCTTTCTTCTCATCTCAGTCCTGCTCCGCAGCAGTTTCCCTCACTTCTCCAAGCATCATCACATCCTTCAGGGTGTGGTAACACATTTCTTCATACGAGAGCATCAAGCTGAGCCATCCAGGTTTCCCCTGACTCGCTGTAACATCATGAGCCACTCTGCTCATTTTCCTGCTTTTTCCCCTGCTGTGAGGGGATCACACCCCTGCTCTTCTGCCTTTGCAGCCACAGCTCATATCCAGCGTTCTGCACCCCCAACAGCTGACTCCACAGCTGCTCTCCATCCATGCCAGCAATCAGCCTGCCTTCGCCCACCGTGCCTGCCAGAAAGCAGGGAGAGGAAGGATTGAGGAGGCAAATAGGAGCCATCTTCCCAGAAACTGGTCTCCGAACCTCAGATGGGGAACGACCTCTGATTGTCCTAGGGTTTGGGAAGGTCACCAAACCGAAGTTTTTTCTCATGGCCTCTTGAAGCAAGCCTGAACAGATACTTGCAGAAGATAACAGGAAGCATAGTATCTTCTTAACAGCAACCACTCCGCCATACAGCTTCTTTTCTAGGTTAAGCAGAGGAACAGCAAGTAAAAAGGTGATCAGAAACCTGTTACTCTAATTTTATCGGGATGGTATGAACTACCTGTCTTCTTATCACTATGGTTAGCAGTTACTTAAAGACGCTCAGAGAATGAGCACTTAATCTAAAAAGAAAAATAGTTACCCATATTTATTTAAAAGCTAAAGAAAAAAAGTACAGTGCAACAGTTCCCCCTACCGACAGCACGAAATCAAATTGCTGATCAATGTTCTTTCCTGGGTGGTCCTCAAATTACTAACTCCATGTCCTGGTGTGGCACCTATACAAGCTTATCGTTACGCAGTAAACCATGTGAAAATCAGCTAACTTAGAAAACAATGAACATTTTCTAAATGGTAGGGAACAAAATTTGACAAAATTCTGGTTGATCCCTATGGTTATTTATCACGTATACAAACTGACAGTGTACAGTCCTATGGAGAGATTATAAAATGGGAGTCTATGTTCTCTCAATGCCATGCCAGGATATCCATCAGCAAAACACAGAAACGTAGGTAAAGTGCAGCTGTAGAGCTTCCTACGCTTGCTGAAACCCAAGGGACAGACGGCAGGGCTGAGCAGAGACTGGCCACACTCTGGCTGTATTTTGGGACTGACCTTTGTGGACAAAAAGCAAGTCCGACCCTCGGTCCGATCCCCGGCACCCAGAAAAAGGCAGTGAAAACACTACCATTCTGCTCTCGTGTCAGCTTCTCCGAGCCAGTGGCAGCCGAGCGAAATCAGAACCAACAGCCACCCACAGAATCAAAACGGGATTTGGGACAAGACGTGCACCTGGTCATGGACACCAACAGAAGCGATTCTCCGGCCTTACACGCCTAGCTTTTGCTTCTGGGCTGTAAAGCTCACATGAGTTTGCACTCAGGTCATTTAGCAAAAAAATAAGACGCTGAAGAAAATCTTCTAGTACGTTATATCAGTAGTGTGCCCTGGCTTCCAAGAAAGCCAATGGAATCCTGGGGTGCATCAAGAAGAGTGTGGCCAGCAGGACGAGGGAGGTTCTCCTTCCCCTCTACTCTGCCCTAGTGAGGCCTCATCTGGAGTCCTGTGTCCAGTTCTGGGCTCCCAGTTCAAGAAAGATGAGGAGCTACTGGAGAGAGTCCAGCGGAGGGCTACAAGGATGATGAGGGGACTGGAGCATCTCTCCTATGAGGAGAGGCTGAGGGAGCTGGG
>Ga0065711_1042537_pt1 | contig 15321 bp, 6 predicted proteins | sample Hoacrofraction12_FD_59098 | JGI IMG/M metagenome (GOLD analysis project Ga0065711, IMG submission 59098) | Hoatzin crop microbial communities from Cojedes, Venezuela - Epithelial fraction 12 v2 (version 2) | ecosystem: Host-associated > Birds > Digestive system > Esophagus > Crop | place... | reverse complement strand
AACAATCTTTCATAAATACTGAATGTTGAGGAGCAGGTTGTTGTTGTTTGTTTGTTGCTTTAGTATTCGATAAAGCTATGTCAGTCTTGGTCTTATTAAACTAAGACTTGCAGCAGCTTAAAATTTTCACATTATGAAATGACGATATTCAGAGACTGATTGTTTTTATAATATTGTTGTGGTAAAGATGCTTGAAATGACAGCATTCTCACTCTATTCTAGTCTTTTTTTTTCCTAGTTTCTTTGTTGCTCTTTTTCTATGTTAGGAGATCAATGTTAAACCAGAGGACTGCAGAGGATGATGAAAACCTTTGCATATCAAATGAAATTAGAAAATCAGTTTAATTAGGAAGAGAAGAATTACAATCCACTGTAACTCATGTACAATCAGGCAAGGTCTTCATTTGGATTTAAAGGTGAGAGTTCTAATAAAGAGCTGCCTCCATAATGATATTGATTCATTCACTATGGGCATAAAATATGTTAATAGCTTGTGCAAAATATACACCTATAGGTGGGTGGTTTATATCCTAACATTTAACTAGCAGTATTTATTCTATGTTAAATTTTGATAAAAAAAAAATCTTAATATTTGTTGGGAAGTTTGTGTTGGGGAAGGTAACGTGTCCTAAAGAAAAAAATACTTTCAGTGAGTTATCTAGGTATGTAGGACATCTCTTAAAAAGTATCCCAAGCAGACACTCCTTTCATAGTAGGGCGTTGTGCCCTGGAGAGTTGTTGACATGTATCTTTATCTTCTTGTGAAAATCATGTATCTCTTCCTCCTGGACAGAACTTAAGTCTCATAAGCCTTTGTATTTTTATCTTGTCTTTTGGAATTATTTAACTTTTCTTTATTACGGTTGAGAAGATACAAAGAAATCAAGCCAGCTACTGTAACAGGAAGAGAAAATTTGGATTGCAGAATTTACAGGAAAAATCAAAGACAAAACTCACTTGCAGGTAGATTTTTCTAATTTCAGTGCCATGATAGAAAGATTTAAATGAAACCACTTGATACTGGTGACTTATTTTAAAAGTCAAAATGTCAATAAATGAGAAGGTATCAGAGATGCCAAAACAGATATCTGCCAGGTTCTTCCTAATTTACCATCGTCAGATGGCACTAATGGATCGATATCTTGATCTCTTCTGCAGCTGTGCATTTTCTGAAGTGTTAGGCATTATCACAATGCCTAATTTCAAGGTAAAGATTTATTTTTCTGCCTTCAGTTATTCATATTTCTCTGTACCCACCATACTCCTCTCCACACTTCTTGTTCTTTGGGAATATAGTTTCTAAGTTTAGGACGTGCTGTTCCATGCATCTTAGGATCATATAGTAATAGCTGTACAGTTTCATTGTGGATGAATATGGCTCTGATACGATTACCTGCATTAAAACCATATCTTTAACAATATCTCAAATCTGTGTACCCAACTTTCAGCAATACATTGTAAAATAAGTGATCTGATGAGCAATATCAGTATTTTCTACCCTTGAAAAATGTTTTGCTAAGGAACACTGAATTAGAATATTAGTTCAGCTTGTCATAATAATTATAATAATTGTTCAGTATTGTGTGCTCTGAAGCGCTGTCCAGGAGTCATACAAATTCTAAGAAACGCTTCCTCTGAGAATTAGGGAAGATAATTCAGCTCATTTTATCTTCAATTCACCTTTGAGTCATCATCTTTTTTTCATTTTTTTAAGATTGAGAAGATTTAAATTGCTAGTAAAATTCATGAACCGTATATTTGTAGGCAAGCTGAAGACTATGTTTCTTCCTACGAAGCTGTGAATTGTCATGATCATCATGCAATTGCATGAAATAAAGAGTAAACAAACAATATGAATGTTATGGCTCCTACTGATGGTGATACACATAGTTAATTTCAGCACAGAGTGTGGGGGAAAAATAAGCCCTCTAAGGAGAGTCTCTGTAAGATTTAAGCATTTATTTGAGTGCTTTAGCTAGGCTAAATTTTATCCCTTAAGAAAAAAGTTCCAAAATTCTTCCTTTAAATAAGATCTGGAAGTTCCTCTCACTAAGCAAATCCATTTTGTAAACAAATATCATTATATGTATAATGAGAAGGAATGGGGAAAGAAACCCAAACTCAATTTGCAGTTAAACTTTGATTGTAGCCTAGTTCACAGTTTCAAGAGAAGTTCCTTATGGCACTGTCACTTTGACGTGGACGTAATACCTAGACAATTTATTGTGAGAGACAGGGAGTAAGAAGGTACATATTTACATCACATGCATCAGCCTTCTGAGTAGAGCTAATGTAAGTAGGAAATAACAATAACAAGATTCCCTTTGTTGTCTCTGATTAGAATGATTTCATGTCTACATTTGTAATATTTCAGTTTGTGAGTTTAAATAAAAAATTAAAAAGCTCTTTCTTCCTGTAGTTTCAGTTTGAAATTCAGCATTTTTTTTCTAGATCCACAGATTTATAAACAGTGTCGAATTTAAAATTTGGATTCTCATTCTGAGTTGCCTGACAAATCTTAATTTTATACAGTACTGAACACTTCTTTAAAATCAGAAATTTTTTAATGATCTCAAATTTGTGTTTCAAATGCCAGTTGAGGTCCTTAGAAAATTTTAGCCAAGATGGTGATATGATTTCATTGTTAGATGGAATTTTTAATATTAACTTCTAGTATCATATTGCTTGTATAAATACTTTTGATGAAAAATCTCTTTCTAAGGATTTAGTATTATTAATTTAAAATACGCTGGAACTTTCCATCCCTAGAATTAAGTAATTATTTGTGAAATAATTATTTGCAAAATAATTTATTGTCAGATCTGACAGAGATGTTGTTGATACTACTGTTTCTCATTTGTTAATTTTTATTTAATTTCAGATAAATAGTTTTGTTCAGTCAGTTTGAAATATTCTGGGCCAAATTGAACAGTAAGACTTAAGGCTAAAATCCACCTGTAGGCAAAAGTTTTGAATTAAATGTGATTAACATAAGACTTAAATATTTACAGAGGAATGAGCCATATGACTTTCAGCTAGAGACAGTTAGACCCTAAGTGGAAGATACTATCCATAAACAACTGGTGTGAATGTGCCTGTCTTAAATAATATTTATTGACAGAACAAACGACCTGGAGCTTCCAGCTGAACAAGTTTATCTCCATGCAAATTCTGAGCCTATCATCTATAATTCAGATTGCAGAGAGAGGTACCATCATGCCGAAAGATAGCGAGTGACAGTACCCTGCTGTCAACCAAAGATTGCCACTGGAACAACACAAGGATGGAGGAAGTCTGCCAAGCCTTGTTAGACTCTTAGGGAATGTGTGCATTAGTGTTTCAGCTACATTTGAGAGAGCTCCAGTGAAGTGAATATCCCATTTCTTTCCATTTTCTGTGCCATGGTTCGCACTGTGGCATAGTCTCACAGTATATGAACAGGATTATTTCAGAGTGATACTAAGCTGGAAAATGAGCTCCACGACTCAGCCAAATACAATCCCACCTCAAATGGACATTTAGTCCATGGGACCAGGCTCAGGGTAGTCCAAAGCATTAAAAAAAAAAAAAAAAGCCTTGAAATATGTGTAAGCACATGAATCGGGTATTTTGCATCACCAATTTCTCTCTGTAGATTTATTGATCCATACTATTTGCTAACGTAGACATAGTTGAAGATTGCTAACAGATTAATCAGCAGTCAGAACAGATCAGTCTGCTGCTCCTCTTGTACTCATCTGGAGAGCTACAATTTACATGTCTTTAGAATAGGTGTAAGTGAAAACTCAGCCACTTGTTTTTGCGTTCCTCCATCTGCCAGTCTTCATCATACCATTTTGTCCAGATTAAGTCTAAACTAGCTGGATTCCGTCCAGATCACTTTTTCTGTCAGAAATTAGGAAGAGAGAGAAGCAGTTCTGTCAGGGACTGTTGAAAGTAGAACTATGAAACTGCTATTAAAAAAAAATAGGAAAACAAAAATGCAATTTTTTAGTACTCCTTTGGCTTCAGTTTTTGGAAGTATATTTTCCTTTGTAATGCAAGATCTACAGTTTCAGGGTTTTTTATAAAAAACGGAGATTTAAGTAGCTTTAGTTTCAAGAATTGATTTCAAAACATAAACCAAAAAAAGCTCTGGTTCTGCTGTCAGTTCAGAAAAATAAATGATAACTGTATAAAAAAAAGAAAGAACAGGAAATATGCATGAGAACAAGGTTTCCCTAGTATATCAAAGTATGCGCCTGTTTTATGTGACTGAATAAAAGTATTAAATATGTTGTTAGCATATACTATCTTGCAAAACTTTGGAAAAAAGACTATAAATAAGTGGCATGAGATTTTGTCACATTATCTATTGCTGAAATTCTCAGACTTTAAAGGAGTCATAGCAGTATGCATTTTCAGTTTATGTACTGTTTTTGTAACCTATGAATCTTACATAATGCTAAATTCGTGCTTGATTTCTTTGGGTTTGGGGTTTTTGGGACACTTTTGTGTGTGTGTTAAACGGTTCCATATATAACACTATTTAAATCAATGTGAATATAAATTTACTTGTATTTATGTATATTATTGTACAAAAAGCCATGCTTCTTTGTACCTCAGCTCAGTGTGAGTAGAGTGTTCCCTGCTTACTGCATAATTTCATTTTCTTTCTCACACTGCTTCTGTCCGCTAACAAGGCAGCTTACAGAAACTGCATGGCAAACCTCTTCGCTCTTGCGTTTCAGGGACCAGTTGTATCATTACGCAGTTGCAGTACCACATGCATTTATGTTCCTTGTAAGCAGTACGCAGCAAGGCCTGCAACTGAAGTGCCTGTCAGGCGAAGCTGCCAGAAAGTCTTTGATAAGAGGGTGGAGGTTCTTGAAGGACTTTTGGATACAGAAGGGTCTGAACGACCCTCCGGTGCTTCTCACTAGTCGAAGTGTTGCAACCGTTCTGTTCTTTGTGCCTTCTCTTTGTTGCCTCTGCCCAAAGGATTAGTGACTTTTCGACTCACTGAAGTCATCATCTGCAAAATTCTGTCCATGCACCAAGGAACCTGTAGCCCTTTTAGCTGTCCTACCCTCAGTCATAGCTTCAAACACTAGGAGAATTCTGGTCTTAATTGTATTTTCAGAAAAATATATTCACAAAACTAAAATCACTGACTTCTGGTGATTGTACTGAGCCAGCAGCTCATATGGTACAAAAGGTGCTACAAATACCCCCACCAGTAATTTATGAACCAAAGCCATTTCTGCCCTTGTGCCATAAATTGACCTGTATGTGCTGTGGATGGAATATTGCTGTTGCAGAGTATAAAGTTAACATTTCATCACAGTCTTTTGCTACTTAGATTTCACTTATCTTTAAACAGAAGATCCAAACCTGAGATACAAAGCTATTCTCCATCATGAAATATTGCAAACACTGAACAGCATCCTCAAGCATTTCACTGAATTTTATACTGATGTGAAGAACAGGAACTGTTCAAGAATTGTGTAATTGATATTAAAAGGTTCTTCAAGATACATAAAAATTACACTTGAACTGAAACCATTTATTAAAGGAGATGAGTAAAACTACCGAGGGGGGCTGCTGTTTTTCCCCTCGATATCACTACAGGCCTTCTCAAAATATGACACAAGTACTAATTTGTTTGTCTTTCAGGTGTGTGATAATTTGTCAGTGAAGTGAGTTTCCAGAGAAAATGGAAAACAGGAATAAATGAAAACAGAAGAGTAATGAGATTTGCCTTAAAAAAAAAAAGAACTTGAAGAAGAGTCTCAGAACATATGGTTAGAGTCACAGCCAGAATTGCAATAAAGAGGAAAGTGCAGGAGACTCCAGAAAGGACAGACATTTATGAGCAAATCCCATAAGTCTTTCACACCAATAAACTGAAAGCCATTCCAATAAAACGTGATACCTGTATAAGCCATGAGCCAGTCAGGAAAAAATAATAATTGAACAAAACCATAACCTGCAGTAAAAATCAAAATAAACAAATAGTGCAGGTAAAGAAGCGTTATCATAGCTTCAAACACTCTTTCTTAACTTGTTCATGTAATATTTTTACGTGTTTCTTCCAGCAAATTTGATGAGACATTTTTACCATTGCTACTTTTCCAGTAGTAGAGTCTGTAAAATTTCGTATGTATCTTGCTTTATATGCTTTTGGACAGTAGTTTGAAATGCAAGCATTCCATTCTATGGATATGACCATTTAGTATAGGCATCTTTCTTTCACTTTTGATAACATCATATTTCTGCATTCAGAATATTCTTCACAAAATTATGCTTATTTTCTTCATAAAAGCTTCCTTCTTTTAAATAAAAACAAGTGGATTTCATTGTGTTTTGAAGGCTACACGTCTTCCTTCATGCTACAAAGGGTTTGTATCATCTAGTTCTTCCTTACATGTATAATATATAGATGTGTTCTGAACCTCTGAGTACAGATCTGCAGACTTACAAGTTCATTATTTTGCATCAAGTAGTTTGGGTACTGATTAAAATCATTAATTAATTTTAGATTTTTTTTTAACATTAATGTATAGGAAGGGTAACATGACACTGGCTAATAAATGGAAATTTGAATTCTGGAAACCTTAGCTGAGATGAAGAATGTGATTCTGCTCAGTTCAAATGCAGCAAAGCGCTGCAGCTGCTCCAAGGCGGTTCTCAGGCTGCTTTAGGCAGCAAGTGCAGTGGGAACCAACAGGGCTTGAACTAGCGTTGTATTTCTCCCCCCAGGTGCTATTATTCAAGTGTCGGTGGCTCATTAGTCTTTATGCTCCTGCTTTTATAAAAGCAGAAATAGTTACCAATCCAAAAGAAAGTCACTGGAGGAAATATTAGCAATGGTAGTGGTGCTTTACAAAGAACTATTTGGATCAACAGTTGACTATATGTCAAAGACAAGGGTACTCAAAAGAGTACCTTTTAAAACAGGTTCAATGTCAAAGCATCTGACTGGGACATAATAGATGAGTGTAGGATTTCCTCTTACTATTTTGTTATGAAAGAGAAAGTGAGAGGGGAATGAAAATGAGAACCACCTACAAACACACAAAATGAGGACAAAGTACATTTTTTTCATTGGGAAGCAATTCTGTTTACTTCCTGCTTCTGTGCAAGCACATAAGTTTATGAATAAGAATACTTTTATGGGTATTAGCAGATTATTATTTTACAGATACATTTTAAATTTCCAAATAGATTGTTTCAAGTTACATCTGTCCATAACTATGATGTACAGAAGTTGCAGAGACAAGGCACATCTCTAAAGGCCTGTTTCCTGGTCCTTAGGAAAAAGAAACCCAAATCAGTCACAAGAAAACAAAGGAAAGAGCAGGCAGCAAGGCCATAGGACTACACTTCACAAACCTCTGGGTAAGTGCTTGGAGAACACAAGTGTCCTCATTGAATTTAATGGATTCTGATGCTTTCAGCCTTAATATTATCAAGGCCTAATTGAACCTGCCAGGTGAAAGTATTTTCATTAAGTGTTTGTAAGACATGAAGAGTATTTGAGCTGTATTATTGCTATCAAACACCATATATTTAATACTGCCTTTTCCTTTGTTCTTTAAATTATTCTGTTAAAGACTTGCGATATTAGCAGCTTTTGGCTTTTTTTTTTTAATCATTTTTTAAATGCTTTGAAATTTTCTATTTTATGCTGGCAAAAGCAACATCAAACTATTTTAGCAATTGCTATGTGCCTTTGCTAGTCTGTGGTTGGTATCCTTGGCTCCATCAGTCATCATGCAGACACCAGGCCGTGGTTTAAACCTGGAAGCTCTAGGGGAAATCCTTGGCAGCCTCAGTTATGGATCTTCCACAGTCCCTGAAGAAAGCGCAAAATACTTCGTCTTCCTTTGAACACAGTAAACCAGCCCATAATGGCTTAGGAAGAGGAGATGGATGGATGCGGAGAAATAAGTGACCTCCTGGCAGTATCCATGGACTATGCTTCCAATGTGGAACTTGGACAAGTTTCATGTAGGAATCCAAAGCTCCTTAGGTTTGAAATACCACAGTAAAGTCTCAGTGTCAAAAAGTAGCTAAACAGGGACAGCAGATTTTTTTCTTGTGTAAAGGAATAGGTGAACTTGTTAACGAACTGTTCCACCTATCTGTCTCAGTGGGAATTGTCCTCACATTAAAGATTTTGCCACTTTACGCTTGCATCCTGCTAGATGGGCCTGAAACGTAAATCTATAAAAACCAGATTTGATACTGGAGAAAGCAAAAATACGAAGTTAGGAATCTTTGCGCTTTCTGGATTGGCTCTTTCCTTGTGTGTTAAAATAGATAAATTATTTTGTCTAGTTTATTTTAAAATTTAATCATGTTAAGTCTTCAGTTAGACTCTTTCATTTTATTTTGCTGTGGCTACTTTAAAATCTCTGCTGGGGAGAGCCACATGGTGTAAGTCCTGCGCTTTCCTCACCATTTAATCCTGAATTATAAATATATCATGTACCACAAGCACCAAACTACGTACTATAATTGTGGTATTGGCTTTGATATGGATTCCAATAAAAGAAGTACAAGTTATTTCCTCTTACATCTTTAGTTCCATGGTCTTGTATCTTTATTCTAATTAACTGTTAACTCATTTGTATCTGTCTGGCCACCTGGTTGTGGATCTGTACCAAGGTTCCTTTTTCCAGGCTTTGAATTATTGCTTTCTTGTTATGATAAGTTACCTTTAAAAAGGAGTCCAATTTCATCCTCTAACGACTTATTATTAAAAAAATAGTTACTACACATCTCTTCACCACTCGGCAGTGTGTCTCTTGACAAGAATGGTAAATGCAACTCTGACATTTGCTAGTGGTAATCCAAATTTACTTCGTAGTAGGAAGAATGATTCTAAATTACTTTAATAGACTATACAGGCTCTTTTGCACACTGGGGAATAAGCTTTAATTTAAAGCATAAATCCTTCTCTCCCATGTCATGTCAATTCTGGTATATCTGTAAGATGAGCTAAATTTCATCACAACAAAAGTTGTTTGGTTGTGGGGGAAGGGGAGGTTCCTGCCCTGAAAGACTACTTGAGATATTCTGTATTTCTTTTTTTACCCTTTACTTTTTTTGGCTGTGGAAAGCTCTTCTCTGATTAGCTACTGGCAAAAAAATGGTGCTGTCATTTTTGTACCCGATTTGTTTCCTGTGCACAATCAGAGTTTTACCTGTTTGCATTTTGCTTTACACTTTTCTCCTTAGCACAAAATCATAGAATCATAGGTTGGAAAAGACCTCTAAGATCATCAAGTCCAACTGTCAGCCCAACACCACCATGTCTAATAAACCATACCCTGAAGTGCCACATCTACACGTTTTTTAAACACCTCCAGGGACGGTGACTCCACCACCTCCCTGGGCAGCCTATTCCAATGTCTGACCACTCTTTCAGTAAAGATATTTTTCCTAATACCCAATCTAAACCTCCCCTGACACAACTTGAGGCCATTTCCTCTCGTCCTATCAAAAAGAGACAAAACAGAATGCTGGAATGGAAAAATGGAAGGCAGTTGCCCTCAGGGGTATTGGTACGGACATTTCAGTGGCAAATGCAAATTCTGCTTTCCTGCAGCACTAATGGAATCTCACAAATCCAGTGCAGCAGCACACAGCACATATCTGGTTTCAGTTTTTTGGTTTTTGTTTCTTTTTCCCCCCTGTGTCTAATGTTTCGTTTCTTTTGTTTGGATTTTTTATGTTCTTTCTGTTTAGAAGTAAATATGCTAAGCCAAGAATCACTGAACTCCAATATGCCATTGTTTGAAAGCTATCTTTTTACTGTTTAAGCTCACATCAGAAAATCACTCTACTTGCTGTATAAAATTCTGAAGTGGGTAGATTTTTCCTGCCTGATTTAAAAGACCGATTCCATTGAAATGGGTATGTTTGAGGACTTTAAAAATCATATCTGTGAATTTTAGGGGGAATAAAGATACAGAGATTTCCTTGTAAAGATCTTTAGGTTCAAATAATTTGTACTTTGAACAATCCTTGGATATTTGGTACTTTTTCCAAGGAAATTAACAACCTTATTAATACATTCCCCAACTTTCCCCTGTCACTTTGATCTACAATTTTTAAAAGTAGTCAAAAATGTCTTGCTTTTATTGTTGATAGAAATGGATATTTGCAGGTTTGTTCCTGATCTTGCTGAATTAGGCAAGTGTGATACTCACGTGTTGTCATCCCAGACCTTCATCTTAATACCAGCTTTCCCATATTTTTTAGACTGTAGGTGGAAAGACTAGCATTTTTATCATTGACCTAAATGATAAAATTATTAGAGCCAAAATGTAATCATTAAACTTCTGGATGTTTCATGACACTGAAATGCCTCTGGACTAAAAAAATTCTTCCTCTTTCGCTTCCCCTTTTCTAGTAAATTGCACATCTATATTAATGAGACTGTTGCATGGGCACGACCATATGGTTAAGCGTATCAACTGGACAAGCAAAATAGATTTGTGGTTTCCCATTATGTTCTCTTAAGCATTAAATGTATGAGATGAAAAATGGAGATACTAGCTACAACAGCAGAAATCTAAAACTTTTGTGTTTCTTGGGTAACCTCCAGAAAGACTTGATTTATGTTGGTACAGTTTGGCACATCATGACTAGCATTCTCATATGCTTTCCTCAAACTCTTTTTACCATGGTAGGGGATACCTTTTCTAGACCTGGTTCCTGCAGCTAAGATATAAGCACACTTCTGTTTACATTCTTCATGTATGTGTTACTAAGACTGTGTGGTTAAATATAACTGTCTAATACTTTTTGCAAGTGCTAGCTTCATTCATGGTTAAAAGGTAATAATAATGAAGAGGAAAGTCAGAAAAGCAAATACAATGAGCCTGATATCCAAAGTATGTAAGAAAATAGAGAGCAGAGAGAGATCACAGGAAAGCAGTGGGAGAAAATGAGTTTCCTTTGAAATTTTTCAGTACACTGTCTAGAAACTAAGATTTGAACAAGTAGGCTTCACTGAAACTGATGAATGCAAGTTGCTATAATTTGAAGGCTGTTTCTGCCAATACAACTGAAAACATTTCTTAGCAATGGCATTCAAGTAAATGGCAGATTAAGCCATGGCCATTGAAATTCAACAGAACACTTGTCTCTTTCTCAGCAGGTGAAAGATGGGGAATAGAGGCAAAAGCAAAATCTGTAAGGTACCAGCATATAGAATATGCTGACTGCATTAGTGACCATTAAATGCCCTCCCATGTGTAACTTCTAATTGATGGTGCTAAAAACAAGGCTATATTGTTCTTCTGTTTGTAAATATACACAAATCAACTATGTTTAGTGTTTCTTCTGTGTATTTATTATCAGCAAGCCAGATATTTGCAGCTGACAAGGTAAAACTAAGTCTTCAGAATGAAACTAAGGAGAAATAACTAGTGATTACTGTCCTGCTTATTCAAGGAGTGTGTTCCCCAGGAAATAAAAGTATATAATGAGGCTGTTACAGGATGGTGTACTCTCAGTGTGGCTATATGTTGCATACACTGCTTTCTTCCCTTTCTTTAGCTTCTGTGACTTAGGTACCACAAAAGAATGAATATCAGGTTGATGAGATCTCAAAAAAATGCCTATTTTATACAATGCTTTTATTTGACTGACTTCAAATTTCTGAAATGTAATGGCTGTTATTAATTATGAAGAGAAAGCTGTGTTCCCTTTTCAGTTAGGATGTGGTCTTTGATGTCCAGTTCATTGGAAGCATTTTTAAATCCTAAGATGCATATTTTCTGGTCAAGACACAGATCTTGCCTAAAAGAGAAACTTTAGAATAGAATCAATAGCACTTTACTTTTCATCTTTTAATAAATTTTGATAAATATCTATCATATACTGGTCAAAAATGCATTTCCAGTTTTTATTCCATTGGAAACACATTGCTCATACAAATACCACTGTGTAGACTACTGTGGATTTACTGCTGCATTATCTGAGTGTGTGTAATATGAGAATCAGCTCCAGCAATTCTAGTACACAGGTATACTTTTTCCTTCAATTTTTCTTTCCAAATAAAGGGCAAGTGAGATTTAATTTCACGTGTGAGAACATTTGAAATAGCCAAACAGCAATGAATAGGCAGCAGTGAAGGAATTACCTTTTAAATTATATTAACGGGCTGGAAAAGTGACCTTGTAAAATGTCACCTACATGTTCCACATTATTTATTTCTCATCAGAGATTTTGTACCAGAAGGTTTCAGCTCATAACGCAAACAAAATTTGTGTTAGAGCAAGATCAATCTGCTCTACCTTGAAATCTCATGGAATACAGTTCTACAGAAAGAGCTACAGTGGTTGTTTTTTTGCTTTTGCTTTTAATCAAAAGCGAGTAAAGATAACAGTGATTATTGTCTGTTGTAAGTAGTCTTATTTTTATATTTTAACATTTGGTATCCAGGATGCAAGGAGGATATATAAAAAAGGTCTGTAAAACAAGAAACATATCTTGAAACATCTAGCCTAAACACCACTCTTGGATCAAATTCATGAATGCTAATAGTAGGTATTTCGGCTAGTTAATCTAGTGCCTTCAGGAATGCTTAGTTATTTTTATATGCCAGGCTCATATGTTGATATGCATACAACATCTATCTTTAAATGATTTCAGGGACTGTCACAAAACCTCATAACAGTAAGAAAAATTTCAGCATGACATCTGCATCACAGCATATTCATGACAGCCTTAGAGTGAATAATTACTAATTTAACTGCTGACACAGTTTATATACAGCTCATGGTAAACCAGTGGCATACCTGGTGAGTTCTCCATGGGCAGAAAAGTGCCTGAGTGAGGATGACATTACTGTTTGGGAAACACAGATGAGCGTCCTAGGATATTCCTATACTTTCAGCACTATATTCTGTTGCTACTTTTGTACAGCTTTTTATGAGGTAGATTAGTATATTTTGTAGTACTGCCAACAGGCTAATAGCTTCCATCATTGTATTTTGTCTTTCAGACTCAACTTCTGAAGAAAATATATATATATTTCAATACCTAAAAGGCAATCGCTGATATCCAAGGAATGTATCAACAAAATGTTTTCTTTTTATTTTTCTTTTTCTTTTCCCCTCCAGCTGTGGTTGGTTATTGAACCATTTCTGATCACTGGGATGTCAGCTTTGACAACAATAACTGCTTACCAGCCTAATATGTTTACCGGCACAGCTCTAAGGATGATAGTTTGAGACCCAAGAAGCAGCTGTAATACAGCCTTTTTTCTCAGAACAGCTAATAGTGCAAGAAAAGAGCCATGCTGACATAGCTTTTCTGGCAAAGAGTTAGTTCGGGCATCACTGGACAGAACCGTGGGTCTTAATGCAGATAGTCTCCAGAGAAATGTTTTTGCAAACTGGACTACCCTGTCACTCTCAACTATGAAGAATGAAAGTATGTATTATCAGATTGCTTCTTTGCCACAGCTGCTGCAGAGAGCTGCATTTTGTGATCACAGCTTCACTTGGGCAATCTGCTTAACTTGCAACAAGTTTCTGATAATGACATCAGAAAATTCAAGGTTTGTTTTTTTGCCTAAGCATAAAGGTGTAAATGTTAAAGATCTGGAATTTTCCTTGCCATACAGATGCTCCTTTTACATCAAATAGTACTTGTCTTGAGAATTACTATAGTGATGCTTCAAGAACCAAAGCACTGCCAAATAGTCTCAAGCATGCAGGACACTAAATCATGTTGTACATTAGGCAATACAGATATCAGCTCTAGGTGGTCTTGTCAGGGTCCTTTTTTTTCTTTGGAAGTGATTCAATTTCCTCTGTACTTTCTACTTACCTGAAACTTTTTTCTGTCTTATGATATTTTTGCAATAAAGTGAAAAGCGTCTATATCAAGAGAGTTCAACAGGCCAAGAAAAAGGCAAGGAGCCCATTTACAATCTATGGCAGATTGCTGCTTATTTCACAAACAGTACCTGAATGGCAAGTGCCCATTAATTGCTTACAATTGCAGCAAAAAGCCAGTTTCCTTTCAAAACATAACCCACAGACAACATGCTGAGAAATCAGTACGTACACCAGTGGGGAAAATAGTATGTGAAGTTTAATTTTAGCCTTTGACTTAATGTGACCTTTGGACCCATACCAATGAGCCGTGTATCTTAATATATTTCTATTTATTGCCTTCTTTGAGATGTCAAAGCTCTTCACAAACAGTTATTGAATGTAAAAGAGACAAATAGATATAATCTAAGTGTATATTCCAAATCTGTATCTACAGGGGAAGAACGAGTTGGGAGGTTTGACATATATACGGGTTTCAAATTACTTTGGCTCAAATTTTAATCTTCCTCAATTATGCGACAAGAAACAACTCTGGTACATACCTTGCACCTCTCTAAAGAAAAAGAGGGCACACACACATGTGTTTTTTCCAGCTGTATGGTTAAGATGAATGCGTACTGGGAAACATCATTAGGGAAAGAAGAAATCTTTCCACATAGCTGGAATTTAAATTCCTTTTGACTGGAAGTGTCCAAAATCAGAAGGATCTGCTTATTATAGAACATGCATTAGCTAGAATTCGGAAAAACACGTTACAAATTTGGCCATCCATGGAAGAGTGCAGGTTTGGGGTTACTTTTTGTTTATTATAGGGTGAAAGTAGTTCTTCTGACGGGGAGAGATGCAGCTTAGGCAAGGCTGACACATCCTGGTCTGAAGGTAAAACACTAAGTTTTTGTAGCCCTGATTGTTTTGGTTGAACCAATGTAAGAGTGACCAAGCACACAGTTAATCTTGCAGGTCTGAGGAGACCGGACCATCTGTTGTGGTATTGAACTTAAACCAAGGGAATGTGATGAGAACTTTCTGACAGTACTCTTGTTCACTTGGCTTAATGGCAGCAAGGACAACATGTCTGACCACAGAATAAATAACATAAACTAAAGCTGCTGAAAGTTTCATAGAATCATAGAATGGTAAGGGTTGGAAGGGACCTTAAAGATCGTCTAGTTCCAACCCCCCTGCCATGCAGGGACATCTTCCACTAGACCACGTTGCTCAGAGCTCCATCCAACCTGGCCTTGAACACTGCCAGGGACGGGGCAGCCACAGCTTCTCTGGGCAACCTGTTCCAGTGTTTAATCACACTCATGGTGAAGAATTTCTTTCTAATATCTAATCTAAATCTGCCCTCTTTTAGTTTACAGCCATTCCTCCTTGTCCTATCACTACACACCCTTGTGAAAAGTCCCTCTCCATCCTTCCTGTAGGCCCCTTCAGGTCCTGGAAGGCTGCTATAAGGTCACCCCAGAGTCTTCTC
>Ga0065711_1042536_pt1 | contig 15321 bp, 14 predicted proteins | sample Hoacrofraction12_FD_59098 | JGI IMG/M metagenome (GOLD analysis project Ga0065711, IMG submission 59098) | Hoatzin crop microbial communities from Cojedes, Venezuela - Epithelial fraction 12 v2 (version 2) | ecosystem: Host-associated > Birds > Digestive system > Esophagus > Crop | place... | reverse complement strand
GGGGGGGGGGGGTGTGAAGAACAAAAAAAAGCGAAAAAACAAAACGTGTTGCCAAATTATTTTTTCATCCTTCCTGAATCTTTTTCTGTTCCCAGCCCAGGGCCCCTATTCTGAAGTGTGGTAATAAGTATATATTGTTATTTGAAACAACTAGATGAATGTTTAACTGCCCAGGAACTTTTCTTGTCTACGTAGCGTTACAAAGGTATAAATCCCTTTATTAGCACCCTTTAATGACGAGTTGGAGTTAATGGCACTGAGCTACCCTTCAAGGCATCACCTTCTCCCAGATGGTCATTAACCCTCGGGAGTTACTCTGGACATTGGTCATTATTGATTAAATAAAGATGATACTTTGTAGCTTTTAAAAATAAATTCGTGCCACTATTCCTTTAGCACACTTGTTATTCTGCTTCCAGGAAGGTGTGGAGCATGGCAAAAGTTACGCCTTATTGCACCCTTGTAACCCCTCTGACTGTTGGACTGGAGCAGAGGTTTACAAAGCCGGACAGTTTTTAAAAAACATGTATACATCACATTGCATACATAATAGATGGGAATGGTTCCAAAACAATCTATTGCATAATTACCTAATTAATACAATCTGTAATAATTAAAAATCCTTTGGAGAATTTGTGAAAACATTTTACTATGCATGTGTTGTAGATAATTTTTAGACTCAATGTCTCAGCTGTTTGCTTTTTTTTGATGTTTTTTAATTTGGTCTTTCAAATTGCCCGTAGTCTTATTGCTGCCTTGTGGCCCAGGCACATCACAAATTTCATTTCTCAGATGGGAGGGACTGAGTTTTCTCCCCAGAAGTGCAGTTCACCGGCAAGGGCAACATTCAGTTCTAACTTCTCTTTTACAGACACAAACACAAAAGACAGGTTTACGTAAGTATATTTCAAGGGCTTTTCCAAATGCTGGAGAGACTTAATAAAGTAAAATAGAAATTTCAAAGTAACAAAAATTGCTTTGGGCTAGACTTTTAAATCAAGATACAGAAATTGATTTTGTAGATGCATTATAACCCTGCTCATCTCAAAATGGTCCTACAGTGCAATTGTATTAGTGGTACTGATTTACTCAGGCAGATATTTTTGAGCATTATATAAGCTGAGACTTCCCGAAGCAGAGGTTCATCTGGCCTGTGGTAAAGCCTGTTAGTGTGTTGGAGCTGTACAGGCAGGACATACGGTGCTGCCCCAAAACGGCTTTTACTTAGTGGTGAAGGTACGGTGCTCTCGTGCAGCCGGTGGCACTCAGTCTCTGGTTACACCATACTTTTTCTAAGAAACGGACAAGCTGGTTGACAGCAAGCTGCTTGGTGAAGAAATGCACATAATTTCAGCAAAAATAAACGGAGGCACTTATTGAACACCCAGACAACTCCCATCCTCTGCCCCTGTAGCTGGAGCTCTTGCTGTTGTACTCAGCGGAGCAGACCTGCAACTGAGCACGGGAGCAGCATTAGCCCCATGGATGCACCATTTCAGGTCAGTTCTTCTTTCTCTGCCTCGAAGATAGCATGGGAAAGCTTTTTATTTCCATTTCCTTTTTTTTAAGAACGCAAATAAGCATCACAAGCAAAAGGGTAATGGTGAAATCTGTGCTGTCCTGGACAACCCCCGTGACTGCAGCTTATGCCAGTGTTACAAGCACAAGTTTTTCCTCATTTTTCTCCCTCTGTGACATGTAAAATAAAATGCTTTTGATTTGTTAAATGCAGTTGAAAAGACTCAGTCTACCAGCACCTTAATCTCAGGTAATTAGTTAAAATTGGGGCATCCCGGGATCTGTAACCTTCACTTCGCTTTGTTACCAAATCATCAGCAGCTGAAAAACGAGACAGCAAACTTTGCAGAAACAACACTTACGTCGTTAAAACTGACACTGGCTTCTTGTCGGTGAGAGAAATTTTCTTTGAATAAATGATTAAGCAGAGTGGGCAGCATTTAAGTGTGTGGTCAATGCAGGAGGTGCTCAATGAATAATTATTAGAAAATAAAGGATTTTTGCTTTATCGAAATGTGGGATTGCATCAAATTGATTCTTAATTGTAAAATCCATTTTTCACCTCGAAACAGCCACTTAATAGTTTTGTCATCTTAGTTTGTTCTTTAACTTTGCAGTAAGTGGAGTTACTGGAAAGGGTCTTCAGTACCTGAAATGAAAATGTTCACCTTCTTATAGTTGTTCTGATTTTTCTAAGACTAATTCATTTGCCAGTGAAAGCAGACTGAAAAATTTGGCCTTTTGGGATTATTGCTGATCATTCAACAGCAGCTGATGGAAAAAATCCCAAAGTAACAAAGTAGGGAGCGAGGGTCACATCCGACCCCACCGCCTCTCCATCACAGCACCGAGAAGGCAGTGAATGATGCAGACGGAGTGCGGTGCTGCGAATGACATTGTTGTCATTGCATTCGTAAAACTGTGGTGGAGAAAAGCGAAGGGGAGACTTTGAAGTATGGCCTTCTGGAAGGGATTTTGGTTTTAATTCTGGTTTCTGGAGGCTGCTTGAGGCATGCCTGCCCGCACGGAGGCTTTGCCTGGGATGAGCGCTGTGAAGGGCTGCCCTCGGCTTGCTGACCTGTGTGCGTGTTGTTGCTCTTCATCAGTGATGCCCAGCACGTTGTGCCAGCGCAGAAAGTCACTTTTCCTTTTTGGAGAGCACCTGTAACTCGGAGGTGTAACTTAATTTGTGCTTTTTCTGATGTAATTGTCTTCCCATAACAAAGCAGTATTTTCCAACCTCCTTGTTATAAAAAGCATGAACATCTGTTTTGGACTCAAAGTCAGCAAACAAGGGCTGAAGATCAGCCCAAGTATGTGCCGTTCAGTCCCCAAACCACGGGACTGTGGTTCACTGGCCACCTCTTCTCTGCAGGAGAGCTGTGAGAAATTTCCCCTTGCTCAGCACCTTTGTAAATCTTTCAGTGACAAACTCAACTCAAACTTTTGGCAGCAAGGTTTGGGCAAGTTAAGGAGCTGTTGCGTTCTCTGCAGATACATTGTGTACCTAAGATATTTAATTCTGGCTGCAGTTGTTTAGTAACTTCTTGATTTTTTTTTTTTTCATAACTGAGGTGACTAAAATACTTTTTTTTTAATCTATTTTGCAATCACTGTAAATCATATGATCAGCCTAAGGATATACATTTTGCAAGTGAAACCAAATTATTATTAGTCTTAGCTATTTCAGCATAAGGAAGAAAGAAGAAAAAAATTATTCTGTGTACGTTTTACAGACTGGTTGCAATTTGTTTTAGCAACTTCTCAAATGCACTTCGAGGAAGGTAATGACCACATGAAATAGTTTCGTGCACACAGGGTGGCTCGTATCAGTGATAAGTTTTAGTAACCTGGAAAGCCACTTTTGGTCCACATAATAAAATAAACAAAACCCCAAGAAAAGCCAAACAAATTATATTTGGGGTTTAAATGAAAAGGAATGCACACATTTCCATGATCTTGGTTTTTCTGGTGTTTTTTTGTGGTTATGTTGTGTGTCCCTGTTTCCCCCCCCATGCACACCTGGCAGGAGATTTCTTGAGAGAAATTGTGCCAGCATATTAGCATTTTCAGTTCTTTAATATACATTCCTGGAGGTATTCTCTTCCGAACAGAGCACTTCTGGGAATGACAGCAACGCGCTTGGTAATGCTCCAACTGTCTGGCGGTGAGGTGTGCTCAGCATCACTTGCCTTTCAGTGGTTGTTGTAGGGCACCTGTGTTTTATTTGCTGTGTTATACCTTTGAAGCTTGGCCTTTTTGACTCTTTAAAAAGATAACATGCCTGCCAGGCGTTTCTTGGTAGCCTGCCACAACTCAGATGCTAACCTGTAACTTCTCCTGAAGTTTATACTTAGGTGTCAAGTATCACTTTCAGTAATTTTTTTTGATAGCCATAATATGGCTGTGACTAATGTTATTCTTACTACACCCTTGTTTTTATTTTCATGTGTCTTTGCAAACAGTTATGCTAATTCAAAATGAACAGTGGTTGCTTAAATCATCTGTGACCTAGTGGTGTAAGAGGAGGTAGCACATCATCTGAAAGGCTACAGTATGTTTTGTGACATCATCGTGACATGATGTAAAACATCATGTGACAGCTCTTATTGCACAGGTGTCATTATATATTGCGTCAAAATGCTGAAAATACCTTTTGTCTTTTTGCTAATTGCCTTGTATTTCTGTCTGGTAACCTCCAGAGGTATCACCTTGGTGAAATGTAGAGGGATGAATGGAATGGTGCTGCTACCCTCATGTCCAGCCCTACCCTCCCCTGTACCAGCTAAGACTGAGGCTCACAGCAGGCATGACTCCTGCTCTGCTTTGTGGTGCTATATTGACTGTTTTTGATTCTACACTGATTTTATCAGGATCTATTTAAAGGCTTGAGGGCCATCCTCCAGGCTAGAAAGTCTTCTACTGAACCCCAGATTCAGCCAGGGTCAACTCAGACTTCAGGAAATAGAGTCAGACTCTGAAAATTGAACAGCAGTAAATAACGTGAGAGTTTTTGAGGTCTTGGACCCAGCGATCAACGGGTCTACAGGGGAGGGGAAGAAGCTTCATCTGGACTGGAGGGGTGGCATGGCAGTACTTCTTATGACACCTTGGCATGCAAGGGAGGGAGGCACATGCTACTGGTAATGATAAATAACATTTAGAAAAAAAAAGGGGGGGGGAAGCAAAGACATTGTTGTGCTAAGGAAGCTGTAGATCTGATTATTTTTCCTAGGTCGTTTTTTCCCATTGCCTTCAACTGACCCAGGATTTCACTGCTTAAATTTTAGAGTTTATCTGAATGTTTAAATCATACTGACTGCTTGGGCTGTAGCTTTTTTTTTTTTTTAAAGGTTAATGTCTGGTGCTGCCTAGAAATGCAGTTTTGCTTCTTGCACAGAGTTTACCCTATAAAACGCTTGGCAGTGAAGCACCGTTTTTTGTTTATGCTCAGTCCTGTTGTGTGTCCTGCTGCACTCAGGTGGATTTGTGAGTGGAAGCCCCTGCTCTAGGACAGCTAGGAGCTGTCTTCCACCTTCTTTAAGCAAAATAGGCACACAAAATGCTATGAAAATACTCTTCTCTGATGCAATCATTGTGTCAAATAAGGGCAATGCATCTATAATAGGCAAAGCAACCCTCATGCCCCCCCCCACCCAAAAGACCCACCCCTGCATTTCTAACTTTGCGTAAAGTTGAAAACTTTGGCCTGTTGTAAGCTTTAAAAGAATAAAGTCCAACATCCCTCACTGTGATTTATTGTGGCTGGAATAGAAATCTTTCGTATCTAAAATCAGTCTGGGCTGTGACGGACTCGAAGCAACTAGAGTGTTACATATGGATCAAATATAGCCCATAATTAACCAATGTCAGTATTACGTTATTACTGAAAACTTACAATTACAGTCCATTTACACAGTGCTTTATTCTGTGATTATCCCACGGAAATTTGTGATAGCTATCAGTGCAATCAGTAAAGCTTACATTTAAACTTTTTTAAACAAATGAGCATGAGAATTAGATAAGCTATTGGAGAATTTTACAGGTGTTAGAAAAATTGGTCAAGGAATTATCATCGGTATACTTGAGATTCATGTTGCTAGCTACTGTTATTCTTTGTGGAGGAGCACTTTGATAATTTTTGATAAGAGTTTACAGGTAATTAGGAAGTTATGACCCCTTGCGCTTTTTCCTTCAACTCTAAAAGCATGAATATTTTTAGGACAGCTTAATTATTTAGACTGGTTTAGACATGGAGCTTTATGGAAATCACTGTTTTGGGATTGAATCCTCTGATGCAGCTTCGAAGCAGAAGTTTCTTACACGTCTGGATAAATCATCTCTTGTGGCTTTGCTTAATTTTCTCCTCTCACTCCTCCCTGATCACCTAAAAATGCTTCAAGGAAAAACTTCGAGCTGATGTTTTTCTTCTTCCATACATGGTGTGATGAAACAGAAAATTAAAGAGAAAATGAAGTCGTGAAACCTCAGCCAACTGCAAGTAGAAATAAATGACCAAAAAAGAAGTGAGGTGTGAAGTAGGTAAATTTCTAGTAGCTCTGGAATACAGATTCCCAGTAAATTTGATGCAGATGACATGATTCGTATAGTTTTATTTCATACAAAGTTTATTTTGCAAATTATGGATTCTTTGATACCACTGTGATGGGTGCTTTAGGAATCTTTGAGATATTAGATGTAAGTATGTAAACCAGGCAGTGAATACCAATGCCAGAGGCATACACTGAAGGCTTTTATGTTGGTTGGAGACTAGATTGTATCCTCTGTTTTAAGAGGAGATACTAATTACAAGAAAGTCTTCCCGAAAATTTTTAATGGTGTGCAATGGAGCATTATTTAATTAAATGCCATGTAAGCTGGACAAGGAAAAGTTCAATAGAGCAACTTCACTTGGGATGCTTGATAATTTGTTCCTTAACTATTAGTCAGGCAGCTGTATTCAGTATGTCAGGTTTCCTAAATGAAGAAACACTGTCTCTGAATACATGAGGAAACATGATTCCAGGCAACCCCTAGCTCCAAAGCAACCGGACACAGTTCTTCAGCAAGGTACCCCCTCCCTTAAACACATACAAAGACTAAGAGGAAGGTCTTCCTTAAGGAGAAATGAAATGAGCCTGCAGTAAGCGACATGATGCCGAGCCTGGAGACATCAGGATTGCTAGCGCAACGGAGGGAGGTGAGGGGGGGTGGAAGCCAAAGTTCATTATAACAACAACAACAGGTGAGACAGACATGATCATTTAGATCATTTAGCCAACAATTCCGATACAATGTGTCCAGTTTTGTTTACTTTAGGTCTGGCAGTAGCAATTGGAATATCGCTGTTTAACCTCCCATCTTTAAGTTCAGTGAAGGATGCCTGCTATAATTTTTATGGGAACCTCACGAAGAGAGACAGTCACTGATCTGTTGCTTCTGAAAAAAATAAACAACCAAAAAATCAAACAAACAGAAAGCCCCAAACCCGAACAAAACACAAAAAACCCTGTCCGTTACAAGGAGTGAAGGCCCAAGATGCTCCAAAATGCTGCCTGCGTGGTTGGATGCTCATCTGAGAAAGTCAGAGAGAGTTGTAGTAATCAAAACTTGTAGTGAAGCTTGTAATTTGAACGAACAAACTGGACAAACATTTGTATTTAAATTGGGAGCTGAGCAAAGGCTTGTCATGGCTAAACAGGTCAGACACCCTCTGGCTTGGGCAGTTTGATGTCCAGAATGTTACATGGTAAACTTCCATAAGCTAAGTTTAATTTAAGAGATGGTCCTCTGTGAAAATGGAAGCTTTACTTGGAATGCTTGTGGGGGGTGGGGGAGGTGTTTTTTATGTATGTTCATTCGTATGTGTATAGTTTCATTCCACATCAATTTGCTGTGAATTTAACTACAGCCATCAGTTGGACTTGAGCTAGGCCAGTGCTGATCTTTTTGATTGTCTGATCAAAACTGAAAACATTAAGACAATTAATACCTCCCAGAATAAAAATGAGAGGAACTGATGGGGATAGAAGTAACAAGAAAATCAGGGATACGTCAGAAGACCAAGAGATCTGGAATTGAAATTCTGACACAGAAATCTTAGGGCAGTTGAACACCTTAGGACCACTTTCTTTCAAAAATTTCATTAGGGAAAAGCAATTAGCTAACAAAAACATTTTTCTTAGGGAAATCATAACTTCTTTCATCTGATCAACATGTTGAAGCTACCTGCAGAAACTTTGCACCCTCCCTCAAGGCTGGCTTTCCCACTGATGAAATGCCTCTCCATCTCTTTCTCATGGCCTTCTCCCACCACCCTGAAGTTACCCAGCATCTCTGGGACATTCCCACCCACATCAGAAGATCCTGCCCATGTACCCAGTAAAGAGTTTCATTCTTAAAAATCAGACCGTTTAAAGGTTACATATCACCGAACAGGGAAGCAGTGCAAAGAATAATGCATATAATAGAAAACAGGTTTTATATTGTCAGCAGTTTGAGGCAGTGGCAGAAGTTTTGCTGAACCACTGAAAGGAACTAACACCAACAAGAGGAAGATGAGCAGAAAAATGCATTGCAGTAATCAAATCTGATTGTAATAAAAGCATTAAAAAGAATCTCTGTGTCAGTTAAGCAAGAAAATGTCTTTTTCTAGAAACAGTGTTTAGATGAGGAAGTGCTGAAAGTGCTAGTAGTGTGCTCAGATGTGGAAAGCCTAGTGTCAAAAATGATCCCAGATTTGCTAAGATATCCCAATAGCAAGGTACTTTTTGTTGCAGCACAAATAAGGAGTATTGTCCCTTGTCACAGACATGTTTCCCTTTTCTGCCAGTCACTAGTGATCCACTCTTTTTCTGGATTTGGTAAAGTCCTGGTAGAAGTTTTCTGGGCCTAAATTTCAAAATATTTGAGAACTAGAAGATTGCCATACCAGAATTTGATGGAAAAATTATAAATAGATTGTTCAGTGAAGAAAGCACCCTCCCTAATGGTGCTGCAGTAGGAAACACGGTATTCAATAAATACTGGTGGAACTGGAATAAAATCCAGCAGAATAACACACACAGTTTCAGAGTGTCTGGAGGTATGTCAAAGGAACAAACACAATCCTGGCGCCAGCTGGGACAGAAACCAAGCACTGAGATAGTCCAGCACAGGACATTAGACAGTCCAATAAAACTACATGGTTCACAGAACTGAAGGCAGCTGCAATCTCTAATAACATGACTACAGTCAAGCACCCTGCAACAGAGTTAATAAGCAGATCATTACAGACTCTGACCAAGGCAGTCTCCATACTGACCTTATTGAAATCCAGAATGAAAATTATCGTAACGTGCATGATGAACCAATTAGCCTGGAGCTTGGTCGCTTCCACCTGCTCTAGTATCTCAATTTAGAATGGTAAATTAAAACCAAAAAGAGATGAGAGAACATGTCAGAAGAACAAAATGTGGTCCTTTAACATAGGAAGATGGCACAGACACTAAGAAAACTGGGGTCCTCTTTCTGGCAGAAGCTCACTGCTGCCAAGCAGAAAAGGTTTTTTTGTGGATCCCCATACTCCTATGGAGAGGGGTTGGCCACTCCCCAAAATAAAAAATAACTAGTCTGTCTAAAATAGGGTTTAGGCTAGCTGCAGGGATGTAGATTAATGGCTGTGATGCCTGAAGGCTCTGCTCTGTATACCTCTAAATTTTGTAGTCTTTCTCAATGTTCCTACCACTTTACTGCTGGCTGGCCTGCTCTGTGTTGCCTAGGCTTGGGTCTCAGCCCAGCTCCCACATCTGCACCCGCTGAGCACAGGTCCACATGAACAGCGGAGTAGGTGGCAGCTCTTCTGAAGGCAGCTACCGAGTGGTGGCTCTGTTCCCCACCCCTTTCACATAGACATTTTGGCTGGAGCTCTGTAGCCCTCCTCAAAGCTGTGGAGATGTGGGGAAAGCTTTCTTCTCCCTTCCTGAGGATGTTTTCCATCTTCTTTCCCTTTCTCAGGGAATGTTGTGACCATCCAGATCTGGGAGAAAAGCCTCAAAGGGTTTGTTCAAGGTGGGTCACTGCATCAGTGGGCAGAGGACTCACAGGAGAAGTGGGAGGCTGACTGTGTCCTGCACCACTGGGCACCTATCGGGCACGATTTTAATCTTGCCTCCTGAAACACCCATGTATTTTGCACTGTGCTGGTGTTCAAATAGAAAAGAGACTGTGAATAATCTGGAAAGCAAGGTTGCTAGCTTGGGCTCCTGACTCGCGTTCCTGGCTACGCTGTGGTATGGTTTCAGTAAAAAGAGTGCAACTTACTCTTGACAATTTTTAGCAAGCTATTGGCCATCCCTTCATAGAAGGAAATGTGGGATGGAAACGTGGAAAAATATTGCCCGGGGATTTACTGTGCGAAATAAGTTGAGTTGGCCTTTGCTGCTTGCAATAGCATTTGGATCCTTCTGTCTATTTGTGGATCCACCCATGAGTACCCAAGCTGTGTATAACAGAGGTTTGAAGAGTTGAGAGATGGGTGATTAGCACAGCAGCTCCCATACGCAGAGAGAATTGCAGAATCATGACAGCTTAGCGCAGAAAGTAAATACAGAGGAATGTGACAGAAGTAGATCTAAGCAGAATACAGGTGACTCTTCTTACTTTGTTTTAGAAAAACAGCCAGTCAGAAGGAAAAAGTGGCCGAAAACTGGCAGACTTTCCCTGTTCCTTAAACTGCCCATGCCAATGCCCTCTTGCATCACACGGTGCGGCTGACTCGTGTGACTTACTGAGAGCCTCATGACTTCGCACGTTTTTTCCCTTGTGGTTTTGGAGGAGAGTTTGAGAAGAAGATCTGTAAGATTAAACAACAACAAGAAGCAGCAGGAAAATGAAAGTCCGTAATGTACCACTTCAGAAGAAGTCCTTATGTTCTGCAGTGTAAGCTCAGGGTTTGGGGTGGGGGCTGGAGGGTGCACAGAGGCTCCCTGAGCAGTCACGGCACTCGCAGCACCAAACACCACGTGCAGATGAATCCACGTTGCCTTGTGCCGCTGTTGCTGGAAGTACAACGAAGGATGCATGTGCTAGGATGGCTGTAGAGGGCTGACATGTGAAATAGGTGGTGAGGAACAGGGAGCACAAAGAAAGGCTCCAGGCCCCCAAGTACGCATATGTATCCTGGAGTCCTGGCTTTAGCTGGGAAATGGGAAAGGTTTTAATTTAAAATTTGATTTAAGGGAGAGAGACTTTTTCATTAGTGTAGCAGTTACTCACTCAGTTGGGAGCTATTGGAAGAAATTAAAGTACATTTGGCAATCTATATGCTTCAAGCAGGAATGGGATCTATCTATCTATTCGTCCACCTTTCTGCCTGATCACATAAATTCCATGATATTCAGTGCTACTTTTTCCTTTTCCTGAACTGCTGCAAAAATCTGACTGCCTGAAACCCCAGCTGAAAGGAGAAAGTGTTGGTTTTTTTAATACAATCTGTGTCAGTCAGTCTCTTTAAAGTTTTTCTATTACTGTGTTTTTCTGCTGTTAACAGAAGATTGTTTTTCTCGCAATCAGCTGAAAAACCACACTGGACAACATTTTCTTATTCTCCTTTTTTTTTTTCCCAAAGATATTTTAAGGGTGAAAAAAAGAGAAAGCAGACAAAAAGAAAGAAATTTAAGTCAAGCAAACCTTGACAAAAAAGAGGGGAGAGTGGTTCGGCAAAGAGTGTGTTGTGTACATAACCCGGTTTTGATATGCAGTTACCTCCTTTCTCATAGAGCTTAGCATGAAGTTTTGTAAGTTGGGGTGTGTTTTTTTTCCCCTTTTGTAAAAAAAAATTATGAAAGTGTCACTTTTCCGTTGCGGTTAATTCAGGAGAGATCCTCAGTTCGAGCAGGGCACATTTTCATGCAAATACAGCAGCACAGTTTCCAGCCCCCTAATAGCTTCTTACAAATGATGTGCCATTACAACGAGGTTTATTTAAACAAATTTAATACATCTTTAATCAAGCTGGAGAGCATTTTCAAAGGTCACGCTCCAAATCAGGATCACTGTTCAGAGCTTATCAAAGTATTAGCTTAAGGGGGAGGGAGAATTATTTCTTGGACAAGTAATTTTAGGCAAATCTTTATTTACATTTTTATTCAGTTATTAAATTTTATTCCTTTCCCTCCTCCTCCTAGTCTCCATTTATGAACCTATAAGAAAGTCTGTAAATGGAGCCATAAGCATATCACAGCAGTTACTATTTCCAGGGGCTATTCCTTTGAATCTAGTGGGCCTATAAAAGCAAGGATGAAGTCACTTTTTTTTTTTTTTTAAACACAAGCTATGTGTATCCATTTCATGCAACAAGCTCTTGCCTGAGGATCTGATATTAGGATAAATTTATGATTAGATAAGTTTGTATTTTAAATTAACAAAACAAGTTAAAAACAAATTTTGAGCATAAGGGGTATTTAAAGGTGCTTGTGTGTTCTTGCTGCAAGAGGACAATTGTTCATGTTGAGTCCCATTAAAACTAATGGGAGCTGCACTAATGTACCGAGGGAATCCACCCCCGTTCACACCTCCTTTATCGTTTATTAGGCTTATATCTTTAAATAGGTCACAAACGTTTTAATTCTCACGTAACCAGTCTTCTATGCTTAGGACCATTGGCGTCTCCAATGGCGGCATCTCACCTCTCCTTTGTCACGTGCTCTAAAATTAGTGCTCTCAGAGCTCACCCTTGTGTTCATAAACCTCGATCCTTTGGCCTTGGCTTTACAGAAGGGACTAATGAGGCACTGGCGTTAAAGGAGGAATGGACACTCTAAGTGTGCAGACAGAAAAACTCCTGGGATTTTAATGCTCATTAGACTGAGGAGGCTTCAAACTTTTCAATATGGGGCAGTAAACCTGGGCATCTGAGAAGATAAAGAAAAGAGCTTGTGCAGGCGCAGTTAATTCTCTTTTTAAGGCTCACCTTGCGGCGAGTGTTTGGCAACAGGGCTAAAAAGGACCTAAGGCGAAGTAATGCAAAGGCACTCCTGGAAAGCCTGTTTTGCAGGCTACTGACTGACTGACTTGCTGTGAAGAATTGTTTTGTACCCAAGCCTTCAACCCTCAACAAGAAAGCTTTGCATCTAGCACCTGTGGCATCCACATGGCTTCCAGCTCGACAGGCAAAATAAATGAAGTATATTGATATCTCCCACCCAGTTTTTACTGATTTATGAAGCAGTGGATGTCCCTTGATGCTTTTCACAGAACGATACAGATGTAGCATCCGAAGTGTCAGCCTGGGTGCATTTGCTCTCTGTTTCTTGACAAGGACTTTTGGTAACTCACAGAAAAATCTTGGTTATCATTTGCTTTTGTGAATTGCACTGCCTCAAAGGCCTTTACGAAAATAGGTGAAGAAATAACTATCCAGATGTTCAGCTGCAACTAAGAATTGCAAAATATAAGTGCTGTTTTGGTACTGGACACAGGTTTGGCTGTTGAAAATTACAGGTGTCTTCAGTCTTCTGTGACCAGAGAAAGAAAATGATGCTATGTGGTATTTATGACAAAAAAATCCCTGCTGATCCAGAGTGAAAAGGAAGGCAGTTGACCTCGTGGGGGTCAAGGGATCAGTGGCCAAATTCTTGTAGTGAACAGTTAGTTGCACACTGTACATGAAACCATACACTGAACACCAAAATCAAAACACAAGTTTGGTCAGCCTAGGGTGAGGAAATGCATGGTCATGAGAATCTGTGAGAAATGAAGCCTGCTCATAACTTTTATTTTTTGCTTGTATTTCTTTTTTCCTTTGAGGTCTTGCATATGATTATTTACCCCCCTTTGCTTGGCTACACAATTTCTGTATTTACCTGCAGTTGGCAAGAAAGTGCTAAGCACAAGTATGAATCTGGGCTGGTAAATTGACACAAATTCAAAGGCAAGTTTGTTTGAAATATATTTCAGTTGAGTCATAGATGTTTCAATCAATAGATACTAATTCTGTGCTCTGCACTTGCAGGATAGTGTGACACATACCATATTGGCATATCCTGCTGTGAAGTAACAAAAAAGTATGACATCCCACTTCCAGAGACCTGCCTAAATATGAAAGGAACATTAATATTTTTATCTGAACTAATATAATATCCACAGAATAATTTCCCCAACAATTTACCATATTTTTTTTAACTTCCAAGTGACACTTTTCCATAATGTTTACAGATTTTTATTTTTATTTTCTTTTTAGTAATCATGAATGGTTTTTCAGCGATGGTTAGTATTTGACATCCACACTTTGTTGCTGGTGACATAAAGACATGATATTGTTTCCTTTCATTGCTTAGAAGGGCCTTTTAAAGAGACTTAAAGAAACTTTGAACTTCTGAGCAAGTTTATACAGCAATGCCAGATCAGTAGAATTAGGAAGCATCAAAGGACCTTTAAGTGCCTGAAAGGTCTGGACTTCCACTTTCTCTGTTGTTAATGGGAGTGTGGATTCACATCCCTTGCTTTGAGACTCACGCTTCATCTTTCTTTTTTTGCCCGTATAAAGCATTCCTTAGAGAAATAAAGCAGGGGAAAAAAGGGTATACTTCATGAAATGTAGTAACTGTGCGTAGACTTTAGGTTGAGTTTTGTTATAGTCATGTGGCATCATATTTACTTGTTTGGGGGTAGCTTTACTTGTGCAGTCAGCAGCCAATGCAGTGTATTCAGTAGCTCCTGGGGTGAAGACTGGCACCCCAGAGCTTGAGCCCCAGCCCATGACCCTTCTATGGTAGGTGCTGCATAAGCACAGGAGAAAAGGACTCCTCCCAGTCCCAGGTGGTGAAACAGATGACGATGGATACTGCCTGAGGGAGGTAGAAAAGTTAGTAAACTTTGGTAGACCTTAGGATATTCTAAGCATGCCTGCACCAAGCCAAAAAGAAATGTGAAGGAAGAAAGAATGAGGGGAAATAGCTCCAGAAGGCATAGGTTTTTGAGTTGTACAGCTAGAAGGGAGTATAAGAACATCAGACCGTTGCAGGTAATCTCAAGATGGGGACATCGGACTGAAGACTAAATGAAATACCGTTTGCTATATTTGCAACAGCACATGTCCACCCTGGTGAACAGATGATAAAGGAACACGTCAAAGTGGCGATCCTCTTCTTTATAAGTGCAGTGAGATTTCACTTCCTTGCAAATTCATATGTGAGACTTCAGCAACAGTTGTCCCTACAGGTGATACATTTATTTCTTTTATTTCCAAATATAAGAGTTTATAAGAATTTATATAACCTACCAAGTTATCCATTCCTTTTTTTAATATTTAAAAGTTTATAAGAATTTTGATAGAAAGACTGTCCTTCCTGTGACACTTTCTGAATTGCACTATAGACGTGGTTTTTTTCAATCTGTATTTGTATTATGTTGGATTTAGGTCATTTTCTGTTTTCGACAGTTTGTGTCAGTTATTTGAAAATCAGTTCTTTACAATATTTTGTTTGACCGTAGTGGGTTCCTTGACCTCTTTTAGTTCCCAGCTCAGAGCAGGGAGCGCTTGTGCTTGTAGCAAGAGTTTTGTCCCCTGGTTTGACACGCAGTGACTCTTCCCAGTATGTACTTGGGCGTACACAGTAAAATATTCCTCCTGCAAATATTAACACATGAAGCTCTTGCACCATTTACAAACTATGAGGCGAAAATATCAACATGGGCTTGAATTGAATAAATTTTAACTCTAACCTCGTCCTTAAGGATGGACAGAAAAGAGGTAGTGATCAAGCTCTGGCTTGAACATATACCTACGAAAGTAAAATGCAAACAAAAAAAAAAAAAAAAAAA
>Ga0065711_1042534_pt1 | contig 15322 bp, 11 predicted proteins | sample Hoacrofraction12_FD_59098 | JGI IMG/M metagenome (GOLD analysis project Ga0065711, IMG submission 59098) | Hoatzin crop microbial communities from Cojedes, Venezuela - Epithelial fraction 12 v2 (version 2) | ecosystem: Host-associated > Birds > Digestive system > Esophagus > Crop | place... | reverse complement strand
TGTTCTTTCCTGTTGTATTCATTGATCTAACATGAAAGTCACCTTGAACCAAAAGAGCTTTGCCCTTGCTAGGCATGCAAAGTATTAAAAAATATAAATATAAAAATAAGCATACAAAATACAGAGACTAGGCAAGTTTTTGTAGGGCTTGCTGATGTAGGAGGTCATGGATACTGAATCTGAGTTGTCCATGAAAAGGCAAGATGGCATTGGGTTGAACAGGTAACTCCTAGCAAGGTTGTAGACTAGAGACCAAGGCAGGGTGTGTTGTATCTTTCAGTATGTATTTTGGTATCCATTTTTTTCTGAGCAGAAGCATATTTGGGTACTTACTGGCCAGTTTTTCATTCACATCAAGGTGGGAGACATGGGGCCAGTACACAGTTTGCCTGTGAATAGATTATCAGAGGTTTATCACCAGAGAAAGAAACTTCTTGCAAGAAAGTTCCTGCCAAGGTTTACCGTCAATCTTTCTTTTATGCAGCTGCTTTACAAACGAAGGGAACTCAGCCCGTTCCCTGCCAAACAAGAGACAGGACTGCAACTTCACAGCTCAGTGTTAAGTGTTTAAATATTTTTTGGCACATGAATCAGAAAATATGTTTCCAGACAATTACATTGTGAACATGCCTGAAGTGCTGGCAGCTGAGTGTTGGTCTGTTTGTTCTCCTAATTAAATCTATGGCTAAATGCATTTAGCCACGCTAGCGCTGGCTGGTAGGAGTGGTGCTGCGCTTGCTAGTCCCATGCAGCTCTGCCAGCCCCTGTGGCCAAGGAGCAGCTTCACGCTGTCACTGTGTGCTTTCATCCCCAGCAAAAAGCTACTCAGAGACTTCCTGCATGTCTTGCTGGACAAAATTAATTTTTTTTTTCCTCTTTCTCCTTTTCATGTCATGGATCTTCTGCTTAATTCTGGCTGTAAGAGCACCAGGAGATTGCATATTTTACTGCCACAGGGAAATGGGTTACACTCAAGGGAAAAGCTTAAGAGGATGTGCTTTTTAAATGGCACAAAAGAGCAAAGCCCCATCATTTTCCATAGCTGGTGGGCATCTTGGGCATCCTTTCTCCTGTAAATGTGTGACACTTCGTGCAGGGTGGAATCTGGTCCACTGGGAAGAACTTTGCTAGGGACAAGCTGGTGGCTGACTGGTAAGTCATGGTCCATTTTTGTCCCTTTTCCAAGCCTGCCCACCATGTATTGCTTAAAAAGAGATCAATGCATTCAAATAATGGTCTGACCAGTTTTAACCACAACCTTCACAATTTGACTGCAAAAGCCTTGAAGTTCACAGCATGCCAAAGCACTGACCACAATATTCCTCACCTCCCACCATCGACTGTCTCTCCCACAGAAACTTTTGCTCCTGCATCTGTGTGGACTTGTATGTGTGCGGTTTGCATGTGCTTTGGTGAGCGCTTTTTCACTTCAGAGGAGTCACAGAGAAGCTGAGAGGTCAGGTCCACCCCTTCACGGAAACTGGCAAAGACAAATGTGAGAATAGCTATGCAGTAGCTCAGGTGGAGTAGGTGATCAGAAAGAAAGTTTTCTGTTATTATACATGGTATGTGCATGCACATCTATTGCTGGTTTGCCTTTTTTTCTTGAATGAGATTATGAGTGCTTCTGCAGGGGCTTAGGTCTCCTTGTAAGCTATACCATACTGAGTTCAATGGCACCGCAGTTTTGATCTTTCCAGCAGTGGCCCCAGATAACTTCCAGGGGTTGTTGTTACAGGCACTCTCAATGCACATGTGCATGATTTCAGCTGATTCCCATAATATTCACCTGGGACTTATGACTATACAGTACTTTAAAAATGTGTCTCATTTGTGACCTAAATGGGTTTTTATGAACTAAAATGTACAAAAGAAAGTTAGCCAAGTCAGTGGCAAGATCCACGCTTGACAATTTTCATCTGAGAGTTGAAACCTAAATGGAAGTGCTTGGTGAGGAGTGCGTGTGTGTCTGGGATACAGATTTAGCATCTGAGCTGAGCGGGGGGAAAATCCAGTGATTCAGGATGTAGATGTGGTGCTCGTGAATACTGTAGCCACAAATACACTTCCTGAGGAAGTCTAAATAAATTAAGGAACTTTAAAAATCTCTCTCTGTTCTTCTGTCTTCAGAGATACAAAATTGAAACGAATAGGATGAAGTGCAGTTGCCCAGACACATCTTTCCAGTGCTATCCGAGATGCCTAAGGGTCTCTGGGACATCTGATTCAGGCAGGCATACATGACATAAGGCTTAGGGAAGACTCATTTGGTCTGGCTGCTAGATGCTGGGTGAGATAATCCAGAGCACCTAAAATAGCACTGAGCCCTATCAGTGAAGTCATTCCCGCTGGTGAATACTGCAGGAGAGGCTTAGGTTTGTCTGTTTATATCCATTGCCATTTATATCTGCTTGGTTATGTGAGGAGTGGAAGGAATAGTTTTGCCCATACAAAGCATTATAAAACAAAGGCACACCTACTGATACCAAGGCATGCCACAAAAAATATCACTAAAAAATTTTTCTGAGCTGCTGCCCGTAAAGTCATCAAAGGAACATTTATCCATCCTGCAAGGCACATTGAAAAATCATCCGAGCCTCAAAAATACCCATAAATGGCATAAAAACATTAACAGAACTACTATTTTGGAACTTGTTGATGGCAAAGCTGGGTCCTTTAGCTGGACAACAGAGAGAAACGCTTCCTGGCTGCGGAAATTGCACCTTTTCGAATCTGTTGCAACCCACAGGTGGGTTCAGCTGTGCAGGGAGTTTCAGGCCCCGTCAGCGCCTTTCTCCTGCGCTGGCCTGTTTCTGTGCGTGACACATTCGCGCTTTGTGCTTGTTCAAACAGTACGTTGTCGCTAGCAGAAGAAAAAAGCCCCCCATGGCTCTTTTCTCCTATCAGCGTGGCAAAGCAGATGAGAAAGGGAGCTCCTCTCTCTTGTACGAGAGCACTGGGGCTGTCTGTGTGGAGCTCAGCCCTGCCAGGGGCCGAACGCTCCCGCAACATGGCTCAGGGGCAGTGCAATTGCATGCCCTGGGGTGCATCGGGGTGCCTAAAGGGACAGGCACTTCTAGAGACGTTCAAAAATACTTATGTCTTGTTGATTTAAGTGGCTGCTGCTTCTGCAAATCCCACAAAATGTGTAAGTAATGCTAAAACTCTGGCCCAGGGCTTGCAATTCTTTTATTTCTTTACTTTAGTCTTGAAGCAGCAGACGGGCAGGTGCCCCAGCGCCATTTACAGAGCCACAGCTGTGCTTCCCAGCGCCTGTTTTTTCGTCGTGAGCTGCATCAAACAGGACATATTCCACACACTGAACTCCAGTTTCCCTTTCAGCCAACACCCTCTACTGTTCGCTCCTGTATATTCTGCATAAACAAAAGGTAGCCACGACTGAATTGACTACTGCCTTCTGTGTGGTACAGTGATTTCTAGAGTATTGTCCTAATTTTGTCTTTGTTATTCTTTGAAACTGGCACAGCAGTGATTTGGTCACCTGACCTACCTTGTACGTCTTTCAGAAAAAATAACGCGCAGCGATGTCACTTTTCAATAGTTTCAATACAGTATATGACTTTGGGATTTATTTTTGAAAATAACTCCAGTTCCCACAGTGCCAAGAATGGCCAGATCTCACGTCGACGCTGTTGAATGTTAGGGCCTTAGTTCAGCAACCAGAAGTTTGTGAAGCTGATTTTCTTATTTTTTATGCTGTGTTTTTATTCGATGTAGTTGTGAAAGTTGAATGGAGTTTTGTTGTGAATAGTTCAGAAGGTTTGATTTTGGAGGAGACACTGCTCTTTCCTGTGTTTAAAGAGTCCATGTGAGTGAGTTCTCAGCCTCTGAATTACCACCTAAAACAGACACCTGGGCTTACCTACCTCTGAATTACAGGCACGCGCCATTCACCAGCTACTTACGCAGTAGTGTCACCAGACTGATCAGCTCATACCTCAAGGATAAGGCCAAGGCAAATGAAATATCCCTAGAATACAATATTATCTCTTACTGGAAGAGGGGTGCTAAAACCAAAAGGACTTGTTTTCTCTCTTTGAAAGACAGCTACATGGCAGTGGAAGATGCAGGAGAAACTGCTGAGCTCTCCTCCCCAGCCCCTCAGTGGCTCTCCGTAACACGACAGAAGTGTCTGAAGCTCAGTTTCAGTCTCCTTATTTCTGCAGAAGAACACCTAGCACATCATGCTTTCTAGCAATCCCCATCTCCCTCAGCAAGAAAAGGGTTTAAGGATAACCTAAATTTAGGAGTACTATTTTCTAGGGGCATGAAACTTGTCCTTCCATGATATGGAAGGCAATAAACGGGGAGCTAACCTTTAGGAATACAATCTGCCAAAACGCTCCTGTCACTCTCACCATTACCAGCCCCAAATCCGCCTGTGTTTGTTGGTCGGTGCACAAGCAGGTGCAAGCATGGTTAATTCTTACCAGCCATGCCGGATTTTAGTGGGATTAATCCCACGAGTTCTTCTGTCTTACTGCCAGCCTCTGAAGCTGGGTCTGCCTCCAGCTCTCAGGTTTACTGAGCACCCAGAGTTTTCCCTGAGTTTCCTCTCTGCTGAAAAAAGAGGCACCGTCCTGGGAAATCCCTTTTCCCAGTGGCAGCTGTGCTGCTGTTTCTCACTTGACTTTCCAAGAGGCATCAGAAGCTTAGCTGCAATCCTTCTGCCAGCTGCTAATCCAGAGCGCCGTGTTACAGTGCCTTGCTGTCCCTCTGAATATGACATGAAGTACACAATAAACAGAATAAGTTTATAGGTGCTACAGTCATATTAGCAAAGATTTATCAGTACCTCTGCCTCAGGTACCGCCAACATAGCCATAACAGTCCCCAGGCAGTTCCACAGGCCTGCTCAGGCGGAGGCACGGGGCGATGCGCAGCCCTCCTCATTTTTTACACACGGGCAGCACCAAATTTCAGACTTATGTTTTGCTGATAGGTCTTTGGCCAATGTGTAGGATTTTAAAGCATGTGATTAGTTTGCTGAAACAAAACTCCCATTGTGCAGAACTAGGAGAAGCTGGCCCAAAAGGAGGATGATTTCAGTGCCTTGACAAATCCGCGCATCCTGACAAGATGTGACAGGCTGTGCCAGTCCACGATGAGCTGTCCTGCCTTCACCGTGGGGGTGGGTGAGTTACAAGCAGCCAGGGCATGGGTAGCCTGGTGTTCATACTACAGAAGAAGACATCTCCTCCAGAGACAAGGACCTGTCTCTCCCACCAAGAGCGCAGTGAGCCAGTAACTTGCTCAGTTCAGGTAAATTGGCAAGGGAGGGCATTAATTAACTAATTAAACCCTAGCTCTCAGGCAGCTCATCTGTTTACGCAAAGTTGCCATACGGTACGTTCTCCGCGGCAAAGATTTCTGGTGTCTTTGCCTTTGGTGTCTGTGGTCATCTTGATATCATAATGCAATTTCCACCTGCCCCAGCCAGTGATATTTGCTCTTCAAAAGCATTTCTCACTTTCTTCGGGATTTCAGCTTTGCCCCGTCTGATCTGTGGGAGCTGGGCTGGCCACACCCGCGGGCGATGCCGTAGGGCGAGCGCTGCAGGTCTGGCTGCGGGCTGTTCGCACGGAGCCGCGCTGGGCTGCTGCCGCCCTGCTTTGCTCTCTGGGCGGTGGGAAGTCACATAAAGACATGTAACGGTGCCAGATACAGGAAGGCTCACCAGCATGTGGCCCTCTTTGCTGAAATGTTGAACTTTCTGTCGCATTTTCAAATGCTTGCTTTTCATGGCTATTATTAATACCAGTACTAGCGAGGCAGACTTTACAGCTTGAGCCTTGCATGCAGTAAACGGAAATACATGGTGTTGGCTCAAATGACTCCAAAGCAAAGCAAAGAGGATAGGATTTTTCCTTCTCCTCTTTGCTGCATGGTTGAGGTAAGCCACTGCTTTCTGACCGGAGGCACCCGACTGCTCGAGGCGCTGTTGAACTGAGGGGCAGCGCACAGGCGCTTGGAGCCGTCAGCCCCCGGTAGCTTTCCCACTCGCTTGCTCTAGCTCTTTAGTTTCTTCAGTTCTCAGTTTGGCACAGCACTTGGAGGAAGCAGTTGGAGACCTACCACTCCCCATTCACCTTGTGTTTCTCGGGACACAGTCCATCTCGGAGGCTGGGCAGAGAGTCTTTAGATCCAAGTAATGACATTTATGAGATTGTGAGAGAGATGGCTTTAATCTGTGATTGCCAACACTTGGCTGCAGACTGTCAGCCGACTTTCCTCAGCCTCATTAGCGAGGCCCAGCAATGGCAGTAACTGCCTTCATAAAGCACGATGAGGAAAGCTTTTAAGCCCTATTTTATATTTCAAATAAGTGTCTCTCTTTCCTTGTGCTTGCTGCTAATGGACCACCATTACGTGACCAAAAATGCCAATTTATTCTGTTTAGCAGAGTTGGGCTGCATCCTTGTCAGTGCCTCGAGCCTGACTAGTGTTTTGCTGAAATTCCCCTAGAGACAGTGGGATAGTTTTATTTTCACTAGGACTGTCCTGAGAAGCGATGTAAAACATAAGTGTTCTTTTGTATACTTATTATCCCAAGCTAGTCACCTGGGAAACATTAACAAGGCTGCATTTGCAACCATGATTAAACAGAGCAGCACAAAAATTCGCAGAGAAATCTGCACAGCTCCCTGCGCATCGGCAGTGCTCCGGCACGGCTCGCCGGGCCTGTGTCTCCGGGCAGTTTGACTCACACAAGAAGGTGAGCGAATTCGCAGGCAGCTCGCAGTCAGCAGGCGTTCCCACGCCTCTCCCAGGCCACCGGCCGCGTCCCCGCTGTGCAGCGACCCTGTGCTCCCCATCCCTCGGGGATCTCTTCTGGCAGAGCAGCGGCCACGGGCACCTACTCGCTTTTCTGCGAGACGCTCTGCGAGCCGGCCGTGCAACACGGATGGTGCAGCTGAGTGCTCACTGGGGCAGCTGTGGGAAGGCCCCTCACCTGTCTACGTGTTGCTCTGCTCCAACGCAGATGCCTCTGTTTGCCCAACACCAAAGCACATCGGAGGCTTACCGTTCGTCCTTCGGAAAGATTACCCTGGAATGGCTTGTGTTGTGGTTTCACTTGCAAAAATGACTGGCTCCAGGCAGGTGCTAAGGCTTTCGTTTATATGTCCAGGATCCAATCCCATTACACCAAATTGCCTGGGACGCTTTCCACTGATTTCAGTGGGACACAGTGCCAGTGGCTGTGCATTCAGCAGTTACTTTTATGCAAACCAAGGAAGAGTTCATTCTCCTTGGGTAAAAAAGAAGTGCACACAGTTCTAGCCTTCTCCCTTACTGTACCTCACCCCGCTACTGCAGAATAAGTTAAAATAAAAAGAGTTTATTCACTTACGGAGTGGAACACAAAACAGGTCTGCGCACCCTTTTGCCGTTCTTTATCCGGACGTCTCTCGCTCCAGTGGGGCTAGTTTCCGCAAACGGCTTGGCCGAGCCCAGCTTTCTACAGAGGTCAGTGCCTCACAGGACCAGGCTGTTTCAGAGCTGTGAAAATGTCCGTGATGTGGATTTCACGTGCCCCATTTGAACATTTCTGTTCCTGGTTTCTGTTTTTTTTCTGTCCTTTGAATCTTTTTGGTTTGCGTTTGCCCACGTGAACTGCAAGGTTTTGTTCAGCTGAGCTCCCACTCCGCAGCTCGGCTCCAAATCATAACTCAAGCTGTTTAAATGCGAGTGGCTTTTTAAGGCAGATCTAATCAGTGTTTCCCTTGGGAACGAAACCTAATGAGCTTTCCTCAGGTTTGCAATTCAGTCCAATTATTTCACAGATCTTTGTTCATTTAATTCCTCTGAAGTGGAACAATCAGAAGAAATGGGTCAGAACTACAGTGCAAACAGGAAATGATGATTTCTCAACCTGAAGAAAATGAAATTTTAAAACACTTTTATTAATTTATTCATTCATTCATTTACTGATTTATTTTTAAAGCCTTATTCTTTTGTCGTGCATCCTGGTGGTGCTTTATTGCAGAGTAGCATAGTAGTCTGGAGAGAACTATTAGAATGATGTCAGTGCCCCTCACAACAGAACCACATAGCCAAAGCCTCAGGTACTACAAATAAGCTCATGACGGTTCGCTGCCCTTTAGAGCAGCTGAGAACTTGAAGTTCACTGTAGCGAAAGGATGAGGTATCGCTTCTTGGATAGTATCACTACCTACGTTATCATTAATCACCTAACAGATTCAGAAGGAGACACCTAGCAGTGCCACTAAGCACTTACTCCTTTTTGGCAACAACAGGTGATGATGCACCAGAATTTCTATTTTGGCTGCTGACCATCTTCATCACAGGGCCCGACTCTCTCCGTGTTTCAGCTGTTCATTACAGCAGCGCAGGGTGTGAGGTGTGCCGCCTCCTCAGGCTCAGCAGCCGGGGTCTGTGCTCGCATGATGAACGCCAGGAACCGGCCTCGAAGCGTGGAAGGGCAGCTCTGACATCATGTCTGCTTCCAGCTCTGGCCTCACCCGACTCGGTGAAATCAGTGAAACTGAGCTCCGCGCCGATGCTTGGAGCCCAGGCTAGCAGAGAGCAGGCCAGATTGACAGAACTCAGGGCGCAAGTCTCAGCTGGCTGGAACCTCTTCTCAGATCTACTTTTTGCCTCACAGACTAGACATTCCTCAAAACGCTGTTGTGCTGCTGAATGCAGGAGGACACTGCAGTGTCCCTTCCAGCAAATGGTGAGTCCCGAACGCTTCTGGTCTATCCCGGGCTCAGGATTTCGTTATGCCATGGACTAAGTCAGGGCTCTGAAAACTCCTGCAGTTAACTCCTGTTAGCTCCTGTTTTTCTGGTGCGTTTGAGAGAAGTTACCGCCGCATCATCTGTCGTCTTTTTTTTTTTCTTTCTTTCTCAGAAGGTACTGGTGGTTAATCTGAACACTCACAGGCCAGCTGGTTGTGGCGGTAAAAGGAGCTTCAACTTGACAGACTAACTCTGGAGAAATGTAAAGCAGCTGGAGAAAGATATCTGTGCAAAATTCTTTCTTTCTCAGAAGATTTTCAAAGTACATGTTAGAAAAAAGTGCACTTTAGGGACTCAATGATTGTGATTTTTTTCCCCCAGTTTTGTTCTTTTTTCCCATTTTAAAGAAAATCCCTCAAGACTACGCATAATTTTTATGGTCATTTAGCCATTGTGTTATTGGCAGTATTTCGCTAACTCACAGACAACTAATGAATGCAGTAAAATGGACCAATTTAAAGAGCACAGCACGATATGAGAGGCAATTTCATTATATGCAAGTAAAGGCAAATAACCATTCTGGACAGGCAGTGTCACGAAACACAGAAAAAGGGGAAGGCTGTTTCCCCAGTGCTGCTTTTAGAAACATTTCCTCTCCCGAAAACAGAGTATAAGCCATGCACAACAACAAACTTACTGAAGACAAACATTTCCTAAAAAGTATTGTTTGAAAAAGAGATTGAAAGAAAATCAATCTCTTGATTGAGACTTCCCCTCGCCAGCCATTTTGTAGCAGCGACAGCATTTTTGAAGCACAGATATTCACTCTGAACTGGTGTTGGAGAGATTGTTCTTTGTGTGTTATGCTCAGAAGGAAGGAAGGAAGGGATGCTGCAAAACTGGAAGGGGAGAGCTCTAAGAAGCAAATCTTTTCAGGAGAAGCCAAGGGAATGTCATACCCCTCAGGCTGGTGCAGAATGTTCCTGCAGCATTTGCTGTGCTGACTGGCGAGAGGATATGAACATTGCATCTTGGCAAGTCCTTTTGACCAGAGGCTGCTAGCAAGGAAAGGCCCTGTTTTCAGGACACATGGACAGATACTGCAGTTATCTGTAGAAATACATGTGCAGTCGGAGGAAATTTTTCTTAGTTCTCCAACTGAACAGGCAACTGGTTGGAAAAGTGGGTGGAATAAGAACAAATTGAAAAGTTATTGGGCTGCACTGTCACTGAAGGACACGAGATGCCTGCCACTCCTGAGGGAGCCATTGCTAGCCCCATGCTCCTCAGGTCTCTGCTGGAAGAGCCTGAGAAGTGCTTCGTTTTGGGGTGGACTGCTGAGAAACCCCACATGCAGCAGAAAGCGCCCGGATGTCAGCCAGGTTTAGGAGGGAGCATTGGTTTGATACTGTCTTCCCAGTGACAGCTGGATGCCTGATCCTTTCTTCTTCTCAGTCAGCTACACCTGTGTTCAGTAATTGGTGGGTCCCTGTGGAAATTAATCTTATCACCGGTGGTATGCGTGACTGCACCTGAACTATTTTTCTTCATTTTGCTAACCTGGCTGTTAAACTCTCAGATGTTTTCTGGTTTATTTTTCTCTTGTGCAGCAAACTCCTTTCCTCACTGGCTTTTTTAACAGCAATCCAAGTGCTATAATTTTCCTGCCTCTTAATTCTTCTGCTACCGGATATGCTACTATTTAATGGAACTTCCATACTTTAATTATAGATGTGAAAAAGAATTTCTTTTCCATCCTGTATAGTCACTACACCAGTGCAGGCTTGCAGTGATGCTTTACAGTTTTGATGCCCACTCAGATTCTGTTAACTGCTTTTTCTGCCCAGCTACATTTATAAAGTCCATCTCATGGAAATTTAAGCCCTACTTCAAACTGTCTGGAACAGTACAAATTCTAAGCTAAAAAGTATCAAGGATTTTTTCTGTTGGTCCTGAGTGGCGTGGGAAGGCAGAGGGCAGGCAGCATATATAAGATCACAGAAGAAATGTGGCCGAAGGCAGTAACTCTGAATGGAGCAAAGAGACTTGAAAAATTAATGACAGGGCGAGGAAGGGAGGACTGAATGGCACGGTGGAAATGAGTTGCCTTCATGAAGGAACACCCTTCTTAACCAATGTCTCCTGTGGGTACTTAAGAGTTAGAGGGTTAGAGCCACAGAGGTATTTGATTTCCAGAGGAGCTCAACGCCCACATATTTGATTCTGAAGACAGACCTGAGTGATTTGCCATAGGTCACAAGAATTTTCTGACAGAGGAAGAAACTGAAGTCATTCCTCTTGGGAGCAAAGTGTGCGCCTAACCACCAGGCTATGTTGTTGCCTGTGCTCAGTAGCTGAAGCATTATTCCTAGCAACTAATAAGACATTACTAGAGCTACTCTGGTAATATTTCTAAGGTGGCAAATGATTCTCACTTGAAAAACAGTACCTGAGGCACAGAAAGATTTGTGAAAAGGCAGAGAACCAGAATTCGGATCTTCCAACTGGTGCCTTACTCAAAAGACTCTTCTTCCTCCAAGGTATCCAGGAAGCAAATCCCGAGTGGCAGCAGGCATCAGCTGCAGAGGCCTAGTGTCTAATGAAACGAGTTTCTAGACAGAAGGGCACTGATTAAGTATTAATTAAACTTTAGCTTTTTCCTGGACTTCAAAATACAGTAGGAAAGTCTAAAAGTGGGTATTGGCAGCTATGTTCTAATTTTATTAAAGTGAAGATAAAGCTAGATATGCTGTGAATTCAGACTAAAAATCTAGAAAACAGAATACTTGGCACAACAACAAAACAAGAAAACATGAAGGAGAGGAGCAGATGGGCACAGCTGAACAGCGCCTTGAGGGTAAGTATGAGAAGTTCATGACATGAAAGATGAAAGAAAGCAAGAGGAAGAGTTTGGAGAGTGGACTGACAGCTGAGGAGTTTCACTTGCAAGCTGTGAACAAGCTGGAAAAGAATAAAATGAGAAAGTAAGCTATGAGGGAGAAGACTGTGTTTAATAATCAGGTAGCTGAGGACCAAGGCGTGGAAGACTGTGACATAACGGGTTGCTTTTCCTTTCTTTTTTCCCCCCTCTCTTTTCTATTTTGAGGTGCTGGAACATCAGATTTTCCCTTTCTTTATAATTTCCAGCTGCAAACTATCACTGATGCTTGGCTTAATTGCAGACAGAACGGAACATAATGGATATTTAATTTGCATATAAAACTACAAAACGCTTTGTCAAAATTAGACATGGTAATTCATGGCTGTGTTTTCAAGAGGTGGCTGTCAGAGACCAATAATTTCAGGTCACTGAGTTAAATCATCAGTAGTGCCTTGCTGAACATAACTGTTTGGATGGATGATGCCTTGCAGCTGTCAGCATGTTGAACCTACTTGTTGATGGCTCTCACAGGACTGGTTTAATGATAGTACAAATGAAGCAAGCACCAGCTCAGCCTGGAAAGAAAATGTCCTGGAAATCAGGAAAATGTTGGAAAGAAGGAATATTTGTTCCCTGAATAAGTATGTTTGCACTTATATCTAACTAATCAGAAAATGGAAAAGTGAGAAGGTATTTCTTTTTTCCTGTCATCTTCGATACCTTGGCAACTGGCAAAACTCCGCCACTAGTAGGTTGGAACCTGCTAGTAAGTTTGAGAAAAACTTAATTAGACGAGAACTGGAAAGTGTTGCCAAATGTAACTGCAGGTCTCGGGATGGTTTTCTGCCTCAGTACCCACCACTTTGACAGTGAATGATGACTGTAAACAGCAATTAAATCTTTTTGTCAGTTTGCCGTGTGCTCTTCATGCTATTAGCCAAGTGTGGTCAGAGCGTTTGTTTGTGTAGCTCTACATTTAAAATGCGTTTGTCCAATCTCTTTGGGGGATTGTTTAGCAGAATTAAATCTGGGAGCTTTGCAACAGACTGCATTTCATTTCGGACCTCATTTCAAATGTAATTACCAGCCACATCACTGAGGCTGCCTTTGCAGAGGTATAGTCCCCACACCAACGTCTGGAACAGTTGGGGACATTTAGAAAAGCAGTATAGTTAGCAAACCAGATTTTCTTTTGGGTAGATTTACTCCATCCAAGAGCCTGTTCCAGCATCCTTAGTGAATTACCTGAACATTGTGGCGCTCAGGAGCTGCACAAAGCCCTTGGCAGCACTTGGGCCTCAGAAGCAGATGATGCCAGAGGACCAGAAGGAGGGGCTGACGGTCCAGCGGCTCCCCACCATACGCTGACCACACCACGCTGGAACACGGAGAGCACTGGAGCCATTTTGGTCCGCTCTTGCCTTGTGCGTGTCCCCAGCACATGCTTTGTATGTATGGTGGGAAGTGGCTCTTTCCTTTGACTTGACATGTAATGGGTGCATGTGTAATAGGCCTTCTTAAAATTGCAGCAAGTTTAAACCTTCTGTTGCCATTTTTTGGGGTTTTTCAATGCCTGAACGATGCCTACATCCTTTGTAACAGTGTTTGTTTCTTGCTGTAAGGAGCTTTGTGGCTGCTTTGCCCTTCTCTTCATAAACTCCCAACTAATCCCACCTTCCCTGATTTTCTTCCCCTTCTCTTCCTCGCCATTCCCGAAGCTCTCCAACACCTTTGTCCCCTCTTTGCTCCATGTTCACCCCTGTTACGGTTGTGCTGCTCCAGTGAGGCATGCCTTGCTGTTGAGACATCAGATGGGTTTGTGGCATATTTTTCTGGGAGGTGGGGTACGTAGCACCCTGTCCGAGCTATCCTGCGCTGGCAACAGGGATCGCCCTGAGCAGCTTCTCCTCCCCAATTGTTGCTTCAGTGGGAGAGCAGGCGGACTCCCCCAGCGATATTTAGTGCTCTGTGAAGACTGTACCCTGTTCCCCAGGGGAGCATTTAAACGCTGCCCAGTCATTCATGTGCATGTGGCCACAGATGGTCACTGGCTGATAAGAAGTCACTGAGCTATTGGGAGCTTAACCAAGGCTCTGTGAGTACAAGCAACAGGAACAGCTGAGATGGCATCTGTGACTGGAGGACCTCTGGCTTCTTTTGCAGCGAGGAACACGCAGCTGGAAGTAGGAGCTGGTGAAGCACAGTCACATTCTGAGGGGCGGGAAGGTGTGGGCTGACGGGGAATCTGTGGTTGGATTTGGTGCCAACAACCTCTCTGTTGTTCCAGGTATTGCCCTGCCTGAAGGGGGACACACGCAGTGTCTCTCAGGGAATGCAGCTTCCTGAAGAGGACAGAAGGGCTCCACATGGATTAGAAGGGCGGGTACTCTTTTCCCTGGTACTACTACAAATTACATTTTCTGGATTTTTTTAAATGTATTTTCTATGCAAAAGCTTTCCATGTGGAAAGGGCCATTTTCCCTAATGCAGCAGGGAAGACCAGAATGAGGTAGCACACTTACTGGAGAATGCTTAACGTTGCTTATGTCTTTGGTATGTATTTTAACAACTGACATAAAATGAAGACTAGTGGTGTTGAATTTCAGGCTTTAATTAAGGCTTCTACCCCTCTACAGAACTGCAAGTGTAGGTTTGGTATTTCTACAGAGAATGACGACTCCAGGAAGAACCCAGGAGAGAGAAAGGAAAACACTCAGTGCAGGCTGTGTATTCATACACTGAGAAATCAACTAACTATTCTAAAGTTTATGTCATTCAGCTTCACCTAAATATTCAGAAACAATTCTGTATTCTTATAAAAAGCTGTTATACTGACAATGCATTATTTCCTTGAATAGAAAATAGCATTTTCAAGAAAACATGCATGTTATGATAAATGCTTAGATAACTTAGTTCATTTTTTTCCCTTTATGAAACATTTTTTCACTCAGAGATTGAATTCTGTGATATAAATGCTTTGAAGAGACTTAACTTCGTTTAAGGGAAGTAAACTGAGGTATGGCGCAGGTGTCTTATAAATTTAACATAGTATTTTCTCTAAATTTTCTCACACCTATACCACTGAATATCATGACAGACTTTGGAAAGTGATGCATTCCAGACGCGGACATTCGTTTTTGTGGATTCAGCCTGATCTCCTTACTGCCCAGGTCTGGGACCTTTTGGAAACCTCCACACCTTGTCACCAGATCCCCTGGCCAGGCTTCCTTGGCAGAACCACCAGAGCGTGGGGGCAAGGTGTGCTGCCCAGACCTTCTCGTAGCAGGAACCCAGGACCTCCACAGGCTTCGAATCTCCACGTAGCACCAGGAAAGTGCAACAAACAGCAGCTGAGCCTTTTTCCAGCTGAAGACTCATTTTTCCGGAGCTCTCACGCACCGCCTTTGTTTCTGGGCCCTGCAAAAAACATAATCGGAACCGAACCGGTGAAGTCCACGGGAGTGCCAAGGCCTCCGGGGAGCCGCGGCAGCAGGAGCTGGGGGCAGCGCCTTGCCCGGCGCAGGCAGGGAGACTGCGCGGCCGCGGAGCTCCCCGGGCAGTGGGCCGGGGGCAGCGGGCCGAAGCGCCGGGGAAAAAAACCGTCCGGGGGCAGGCCGAGGAGGAACGTCTCCTCGCCGGGGGGAAGGCGCCGGTCCCAAGGGCAGCGCCGTGAGGCGTCACCCCCTCACGGCACCCCTCGGGCAGGACGAGCCGGTGG
>Ga0065711_1042533_pt1 | contig 15322 bp, 8 predicted proteins | sample Hoacrofraction12_FD_59098 | JGI IMG/M metagenome (GOLD analysis project Ga0065711, IMG submission 59098) | Hoatzin crop microbial communities from Cojedes, Venezuela - Epithelial fraction 12 v2 (version 2) | ecosystem: Host-associated > Birds > Digestive system > Esophagus > Crop | place... | reverse complement strand
GTTTTGGCCTAGGAAATATTCTATCAGTAACAAGTTAATGTCATCATCTAGATCTTGATATTATTATTATTATAATATTTTTATATATTATATTATATTATATTATATATATATTATTTTGCAAACAAATCTATTATTGTTGTTTATATATATAATTATGACAATAATTATTAATTTGGGCTCTTGCAGCATTGAAGACCAAGCAAAACCTAACAGCATAAACCAACCAGTTACTCTCCTGAGACCCAAGAGGTGCAACTGAACTCTGATTTACTGTCAGGATCCAGCCTGCAATTTTACTCCTGGTAAATGCTTGGCTGAACACCTAGGAGTTAGATGGAAGATTACTCCATGCATCTTTGCTGAGCTGCAAACACTGACTCTGTAATGTACACACCTGCAGCAAATTGGGTGTGCTGTTTTGAAATCATGGTGTCAGTGCAGGAGAGGCTTGCCATCCCATCAGAGCTAGAAGAATCTGGTATACTCCTTTTGCAGGCAAGGATTGTAACTCATCATTTGCTCTAAGCCACTGGCTTCAGGCTTGCTTTCCTTGAAGCTGATAGAGCCCAAGCAAATTCTTCTTGCAAATCACAACTAAATTTTGTATTCCTTTCCCAACGGAATATTTGACTGAGTACAAAATTCATACGTAGTGGTATGATCCAAGAAGCCCCCTGGGTTTGCCAAACAGAAGGCAATTTTTTAGCTACAGAAAACACATAGGGAAGAGTGGTGCTCTCAGACCTGTAGACACTGAGGATGCAGGAATCATCCCGGACTCAGAGTGCAGGCAAGGGGCCTTGTGTGGCAGAAGGAGGTGGGATGGTGAGCAGAAAATAAATATTGCGTCTCCCCAGAAACCCTCAGGTCCCTGCTGAGACTTTCAAGGCAAATGGAACATGTCCCATCGCTCTCTCACCCTGTGACAGACACATATGGAACAGCAGGGTCACGAAAGGCTTAGTCTGGGGCTGAAAAGTTTGTTTCGCGTAATGTTCTTCCAGTGCAGAATCTTGCTTTCTCCTTGTCCCCCTCGTTTCCTAGGGCCCTGTATGAGATTTACAGCCCCCAAACACATGAGGTTCAGCTCTGTGCCATCACTACTCTTAACTCAGAACAGCTGTTGGGACTTGCAGCAATTCCACACTTACAATGAGCCACCTCACAGCTGTCTGTAGCCAGTGCAGCCCACATACATTCTTGGTGGCATGTGGACATATGGCCAGCCCAGCCTTGCCCTTCCAGGTCCCAGTGTTACCACACACAGGGGCAGTGTCAGCCTTTGCTAATGCTTGAGTGCAGCACGGCTGTGTTCAGTTTTGGGCCCCTCACTACAAGACAGAGACTGAGGTGCTGGAGCATGTCCAGAGAAGGGCAAAGAGACTGGTGAGGGGTCTAGAGAACAAGTCTTATGAGGAATGGATGAGGGAACTGGAGTTGTTTAGTCTGGAGGAGGCTGAGGGGGGACCTTATTGCTCTCTACAGCTACCTGAAAGGAGGTTGTAGAGAGGTGGGTGTCGGTCTCTTCTCCCAACTAACTAGCAAAAGGATGAGAGGCAGTGGCCTCAAGTTGCATCAGAGGAGGTTTAGATTGGATGTTAGGAAAAATTTCTTCATTGAAAGGGTCAAGCATTGGAACAGACTGCCCACGGAAGTGGTTGAGAAACCTTCCACTGAGGTATTTAAAAGACGTGTAGATGTGGTGCTTAGGGACATGGTTCAGTGGTGGTCTTGGCAGTGTTAGGTTAACAGCTGGACTTGATGATCTTAAAGGTCCTTTCCAACCTAAATGATTATATGATTCTATGAATCTAGAGCCATGGCCTGCTGGTTTCTGCTGTAATTTTGCTGGGGACAAGCACATGTGCTGGCCTCCAGGGCCACCTGCAGGTGCATAAAAGTTGTTTATCAGTGGTTAATGGAGAGTCTTTTTTCCTGACAATGTCACTCAAGCTAGCAGAAGATATTAGCTGTCCCTGCAAAGCCTTGCTCTGCTTGCATGATCAAGCCATCGCAGCTGCAACCACGCAGCCATGACACTTTTCTTTGTGCTTCCAGGTGTAGTAGATTCTGATATCCCCTTGGATGCTGGCCATGGACACGTGTTTTCTGGGACTAAATGCATTTGTTATAGTCACTGATGGTCCTGAACTCTGATGCGGACATGTTGTGTTTCCCTATGGAAGGTCAGAGAGAGCAGCATGGCTCCCTGCTCTCGTAGTTTCTCTAGGCATCCTCTCACAGCATCTGCTGGTGATAGACATAGGCATTTGCTCTGTTTTTCCTGAGCTGTAGGTCCTGGGTACTGCAGCTCTGTGCTACTCGGTCTCTCAGGTGCAGCTGCCACAGAACTGGGGCAGGACATCCTTTTGCATCCTTCAAGGTCGTAACAGTGCACAGAAGCACTGATCTTAGGAGGCTTAGACACCACAATTAAAGTGAATCAATTACAGCAATGATTCTGATTTCAAACCAGCTTCAAACTTAATGCTCATTGATTTTAGTTTTACCAATCAATCGCAGAGAGTCAGTAGGGTAGAAGCATTGGTGGTGAAATGAAATCAGTGTCCATCAAATTAATAGAGCCATAATAAATTACCAATTAACATCAGCAAGCTAAAAATGGCAGTGATTAACCAGAGAGAGTGCAAATGGGAGCTGTGAAATTGGAGTTGCAATAGCAGGGCAGCTAGTTATTAATGAGATGTGGCAGCAATCAAAATGCCTTGTTGTATGGAAGTACTCCCTCTCGTGGATTGTGTTACATGACTTGTCAATGGCATATTAAAAAAAAACCCAAAACAAACAATCAAGCTTCATTTTAGAGACTGAGGATAGTAACAAACAAGGTACAAACAAAATTTCTTTACATACGACCCTAGTTCAAGTTGCTGTTGTGATGTATAAGCCTGCCTGCATCAGCCCTTGCCAGGAACTGACAAGGCTTGGTTGTCACTGAAGCCACTGTGTCCTTATAAAGGCTCAGATTTCACCATCCCAGTAAGTTTATTTTCCATGGGAATCTGTGTTTAACCTCTTTTCTGTCTTGTTCTGGTAGGACTGGACCTTGTTAATTTTAACAGCAGCTACCATGAGTGCTGGTTCGCTGTGAAGGTGCATTAAAGAAGGTGTCAAAAGTAGTGCCCATCAGCTGTATGGGAGAGCTTTCCTGGACGGGAGATGCCAGCCCTCTGTCACTGGTGCTCCCATCTCACTGGAGCCACAGACAGATAATCCCTTCACATTTCCCACATGTGTTGCCATCCAGCAGACCCTCTGTTGCAAACCCATGGAAGAAAGCAAAAGCAGGGAATGGCTGCCAGGAATCTTTTTTCAGCTGAAATAAGAAACATCAGTGTTAAGCTGCTCTTGTGAGACACAGAGAGGTGGGGAATCCAACATGGCCAATTTTCAGCTTTTTGACATAAGGTATTCCACTTTATTTACTGTTTTAAGACTGCTGCAGACAAAGAAATGTCCACTCTGCTGGCAACAGCCAACCATGGCTACTAATTAGCACAGTGAGGAAGAGCATTTTTGTCTTATTGCACGATTGGGATAAAGTAATCTATTCCAAGCAAAAAAGGTATATTAAATAATCAAGGTGAGAAATGACTGTAGAGTGGGAGGGTCTTACACAAGCAGAGCAAGAGTTGTGCCAGGTCCAGATCTGCCGGTTGGAAAACTGTTTAAAAGCCATTAAATACCAGCAACACAGTCTGTGCTTTTTTTTTTTTTTTAGTAGCAGATAATAGACTGAATGCCTTACAATCATACAGAACACTCAAGAGCTGTGCCTTGAACTGATACAGAGAAGGCCTTTGCTATGGAACAGAGGTAGAGACACTTTTAATCTCATCTGCCATGGGATTACTGGGTTTTCCATCTCCCATCAGTCTTACTCAGGCTGATAGGCAAGCACAGCAGTGTGAATAAGCAAGCCCAGCTCCCACCAGCAGCTGTGCTGGTTAGCTGCCATCCCCCACAGAGACAGCTCTCTGAGCTACATTTTTAAGAGAGGAGAAATCACAGTGCTCAGCTGGATAAAGGTCTCTGGAAAGGAGTAGGAGAAGGAAGCATCAGACGGTGGAGAAGACCGGGGCCTGCAACCTTGTGAAAGGCTGGTTTGTAGAGAGGCAAGGGGAGAGAGAGACAGATAACAGGGAGGGGTGGGCTTTGCTGGCTGCTTATGGATTTCACCTTGCCACAATATAACTGGTGACAGTCAGCAGCCCATGGACACACAGGAAAATCAGGGTTATGTAGCCCTTTGGATGTGCTTTGGGATGTATTATGGCTTTGGGAGGAACAGATGAGCTCAAAGCTGTGTGCTGCAGGAGACAAGCAGGGCAAGGATAGCATCCAAGGCCCAAAGGCACATGCCATTCCTGTGGGCAGAGAGGGCACTGCACCAAGATCTGCCCCATTAGGACATGGAAGTCTAGTCACCTCACCATGTACCTACCTCCTTAGCAAATGGAAAATTTCACTGTACGCTGAGTATCCAGAGGGTAAGAACACTGCTTGGTCCAGCTTGCAGGTGAAAAAGAACATTGCTGTCTCCCCCTCGTTCTCTTCTTCCAGGCCTTCCTCTGAAACTCAGCTGCACGTGGACTCAAGCAATGACTGTTGGATGGGTTCTCATTTGGCTCCTTGGGGTCTGGCCAGCGCGGGTGCAAACTCTGTCATGGGAAGAAGCAAGAAACAAATGGCTCAAATTGTAACCCAGACCTTAGTCTCCTGTAGATAGGCAATGACTTTACAGATGTGCTTTCAGATGAATGTGGCCCTTTACAAAGAAACAGTTTGACTTAGAATTAATCTGGGAACTAAGAGAGAAAAACCCTGCACCTTATTGTTGGATTTTTGCCTTTAACTGCTTAAATTTAACTGCACAGAACCAGGTTTTGGCTGCCTGCAGCTTTTTACAGATAGCATGGAAACAGGTTTTCTTTCTCTTTAGGTCACGATGCACACCACGTGGTGTTAACCAGAACAGCTTCCCCTGTTTCTTAGCCCAGCTGTGTATTAGTATCTTTCCCCTAACCAGGGCAAGATGTCAAACTACCATACCTCTCTCAACAATTGCCTAGACTAGCACTTCTAATAATACCCAGCCTTGAATTTTTGATGTCAGATTTCAGGAGGATTTCATATTACAGCTTGGTTGTCAGATAAAGCTAAATCCTTAAACAAAATCTTCCTGCTGTCTTAAACCTTTCTGAAATACTCTCAGAAATGTGCACTATGTATTTTTCTCAGTGTTTTTCGTTACATGAAGAAGGTACTCGTCCTGCCTGTAACAGCAGGTAATAGGGATTTATTGTGTTTTGTGGCTATTAATAGTCGTAACATGTTATCATGTGGAGCACCGTGAGCAGTCACAGTACATAACAAACGGAAAAACAGTGTAAATAGTGACACTCTAAATGAAAAAACAGGGGTCCATAACTCCTAGCTGTAGTCTGGTTTCAGTAACAGAGAGCACGCTAGCTCAGAGGGGCCTTGTATCATTTCTTTCCTTTCTTTGATGTGACATAGGTTTAAAACTTATTATAGTGAAAGAAACCCTTTCCTAATTAATCCACTGTAAAGAGTTGCTCATACTGTATTTCTAATCGCTTTCACAAGCAGGTTTTTAAATACATGGCAAACTTTTCACTCCTCAATTTGCTTGTCCAGTTTCTTTGTGCAATGGCTTTGCAAAGTGTCTCAAACTGGCCCAGCGCTGGAGGTTATCTGCTTGGAGGTCTGGTTCGCTGAACAGACGAAAGAGGAGAGAAACTGCAGTGAATTTTCCTATTTCCTGCTACGTGAATATGGAGAAACACAAATGGGCCAATTTCCTAGAAATGCTGAAATGCACAGAAAGATTTTGCAGGCTCACTGTTACTAAATTTGTCATGTTGTAGGGCTCTCAATAGATGTCAAAATCATTATGACATGACAAATCTTCTGCATAGAAAGCACAGATAAGCTTCCTCAAGACCAGATTACTAAATCAAAATATTTTTACTATTTAGTAAAATTATTCAGTGCTATTTTGACAGAAGTGCATTGAGGGTGAAGGTGATCTTCCCTATATCCAGATATCTCTTGGTTGTAGTATACTTTGCCAACCTTTCCTTGTAAACAGAAGCAGAGACTTTTTCACATACAATAGCTGTTTCAGATCTGTATGATATAGAAGCTGCGTTCAGCAATTTTGAATTTAATATTTTATCAGAGCTTCTTAGGTCGTTTTGATAGTACTCAGGAACATCGTGTTTCACTGAGAAGGTAAACCTTAAAATAAAATATAAATTTACTACAAAATTGCCTTTTCAAAACTGTCTGTTTAATTCACTCTGGGAACTGCATTTGCATGCTGTTCCAGGCAGGAGTATAAAGCAAGACAAATCTTAAACTGACAGTTTTCTACAAACATGAAATGAGTTTGGACTATCTTGCAGTATATTCTGAAGGAAAGAAGTCTGGTAGTGCTTTGAAACGTCCAGTTATCTGAACACTAGTTCTTGATGTCTTTATAAAACTCCCTCCTTCTTGGGAACTGCCGATGTCGCTACTTCTGCCCACAGGCGAGTCCCACCGCTCTTGGGGTTCTTCATGAGCAGGTCATGTTTTGTTCCCCTCACCTCCTTCCTGGGTTAAAGTCACATTTTCTCAGCCTCTTTCCAGACCAGCTTTTCCAATTCTTGGCCTATTCTCTCAACTTCCTGGGGTTTTTTTTCTTCTTCTTTTTCAAGAAAATAATCCCCTTGTGTGGGTAACTTTGGCTTGCCCACTGGGGGAGCATTACTGTCGCCAAGCAGATGTCAAGATTTACGTTTCAGCCTGCCTTATTCTTGTGACAGAAAGATTCAGCCAAGTTTCAGATCTTCCCTGAGAGCATTTGTGTAATCAATGGTGCACTCAAAGGAGAGCCTTCAGCTGGTGCACAGGGACTCTCTGCTGAGCTGAAGCTGACTCTGCTAAGTAACAGTTAAGCATGTTTTTTTAAGCTTTTCAACTGGTTTCAGCAACTTGGCGGGGGAAGGAGAGCACGATTCAAACACAACTGCAAGGACACTTTATGTCTGAAGATGCTCCACATCTCATCATATCTGCTGCTGAGAAATAAACTGATGTTCCTTTACCTTCTCAGTCATGGACATTATTCTGGAGGGCAGATCAGCCTGCTCTGATGGGCTTCACTGAGATGTGTCCCCTTTGCTCCCCCCATTGACTAAGTTGTGGTCTGTAGGCCACAAATTCTTCCTTTGGTCCAAAATACTACATAGTGAAGGCCTTTAGGACAGAGTGGGTGTGCAAGCAGGCTTCTTGCAGAAAGCATGGCATATTTTCCAAACTATGCCCCACTGGTGAGATTTGTCAAATTCCTCCCTGCTGGGTCAAAGAAATCACTGTCCTGTGAAAGGATGAAAGAGTTGCACTTTGGAAAGAGGGGCTTGGTGCTCTCTTTAAACTCATAGCAGCTTTGCCTTGAATACTGTGTGTGCGCCTAATGCTGCATGGAAATTGAAGAGAAAGTGTCCAACTCCAGACATCTTTGCTCCTGCCCTCTTGCTAGGGGAAATCCTAAGTGCTGGTCTGTGCTGCTTCTCACACACCTTCCTACCAGGGAAGCTACTGAAGCCCATGCAGCATGGAGCTCCAGCAAGGTGCTGTGTGTCACTGCTTATTGCTTTGTTGATGGAGAATGGAAAGCAAAATCACCAGCTGGTTTATACCTTCATCATGTACCTGCTCCAAAAGAGAGATTGGTCTGGAGACCAATGGAGGTCCCTTCCCACCAGCACTGGAAGTCCATGAAGCTAGGCCCATCACATGGGCCACAGAAATGGCCAGGATGGAGAGACTCCTGCAATTTCCTCTCTGTGGAAGCTGTGGAGCAGCCCAGGACTGGACGGTGAAATTCACGTCTCTTTGTTGATTGGAAACCCCTCCTTATCTTGCTTCTTGCAAATGCTGTGTCTGTTGGGAAATGCTGAACAGTCAGAAAAGATACCCACCATGCCTGAATGGATTTCACTGGGGCTTGCGGCGACTTCACTGCAGAGCAAGGAGCACAATTTGACATATTTCAAGCTGATGGAAAAGCTCTCCAGGCAAAGCAGACCAGGGGAGAAGAGAGAAGGAGAGATGCTGAAAGAGCCTGGGGCTGTGGTGGAAGCACTGTTAGCTCCAGTGAACCACAACTGAAGAGGGAAGAGACGACCAAACAGAGACTCTGGGTACAAATCCCCTCCAACGCACCCCATGGAAACTGTCATCCTACACAAAACCACCTACATCTCTCCTTTCTGTGATGTCCTGCTGGTTATGAACTGCACTTCTTGGTCTGGGGTCACTTTCAAACCTTTTCTCTTCCCATTTTGCACCTCCTCAGCCCTGTGAACCAGACATCACTCCACTCCAGGCCCTGCCATACATCCCCAGACCTTCTTCTCCGCTTCCCAGCAGCTGCTTTTCCTTTTTTTTCTTAGACCTACACCACAGCTGTCTTTGAATACCAGCCTCGGAGTCTGGTGTCAGCACCCTTTTCTGTCACCATTGCTGCAAAACAGATTTGCCTCTGTCTCTGATTCAGGACTTTTTCTCATCTTGCATGGGGAAGAGGACAATTCAGGCTCCAAGAGGACCCTGTACTACTACTGTCATGGTTTAACATGGCAGCTGGCAATGAGGACCATGCAGCTGCTCACTCGCTCCTCCCCCTCCCACAGTGGGATGGAGAGGAGAATGGACAAAAACTAGAACTCATGGGTCAAGATAAAAGCAGTCTAATATGACAACAAAAGAAATAATAATAATAATAATAATAATAATAATAATAATAATAATAATAATAATAATATTATAGTAATGGATATGCAAACAATACAATTTTTCTCACCACCCAATGACCAATTTCACAGCTAGCCTCTGAGCAGAGATTGGAGAACTCATGGATTTTGTGGATTTAGTGGAAGGTTCAAATTCCCAAAAAAGGTCGAATTCAAAGAAAAAGGGTTCCTCTCCTCCCCCCACTCCCGATCCCCATTCATAAACTGAGCACGATGTCTATAGTATGGAATATTTCCACTGGCCATCTATCTTGGGCTATCTGCCTGGCTGTGCTCCCTCCCAGCTCTTGTACACCTGCTCATTAGCCAATTATGGGAAACTGAAAAAAGTCCTTCATTTCTTATCAAAAACTAAAAGATCACTGTATTATCAACATTCTTCTCATACTAAATCCAAATCACAGCAGCTACTGGGAAGAAAATTAACTCTATCCCAGCCGAAACCAGGACAACTTCTTAACTTGTTCCTCATGGGGCGCAAAAACTGGGGGATTTGTGCCATTGGGTTGGAATACAAGACACTATTTGACTCTCAGAAGAGCTGAAGATTTGCAAGTAGATCAAAAAGTAGATTTTAACCCTGCTGTGACCGGAGAGAAAACAAGGCCAAAAGAGTCTATTTCCACCAGCACTTTTCTATGGCTAGTAGTTTTCACTGGGTTTATGATTAGAGAACTATGCAGATGACACTGCCATATCCCTGTGTTCACACTGGTGATGGACACAGTTAGTACATAAAGCTGGGCTCCTGATTAACACTTGCTACTGAGCATTGCAGGATTATAGAAGAGCCATCACTTACAAGGTGGCAGACACCATACCAGGGCTGTGAGCAGCCAGGGGCAACCATTGAGTCAACACCTTCACTGCAGCCTCTTTGCAAGGCACCAGGCACAGATCTCCCAAGAGTGAGGATGTGTTCCCACAGCCCCCTCCTCCTCTGTTCCGCATCAGATGGAGGCTGCATCTGTATGGCAATACACCAGCAATGCTGGCAGCCAAGAAGAGGGTTGCTAGGCAAATGTGAGCAGTGGGAGGATTTTCACACCCTGCAGCCACCTGGACTGCTGCATGCAACGCTCCTCCAGCTCTCTCCCTCCAGGGCTTTCAAGCCCCCTTCTCCACCCTTGTGCTTCCCCTTTCCATGCCTTATCTATTTTTAGGGCAAATCTCTCTGTAACACTTTCATAAGTTTATTCATTACCCTTCCCCGTGGGACAACCTCATGAGACAATCCACCTGTGCAGACAGTGAGCAGAGGCAACTTCCAGTGCTCCAAGAAGACATCTGCTTTCCCTGGGCCGAAGGCAACTACACACCTGTATGACACTGAGGTGATGAAATGGGAGGGTAAGCTCCCTGAGAGACATCCAAGTGTGAGACAATAAGCTCACCAGTATGGCCCTTCCCTGGACTGGCTGCGCCCCATGCACTCAGCAAGCTGGTGACACAAAAGTGGCACTGGCTCCTGGAGGAGCTATCAAAGGAATAAAGCCCCTGCTGCTGGAGGGTAATAAAATTACTGCAGAGTTCAGCAACCAAAAGCTAGAACTGGGAGAATGCAGTATTTACAGTTAAGGTGCTATTTTTGCGTTGTATTTTTTAACAAAACCAGTGCTACCAAGACCCTGACAACATCAAGCCAAACCAAGGCAGAAGTGTTTTGTATAAACCCGTGCTCTAGCCCATGTGGGTGCTAGCCACCCCTCCAGCTTGCAAAAGGCAGAGCCTGGTAGACCCTAGCATAGATTGGCTGTAGCTTGGGCCAGGCCATGATCACGTGTCCTCTCCACTCCTGTATGAATTTCACTGTCGAGGTGTGGTAGCAATTGCATCCTCTCTGATGGGGAGCTGGAGATGTGGGAAAATCACAGCTGGTGTCAGAATTTGTGAAGGGAAAAGGACATGCATGGTTGGAAAACATCCAGTCTATTAGAAGAAGAGCACGCTACATTAAAATCGCTGTGACTCCTGACCTGGGGACAGAAAGCAAGCAAAAGGTGACCCAGAGCAATCAAAACCCAGTCACTGCAGAACAGCTGAGCAGGGCGCACAGCCTATCAATTCCTGCTTGTTTTTCAGTTTATTAGCATGAACTTAACCAAAGGGAGACCTGGGAGATGCTGGAAGAGAGCGGTAGGAGGTTATTTGTAGAATGCCAGCCAAAAAAGAAGAAAATTTGTGGGAGGGGTTCAAAGAATGCAAATGGACTTGTTTATTCCAGGCATAGTCTGAAAATAGTCCTGGAGCTTGAGGTTACGAGAGGGGGCTGCAGACCAGAATAACACACTTAGCTCTGAAGGAACAGGTTTGAAACAAGGGCATTCCCCTAAATGAAGAAAAGCCTGAAATAATAATGTACATTTGCTTTGTGTTAAGCTAAAACTCTTTTTTCTCACTCCATTTCTGGGTTATGGAGATTTTTTCCACAACATCCAAAATGCCCTTTGGAAACCACCGTTGCAAAAGTTTCAGTAGACTTTCAGCAGTTTTCCAGACTCGCCTGGATAAGGCCTGGGACTGATGCCAGAGCTGAACGCAATGAGATACTGGACTGGCTGGAAAGGCCTCCCTTGCTATATCACTCTGCAAACTGGAAACAGAAATAGGAGAGACAAGGGGGAAGATTCATACACTCTTTTAGACCAGCTATGCTAGAGGAAATTGATTGCCCAGCAAACATGCTTCTTTGTGACTACTGACACTGGCTACAACCCATATATCCCAGAAGTTCCTGATGCCAGAAAAGATAATAAATCACAATAGAGCCTGCCACAGTAATTTGTATTTTGTTAGATCTGAGATTATGTTTAGGACTGTGGCTGACAAGGAAAAAAAATCCGAAAAACCCCAAACAGCTTTAATAATAGATTTTGGAGGACTTTGAATTGTCAGAGACATTTTCCAGTGACAGTTTGTCTGAATCATGTTTGGCACTGGTAATATACCACATCTCCTGTCATTCTTTTAATTACTTCAGAGCCTTTTACAAGTGCATTTTGAAAATTAATGAAGAACATCTCTGATTTCAGACCAAGAATGAGAAAATAAAATATCCCCGCTGTTTGTATTTTAAATGGCAGATTGTGCTGGTGCTGCAGATTAGCGTTCTGAAAACTCCAGCGTGCCAACACCAGAACAACCCCCAAAGATAACTTAATTTTGTATCCATTTAAGGACTTGGGAGGGAGAGTGTAACATTTTTGAATTTAAGGAGACAAAGGACCTCAGTTAACTAATTATGTTACCAGAAGTCTGCACTAAAAGGATTGGTTCCGCTGTTTGCTGATTAAAGCTTGAAAAGAATACAAGGCTACAGCTGGTTGTAGCCTGTGGTAGAAATCACTTGCAGAAGATTTCTTGTGTGCAAAAGCAGAGTATATGAATTCCTTGGAAAGCAGTAGAAATATCAAAGTTTTACGATTCATATTAGAGCTGAACAAGCTTATTACTTTTTTTTTTACCAACTTATTTGATAAATTTACCTCTTTGCCCAACATCTGAACACTTTGTGGTGCCTAACAGTCATAGTCAAGCACTTTATTCTGGTGCTAATTTGGGGGTCAGTGGAACAATGTTATCTGTTCTGCACTTCAGCTGTACTGCTTGGTTGCAAGTGGTCAGCAGCATCCTGGTGGGTAGGTGTGAGAGGGAATCTAGGGCATCTACTGCAATTCACTGTGGATATACGGACAAGTAAATGTGGTTATTTGCTGCAAATTCATTCCTGTACACCCAAAAAGTGTGTGTGTGTGTGCGTGCATGTGTGTGTGTGCGTGTGTGTGTGTGTGTGCATGTGCATGTGTGTGTGATGGGGGACTGCAAAGGGCCTAATTAGGATCTCAAATAGCAACATCTGAACTGCTGGTCCAGCCTTATTCCATCTCGTATGTGGATGCAGCAACAGGACCAATTGCACCAAGGATGAAGAGGGGAAATCTCACAGGCGCACTGTGTGGCCGGGGAAGCCAGCCATCTCCCTGGCTCCTTATGCCTCCCACACTCAGCACGCAGAAGCAGAGCAGAGCTGCCCTCTCCTACAGTACCTTCAGCTCTGACACTCTCAGTGCCATCATGCAGGGGCACAGTGTGAAAACAGAGTGGCAGGGGAGGCTGCTCTGAGCTGCAAGATATTTTCAGAGTGAAAGATCCGAATGTCTCCTAAGCCACCTCCAACAGCTGGTGGGAACCACTTGGCCACCAAGAACACCCCTCAGTCAAAGGTGCGCAAGTCTCGGCTTCTTGGGTTAAACAAATCAAACCAGGCTAGACAAGCCTGCTTCAAACTACATGGCATTCAACCCAGACACTACAACTACACTGATCCAGAGCAGCCTTTGATGCCCAGCTGCAGTGCTGAGTTTGTCAGCAGAGCACTGGTGTAGCTGAGCCGCTGCTGCATCCCCACTGCTCTGTGGAGCCCACCCACAGGCAGAGGAGAGAGGAAGTGAGAAGAATTGCCCCAGTCTTGGCATGCTCACTGCAGAGCATGATACATCAGAGCTGCATGATGGTAGGCAGCCAAAGTGGGAAATGCTTCCCTATGCCTTCTGCAAAAAGAAAAATTATCGAGTAAGACCTGGAGCTCTGGCTCACCGGTGCTGTTTGTTAAGCCCAGAGTTGGGACATGTCACCCAGTGCATACAGCACATCGTCTGTCATCCTTTCCACAAGTGTGACAACTCTGCCTTAAGGTTCTTTTTTCACTTTCCTCACCGTAGCATTGATTAAAACCCCAGCCTGTAATATCAGTAACACTTTTCTCCCAAAGGAGGAAGCCAAACAGCTGGGTTAAATTTAGGTCTGCCTTCAAGCCCACGGACCACCAAACAGGGTCTGTGCAAGTTATATCACTGCTGATAACTCAGACAAAATCAACTGCAGATTAAATCAATGGCAAATAGTTTTCAAATAGCCTATTTGCGAAGGTAATAGATTAGCTTACTGAAAAGGGACAGCTATAGATTTCTTTCTTCTGACCCTCTCAGACAAGGCTGCTTCCCCTCCCCTCTAAACTCATGTGTGGAACATGTTAAGGCTCTCAGCTTCCAAAATATGTTTCATTCTTGACCAAGAACTGCTCAACAGATGGGGAGAAGAAGAAAAAGAAATGATAGTATCACTTTTCCCTTTTATGAAGGTGAGAATGCACCTGTCTCCCATGCCAAAACCTGTTCCCTGTCATTTACTTTGCAAAGACCAAAAGAGCAGCTAGGCAGCTCTATCCTGAAAAACTCTCCCAGGTAGTCAATCTCCTGCTTATGTTAGTAGGAATAGTTGCATATGCTAAAAAAGAACATGCTTGATGGGAATATATAGTCATACTGCTTTCATGTAAATGACTCCCCTCCACTCAAAGCAGCATACTCTTGATCTGCTTGTGGTGGGATTCAAGGTGCTATTCTTTCCTGAGCTACTTCTGAAGCTGACCCTGTTTTAAGTGAGAAGCTGGACCAGAGACCCCCCCACAGATCCCTTCCTGCCTAAATTCTAGAATAAAAGTGTTTATGTTTTCATCACTAGATTTTCAATGCTGCAGGGCCTTTCCTTCAAAATTTCTCTATATTGCAAGTAGAACTGAAGAATATTTGTTATCTTGCTCAACCCACAATCTTTCCTTCTTCCCCAGCTCCCCACCCCAGTACCATTGTTTCATCCAGAAGCTGGTGACATTCACTTACAATGAGCTCAGCTTAGGGGGTTCAGAATCATCGGAAAAAAAAAAATCCATTTTTTTGGCCAGCTTGAACAGACTGATGAATAATTCAGGGTGATTCCCTGCTCTGCTGAGGCGCTGTATTAGCCACAGGTTAGCCCCTGCAGATCTAGTCCTCTTCACCCTGAATAGCTGCATGCATGCAGCTGTTCCTCTGGGGCACAATTAAAAAGTCCTAATTGTGTTGAGATGCCCAAAACTGCAGTTAAAACAGTCTGCTCCTTTAGGCACGGGTCCTTCAGACAAAGATGCAGAAGTGTTTCTGCCATTGAAAAAATCTTCTGTGCAGTCACTTCCCTTTTCAAACCTGAAAACTGTACCTGCAGCACTAATGGAGAGAGAAAAGCAGATCCCCCCACTGCTGGTATTGAAGGTCCCTGGTTAGACTTGGTTATGCACTGTGTTGATGGCCACATGGAGCAGGATCTGCTAAGCACTTCTCAGGCCCAGCTCTTCAAAGCTTATGAATTATAAACCTACGGGTGTCTTCATTTCTTAGGTTTGTGGTAGCACAACCCGCCCAGCACACATGTATGGTCTTCCCTTTACAGTCTGCCATCAAAAGCTCACCACCAGTATTCATAGTCACCATCTCATTAAAGATGGAGTACTGCGTTCAGCTCTGGGGCCCTCAGCACAAGAAGGACATGGAACTGTTGGAGCGGGTCCAAAGGAGGGCTACAAAAATGATCCGAGGGCTGGAGCACCTCTCCTATGAGGACAGGCTGAGAGAGTTGGGCTTGTTCAGCCTGGAGAA
>Ga0065711_1042532_pt1 | contig 15323 bp, 7 predicted proteins | sample Hoacrofraction12_FD_59098 | JGI IMG/M metagenome (GOLD analysis project Ga0065711, IMG submission 59098) | Hoatzin crop microbial communities from Cojedes, Venezuela - Epithelial fraction 12 v2 (version 2) | ecosystem: Host-associated > Birds > Digestive system > Esophagus > Crop | place... | reverse complement strand
CCTGCATAATGCGCTGTACTCATGCACTGTTTGGCCTGGGATTTTTCTAAAAATTTAAGAGTGATTGGTGCTCAAATGCGTTTAACCAGAAGCTTTTCTGTTTACTTTACTGTCTGGAAGTCAGTATTGGACACCTCACTCTTTAAGTTCCCTCCCATTCCAGCTTTCAGGTTTTCATCTAAATGAAAAACTGAAAATTCAACTGGGGTGGAAACGGGAAACTCCTTAGCAGGTAACATCAATAGAATACAGAAGACAAACACTAGCTATGCAAGACTAATACTGTCCCAAAAAGGAACATTTCTACACCTAATCTAACTCAGATGCTCTGATGACAGCTCTCATTTGGACAAGCATTGCCCATAAATCCACTTTCTAATAACAATCTACAAAGCTGGAAAGAAATTGCAATACTGTGAAGCAAGAGGGAGTGTTTGCGTGGACATAGGTATGTGTAGTGCCCTACCTAGTGGCATAAACGTTTTTTCTGCCTGAAAATTTTCAGGCTCGGTCTGGTTTCCAAAACAGATTGAGATGGAAAGAAAGAACTTAAAGTAACATGAATTCTGGAAAAATATGTTAGTCCCATATATAGGCAGCTTTCAGTAAATACAATTATATGAAAGATGACAAAACATGTAATATAAAATACTGGATTAAACCAGCAGACAGAACCATGAAATAGGTAGAACTTCTATTCTTTGTTCATAATTTTCAAATATGGGTTGATCACCAAAATGCATATGCTGTGTGAGTGAGCAGCTTCATGGATACAAAAGAGTAAAATTCCTGTTGAACAATTTGTAGGACTGTGGCCAATACTGCAAGCACATTCAAAAGTTTTTATTTTCTTACAACCAGGAAATAAAAAAACACAGTCAATATTAGTAATTAAATTGGTTTACTTTTAATTGGCATGTATATAATGATAATAATTAATGCATTGGTTTTTACTTCAGTGCTGACATAAGAATCTGTTTGGCTATTTAGCTTTCATAAAGACTTCTGAATGTTTCCTTGTAATACAAGTGATTTCCTTTGAAAAGAGAGCTGGTTTCTCTCATGGTCACTCTGCTGGCTTTTAATCTGCAGTACGATGAGCAGGCAAACTGGAGGCTGTGGTTTGTGAATCATATCACTATCTCAGCCCCTGGCATCGCTTGGGTAGGAATATGGAAAGCCTGCTTCCCTCCAAACTGGACGTGTCCATTGAACATAACATAGCGCGCTGCCTGATTTTCATGTCAATTACATATCCTTCCCTCTAGAAATGTGTGTTGTTCAGATGCTCACGTTCTGTGTGTGTTTCATGGGAAGATTAGGAAGAGTTTTCACCTTCTCCTCATGGAAGGTATTTATGGAAATGTTTCTCAAAGACCAGTTGGAGGTGAACACGTGAGGAAGGAGGAATGTCATTATGTCTTTTCAGGCCTCTGCCTCTCGGTCTCTGCGAGCTGGAATTTCTATTCTGTTGTAAACAATGGAAGTATCTCCTTTCCTCCTTCTTTCCGCCTGCCCTCCATCCCAGCCAGGCAGGAAACCGGGTTTGCTTCTCCCCTGGGGACCCTGTACGGCTTCGCACTGCTTATGTACAGGTCCTCCTCCTCTTTCTCTGATAACCTGTGAAGTCTTCCGTTGAGATAAATCCTGTGATTGCGCCACCTCAGCTGTCAATCCATGGGGCACACTCGGTGCCAGCAGCCGGCTGCAGGAAGCTCTTTGGCCTGGGATCGTATGTGTATGGGTAATATTTGAGTGAGCTGCGAGCAAATAAAGCTGCCGGTTGGAAGTCACAAGAAGAAGACTGTTGTTTTTGCTAACTGGCTAACATTTGCAAGGGTTTGCAATGCGATTGCCAGCTGCTACAGCTTGCAATTGAGGTCACCTTCTCTTTGTATATAAACATTAGTCATTTACTAAAGAATGTGAAAAACAGGTGTTCGGTGTTCACTGGTAATCTGTTCTTTTAATGGGATGCCGTAAGATAGCACCTGACATAGAACAATCCCTTGTATGCTTGTTGTTATTAACATAAACACACTGGTACTGTTACTTATGCAGTGCCATTGATATGCATCGTACAGAAAAGATAAACAAAATGACAGATGCCTAAGCCAGATGAAATTACAATTAACCTAATGACAGAGAAAAATAAAGGAAGTGTGGCAGGAAAATGTGAAAGAACATAAAAATCACTGCAAGCTATGCTGGCTAACTTTTTTTTCTTTTTAAAGAAACAGTTCTGCATTTTGTGGCTAATACGGGAAGTAAAGGTTGAAGCCGCAAACTAACAGAGGGAAATGTGGCTTCTAGACATGACTCTTTACAAAAATTATGAAATGCAGGACTGCTTCTCGCACAGGATGAGAGAAGATATTGAAGACCAAGAAATTTGCATGGAAAAAACCACAGTGTTTTGTGGGAACAGGGAATTAAGCTGTTTTCTAAACGTGTGCCCTGCCGAGAGCTTTAAAGTTAACCTTCCTATGAGCTGGGTAGCGTAGCAGGACTTTTGATGCCGTGGCCCTGTCTACACTCAAACCTACACATTTTGTTTGAACTGCCAGGAACAGATTTCATTAGAACATTTCAAATTTATGGGTAGACAAGTCTAAAATTAAATTAAGAAAGCATTTAAATAAAATACATCTAAATAAGAATGTATTAATAAAAGGTATCCATTCTTCTACAGTAGACTTTAAATTTCTCCAAATGGGGTACACAGGGACATTAAACGTTTGGTCGCTTTGGCAGAGCAAAGATTCACTAAATGGAAGTCGTGCCTCCCCGCTTTTGATGCACAGACCTGCCATGTGCCCGCTGAGCTTCACCGTCCGCTGCTGCCCCGTGGCTCGCAGCTTGGGTCCTGCTCTCACGGCCCCGACGGAGCTGCCCGGCTTTTGGTTCCCCACCTCACTAGTGGGGCACAAGGCAAAGGGACGGGGGGCACGCAGCAGCAGGGAGCATCGCCTTTCCGCGCGGTGCCAGTAGCCGGCTCGCGCTACCGGAGGCTTCATTCAGTGTGGCACTGCTGGGGCTGGAAGTGAGCCTGTTCGCCTTGGGTAGGATATAACAGCGGCGTCGAGGGGTGAGCTGTTCAGGTGACATGTTCATGTGATGTGAAACACGCATGTTTCATGTATGTTGACTACACCCTAACGATGGACTGGCAATTGCAATGGGGTGACGTGATTTGTGTCGACCTTGAAAAACACAGCGTAGCTCTAAACTGAAGAAAGACACCAGATTTCTTTTTCTCACAGGTATAAGGGGGATGCTAAAAATGAAAATTAAGAAACTATGGTTGCTAATTATGCTAATTACAGTCTAGCATTCAGGAATCGTAGGATCCTATTCTGCTGAGGAAGGAGCTTGAAAGTCAAAAATGACCTGTGTAAGGAAAGTGCGACACAGTATTAGACAGTGTAATACACAGTCATAGCACTCTGGCAGTCGAACTGCAGTCCGACTGTGCAGATTATCACCAAATTGTGTTTTGAGGATTAGGGGGGTAGCTTTGGAGATATTACTGAAGCACTCCTCCTCTTCCAGGCAAGTCACACTGGCATGATACACGTTCGAAAACACAATGATCCAAAGAAAAAGTAATCTCAATTTTCATTCACATCTGGTAGTCACAACTACATTTTCCACGCAGGAGATAGACAACTATGTAAATGTGGCAAATTTTTAAAAAATTTAAGTTCTCCCAAAAGAGTGTGAAACACTCATCTGGGAATGAGCAGTCAGGCAGCACCCTAGCAGAGCTAAAACTTTTTTCTGCGCTTGTGACAGCATCGTTTTCTTTTTGTCACAAATCGACATAGCCTCCCAGCCAAAATTATTGGAATTTTTTCCATTGTGAGTGAAGCATTTTTACACAATAATTCCACCTATTTTTAGCAACATGTTCTTTGGTGTGAATTCTATCTATTGTTGGAAAGTGTTTTTGAGAAAATGCAATTCTAATCTTGTGACTTTTTGCCTTGATATCAAGAGAGTTATTACCAAATATGCAGTCATATCTTTTGTTAATAAAACCAAATTACGGGGTCTATTAATAGAGTGGTAATAAATAATGGTATTAGGGGGGAGGATTATATGTCATTTAACTTCTAGTAACATGATACTCCCAAAGGGTAATGATATTAGGAAAATTAGCTGCTATTAACCTAGTTCATATACAGTCTGTCTTGTAGAAAAAAAAAAATAATGCATTGGAATAACCTCTGTGGAAAGGAAAATGTCATTTATAAGTTTTTCCAGACAAAAGAGAAATTCTATTATTTCAGCCCTGAAGCATACCACTGACATATGCTTCAAGGGGCGTATTTTGTGCAGTGCGGTCCTAAAACTTCATCATAATGTTGACAGCCACAGCAAAGAAAGAAACCACAGTCAGGAATCTCACAACAGAAAAGAGAACGGCACCTGAAAAGGTCATTGCTCATTTCCTAGAGTTTCCTTTATTCTCACAGCAGAACATAGGACATCCTGCATATGCTGACCAAAACTTCAGCAGAGCTAGTGGTTACAGAAAAGCACATACTAGTCATGTATGCTGGCTGGATGGCAACTGAAAGATCCAATGGACTACCGTAGCTTTCATACACACAACTACCACATTCTGAATAGCATTGTAAATGAATGCTTTCTTTTTTTCTTTTTTTCTTTTTTTTTCTTTCTGTGTGACCTCCCTATTGTTCAGTCAGTTCTGATAATGACAGAAAATCAGTCTAATCCATAATCTTCAATTCAGGCATTGATTAAAATTACGTCTCACCAGACTTTAGACACATTGCACACACTGTTTGGTTTGTGGTTTTTTTGTTTTGTTTTGTATTGTGTTGATTCAATTCCATGAAACATTCAATGGCCTGCAGCTTTGTTTTCTCCCGGTCATGTCAGTGGTTGGCAAAATGGGTGTCTGAGACCTACAAACCAAGGAATAATTTAGTAGGCAGCTCACCTTTTTAGGACAGCCAGGCCTGGAATCTAGGCATGGCAGCCCCCTTTCCATTTTCGACTGAATGTCTGCGGGATACTGGCAACTGCTAAAAGGAAAAAGCAGCAGTCCCTCAACTTTTCCCCATGGAATTTTCCCTCTGGCAACCCCAGTGTCAGAGCTTGCAAAGGAAACATGCATGGCCCTTGGACCCGCAGAGTCTAATGTTGGTGGCACTGGTCAGTGCCATGCCAGTCGTCCTGGAAGGTCCCTTCAGCTTCATACTCAGTGTTCTTCTAAATCTTTCAACTTTGGTTTCAACAGAACTTTGCATTTTTCACTTTTGCGTCCCAAAAGCTGGAAGTATTTTGTGAATGAGTCAAGACACTGCGCAGAGAGAAAGTCTGGTGATTAAATCAGCTGCCTCCCGCCCCTGAGAACTGGGTTGCAGCCCTGCCTTTGCCACAGAATTCTTCATTCTTCATGATGATGGGCAGCCTTGTATAACAGATATTACTTCAAGGAATTCAAAGTGTGTAACCTGGACATAAAAATCCAGAGCCTCCAAAGAGAGATGCCTGCATTGCTGGTAGAGTTAATAGAGAGGAAAATACATTCACTTTTTAAGAGGGGCATGGAAGAGAAGCTCGCTCTGCTTGGAGCCAGACCAAATCTTCAGCGTTATATTGGCATGATGCAAGCAGTAACTCAGCGCGGATCCCCCCAGCATCAAACTCTTCTGAAGATACTGACCTTGACATAAGGATTTTTCTGCGTAGACGAGGCACTGGATCAAGTAATGAATAAAAACCTGGATTTTCAACTTTGTGCCAGATTGCTCCATTTAGCAACAGAAGCTCACTGCTGGATACTGATCTTAATTCAATGTAGTAAGCTCAGCAGATGCTTCTCCTTAGGCTGTATTATTGCTATACCAAGTACAGCAATATGGTTTTTTACAACACTAGGCCTTACAGAAACTTGCAGATTTTCCTATAGTAAAGGTAACATAAAGGAAAAGAGCCTTGATTTTACAAGTTTGATTTTAAAGGGCTGAGAGATCTTAGAATTAAATTTTTAAAGCCAATTACAGGTTTTCAAACACTGGAAAAAATTCTAAGCTGCCAAAATGATAGTTTAAACTTTCCTTAACATTATGTGATCCACTGAGAAAATTAGTCCAACTATATTTAAAAAATAATATCTAGAGGTCAGTTTAAATGTAAACGTTAATGTAAACTTAACAAGAACTTCAGGATATCTGAACTTCAAAAGCTCTCAGAGCACATAGAAGTCTTCTGCATGAGTAATTTGTCTAGGTCGTTTTGGTGAGACGATGTTCACTAGGGGAGGACGGAGAACAAAAATTACGAAGGACAAGCATCAAGCTAATTTTGCTTATTTTTATTTTGCTGTTTTGAACATTAGACATTAAAGAAATTAGAAATTCTTTGCATATATCCTGCATCTACCAATGATCTGTTGCACAACTATAAAATATTGACGTGATTTCTGAGGGTGTTGTTGGCTTAGCAGAACAGTATCCATCTAGCTGAGTTGGCAGAGCTGTCCAGAATTAGAAAAACAAACAAACAACAAAAAACCCAAAATTACAAGAAAAAAGAAAAATCCCTGGTCAAATATCCATAACTGCTATATAAGAAGAATTATTCTGGTTATGAATGTAATACTCCTATAACACTAATGTAGTAGTACTACGGCTGTGTTTTTCCGATCTGGGCATACTGGGGAATTCTGTAAGCAATTCTGCTTTTCTGAACTGGTATAGCCTCTGGGGGTTCTGAGATTCAGCACTTCCATGCACATCCACTACATGTGAAAAGTGCACCGAAGGCCAAAATAAACCATTGAATTGTATTTTTGCCTTCATTTTGGAAAGGACAGACTAGCGGGACTATTATCCAACCCTGTTTTCTAATTTGTTGGTCAGTCATCGTGGTGAATGAGGGGCAATGATCACTTCAGTCCAAGCTGAGTGAAATAAAGAGAGATTTCTTCCTCCATAGGGCTGGGAAGATCACAAAAAACACATCACAGCAAAGATGGAGGGGGAATATGATGCATCTTCATGGAGAAGACAGAATAATCACAGTTTCCTTTAGCACAATAGATAGGAGGCATCAACAGGTAATAGCACAAAAGTTCAAAACAAAAGGTAATACTTCTCAAAGTGTGTAGATAAAGATCTTTGCCATATATATTGAGGATGCTAAAACAATTGCATTAATTCAATAAAGAAAATCCCTCAAGAGCTGTTGAATACAAGGACATTAGCTCTGGGCCAGAACATCCTGAGCTGGAATTTGCTGGAGATTGGAAGACAGTTCTTGAAAACATCACTATATATCTGATTTGTGCTTCTACTCCTCTGGGCAGCTGGCAGTGGCCACCGTTAGAAACACAGTGCTGGGCTGGATGGACTTTGGTTTAACTTGATAGAATCATTCTCATGTTACAGAGGTTTTATAGCATGTTTCCAGTATCCGAATCACACCGCACATTGCCAGTGTTATTCTCATATTACTGAACTGGAATGTATACTTGCTGGAACGCATGTGAATTGGCATGTTTCTTCAGATGGGAAAAAAGGGGATTGCGGGGGGTTGCTCTGTGTTGTTTTTTTTCCCTAGAAGTATACAGTACCACAGACAATGCATCTTTGGATAAAAATGAAAAATGAACTCTAATAATGTGCTTTTGTGAAACAAAATTGGGAATATTCTGCACAGCAAACTTCTTGTGTTGGAATAAATATCTCTCCGGTGATGTCAACGTGAGAACAAGCACTGCAGTGTTGTTGAAGAAATGGGGAGTCACTGAGCGAATGTGCTGGGGAATCCTGCAGAAAGCCTATATATGGTAATTTTTCTGGAAAGCTCTCTATTTCTGTATTTTAAAAGCTTTATGCAGAAGAGTGAATACATTTACCGTCTTTCAAATCGACACAAGACACATACCAGTCTTCAGGCCTTCCACCGAGCACCCGGACGGAGTGGTCCGCAGCACCCGCAGTAGGGACGGAGCTCCTCGCTGTGGGGTGGTGGCTCTGAGACCAGGGGGCAAAACCCATCTGCTGTCAGGGCTGAAACACGGTGGGCTGTGGTCACCAGGTGTGTAAAAGCATGCTGGCATGAGAGGGCTCTTTGTAAAATCTAGCAGGACAAACAGCTCTCCCTTACTTTAAATATAAAGTGAAATGAAACTCCAGAAGATAACTTTTTTCCCTCCAAGTTTACATTAACTAGCATTGAAAAAAATTGAGCTAACTTCAGCAATTTTTTTTTTAGGCAAGTAACACAAAATCGCCATTGCAATCACTGAAGTCAGTATAATATCTGAGGAGCTACTGGAGAGAGTCCAGCGGAGGGCTACGAGGATAGTGAGGGGACTGGAGCATCTCTCCTATGAGGAAAGGCTGAGGGATCTGGGCTTGTTCAGCCTGAAGGAGAGCAGGCTGAGACGGGAGCTTATAAATGCTTATAAATATCTTCAGGGTGGGTGTCAGGAGGATGGGGCCAGACTCTTTTCAGTGGTGCCCAGCGACAGGACAAGGGGCAACGGGCACAAATTGAAGCACAGGAAGTTCCATCTGAACACAAGGAAGAAGTTATTCCCTCTGAGGGTGACGGAGCACTGGCACAGGCTGCCCAGGGAGGTTGTGGAGTCTCCTTCTCTGGAGATATTCGAGACCCGCCTGGACAAGGTCCTGTGCAGCCTGCTCTAGGTGACCCTGCTTCGGCGGGGGGGTTGGACTAGATGACCCCTAGAGGTCCCTTCCAACCCCGAACATTCTGTGATTCTGTGACAATATTGGGTAAATATAGTACAATAAACCTTAAACTATAATCTCAGTCAATTGAAATATATTTTTGTACACTTGAGTTCACAGTTTTCTCTGCTCACATCTCCACAGGTTCTGCCTAGCACCCACCATCCCATCCTCCACCCTTTGGGTCTTCCACGTCAGTTCTACCCTCTCTTCCGCCATCCCGTTTTATTCTGGGTACGCGACAAGTCTGAGCTCAGACTGAATCTGTTTCTCAACGTTATTTTTTTAATAGAAATTAATAGTGGCATGAATAGTGAGGCAAAATGAATAATAACATGCCAGTATACAATCATACTGCAAATGGTTCGAAGCTTTAAAGTGTTCCAGCGCCTCTGCGGCCAACTGCAAAGATCTGGATGGAGGAGGAAAAAACAATTGTATTCTGCCAGGAGAAGCTGTTAAATTCCTGTGAGTGAATGTGGTCCTGACTTAATTACCACTTCCAAGAGCCTATTTATAGCCGTCTGGGAAAGCACTTAAGTGAAATAGGCTTAAGTTTGCAAATAGAATAAGTGGGTGAGTATTCACAGTGAGGACAGAGATGAGAGAGAGGCGACTGTCAAGTAACCACCCACTCCCCTCTCAGGCCCTGTGGTGGGATGTCAGAGCAGGAATTTGCTTGATGACTCATCAGATCCCTACAGAGAATTTAAAAAATCTGAAATTTTAAATGTTGCACAATTTATGCACAGCACTCCATGATGAGCTTCAGACTTGAAAGCTGACTGGGACAGAATGTACCACAGGAAGGCACATGAAAAATTTCTTGCATCTCCGTGAGAAATTTTTTAACACGACTTTTCATAATTATAAACATTGTACTTTTTTTTGATAGATGAAATGCTGAATCTGAGCATTTAAATGGTTGGCAAGCTGGAGTGTAGCATGAAGAATGGGATTTGCCCAGGAGAATGTGCTCAGTGGGATTTCCTGAGTACGAGCGCTTACGCTGTTCTAAGCAAATACTACTGACAGCTGATAAATAAGTAGAGTGAAATGTTATATCGGGAACGATAAAAAGAAATTCACATTGCCTTTATCATAGGCCTTTTAGAGACAAATGAGTAGGTGCCGTGAGATGGAGGATTAAAAAGTGATGTGAAAGTTGGACGTAAGCAGGCCTGTGCACTCTGTATTTAAATCTATTGCTACAGTTATTTAATATCTAACTCTGGGTATTCATAACTTTTCTGTTTTTAGCTAACATAGTCTTATCAACCTGTGAAGCCTAGAGGTTCATCATATGTCACTGTTGCTACATAATTTCGTTTCTTTAAAATTTCCTGTTCAATAATTCCACCTACATACTGTGTATTAAATCAATGTCATAAGTGAAGAATTTTGGCATGCGATGGAATTGCAAATGTGCAATATAAAAGCACATTATGTACACATTTCAGTGTTTTATGGGCATAATTATATGAGAACAAATAGTTGTGTATACATTTCATTGCACTGAGTATCTACGCACTTGATTTATGTTCATTTAAAGGCTAACCACACTCTTAATGCTTGAACTAAAAATACTGTACGGCACTATTCTCTTCATGTGCCCAGATGTACTGTCCTCTCTGTCATCTGCCTCACGTGTCATCTCTGCATACTATGCACTATGGCAGTGCAACTCTTCATGCTGTTTCCCTACCAGGAAGTGAAGCACCGAACAACAGCTTGTTACTGTTTGTTTCCCTGGCTGGATGTGGACTGCTGATCCAGCGACTGCAACTACAGACCTTCCACGGTCCATTTAACTGGAATTACTCTGAAGAAAAGAAGCAGGGGGCAAAATATCGCTGATTACAAAAGGCTTGTAGGATTACTTCTCCTTTTCTCAGATGGACTTGTCGCTGCAGAACAGATCTTCCCCTGCATACCTGCCTTATGATAAAACACCCTTGTTTAGGAAATCTTTCAGTTACACTTCATGTTAGATTCAGACTTCTCCTCTGCTTTCTCCCACTGACTTGGGATTTTCAGTCTATTTTCTATGTGGAAATACTCGCCTCAAGAAGAGTATCTTACCAGACGTGCTCAGTGTGGAGAGGGAGACTTGCTTCTTTCACCTGCACACAGACGCAGCTCCCTCCTCTGTCTCCCATGCTGAAAGCCCTCAGGGATTTTACATTTCTGCTTTGCATCTCAGCACCCTCCACACCTGTACCTGAGAGGGAGAATGATCATCGACAGACCACCTGTTCCCGGAGCCCTGTTCTTGGCTGCTGACAGCAAGCGAGGGTTGAGGGTGTGCTACTCTTCGTTCCTCTGAAGTGGGTAACTGTTAATCATGCTTTCTACTACACACCTTATCTCTCTGTGCTGCCTGTTATGCCATCCCTGACTCCCTGTGTAATCCACAGGGATTGGCACTCGTCCGCTTCCCCTTCCATGCCTTCTTAATTGCTACCTTTATGGAAGGGCCAACGTCCCACCTTGTTTCACATATTTAAACCCAAGATCTCAAAGATGTCTCCTTTGCCCAGCGACCCTCTGAAAGAACTTCAGACGCCGCACTAGCCGGTGGCTGCAAAAGCGGGGCAGCCAGGCCGGTTTCCACCATGCTGGAGGATGCTTGAATCTCTGTACAGCAGGGCAAGCAGAGCCTTTCCCCAAGAAAGATTTCTCAGCAGTAAAGCAATTCAACCAGCTAACAGGTTGTCACATGCAGTGCGTAAATTTATTTGGTTTGGAGATATGTGTACATGTATGTGTGTGCACATCTATCTCTAATTTATCTTTACATTTATATTTGCATTTTTGCACACGTGTGTGCATGTGGTGAACAGAAGAGACCTGGTGGGACAGAACTAATATGTCCCAGTCTCTTCTGTGCCTTTTATTCTGTTGGATACTGGAAAAGCAGCAAGCCCCAGCTTATAGGATGAGTGGGATAGCTGGCCATCAGAAGGGCAATGATGAGGAAGGAGCCTTCGCTTCGCCATTGCGGAGGACATCATTCGATCACAGAGAGGTGAGAATTTTTAGTTAGGTGTGAGAGCAGTATAAAGGTCTTACACAGGTTGGAAGATAATGGGAAATAAATTGCAAATAACTGCTCACAACTAGAAGATGAGGATGGAGCTGTTGTTATACACAACAAGATATCGGTTCTGACTGGCTGCCGCTTTCCAGCAATTGTGAGAAAGAAGTGGAGTGCCAAAACAAGGTGGGAATTTTTATGCAGAGTTAAGGGCTTTTCTGTGGACGGTAGGAAAGTTGGAACTTGTTATCTACAACCTACAGCGGGAAATGTTATCTACATTTTCTATGGAAAATGTTGTGATGTCAATTACGGACCTGGGTATAAGAGCACGTACAACTGAGAAGATGTGTAGGTAGAATCTGTGATTACAAACACCGAAGATGGCAAGGGAGGGTATATGAAGAAAAGCTACTTATGTAATTTTGAGTTAATGGGAATAGGTGTGCCTGAGGAATGAGTGAATGTGTGAGCAATGTTTGTGGGTGGAAAAAATGGAAGGAAAGGAAAACAGGCGTGGAATGAAGGTGTGTGATATACAGGAGAATTGAGATCTGTATTATGTATATATGGAAAAGATGTGAGAAAAGGGACTGATGTAAATTTACATAGACATACCTTTATATGAAATATATACTGGCATTTGTGTGGATTGATTAAAATATGCACTGCAAGCATTTAATTTCCTGTGGCAGACTTCAGTCTTTTGTAAGTCTAAGCATTCCATGTTATTACCTGTTCCATACTATGCAGGTTACCTTTGTCTGGCGGAGAGGTTTCTTTCTGCAACCCAAAACAGAGAGATGCTGTGTCGCACCAGGTTCTCCATCCCTCTCTTTCCCTTTACCCTAATGAATTATGACAGACACTGAAGAGGAAGGAAAAGGGAGGGAGCAGCGAGACAGGCTCGGGAGGGTTTCGTTGTGGAGCCAGGATGGCACAGAACGCATTGCAAATTAGTGCTTTGGCATGAAAACTACAGTGACATTTTCAGGTTCTTCTCTTCTTGCCTTTTCATGTTACTCAAAAATAATCCTTGGCTCTTGAATGCTTCGTTCATTTCCTCCCCAGGAACAGGCAGAAGGATGAGGTAACATCCGAGGAAGGGTACCATTCTGGCCTGAAAAATAATTGAGAGTTCCTGCCTGGCATCTTGGCATGATCACGCCACAGACAGAGGGTTTTTCTATTCTTGTGAGGCAGCCGCTACCCCTATCATTTCCTACTGGTTACTGTAGGCAGCTCTGTGCGCAGTTGGCTCGATTCCTGGAATCAGGTTTTTCAACACCTTCATGCATGAGCTTTTAAGAAGCTTCGGCTCCTGACTGAAGCTAATGATTTTTCTAAACACAGAGAGCCTAAAAGTTCAGTCTGGAGCCTAGGACAATTTTAAAACTGAGTTTTTTAGGACATGTTCTCATGTTTAGCCTGCGAGCTTTGCCTAGGCAGAATCTAAGGATTTTTTTCACATTTGTTTAAGATTTCGGGAGACGTAAGCTGTCGGTTGCAGAAGCAGCTACAATGCGCCTGAAAATCTTAGACGCGTCCTTTACATAGCGGCATATGCATCCACAACTCCATTTATAATGAATCCATGAGATCCAGGCCCCACTGGACATACAGCTCATGTTTTAGATGGAACACGTGCATCATAATTCTGCCTGAGAAACCACAGCCCAGCCAAGTCCTTTTCTGGCTCTAACCAGGAGCAATTTGCCAAAGTTAAGACAAGAATTTAGCTGAAGGGCTACGAGCTGAACGAAATGTTCCACACTCAATCCCGTCATTTCCCCTCTTGCCCACTGCTGTGTTGAGCTCTCCACCCCTATCTGAAATGTTTTTGCTGCCTCCACGGTCAGTCCCTCGCTGTTTCTGCAACCTCCATCGACAGGTTCTTCACTGAAGCTTGGCCCTCTCCTGGGACTCTGGGAACTGATGAGGAAGAGCCAGCCCCTGTTGGAGGGCGATGCTGCACATATCCTCAGCAGGGCTAATTAGTCTTGGTGGTTTATTGTAGCAACCTGGCTCCTCTCCTTCCAGGTGTTATGAACTAGTCCAGTGCCTTGGCATGGTGCTGTGCAGACACTGCGCTAAGGCAATTGCTGCGAGGACGTTAAAAGCAACAAAAGGAGAGGCGAGCTGTGGTGCGCAGAGGGCAGCTGTGGGTTTTTTTAAACAAGAAAATCCAGTGTCCCAAAACGTTGTTAATATAGACCTGGGCCATTTGAGAATGCCTACTTCTGCTGAATAAAACCTCTGAAAATCTGGGAGGCATACTTAAAATAACGGAAACTGCAACCACTGAAAACCAGAGAGTTAGTACCACACCTTGGCTCTGCCCTCTTTGGAATATGCCTCAAAACCGTCCACGACACGTAAGCAGCACCTTGCTCCTGGAGATACTGCTGAGCTCTCGGGACCACGCAGGACACCCTAACACCCAGTGGTGACCGAAGCAAAACCTTTGTTGAGATGAGCTGATCCAAACGTAAGCTGTCCTGCTTTTCAAGGTCAGATCTACAACTGCACATTTGCTAAATTGTACGCCTTTACCACATCTACTTCACCACTGCCCTGAGAGCTTCACGCACAGCTTTGCTTTCATCACTAAACCCACGCGTTCCTCTCCTGTCACACCTCACTGCTGACAACAGCCCTGGGAAGGAGACTCCGCTCTACTACTGTTGAAATAACCTGTGAAACGCAGGTGAGACGCCTGGTCTGCCCTGTCAGCCGCACTGCCTCTCTCGTGCACTGCGCTGCTCGTTGATAGCTGATGGTTTGGTGGTGGGGGAACAAAAGAGAGAGAGAAAGGCCTAAGAAGTCAGGAGCAAGAGTCCTCTGATTTCCTGCATTTATAACCACGCTGCAGCAATTAATGTTCACAGAGCTGTAACTTAAAACGGTGAACGCAAGTGGAATATAATTGGAATTGCAATATAATCCCGGCAGGGTATTGCCAATTTCAGGGGGCTGAGCTAAGGTTGTTTGAGAATATTCTGTTAACTCAGAAGTTTAGCCTGCATTACCTTAACTCTTTATTTCCAGATTTTCAAAGGTTTAGCTGAAGCCAGCGTCCTGGAAAGGCACAGAGCACCACCAGCCAAGTTCAACTCTGTCCTAACTAAGTTAGGGGGACTTTAATTCTTGGTGGTGGCCGGAACTCTGCGTTGTGGTCTGCAGCAGGCTAAGGTCAAACCAGAAGCGGGTGCTCTATGCTCCGCGGGAGGAGGTCGAGGGACAGGGCTGGTACGTGGGGCAAGCCGGCGGTGCGGAATTCCGCCATCCACCACCCACCGCTGTGGTCTTCGACGCCTCTTCCCCCGCCACCTCTCCTGGCTCTGTCCCTTCCCCGTGTCCCTACGCACGTCCGGATCGCTCAGCACCCCCGAGGCTTTTCGGGTGACCCAGCCAGGGCCGGGCATGGCTGCCCTTTTCCTTCGTGCCTCCCCGGTCCCCAACGGGCCGTGGCAGAACGCAGGGCCCAGGGCGGCAGAGGACGGGCCCCGGCCCGGGCCCAGGCCCCAGAGCTGCCGCTCTCTCCCCGTAGC
>Ga0065711_1042531_pt1 | contig 15323 bp, 12 predicted proteins | sample Hoacrofraction12_FD_59098 | JGI IMG/M metagenome (GOLD analysis project Ga0065711, IMG submission 59098) | Hoatzin crop microbial communities from Cojedes, Venezuela - Epithelial fraction 12 v2 (version 2) | ecosystem: Host-associated > Birds > Digestive system > Esophagus > Crop | place... | reverse complement strand
TGAGGGTGACAGAGCCCTGGAACAGGCTGCCCAGGGAGGCTGTGGATTCTCCTTCTCTGGAGATATTGAAGACCCACCTGGATGTGGTCCTGTGCAGCCTGCTGTAGGCGACCCTGCTTCGGCATGGGGGTTGGACTAGATGACCCACAGAGGTCCCTTCCAACCCCTACCATTCTCTGATTCTGTGAACCTGATCTCCTTCTATGACCAGGAGACTGGCCTAGTGGATGAGGAAAAGGCTGTCAATGTTGTCTACTTGGACTTTAGTAAGGCCTTTGACACTGTTCCCCACAGCATCCTGCTGCAGAAACTAGCTGCCCATGGTTTGGATGGGTGTACTCTTGCTGGAAAAAGAACTGGCTGAATGCCTGAGCGCAGAGAGTGGTAGTGAATGGAATTAAATCCAGTTGGCGGCCAGTCACAACTGGTGTTCCCCAGGGCTCACTTTTGGGTCTGGTCTCGTTTAACATCTTTATCAATGATCCGAATGAGGGGATTGAGTGCTCCCTCGGTAAGTTTCCATATGACACCAAGCTGAGTGGGAGTGTCAATCTGCTTGAGGGTTGGAAGGCTCTGCAGAGGGATCTGGACAGACTGGATTGATGGGCTGAGGCCAGCTGTATGATGTTTAACAAGGCCAAATGCCAGGTCCTGCACTTCAGTCAAAACAACCCGATACGATGCTACAGGCTTGGAGAAGAGTGGCTGGAAAGCTGCCTGGTGGAAAAGGACCTTGGGGTGCTGGTCGACAGCCGGCTGAAGATGAGCCAGCAGTGTGCCCAGGTGGCCAAGAAGGCCAACGGCATCCTGGCTTTTATCAAGAATAGTGTGGCCAGCAGAAGCAGGGCCTGTACTTGGCACTGGTGAGGCTGCACCTGGAGTACTGTGTTCAGTTTTGGGCCCCTCACTACAGGAAAGACATTGAGGTGCTGGAGTGTGTCCAGAGAAGGGCAACGAGGCTTTTGAGGGGTCTAGAGAACAAGTTTTACGAGGAACTGCTGAGGCAGCTGGGGCTATTTAGTCTGGAGAAGAGGAGGCTGAGGGGAGACCTTATCACTCTCTACAACTACCTGAAAGGAGATTGTGGAGAGGCAGATGTTGGTCTCTTCTCCCAGGTAACGAGTGATAGGATGAGAGGCAATGGCCTTAAGTTGTGTCAGGCGAGGTTTAGATTAGATATTAGGAAAAATTTCGATACTGCAAGAGTGGTCAGACATTGGAAAAATCTGCCCAGGGAAGTGGATGAGTCCCCATCCCTGGAGGTGTTCAATAAATGTGTAGATGTGGCATTTCAGGATATGGTTTAATAGGCGTGGTGTTGTTGGTTTGACGGTTGGTCTTGATGATCTTAGAGGTCTTTTCCAACCTGTGATTCTGTGATTCTAATAGCTCATTTTTAACTTAGTGCTTGGCATACAGCTGTATGTGTATCACAGAAAATAATTGAGGTTTTGATCAGTTTTCCTGTTGACAGCCCTGGAACAACCCTAGCAACATGCTAGGAAAAAAAATTTTGGGATCTTCCTGCCTGCCAGGCACAGCCCTTGAAACATTGCTGTCTGGCCTACAATTTTCACTCCACAAATCTTTTCACAAATCTTCTGAAAGGCACAAAATTATCATCAAGCTAACATGGGACAGGCAAGGTCTTTTCTTTTTATATAAAAAACCCAAATGACTGGTCTGTGAAGAAACTTTCTATGTGGCTATCACAGAATGAAGTCCTCAGGTTGACGTATAAATGACTTCTTGTTTTAAAATGTCACATTCTTTGTGCTTGTAATCTTATACTCACCAAACCAGACTCTAATTACACTAGATTGCCACAAGACGTGCCCCACATTTCTTGGAGTCATCCTTAAGCTTGCCTCTCTCATGTCAGGAAAGCACGGTAAAAAATGAAGAGGCACTGTGGTTGGAAGATGGGCATAGCCATAGAGCTGCTATTTGTGTGACAAGGATGCTTAGTTTCATATTCCATTTTTGTGGTTTCACCTCCTGTTTCTGTGTAACATACCAGTAGCAGAAGAGATGTGACTGATTTAGAATCTAGCTACTGTACTTATTATCTTGTGCAGCAATTTTTCCTCTCTGCTTGAAAGGTCAGTACATTGCACCATCACTGGGGAAAATTCGGTCTTGATCTTTTTTATGGATAATTACAGAACTTCGGTCTTCCAAATTCAGACCATCCACAACTTGTAGCTCCACTAAATTCCTTTAAAGCAGAGAGAGCTTATATCATTGAAGTGGAAATTCAGCACAGCTAGGAAACCTGATGAAAAGTTCTCTAAGAAGCTGATTAAAATATAAAATGTCATAGTTCAATAACCTGAAATCAAAACATTTTGCTTCAGAACATCCTGAAAGTTTTGAGGCTTTATGTGACTGATTATGAATGCATTCACAATTAAGATCTCACAAAATGCTTGTGGATTTTCATTACTCTTTTTTTGTATACTTGTAGATTTTTGTTTGTGGTTTTGGTTTTTTGGGGTTCTTGTTTGTTTGGGTTTTTTTTTGTCTACCACTCTTCAAATTGTAAGGTTTCTTTCCCATCCATCCCATACTGGGACAAAGAGTTGCAATACTGCTCTTTTGGGGTTTTTTTTTGTGATTCAAAAAACCATTAATAAATATCAGCCAGATTAAGGGAAACTTTTTGTGTCTATTTCAAGCACTTAAACTCTTACCTAAATAAGAATTCTGACCACCTCATCTAGAAAAGACAAGCACTTTCAGTGGGTAAGCCAGACCTTCCATACTCTGGAGACCTTTTAATGGGAGAATCAAATTCACTTTTCTCCTCCTTGTTTCTTTCCCTATTAATGTTTTATTTCCCTGTTTAATATCAGTCTGGGATATTTATGGACCCTAACCCAGATTTGCAGACTTTATCCGTGAGAAGTTCAGAGCCCATAACTTTAAGCTCTGTCATGTTTTTTCCTGAAATCCTTAGATTTTATTTTTGCTCCCATGAAAGTAAAATGTTGGCATAACAATGATCATAATGAAAATAGAAATAAAGGATTTCTTTCAATCATTGTGTTTCGCTCTAAAACATCAGTTTTGCTACAACAGTATTCCCACACATGTATCTTTTTTAATCCTGCAATATAAACTCTTGGCAAACTCTGATTTTGCTAATGTGCCTCTCATCGGTGTCAAAACATAATTTTCTGTAGCGCATTCTTAGAAAGTAACTTAGAAATGTTTTTCATTATTCTTTTCTTTTAAGTGACTGGCCTTATTTTAAAATTTAATGAGTGGCTAAAGGACTAAAAATATTAACCATCTGCACCACTCTGCCATCAGAATAAGCATGCAGACCTTAAGCTAAGGACATGAAATAAGAACTTTGTGGTCTTCATCAGTTTAGAAGATACAACCAACAGTCAGCTGTAAGTGCTTGTCATAGCTCAGCCCCTTTCCTACAACCAAAGCATAGAATTTCTTCCAGTTCTGGGAAAGCTCTCAAATTAAATGTCCCTGCTTCACCTGATGATGCAGATCAGCAGTCATGATTCATAAATCTTGCCAAAGTCACCAAATTTTTCAGAAATGTTATTCAAAAAGAAGTAAAAAAAAAAAAGGAAGGCAAAAGGCTTTTCATTGATCTCCTTATCAGTGTATATGATGATAAAGGGATGTTCTGATGTAGTGATTTCGCTTATTTGCTCATTCCTAGACCATAAGCCTGTAGGAGATGATTCTCATGCAAAGCAGGACCATGAACTGTAAGACCAAAGTTAGTCCTTGAACTACGTGTAATGTGGTGTAATACAGCTCTGATTAATGTGCTATTGCAAGTAATTATGCTGGGGAACTTTTTTAGTCTTCCCAGTAAATTCAAAGCTGTTCCAGCCATACCCACCCTGATAAATTTCACCCAAAAATCTGCCTAATTGTCTCTACTCAGAAATTATTTAGACTGTAGGTATCCCTAGGTGCTAATACATATGTAAAAGAGACTGAAAAGGTTTACATCATTAATGCAATGTGAATAACTAGAAGAAAATAAAAAAAAAACCACGACAGAACATGATATACTTTGTCCATGGCTCAGTGCTCTGCCTCTTCTTCATTAGATGTTGCTCTGTACCTAAAGTGCAGTCAAGTTAGTAGCAAATGGAACAGAAGAGAGAAGGAAAACATAAACTGAAAGTTTTACTGCATTGATTGAGTCTAGCTTTCCTAAACTAAAATCAAAAGAGCTTGGCATGAGATTGACCTTAGGCTAGGATTTCCTTCTTATCCTATTGAATAAACACCCATCTTGGATCACATCAAAGATTCCTGAAATGCAGAGTAGAAAACATGTTACAAAATAAGTTCCTGGTGAGATCATGCTTGATAAAAGCTAATTAGAAGATAAAGAAGGTGAGAAATGTACATACAGTGCACAGCAGGTCATATAATAAAAAAAATAGAAGGTAGAGACATAAGGTTTTGCTTATATCTTCTAAGTGCTGGTATCTGATTCTAAGACAGTAAGGAGAAAGTCTAGCCATAAATTAATTAATACTCCCAAACTAGGGCTGCTTGCTCTGTTCACAGTGAGAGTTAGGTCCTCACAAACATCAGGATGAGCTATATGGCACTATGCTAGCTGAAAATCTGATCCTAATCTAATCCTAGGTGTTTACAGAGTAGACTCCATGGATGTAAGGAAGACATCAAAAAACCATGAAACAAACCAAGTATCAGTCAGTCCATGTATGTGAAGTTTTCAATGATTTGCACGGGAGCAAGGAAGACAGGAAATTGCCACATAGCCTTTGCTTAATATGTACTCTTTTTATTGTGTGTAAAACTCCAATCCCAATTTTGCTCTTAGTCTTGGACAAACTCAGCTTCTCAAGTAAGCTATTTCGTCTGTCAAACTCCTACACACTGTCAGTGACATCTAATTATTCCAGTCTTGCAATGATGATGGCAAAACAAAAGAGATCATGGATCATGCAGAAAAGGATTTAATTGAGTTTGAGGTCTACTTTCATTCTATTTCTGTCATTTCAAGAACCTGACAATTACATAATTTTTAGTATATAGAGGTATCATAGAGGTATCATACTGTCCTGACAGCATGACCCTGCCAGGTCAAAATTTGAGAGTGGGATGTTGTATTATTTGCTTGACCAGAAAAGAGATCAGCAGTTTCTTTTTCTTTTCTCTGTCCTTTCCTTTTATTTTTTTTTTCTCTCCCTGAGGTTTTTTCATACATAAACAAAGCAGAGAATGTTTTAAAGTTTGTATCGTAAACATAAAATTCTGGTCCAGTTGCCTTAAGAAGCCAAGTTCCTCAGGTTCCCCAGAAAGTTAAAAATTACCTAAGGGTTAATATTCATCTCTACAGGGGCACAGCTGAAGCTGGCAGACTGAAATGTTGTAGAGAAACCTGAAGACATCCTACCTGAGATAGCACAAGGAATAAACAGATCCTGACAAAATAATAAGCACCTATATGTATTTCATTACCCTAGTTTCTCCTCTGGATAATTTCTAAAACAACTTCCAAGTGACATAAAAATAAATACAAATGCATTTTGCAAGAATATTAACATTAAAATTAAGCCTAAATGTTTCCTTCACTAGACAGAGAGGAAAGGGCTTTTCTCACTGCGAAGAAATATCTGCAGAAGGTTGTTTTGCAAATGACAATACAAACCCCTGGTGTCTAATGCCTTTTTAGCTTCAGCCTTCACTGACAGTATCAACAACAATGAAACTGTTAATATAAGTGAAGGTAGTGACAAATATTTAGAAATTCAGGTTAAAATAAAGGCAGCATTATTCTAACTTATGGCAGTTACACTCCCATATGAGATTAGTTGCTTAAACCTATTTAATATGATTCCTAGCCATAAAAAGATTGGAAACTATGAGCATAAGTAGTACAGTCCAGTTGGCTTCTCAGAATACTGGAACAAATTAATCAGACTATTTCTAGTAAACTGAAAGAAAGATAGGAGATTAATAACGGTGCGAAATTTTCAGGAATACATAGTGGCAAACTAATGAAAATTCCTTACATAACCTAATGCTGTATTGTAAATACAGAGGAAACAATAGCTGGTGTACACTTGGGTTTCAATAACCCTCTGCCTTTGCTTTACATGGCATTTCCAAAATTAAGATGAGAAAACTGTCTAAATGAAGGTACTAGGTAGATAGCACATGTGCTGGAAAACCACTGTCACATGGTAGCTACCAGTTGTTACACAACATCAGACTAGAAGAGGTATGAAATAGCTCCCTGGACATGTCTATTCTGAGCTTGGTGCAACTTAATTTTGTCTTTAATGGCTTAAATAATTGAATAGATAGTCCTCTGATTACAGTTACAGGCAAAGTGCAAGTCAAGTGGAAAGTAAGGAATTTGAGAAACAGGCTTTTCATTTCAAATAATTGACAAACTGCAGAAGGGAAAAGATTGTATACACTAATAGGAACAAACAGCAAGCTATTTTTTTAAAAGATCACTAGTAAGAATGTTACGGCTTTTTTATTCTTCCTTTTTTTCTGGAATTATCGCTTTTTTTACATCTAGAGGAGTTTATATTGTTCATAATCTCATCCTCAGAAATAAACCTAGTCAAATTGGCTTCTTATTATGATGAAATGTACTTATCTGAGTCATTAACATTAGTTAATTCCCACTTGCCTGTAAGGGACAAAGTCATCTTTAAATACAAAATGACTGAGTAGGTTGTAGAAGGTCATAGTAAGAAGGTGATATTCCCTTCTCTCTTGTAGGCAGAAAAGAATGTCTAAAACATTCTTGCCTGTCTGGGGTTTGACTGGGTGGGATTTTTAAGCTGATTATTATTATTATTATTATTATTAATTATTAATTATTATTATTATTTTATTTTATTTTATTTTTGAGCAATCATTAAATAGACTTCAAAATGAAAGCTGAAGGAAGAAAGGATGATGCCAAGACATTATGTACGCTAAAGCAAATGTCCTCAGCAAAAATAAATTGCAGAAACCAGTTACCAAGTATAGGGGTAAATAGGCTTGACACTGCATGAAAGGGTAGCATCACCTTGCTCTACCGACGTACAATACACTGTCAATTTTAAGACAGCAGTACACTTGAAACCCAGGATAACTGATCACGAAGTTATAGGTGTCAATGCGAATACAACATACTACATAAATGTCCCTAAATGTCAAGAATAGCCTTCCAAAGTTTAGGCTGATTTGCATTCCCAGGAAGTAAAAAACACTTCTGTGAGTTTTTAGTAGGTTTTGGGCTGTCTGATTATGATTTTTTTTAACCCAGAAAATTTTGTGATGTTTCTATTAAAATGTCAAGACCAGCTGTACCTCATTTGTTTTTCAATGACATTTGTCCAAGCTCTTTATAAATATCTCCAAGGGAGGTTCCATGTCCTCTACAGACAATAAATTCCAGTGTTTCAAAACTTACACAATCCCTCTCTGAACTTCAAGGTTATTATCTAAAGTATATTTTTATCAATTGTAGTTATAAAGTGCCTCTAATTTTTTTCTGTTTTGCACCCATCCTTAACCCATGTATTTTCCTATCTCCCCCTGAATCTTCTGTTCTTATGTCATACTAGGCCAGATCCTCCAATTTTCTGTGTAGGGCATGTTTTCTAAACTTCTAATTCATCCTGATTTTGCTCACGATTCTCTCCAGATCCACAGTGCAGTGTCCTGCACGCTGGCTGATGCCTGAGGAGAGCCTAGCAGCGTAGCCCAGGCTGAGGATAATAGTTGTCTTTCTGCCTGCCAGTGTAAAGGTAATGTACCAAAGACTTCCAGTCTGTGCTGTGCATTTATGTTGTTTCCTGTCGCATTATTCCCTTGGGCAGCAATGCTCTGTGAATGATAAGCCATGATCATATTTGTCCAGCAGCAAGAACTCCAGGTCCACACCAAGAGAGGCAGACCATACACTCATAGTCATCCTGGTAGGTCACTCTGCCAGTACAGGCCTTGTTCTGGCTTTGTAGCCAAGGCAGACATAGTTTAAACTCCTTAACATGCTGTACTGTTGTTGCTGCATCCAGGAGCTAGATGATGTTCTGAAGACTTTTCAGAATCATATTTCTATGTCTTTTTCACCAATGTTTTCCAAGAGACTATTTGAAGTACCATTATCTTCTTTTTCTTTTCTTTTATCCAGTGGCCCTCTTCTGCTGCTATTCCTTTATCCCACCAAATTAATCTCTAAATCTCATTGCGTCTTTCTTCTTGTTGTGCTTTTTTGTAATTGTTTTTTCTCTCCAGATGAAGAAGCTTATGCTTCAAAAGACTAATTACGTCTCTGTTCATGTATATAACAAGTGTCACATATAACATTGTAGATACCACTTTAAACAAAGGTCATTTTGGTTTTACTTTTAAAATTCTTTGCCTGGGATACACATTTGCTAAAAAGCTGAAACTATAAAAACTGACAGATGAATAAATTCTTTGGCTGGGAATATGAATAACTGAGTGAAACAGAAGGGGTAAGCAAAGGTTTTAAATGCAGCAATTCCTTGTAGCAGAAGCAAGGGTGAAAGAAAAAGTTAAAGACCCTGTTGGACTTCAAGACATCAGCTATATATTGTTTTGTTCCTTTTTTTACTGTTCTTCTGAAATAGGCTTGTCTGTGTCTGAATCTTTACTGAAGTGCTATGAAAATTCACACCCTGGCGAAAAAGAAAGTGCTCAAAATAGTATCATTCCCAGCACAAAAATGTTCTCAAGCCCCATCTGCATATTTCATAGCAACATATTTATACCAGAGGTTGCTTCCTACTGTTTGAAATTTGTCCCTAAGAATTTGATTTTCTTAAATGTACAGTAGCAACTTCTGTTTTTTTCACAGGGTGTTTATTTGAAGTTAATCTCCATGTATTTCTTGGACAGCAAATCTTTCACCGTTGGATAGTTTTGATCAGTGCACAGACGCAGTCACCATTCGTAGAACTTCAGTATTCCTTTTCCTCAGTATGCACTTCTACTTGTGTTGTTTCTGTGAACATTCCCTACCAGTTAACTGCCTAGCAATGTAATAGAAAACAAATGTAAAAAAACCCCATGACTCCTTTTAAATATCTAAGAAGATATGTATGGAAATATTTTGCAGTAATCTCTAGTCCGTGAAAAACAAGTCTATGAAATAGGAAAGATGAGTAATTATTTTATTTCTAAATAATAGTTTTACCCATCCTCATGCTGCACTTAGAATTATTAATTAAATACAACCATTTTTTGCTGTCTTACTACATTTTGTACAAAAATTCATACATATAGAGTAGTTCATCAGCAGAATATGAGAGGTTCAAAGATGAATTATGGAAGTATGATTATTAAGATCCACTTTAAATTAGAGAACATCTTTACCATTTAGAGCACAATATGAAATACTTTATCTAAAAGTTTCACACAGATTTTTTATATGCAACCACTGGCACAAATAGTACAGGAGGAAAACAGAAACAGTTATAGACTATTTTTTTTGTTTGTATGGACTCATTTGTGGAAGGTTATGAGTTTATTTTTTTGTACTTTTTCCAATTACACTCCAACATTCTGTAGGGAGATGTCAGGTTCCATTCCTGATTAAAAAATATAAAAAAAATATTTAAAAATATTTAAAAATATATAAAAAATATAAGAAGTTCAGCTTACTTAATTCCTATCAACTCCCGCTATGAGTTTATTTTGCTGATCTTATCTGATCTGTTCCTGCCCTTCTAAAGTAATGCAGAGTGACAGTCTAGTTTTCACATTGATTTGTGTTCATGGAAAAATCACCAGATTTATTGTATTTTTTTTAGTTAAAAGAGAGTTTGCTATACAAATGCTTCCACACTAAAATGAAAATGAAGTAAGACTTGCTATAAGGATTCAACTAATCGGATTTGCCTCTAAATTTAAAGTTATATAGAGAATTAGATGACGGGTTTTTACCACCACTTTGCCCAGAGTTATGGTTTGGGCTGTCTGTTGAACAGAGCAATCTCCACTACATAGTGCAGACTTCAGCCAAGCTACCTTTATGGAATCAAAAAACATTTTCCTTGTCTGGCCTGCATCTATAATGATGAGACATGATGACAAAATTTCTTGGACTTGCCTTCCCAGTAAGGAAACGGTCCCTTCCAACCCCTACTATTCTGTGATTCTGTGATTCTGTGAAACCAGGGCATACATCTCAGAGAGGTAAAAGCTTGTTTTATCGTGTACATCGTCTGAATAACTATGTTGCCAAGACATGCCCTGTAGCTTGATATTCACTTTCAAAATTATTTATTTATAATTAATGCAACATCATTAGAGACAACACAGGTGTTTCCTCCTTGAAGAAGTAAGGAAATTAGGTGACAAAATATTAAAGTAAATAAGTTATTTTTACCACACTATGGCAAACACTTCCCCAAGTTTCATAGCATTGACCTAATTCTCTAGTCCATAATCACCAGTCCCTCTATCTGAGCCAAACAATCTGTAAAATTACAAAATCTGTGGCACTAGGTGGATTTCTTCTAAGTCAGCTCCGTGAGAAGTAAGGATATATGTATACGCATATTTATATACTGCCCTTAGTTCATTGTAGCTGTATTACTTGCTTCATAGGCTTGAAGTAGGATTTCTTCCCCTTCAACGGAGATGGAGTTTTGAGGAAATGTCAGTTTAGCAAACTATTTCCAGGTTGTCATTTTGCTGTGATTCACAGCTGTGTACAAAGCTGAGATCTTCCCTTGAAATTTTTCCTGATGACAAGATAAATCAGTCTTTTTACACCTTCCTTCAATATCGTCGTTTCACACTTGAAGAAGCATTCTGTTATTATATATGCCATTGTTTGCTTTCCTCTTAGTGGAAGTATAATCTCAAGATTAAAAATATGACCTGCAATTTTTTCCTTTTTGTTCTCTAAAACTTCTTTAATGTTGCAACCAAAATTTCACATATATTTTTGGGTCTACCTCAAGATCCAAAGATCAAGTTACGTACCTGTAAAGCTGGGCATAGAAAATTTTTGCCTTTGCTTGTGTACTGGTATCATGTCTGGTGGCTTTGACATTTTCCTTAGCTCTGAGACTTGCCCCCAACCACTCCAATCCCAAGTTTCCACCGCAAAAACCTCTGTACAGTCAAATACAAAGTGCTGTGATTTAAATTAAAGTAGTTCTGAACATAGGTCAAAGAGCAAATATTGAGACCCTGGAATATTGGCCAAAGTGAGGACTGTGGGATTTTTGTAGAAAAGACAGATTTGATATATTCTGGGCTTTCATTCACATACCCTACCACGTTTTGAAACCTCCAAACCTTTGTTGAAACTCAGTCAGCTTTTAAGATTTGCAGCCCCAGTCCACATCTATTTCACTCTTCATTATTCCATATTACAACAGTGATGGTTTTATTAAGATGCAGAGAAGTGAAGATCTAGAATTTGTCTTATGTATAGCCCAGGTGGAAATGAGAAGCTTGTGCAGCTGAATTACAAGCATTAACTAGCACTACTTTAAATAAAAAAGAACAAATACTTCTCCACGCCATGCTGTGCCACATCACACCACTGTTTTCTCTTCACTGTCAGTTATATTCCCAGCTGATGTTGGGAAACCAATCTTAATGCACCAATTAAGTTCATTTGTGAACATAATCCTCACTCTACCAAAGACCCTGCCTCTTGAATTAGCCTTGCAAGCAGGTATCAATCACCAGGTTTCTACTCAGCTAGATGTTAGAAGAGCTTCAGATACATCTGGATACCAGAGAGAGGATTTAACCCCTTAGCAACCATTTGTTGACCAGGTTTAGTGCATCTTTCTTACACGGATATGGAAAAAAATATATTATATGTCTCTCTCTGCATCACGTTACTTACCATAAAGTCATATTACACAATAAGAATAAAAAGGATGAAAAATCATAGTTTTTCTTACCACTGTTATTACAAAACCTAGAGCTGTTCATAATAGAACTAAGTCCACTTTTTTCTACAGTGCTCCTAGGAATTTATTTCGAAAGAACACTGAGTACTTAATTTCCTAAATGAAAATTAAGCAGGTCTAAGGAGATGACATCCAAACCTTAAACTGCAAATGTGTACAGCTACAGCCTAACCTTGGAGGGACCTACCTAGGCAAGGTAATTCTTACTTCATTGAAGTCATGTGCAAAAATCAAGCCAAGAAAATCTTATAATGATATATTCCTGCCATTGAAAAATAAGAGGAGCCTTGGATTTGAATCCCAGAATCTCCAGATATAGAAAGAGCAGAAATGTCGTGCCTTAGCTAGGGACTGGCATTCTTTGACAACATACCTTAAATAGATTCAAGGTTTTCTGTAATATTTAAGGAAGAAATAATTTTCCATGGTGCTAATATAGGGTACAGAACTGTACCTGCACCAGTTTGATTCTCTTATGCCTTCAGCTAAATTAAGATAAAGAGTTCTGCTTAAAGAATACTTTCCTCACCAGTGTTATCTTGGCATCTGAAAAAGTTTTATTTTCACAAACACTTCCCCCCACAAAATACAAACAATTAAAGAGAGAATAAAAGAATAACATAAGTTCACAATTTCCATGTAATAAGCAGTTGATAGTGACTTCCTAATTATTCCATATGATATTAAATAATTTAGATATTTGTGCACTTCGACATTATTTTAAAAATATTGCAATATTGTAAAATTACAAAATTATTCAGTGTACATTACACATTGAACGAGAAACATTCTCCATGTCAGAAAATATGGGAATGCTGCTAAGAGACCATTTTGGACATTCTGAAATTTAATTTTCTTTATTAGATGCCCAAGAGATTTCTCTTAGATCCTTATGTTGCTGTAATTTACACAGCTGGAGATCAGTGAAGAATCAAAAAATATTTTCTGTCATTCTAAACTGACCTAATAGATTCTGAGAATAAGTATGAATCATACAGAGGATATCTCAGAAGAATTTATTGAGAAATTTTATCTTTTATTGAGTCTTTTCCTTTGAGTATTTAAGGATAAAAAAAGGTGTCTTTAAAATGCACTTGGAGATTTTGGCTTTTCACCCCTACATTTTTGTGACAAAGCAACGACAGATGAACTCATGGGACTAAAATACAGGAAATCTAGGATGTATATCTGACTTTTTTCAGGTTTTTTTCTTCATAAAATGTGTATGATATTCCATATTTCATCTACTAAAAGTATTTCATAGACTAATTTATTAGTATATGAGTGCTTGATAATCTTTGCATTAATGACACTGCACAATAATTGTAGTATCTTATCTTTTTGTACTACATTCTGATTATTCTATCATTCCAATATGGATCTGCATTTCATCTGACCGTTCTAATTACCACTTGCTTTCAGCACTGATTGGCAAGATCCCTTTGCACAGACTATTGTGCTATTTAAGAGATACAAACACTTTGTATGTCATACATGAAGCATCAGTCATTATTAGAAACTTTCATAAGTGTAACATTATTTTATAGCAACTAACTAAATAAAAGCCGTTGGTCAGGTTTTCAGAACAGACTTATTCATGTGCACTTTCTTAAACCAATAGGTATACTTCTACAGTAGGGACCCGCCCCCTCAGGAACTGTTTAACAATTACTCTGTGTACTCATTTGATATCTACACAAATGTTGTGACTGCAACACAGGCAGGCAGCTACAAACACATTTGTGGTACTGTTACAGTCATATAGTACATTTCCTTTCCTAGGACAATGTTAATGAAATACTCAAAATCAAAATTGTTTTCCACCTGTCAGCAACACTCAAATTTTCCTCTATTTTGCTTTAAAAAACCAATCCTTGTAAAACACATAATATATTGTTGTGGGTTTGCGTGGCAGGGTATTGGTAGTGGAGGGGCTATAGGGATGGCTTCTGTGAGAAGCTGTGAGAAGCTTCCCCTATATCTGATAAAGCCAGTACTAGCTGGCTGTAAGATGGAACCACCGCTGGCCAAGGCCAACCCCATCTGCAACAGTGGTAGCACCTCTGTGATAACATATTTAAGAAGGGGAAGAAAAAAACTGTGGTGAGATGGCAGTGAAGAGAGAGGAGTGAGATGATGTGAAAGGAACTACCTCTGCAGACACCAAGGGCAGGGAAGAAGGAGGGGGGAGGAGGTGCTCAAGACACTGGACTAGAGAGTCTTCCCTTGTGGCTCGTGATGAAGACCACGGTAAGGCAGGTTGTCCCCCTGCAGCCCATGGAGGTCCACAGTGGAGCAGTTATCCACCTGCAGCCCAGGGAAGGGACCCCATGCCGGAGCAGGTGGAGGACCCACGCTGGAGCAGCCTGTTCCTGAAGGACTGCATCCCATAGGAAGGACCACGCTGGGGCAGTTCATGAAGACCTGCAGCCCATGGCAAGGACTCACATTGGAGAAGTTTGTGGAGAACTGTCTCCTGTGAGAGGGACCTCACACTGGAGCAGAGGAAGAATGTGAGAAGTCCTCCCCCTGAGGAGGAAGGATGGGCAGAGACAACGTGTGATGAACTCACTACAATCCCCATTCCCTGTCCCCCTGCGCTGTTTGGGGTGGGGGCAGGAGATAGAGAAACAGGATTGAAGTTGAGCCTCGGAAGAAGGGAGAGGTGGGGGGAAGGTGTTTTAAGCTCTGGTTTTATATCTCACTATACTACTCTGATTTGATTGGTGATGAATTAAACTCCCTTTTCTCCCCAAGTTCAGTCTGTTTTGCCCATGATGGTAACTGGTGAGTGATCTCTCCCTGTCTTTACCTCGACCCTCAAGCCTTTCATCATACTTCCTCTCCCCTGTCCAGCTGAGGAGGGGGAGTGACAGAGTGGTTTTTGTGGGCACCTGGCATTTATCCAGGCCAAGTCAAAACAATACAAAATAAACAGGCTACATTTTAATTTAGATTATATATCCATGCAAAAAGACAAAAATGATTAATTAATGTTTTCCTCCTCCAGTTGCCCTACTATATTCTAATTTCACAACCCTAGAGCCTTCCAAATCTCAGTCCAGAGTTGTGCCCATTAGAAAGAAGTGCAGTAAGTGAAGGAAAGGGAAGAGCTTTGGATAAAGGTCCTTATTTGCTGAACTGAAAGAGACGGCATAGCCATAAATTTTATAGCAAAGTAGAAGTAAGAGGGTAATTTCATGACAGGGGTGTATCTCTATCACAGTGCCACATCAAACCATGGTCTGGGTGGTGGTGTGAGCTAGGCAGGCGCAATCCAGGAGGTTCCTACAGAGCATCGATGATAACTTTCTGATGCAAGTGGTGGAGGAACCAACAAGGAAAGGCGCGCTGCTGGACCTCGTGTTAACAAACAAGGAGGGACTGGTG
>Ga0065711_1042530_pt1 | contig 15324 bp, 11 predicted proteins | sample Hoacrofraction12_FD_59098 | JGI IMG/M metagenome (GOLD analysis project Ga0065711, IMG submission 59098) | Hoatzin crop microbial communities from Cojedes, Venezuela - Epithelial fraction 12 v2 (version 2) | ecosystem: Host-associated > Birds > Digestive system > Esophagus > Crop | place... | reverse complement strand
GAGGGAGCTGGGCTTGTTCAGCCTGGAGAAGAGAAGGCTGAGAGGGGACCTTAGAAATGCCGATCAATATCTGCAGGGTGGGGGTCAGGAGGATGGGGCCAGACTCTTTCCAGTGGTGCCCAGCGACAGGACAAGGGGCAACGGGCACAAACTGGAGCATGGGAAGTTCCATCTGAACACGAGGAAGAACTTCTTCCCTCTGAGGGTGACAGAGCCCTGGCCCAGGCTGCCCAGAGGGGCTGTGGAGTCTCCTTCTCTGGAGATATTCAAGACCTGTCTGGACACGGTGCTGTGCAGCCTGCTCTGGGTGACCCTGCTTGGGCAGGGGGTTGGGCTGGGTGACCCACAGAGGTCCCTGCCAACCCCTGCCATGCTGGGATTCTGTGAGTCACCCTGGAGGTCTCTGCCTGTGAAGAGTTAGTTGGCTTATTGAATTCATTTCATAGAATCATAGCACGGTTTGGTTGGAAGGGACCTTAAAGCCCACCTCATTCCACCCCCCTGCCGTGGGCAGGGACACCTTCCCAAAGCTCAGGGTGCTCCCAGCCCCGTCCAGCCTGGCCTTGAACCCTGCTGGGGAGGGGGCAGCCACAGCTTCTCTGGGTAAAAGTAATAAAAGTATTTGTAAAATATAAATCTATAGCTCTGAAATGAGAAAATAATCGCAAGTAATACAGATTGGTCTAACGAGATTACTCACTATGGACAATATAGAAGGCATTTAAGTGTTCTCTGAGAAATACTCTAAATCAAGCACAATCAGAGTTGCTAAGGAAATTACCATTATGAATAAGGTATCTTACGTCATGCCCTGAGGGCTTATAGTACCTAAATTTATTGCCTCATATGTATCTACTAGGAGATAACAACATAAATATCTGTAAGAAAAAAATGACATTGTGGCACGATAAGAAATTGTCCTGTTTTGTTTAAATACTAAGACGTGCAATGAACTTGGGTAAATTATGTCCCTGTCTTTCTATGGTGTGGTTTACTGGGGGAAGAAAGCGTACCAAATCCAGTTTAAGGACTAAATGGCAGGTTAAAGGCATCAGGCGTGATGTTACTGCTGAATTCTTCATCCATGTTCTGAATGCAAATAATTTTTCTGGGACAGAGGACACCTTGTAGCACTCTACTGGAATGGTACAATGACCTGGTTGACGCAGATGACTAATTCAGTGTGAGCAGATGAGCATCCAAGCCACTTGGATCTCTCAAGGTGTCTTGCTTAAAGATGGAGTTCATTTATTTGTGACTAATCTGAGAAGTATTCTGGATCTCCTTGGCCTTATTAGAGATACTGGATGTTTTGAAGACCTAAAAATTTATGAAACCATATACAGAGGCTGCAATTGTTGGGTGCTAAACCAACAACTAATACACAAGCTGCATATAGAATGAGGAATAGCCTGCTCAAAAGCAACGGCATGCTAATGAAGTGGGAAGAGCTCAAAAGGTCACCTTTTGTGTAGGGTGGGTTCTGTGCAACCTTTGCTGAGCTCATAGATGTGGGTAATTTCTCTGTGCTGGTGTCCTGACTCTAAAATAAAGAAGGATGGACTTTTCCACTTGCTTCTTTCCTTTGCAGTTGGCTCAGCTCTTACACTGCAGACCGAAGAGTTGCTAGGTGCGGTGGTTCTGTCTGCTGTGACCATTTATAGCACTCCAAAACATCGCTTCGGAGGCCTAGACAGGAATTACTGGTGTCTGCCCTTCAGAAAATATCAGAGGCCCGTGGATCTGTGGGAATGGAGATACAGACTGTGTAATTTTGAACTATTAAATACAGAAAAACCTTATCTTCCAGTGGTAGTATACATTGCAGTGAATTGTTGTTGTGGGTTTTATGCCTCGTAAATGTGTGAAGTTTGTCATGCAAACCAATAATTAGTGATGTATTGTGCCTCTCACTCAGCATCTCGATTCTGGAAACTTTCAGGGAAGTATAAGAAAAATCCTCAAACATCTCATTTACAGATTTCTTTCATGGAGCCACCTTTTAGAAGCTCTAGCTGTGAGACAGCAGACTTTGCAACTGAGTAAAGGCAGGCATTTTTTTTTGTTTGTTTGTTTTTTTTACTTAAAAAGACACAAACCAAATACCAAAAAACCTTCCTCTTCTGAGCCAGAGACACATGTTTCAGGACATGGTTTAGCAGGCATGGTGATACTGGGTTGGCTTTTGGACTTGATGATCTTAGAGGTCTTTCCCAGCCTTTGTGATTCTGTGATGCCTGCTTTGGGCTTTGCTCAGTCTTCTATTAAAGAAGACATTATTAAGGGAAGGTTAAAGAAGTTTACTAGATTGACATCTCTTCAGAGCTTCCAGATAATATTTCTGTGCTGTTATATTTATGTTCTTGTTACGTGTTGGGTTTGTACTGCGTGTTTTGGCAATTTGATCACTGTGCTGTGTTGTGGCTTTCCTTCACTGTGTCGTAGGAAGATGTGGCTGCTCAAATTAGCATGGTGAATTCTTACTATTGAGGCTAAAACTATTTTAAAGCATCAGAACTTGGTATGGTGGTTAACAAATGTCAATCATAGGTATATGCTTAAGTAGAGGCTACAATCAGTTTTGCTGCTACTCCAAGGGAGATAGAAGTCAAACTGGGACTAGGATGGGGTAGAACAAACTAATACTGATGGTGCCTCTAATGTGATCCGTAGCCCTCGCTGGTGGAATGGGCGTAGTCTGCCTCTTGGTCGTGGTGGGAAGGAAACAAAGAAGGCATGAAGTACATATTTTATCATTTTGTCTCATGTCAGTCTCTTCACCTTTTCTCTTCACCTTTCTTTTCCCTATTTCTCTGCTTCTGTTATATCTAGAGAACTAACTCCATCACTGGAAAGACTGAAGTTCTCCACCACAAATACATCCTTATGTATAACACTGGCTGTACAGCATTTTTTAATTAGCTTGGAATCTTTTCCAGGTTTTAGCAATGCTGCATCCTTGCTGTTGTTTCCTATACTTAAATTTTCATCCACAGTGATGTCTGTTTTCACGTTGAAGCACTGTTCCTTGGCACCTGTTTTTCTGGCCACTTCCATTGTTACAGCTTCCAGTTCATTGATATATTTTTTTTATCTTGCTTTGAGTTTTCTCCTAGACGTTGCTTTTTTGATTCATTTACCTCCCCCTTGCATCTTTGCCTGTCTCCCATTGCCTGGGTTGCTCTTATTTATTCCCAGTGCTGGCTCACCTTGGTAATTACATCTTCTGCCTTAGGCCTCGAACTGAAGATCACATCCATGTCAGTCCTGTGACATTTCCACTGCAAATTTATTCCCTCCTCTACTGCAGCATTTTTACTGAGATCTTGCTCAGTGCACGTGACTATTCCTATATTCTTTACTCTCTCTTCTACCTTCTCATTGCCTCTGCTTCTCTGTACTCACAGGTCTTTACTGGTTTACTTCAAGAGAAAAATGTAATTTTATACTCCCTTAGCTTGGTTTATTTTGCCTCTTTTCCTCAAATTCTTGTTCTTCTGTCCTTTCACAAACACAGATGTTCCTTAACTGCTCTGTTCCTCTAAACTCATCACTTGCTTCAAGGACCTAATTGTAATTCCAGTTTCATAGAATCACGGAATGGTTTGGGTGGGAAGGGACCTTTCAAGGCCACCCAGTCCAGCCCCCTGCAGTGAGCAGGGCCAGCTTCAACCGAGTCAGGCTGCTCCCAGCCCCGTCCAACCCGGCCTTGAATGTTTCCAGGGATGGGGCATCGACCACCGCTCTGGGCAACCTGGGCCAGGGTTTCACCACCCTCATTGTGGACAATTTCTTCCTTATAGCCAGTCTAAATCTCCTCTCTTTTAGTTTAAAGCCCTTACTTCTTGTCCTATCGCAGCAGACCCAGCTAAAAAGTTTGTCTTTCTTATAAGCCTCCTTTAAATACTGACAGGCTGCTCTACGGTCTCCCCGCAGCCTTCTCTTCTCCAGGCTGAAAAGCCCCAGCTCTCCCAGCCTTCCAGTCTCCTGCATGATTACTCCTGCTCTCATCAACCCTTTGCTTTTATGATAGAAATATAATTTAGCTGACCTGTTGGGGGGGACAATGATTTCACTGCCTCCTACTTAGGATCGTATTGCCCTTTCATGGCTCTCAGCTAATGGAGCTATCTGGCTTCTAGAGTTTCTCTCCTGGAAGTCCATTGTAGATCCTCTCCCAACCCATCTGCTACCCTGTACCTTTGGCAGAAATCCAAATGCTAAGTAGCAGCAGTGCTGTGAGATTCCAGAATGTTGCTGGCCCAATAGGTTTTTCTACATCAAATGTGTTCATATTGTAGTCTAAAAGAAAGATACTGGCTGCTAAGAGTCAAACGAAGTCCTTCGCTTGTGCATCATCAGTTATTAATAAAGGTTCTAGAGATGACCATCTCTCCCGAGTGTCCTTTACAATCCCGTGTTTGTGCAGATGCTTGACTTAAACCAAGCAAACGCTGAAAGGAGTGAGGGACCATCAAAGTCCTTCCAGGACTGGCAAGTGCAAAGGAACAGACACTCTTTATTGCTTCGGGAGCACATTTTACATGTGTGCATTTAGACAGCGAATGGCTTGAACAACAATTAGATGTGTGTGGGGAGGATCTGTGTTGTATATTTTGTAATGGTTGGCACACATAGTAGTCTTGATTTTCAGATTGAAAGCTTGAAAAATATCTTTTATTTTTGCTTTTAAAGACAGACTAGAGGTCTGTCTAGGGTTTCTGAAAAGGAGACTCTGTTCTTGATTAATAATATGTTTCCCCTAGGTTTCCTTCCTTTGAAAAAGAAGTAAAATTAGTCCCAGCAAACTGCAGTCCCTTGAAATAATTTTTCTAATTAATTTGCTGTCAAGTTAGCACTGTCTTTTTGGGATTCCTTGCTAATGTATATGGATGGAACAATGACCTAAGTAACAGAGGGGAGCTTCCTTACTGTTTTTATCTCAATGTACTTGTAGAGAGTGTGCTGTATGGAAGAATTAGCCAATTACTTGCATGCCAGCTGGAAGTGTTGTGAAAAGTCAGCTAACCACTCTTCCCTTCCTACTGAAGTGTGTGGGACATCTCACAACTGCCTCTTCCCTGGCATTTTATTTTATCCTGGCAATTATGACTTAATAAAAGGTAAATAATAGTGCTATTGTAAAGAAAAGGTGTGTATTCTTGTTGCTTAGCAATTGCACTCCACACAATGAATGAAGATCAGCTTTGATAAGGAACTGCATGCTTGAAAATGTTGGTTTCCACCTATATCGGTTATTTTAATAAAATATGTTAAAAAATATGAAAACTTTGTGCAGTCCTAGACACTTTGGTAACTACAAAGCTTGGATGAAAACTCACCCAAGTATGCTGCAGCTTTTGAAAATTTCCTTAAATGTCCTTGTTCGTCCGAGCGGTTTCATTTTCCTCCAGGCCCTTTTCTTTAATTCCCTCTCCTCAACTCTTCCTTTGTATTACTGGCCTCTTTTCTGATGAGCTGAAATTTCTTGTCACTCGTGGACTACTGATCCCATTGCACACAAGAATCTGTAATGACAGACGCATTATTGCATTACACGGTGTTACTGGGACATTGCAGAAGCTCAGGGAAGTGCGTGGTGCCTGTTGACCATTTTTGTTTGTATATTAGGGGAACTTCAGTAAACCGGTCTCTGTACCTGGTAGGCTCTCCCGGTGTTCTGATACCCTGGCTGTTTTGTCTACCGTTGCCTCCTGTTGCTGACGCTAACCTCAGCAAATACAGCAAAATTAATTTTTCAGAATTATTACAAAATTTATTCCGATACCAAACTTTCATGCCAGTTAGCTCAAGTCTCTTGAGATGTTCTTGTTCTCACCTCTGCTTGGCTTATCCTGGAGTAAAGCAGCATGTTTTGACAGAATTCCAATACTACAGATCAGTAGAAACTCTATAGACTTTGGCTGCATGGTCCTCTGTGCATGCAACATCAGAAGTTGGCAGCATGAAGGATGGTAGCTGAAACAGAGCGCAGTTCTACAGCCTTATCCAGGTAACCGTTAGCTCCCGTGGCCACCAAGATCTGGGAGACGCTTAACAGAAGATGTACCCTGTGCTAATGGTCAGCCTTCAAACTACTCTGAGGTTGTGTACCAAGCAACCAGTGTGCTAGACCTCAGCTTGGAGAAACACTTGCGTGCTTCCTACCCAAAGCAGTGGGTGGCACTTTGTGTTTTCATTCTCTGTGCTTCCACAAGGGAGAGTGGAGGCTTGCTTCTCCCCACAGTCTCCTTTTTCCATCTCACTAGCTCAGGCTTTCTTGTGTTTCTTCGCTCCATCAACAGCCGTTGCGCTCCTCACCACAGTACCTTGTACAGGCTGCGGGGCTGACATCTCATTGCTAATTTATGAATGTCCAAATAATGAGAAGCACTCCCTTAATGGACACTGCTTCTGAAACATCTCTGAATTCAGGGAAGGAAAGTACATCCTCCGTACGAGAAGCATGCCCTTGTACAGCGTGTTTTATAGCAGAGTGCTTTCAAAGGTGGGTTTCCCTTTATTCTCGTGCAGTTTTAACAGTGTTATGAAAAGGCTTGGAAATGGCATTTCTCTAGTATCAGAAGTATTCTCACAAATCCCCTCCAGTGTCCTGTTTTGCTTCCCTGGTGAGTTAGAAAGTTGGGGTTTTTTTTTCATTTGGATTTCCAGATTCTAAGCATATGTGTGGATTTGATTTGTCATTCAGCGTAGCTCTCAAGCTTCCCTTTGTCTTTCACTGCCTGTCAGCACGGCCGAGACGTGGAATAACAGATCACAGTTGAAGACGTCATAATTCCTAAAGCATTAAATGTTCCTGGTCTCCTGCTGCCTGAACCTCTCAGTATCAGGTAACACCACAATTTCCAATATCCTGAGGTTAGACTCAGGCAGTCTTTCTACTTTAAAAAAAAAAAAACACAAGGCAAATGGTGAAGAGCTTAGCAGCCTGTCAGGTAGAACGTCTGGTCACTCCTCTACAGTCTCTGCTACAGGGAGGCTCTTCACAACAAGCCTTTTGCTTGAGGCTGAGGAAGGCATGCCAATGTTTTTGTGAAGTGTTTTGGGATATACGAGGGAAAAGAACACCGGAAGGGATAGGCTCTGGGGGGGACTGGTTGTGTAACTGGCGCCTATGCTGTGCAATCAACCTCTTGCACACAGATCAGAGCGCTTTCACCTTAGGCTGGTTGGGTATACTCTTTCCTTTCTCCTCCTGCTTTAAAAAGAATTATTGTATTTACATTTAAGGCTCACCTGCTTTTGACCAGTTAAAAAGATGCTCTGCCACTCCCTGTAGTATTTATGATGTTACAATCAGCATTGAATATTGTCTTTAACTTCCTTCCCTAGATTTTTTTTTTTAGCCTTGCCAATGTAGAGGCCAGAGGGTAGGTCCAGAACAAATGTTGGGGTTTCTAAATACATGTATTGTGTAAATTAATATGAATCATTTTGCATTGTCTTTGCAGGGAGGTGCCAGGTCCCCCGCCCTTTAGTGTCTCCCTCCATTTGCCTGCCCTGTTGTAGCTTCTCCCGTGCCTGGTGGTGGTTTTGCCCTTTGCCCGTGCCCTGATCCCAGGACAGCAAAGCAGCAGCTTTGTCTGTGCAGCATGCATTCTTCCACGCTTTGTTCTTGCAGAATATTATTCCTTGCCTTTTTTTTTCTTTTCTTTTCCCCTCCTACCAGACCTTTTCTTCCCTGTCAACCCTCAGCGCTGCGCACATCTCTATCGCAGCCGGTGCTGCTGCCATCCCAAGGGTCGCTCCGGGTGTGCCTGGGGTGCGCTCGGCGATGCCCGGGAGCAATGTCCTGGTGTTAGACAGCTCGTTAAAATTGCATGAGAATCCGACACGCTCATAACACAAGACAGAGCTGAACAGAGTCCGGTTGTCAAAATAATATCAAGCCAATAGGCAGGTCATGGGTGGAGCTACTGCAGCATGGGTAGAACTAATTCTGAATGAAGACCTTTTTTATTAAAGATACTGGGCCTGAATGAATCGGGTTGCTTGGCTTTCAACAGACTAGGGAATTCCTTGGTTTTATTAGCGCACACTGAAAAATCCGGCGTTTTTCTGTGAAGTCTGTGAAGCCAAAATGCTATAGGAAAGGGATTGATCAGGAGCTGGCTGTTATGAATTTTTCATGAGCTGGTGTGCGGGGCTGAATGGCTCCGGCGCGCGTCGGTGTGTAGCTGGCAGGCAAGCCGCATCCCCTCGGAGGCTGCTGACACAGAAACACTTTGGCGCATTTTCAGAGGGAGAGCTGGGCAGATAAAGGGTTTTCTGACAGCCCGGGCTTATCGTGCTTCGATTTATGCTCTGCTGGTGCTTCAGGCAGCCTTTCCGTTTGGAGCCCAGCCTTGTGAATGAGCGGGGTAAGCTCTGCCGATTTATCAGCGTTTTTAATCTGCGGCGATGCCTGCGTGATGTGATTTTGTTACGTTTTCTGAATGGTGAGAGCTCGCATAACGTCTGAGCTATGACAGCAAAAGATTCTTCTAGGGAACTTGCTACTCCAGAATCAGAGATTTACATAAGGACTTTCAAAGAACAAATGCATCTGGAGCTGGAGCTTCCCAAGCTGCCTGGGAACAGACCTACGTCTCCAAAAATTTCTCCTCGCAGTTCACCGAGGAACTCTCCGTGCTTTTTCAGAAAGTTGCTCGTGAATAAAAGCATCCGCCAGCGTCGTCGCTTTACGGTGGCACATACATGGTAAGATCTGCTGGGTATCAGCGCGGGTTTACCAAGCACTGTGTCTAGCTGTGGTTTGAACAGGGGGAAAAGGAGCTGAGATTCATTCACAGCACTCCCTGCAAGTGTTAAATGAATAGAGCAGAAGGCAGCCAAAGTATGTATAATGCAGTGCCTCGACAATTGTCATTCAGCTTCTGTTCTCCAGCATAAATCCAGCCCATTATTCGTGTGTGCCGTGGTTAATCTCCCTGCAACAAAGGCAGCAGCCGGTAACTTTCCCAGGCGTTGTGTTGCTGTAGGTAAACCACAGGAACTGATTTCGGAGCCTTCAAGACATGAGCTTTATCTTTGCCCCCGTCAGCTCTGATTGCAGATGACAGCACAGCGCAGACCGGGTGATGTGGGCAGGGTGCTCTTGGGGTTAAATGCTGGAAAGAGCTTGAACTTCACTGTGAGGGGCTTCTAAACATTTTTTGCTGGCTGCAAACATCCCTGCTTTCAGCCATTTTTTCAAGGAAACTCTGGCTCTTCTTTTCCCTCCCTTCAAATGACTGACCCCAAACAGGCAATTCGCGTGCCATTGCAGTTGGTTGTGAGATGCTTCTGACTGTCAGTTATCCTGGTTAAACCACGTTATAAACAGTAGTCAAAATCTCTAATTCAGGGAAATCTATGAGAATCTTATTGGTTCGTTTTCTAAATTTACTCTGTGTGAGTCTGGTACAGTCCACCTTTTAAATTCCAAAAGTCTTATAGATATGCACTAGTTGACTGTGGGAATTAAACCAGAAAACTTTGGGTAACGTGAGTATTTTTAAGCCCTGCTTACCCATAGCCTGTCCATGACTTTCCTGTTCCAAGGCTGAATCGGAGGAGGGAGGGTGAGGCTACCCTGTTCTTATCTGCATGGGCCAGTTGTTTTGGGGTGTCTGAAATACCCCAACCTTGTCAGCTACTATTTAAAATAGAACATCATCTTCAATTGGTTTATTCGAGTAATGCTGAAATATTTCAAAGCTGTATTTACTTCTGAAGTGAACTAATAACTGCTTAGAGTGGATTAGTAGCTCTTATAGTTGTTCTGTCCTGTTAAACTGTGAGGAGAATAGGAAAAACTGTAAACTTTGGTACCAGGGAATTGTACTGAGTAGAACTGGGATAACTAACTTTTACGTTTATTTCAACGTAATATATATATATATTTTTAAGCACAGGTTGAAATGCATTTTGGGTGTAGCAGCATTCAATTCAAATTAGAATTCTAGAATCATGCAGACTTTCTGCCTTTTTTTTTTTTTTTAATCCTAGCAGTGATAACAGCCACCCAAGCTGAGTACGTGCTGCAGCGGTTTCAGTGTGCTCTTTAGCTTCCTCTAGCATTTGAATTGGTTGCAGACTGTAGTGTTTAGGTTTATACACATTAATTCCCTTGAACATCTGTCGTATCTCTCAGCACTGAAACAGCAGGGGGCTGCTCATCTTCCCCCCAGTAGCAGGTTTCAAGAACTGCGGGCTGTGGGAAGCCGGTGCTGCTGGGAATTAGTAGCGCAGAATGGGGTCAGACTCCACACAGGGCATCTCTATTGCTTGGTGAAAAAAAAACCAATAAAAATACATATATATATGTGCACAGACACATACTGATAGATGTAACAAATAATCTCTACTTGGATCGACTTGTAAAGGAAGTGGGGTTAATCTAGGTTCATTTTTTAGCGGAGCGATGGGAGGTTCTCATAGCTCTTTCCATTTTTCAAAGTTTTTAACATCAGGTGGTTATGAACTGCACGTAGGAGTTTTAACCTTAGATAAGAAGTAAACTATTGTAGAATTGAAGCAAATTACCATTGCAAGGAGAGGTTTCTGGAATGTATGAGTGTGAGTACGGGTTTAACGCCGCTAAACCATATAGCGAATCCAGACTTACTTTCAGTTTGCTTTAGCATGTCATAAAACAGGAGGGAATTTAAACTATTTAAATGTGATACAACATTTCATTAGAATGTCTGTACAGCTGTGTTGTGGATGGTGTAGTTTCAGCTAGGTAAGTGAATTTGCTTATTGGTTGTAAATTTGTTGTGCAGTGTGTGACAATATCATCACCTGTGCTAAGCAAAAAAGCCACTTACGCGAGGTGCTCTTTTGTGTTGAGCTGGGAAGTAGTATCTGGGTAGCAAAGGAACCACCTCGGGAGGAAATGTGCAAGAAATATCAACTGTGCAGCAAGACTAAGCAAGGAAATTAGTTCATGCTGTTGGGTATCATATAATCTGTAACTTTCGTGGCTTTGGAAACAGTAAATTTGCTCAGTTTGGGGGTTAGTGGTGGGGCTAATGATGATTTTTCACCACCTTTATCATCATTGTCAGTGTCGTTACTTGATGAATCTTCTCGCTCTTCTGTGCCACTTATTTTCAGTTTTCTATCTTCCCTGCCTCCTCTCCTTTTTAACTAATTGCGTTTTCTAGGCATTTTCCTGCTTTTGTAACTGAATACATTTCAACTTCTTTCTCCTGATTTTGCTGATGGAGTCTCTGTCATCACCAGTCTTCTCCAATATCCACTCCTCAGATCTTAACGCAAAAAGAAAAAGGAAAATATTTCAGATTTTTTTTGAAAATAAGGCCATGACTCAAGTGCTTCTGTACTCTGAATCTTTCTTTTCCTCGGGATCCAGTGCTCACAACAGTTCACAACCAACATGTCGACACAGTTGCTTTCAAACATCTGTCAAGCTGGTCTCTTGCCACTCTGAACCCCTGAAACAGTTTGCCATGGCTGGTGTTGCCGTGTCCAATCTATCAAATACCTTCTTCGTATAAAATAACAGTAGCAAAATTCTTAAGCCTTCAGTCTTTTTCCTGCACCGGAATCCACAAGTCTCCTTCTTTTCTTGCATCTAGTGTTTTTGTCCGGGACATCCTAAAAGCCCATGTCCTGTTTCTTCCTTTCTGGTAGTACCCCTTGAGTCGGTTGTGTTTGGGGGCTTTTGTGGGGAAAAGAGCAGGCAGGAGCTGACGTGACTTGGTGCCTGTTAGTAGCCAGCTAAATTTTGAACATGCAGTGTTCGTGCACCCTGGGACAGCATCTCCAGAAGACGAGGAGACACGCTTGGTCCCCAGTGCAGAGCCAGTGCTGACACAGAGACAGCGTGTTCCCTCTCCACCGCTCGTGGTCTGTTCTCCCTCACCCTGGCCTTAGCCCCAGGACTTCCAAAGCAATGGTTTGAAAAAGAGCTTTTGTTTTCTACGGGTCTGCCATCTTATTTTTATCAGGTAATTCTGATAATGTCATGGGGATTACACTCGAAGCAAGGTTCTTCTCAGAAATGCCTTGGAAGATCCTGAATGTCTTCTGAAATAAAGAAGTTTTCTAAGTGCACTCTGCTGCTTATAATACAATTTTATTTATCTTGCTGTATTTATCTTCAAGATTATAAATAGTTCGTCAATACTACTTATACAGCCTAGGTCGCTTACTCAGTTTCTTAATGTGGAGACAGTCACTGGCTGTGCTGCATGATGAGCACTAGTTTTTTAGCAAAATGATTTCTAGAATATTATGGTTATTGTCTTTTCTTAACTAAGGCTTTTTGGTTTTTTTTTTTTCAAATTAATTCATCTTTAGCTGTTATTTTTAGAGGTTTTAAGCCTCTTTTTTTCTTTTTTTTACTTGTTATCTAGTTTATAAAGAAAAAATACAGGACAGGACAGAAAAGGTATACTAGGAAATTTTACTCTGTTTTTTTCTTTTGGTTATCCTGCAATGCAACTGAAATACAGACATGCATTTGCTTTTTAAAATATAATGTACAATGTGAATCATATGCTACCCTTCGTTTTTTGAAAACATGATCTGTTTTCGTTACACAATAATCTTCAGTCGTGGAATTTAGCAAGTTAAATAGTGTGGCACAATCCAGGCAGAGGGGTGGCATTTGGGTTTTTTCCAAGCCTGGTGAATAACAACTGATCAGTTTAATTACTTGAAGCTGCACGGTGTACTGTAGGCAAATCAAAGCTATCAAAAGATGTCACGTTTTGTTTTGCTTTCTGATCATTGTGCTTCTAGAACCACATCAGAAAGACTTATCTGGTGGCAGCCCACACTTGGAATAGTGCTTCAGAAAATTCAGTTTTTGGAGACTGTCCATGTGCTTGAAATTGGTGAGGCTAACAGAAATGTGTAAAAGCTGTGAATTCCTCCAGTCCTTTGGTCATGTTATGGCGGTGCGTACAGGCCGTGGGACAGAACCCACGAGGTGGAGCGGAGCTCCTGGTGGAACCTTGTCCCTGCTGGAGACCCTCTCAGCACCAAGCCCCACCGCATCGGCCTGCGGTGGGGTGGCCTCTGCCCTGTGTGGGCATCCTGTGCACCAGGGCCTCTGATCCGAGACCTCCTGGCCAGCTTCATCCCATACTTGGGCTAGAGGAACTGCCTTTTGCGTTTGAGGCCAAGCTAGTGTCTCTCACCACAGCCTGTCTCCCTGGAAGCACCATACGATATGCTCTGGACCCATTTCAACTTTGCTATAAATACAGCAGGGTGCATTTCCATGGTTCCAGCGTTGAATAACACACTTGTCTTTACTTCCATGAGCTGGTCTGTTTGTGTTTCTCACTGACTGTTGATGTGATTTCAAGCTTGTCTTTTTTCATTTTTGGAGAAATAGAATGACTCTCTTGCTTTCTGGAGTTTCTCTTTCGAACTGGGACTGGTATGGGACACACTGTGTTGCTCAGTTATCTACTGAAAGTCCTGGGAGAAACAAACTGAAGTGAGTAGGGAACAAGATGGGGAAAACCAGAAGGTTCCTCTCTTTTTCTCTGCTGAATACATTCTGCCATCTGTCCTGAGGAGAGTTCCTGAGCGCTCGCAGTGAGTTGCAGTAAGGATTCCAGAGGACCTGAAGGTTTGGAGGGAAGAGCTCTTCAGGCAACAGAAAGCAGCACACACAACACACGCAGAGCCAGCTGTGTAATCTGTGCGTCTGTTCCCGCTGCGTATCTTGCCTCTAAACCCTGTCTACAACCATGGAGGACAAAAAAGAGAAACTTCTTTCATCCCCCAGCCGCTTCTGTGGGAGAACGTGGTGTTGAAATACTCACCCGCTATAAAAGATTCCAACGAAGTACAACAGATGATTATATTAATGATAATTTGATTTTAATGGCTTCAGCCATTTCTCTGAGAGGGAGAGAGAGAGTGGATCTGTTCTCAGAGATATAATTTCTGTTTCTGAAATTTGCAATACCTTTAAGTTAGAGGAAGTTTGTAATGTTTACAGTGTGCTAATCTATGAGGAATATAGATTCAGAGAGTTTTCATGGCTTACTGTGGTGGCTGGGACCTGCCTGGAGAATCCATGCCCTCCAACTCTCATACACGAGCTTAGCTATGAAGTTAATGTTTTCTGTGCCAAAATGGTTTCTTAAGAAAGCGTTCCTGTTGAATTTAGCTTTGTTGAAAGCTGTGTTGATGTGTGAAACTCGCCATTGCGATAGCATCTACAGATTTCTGCGGTACGTTTCCAAGAGGTACAGTTTGCTGCTTACGTGCTTGAGCTGGTTGCCAGGACAGACTGACAGACCACGAGTGCGTCTGCCGCGGAATTTATGCAGTGTAGATTAGCTTCATTGCAGCTCTGTATGTTCACTGGTCCTTCACTGCTGTTTTTTCCTCTTTTTAAGCTTTTTTGCTCCTGAATAACCACAGCTGGCACTCCTCAATGTTCTCTGTGTTTTGCTTGTATTACCTGGCATTGCCTTAGGAGAACTTTGCCTGGGTTCCACGGTGACGGCGTGTTTCTGTCGTGTGGGGCAGGTTTGGGGGTAGCTGGACAAGTCGGGTTCATGGGTTCTTCTGTGATGATCATAGTACGGGCACTCTGCAATAGTCAAAAATTAGTTCAGGTTAAAACACGGATAAGGTGAATTAAAAGATAAATCACCTTGGCAGAGGTAAATTAGAGCAGTGCCGCAGAAATGCTCTGCTGGTTCTGTGATGGGCAGATCAGCAAACACAGACATGAAGCAGCAGAAAGAAGAGAGCAGGTTTGGGAAGTTACAGCATGAAGATTACGGTTGCTCTCAATTTTCCTGTTGGGCTGCCTGGATGGGTCTGATCACAAAATGTGAATAACAGACCTGAACGCTGCTCCTGGGATGCTGTGAGTTTTGCCAAGTTTTGGGAGGTGTTGCCTTGGATGGAGGCGTTTGGATCCATGGTGTTCATTACCCCTTCTAGGTCACTTCTTGCCCTTTCTACTGTACTGTCTGTTCTGACAGAAAATGTGGTGCTTTATGAGTCAATAGGCAGAATTGCCTGACGTGTGTGAGTTCCCGTCTCAGCAAATTACAAGGCTATAAATGATAACAAATAATAGGCATTTGTGAAATGTGCTGGGATAGTGACACACAAGCATGATGCTAGTGTAGAACAAGAAGGCTGGTGGAGAGAGTCCAGCGCAGGGCTACGAGGATGGTGAGGGGACTGGAGCATCTCTCCTACGAGGAAAGGCTGAGCGAGCTGGGCTTGTTCAGCCTGGAGAAGAGAAGGCTGCGAGGGGACCTTAGAAATGCCTCTAAATATCTGCAGGGTGGGGGTCAGGAGGATGGGGCC